>Ga0210006_1001910_pt1 | contig 14063 bp, 13 predicted proteins | sample CryGey02umfilter_2_FD_185452 | JGI IMG/M metagenome (GOLD analysis project Ga0210006, IMG submission 185452) | Groundwater microbial communities from aquifer in Utah, USA - Crystal Geyser 4/10/14 0.2 um filter (SPAdes) (version 3) | ecosystem: Environmental > Aquatic > Deep subsurface >... | reverse complement strand
CAGAATTTATTGCCATGCCTGGAGCTTTAGCATGAGCATTTTTTCCAGCTGAAAGAATAAGAACAAGGTTTGAAGAATCATTTTTGCAGACGCTTGGATTAGGTCCGGTATACTGGCGGTTAAACACTGAATTGTAGCAAACACTTACACTGTGATTGCTTTGATCAGGAGTGCCTGCATGGGCATTGGTTAATTTTGAAAGGGTCAATATTGCTTGGCTATCACTGCATGTTCCAGCAGAATCAGAATCATTGCTTGACTGAGCAAGAACCCCGATTATTCCAAATACAATAACTAATAAAGAAACAGTAGCTAAAAAATAAATACCTCTCTTTTTCATTAGATTAAACTAGTGAAATATCTTTATAAAATTATCTTTTATTTAGTATATTAAAAGGAAAGTTTGATAAAGAAAACCTTGGCTCTTAAAAGGAAAGTTTGATAAAGAAAACCTTGGCTCTTAAAAGGAAAGTTTGATAAAGAAAACCTTGGCTCTTAAAAGGAAAGTTTGATAAAGAAAACCTTGGTTGTCTTTATACATCAAGCACTACTTGGCAGACCCACTTGCCATTTGATTTCTTTACAAACATTTCATTGTATGTAACTGCTTTAATGCCTAAATCTAATTGATAATTAAAAGACTTATCCCCGTGTATAACTGCTTTTAAAGACATTTTTTCAAGGTTTATCCTGACATTTAGCTTAGAAACAAGAAAATTCTTAGAGTCTAGCAGAATAAGCAGGCTTTCAAGGAAATTGTAAAGTAAATTTTCAATATCTTTTCCCTTTACAGTCAAATTTAATTTTTTTTCACTTTTGACTTTGCCCTTGTACATAAGATTAAACATAGCTAAAACTGAATTTTCAAAACATTTGTCCAATGTACTTCCATAAGCTCTAAACTTTACATCTGCCGTATGTTTCAAAAACTTATAATCCATACAATAGCTTAGAAGTTGAGTTTTATATACCCTATTCTTTTTCCCATATAAACAATCTTAATCTTTTAGGCTTTAGAGGTAAGATATCAAGAGTGGAAGTTACTGAAACTTCATCAGCATAAATATCACCTTTAGTATAATAACTGGCAGAATTTGGTAGTTCACAGATGTCCTCTAATGTGCATATCTTAAACTCATAAGAATACTCTGGAGGTATTAAACCGCTTATTGTGCTGTTTAACAAAATGAGATTTGGGGGTTCTGTTAAAACAGCTTTCCTTAGTTCAGGATTTATTGAAATTTCCTCTAGTACCATTTGCTGGATCTGAGTTATTATTTCAGAATTATCTTCATTATTAACATTTCTTACGAGAATTATACTTACTGCTCCAGCAACAAGCAATATTGCTATTACTGCTTCAAGAACTCTCAAAAAACCACTTTTATTTTTTATCATAAAATAAAATAGCATGCACATTATAAAAATCTATTTATTAATAATCACCAAGTCATTACAGTTATTGTATGCTTGGTTACATTTGCATCAGAGTTTACTATATTAATTGGAAGCGTTTTACTAATAACATCTAGCCCCTTTGGAACATCTTGAGTCAGATCAAACTCTTTGTTTAAGTTTATATCCCATATTATAAAGCCAAAGTCACTTGTTTCCCTTATAAATTCTTTTTTCATATTTGGGTAGTTACCAGTATATTCATTTTCTAATGAAGTTATTTTTTTTAAAGACCATAGCTCGTCTGAAACAATAATTCCCACTCCATACTCATTTTCATCATATTCTTTGCATGAGTTAAAATTAGGAACACTTCCAGATACAGGGTCTATTTCATCAGAGCAGTATATTGTATAAAAGTTGCTTGTTGGAGATAGCGTAGAAACAATTTCACCTGCAGTTATTTGCGCATATTTTTTATGGTTCTCCTTATCTTTAATTAATATGTTCTGGTTATTGCATTTCAAATCAGATACTAATTGATAAGTGTTGTGCAGTATAAAACACTCTTTACCTGGTGGAACAAAGTTAAGGTTAATCGAAACCTTATTTAGTTCAGTACTTAAATTTTCTTCAAGCACATTATAGATAGAATTAACAATAGCAGGGTTTGAAGCCGGCTTGAGGGGGTTAAAAGCTATTAAGATAAATGCTAAAAAACCTATAAATAAAACAAAAGATATTATTACTTCAACATGTCCTGTTCCGCCTTTATTCATTTTACTCCAAAAAATATTTTTGATCCAGTAGATATTAAGACTGCCATTGCAATCATGATAAAAGAGTGCTTTATTCCCGCTTTGATTCTGCCTTCAGATAACTTGCCGATTATAAGTCCTGCAAAAAGTCCCTGAACAATAAGCAATAACAAAAAGGCTATGGAAAACTCGCTAGGATTAAAGTTATTCTGCCCCATATTTAACCCCTCAAATCCTCCGGATGAGCTTGATATACCTGCAATGCTTGAAGTAAGTGGAAGTATCTGGACTTCAACAACTACCATTATTACAATAAATATGAAAAATATTATGTACCCTTCTGTGACAATAGATGATATTGCAGCCCTTCTTTCTGATTTTAACTTTTCTATTTCCGACACAGATTTGGCTACAGAATCAAGTATTACGTTAATATTTCCTCCAGTCCTATCAGCTTCCCTAATTAGGGTTATAGCTCTTACAATGGATTTGCTTTTTGTGTCATATGAAAAAGTTTCAAGAGCTTGCTGTATTGGGATTCCAAGCTCAATTTGATTTGCAAGTTTTTGTATATGTGGAGTCAAGCTTCCAAAGTTTTTGGTTTTCATGTTTACAATACTTCTACTAATCGGCGTCCCAGACCCTACACTTTCTACAAGTGTTCTTGAAAATTCAAAGAATTCCTCATCTTTTTCCCTTTCATCCTTTGTCTGACCCATAGATGACAAAACAAATGGGAGGATAAGTATTAAAACTCCGACTCCAAGTAAAAAATAAAAAGTATTCTTTGAATCAAAATAAAATAAGAAGACTAATGCTGTCACTATAGCTATTAAGCCGAAAATTACTCCGATAATAACACCCCTTTTTATCTTCATCTTTTTCCTTATTCGTTTTTGGGAACCTTTTCATAAAAGGTTCATTGTTTATATATTTTGTTTGAAGTTGTTTTTTCTCACCTTTTCCATTCTTCAATATCTGGGTGAAAGTCAACCTGATATTCAGGCATTCCTAAAGATATGCCATATTTTTTAGCTTCATCATACTGTTTTTTACTTGTTCGCTTTATCTTAAATACCCTATTTCTGAATATTATAAAATGAGTGTTTTTATTTTTAAAGTCAGCATACCAGCTATGCTCAGAATCTAATGAGTTGCTTATCTCTTTTGCAATAACCTCTGCTTTACTTGCTGGAATTTCAACACCATACATAGTCCATTTTTTTATCCATGGAGTTTTATGTTCATCTGTGGCTTTTTCAACTTCAGTTCCGGTAATTTTAACTTTATTTAAAACGTCTTTTTTTTCAAGGCTTTCTTCAATTATGACTCCAGTATATGATTCATCCATTTTCTTTAAAACTTCTTTTGGTTTACGTGCAAAAAGGCCAAAAAAACAATATTAATTAACGAAACAGCAGATACAATAATAAGAGTAAGAGCAGGTATTGTTAAATTAAATCCTAAATTTGTTATACTCAGCATTATTAACAACAACATCATTAACATGGGTGCTGCTATAACTACACTTATATAAATATCCATAAAAGTTTCAGCAGCCTTAGTTGCCTTTTCTCTTTTTAACCTATACTCAAAGAGCATTGATTCAGCCCTCTTATTAAAGAACTTGCCTAAATCTCCGCCTGATTTAATAGTTGTTGCAATACCGTTTAGTAACTCTGCCCATTGCTTACTTGGACTTGAGTCTGCAACGTTTTTTAAGGAAGTAACCAGATCATAACCATAAAGATTAATTTGATTCATAAGTTTTTTAGCTTCTTTTTTTATAAACGGATACTCTTTGCTTAGTGCAATTATTCCAAAGATATTGCTTGGTTCAATGTCGCTTCCTGCAATAGCTGCCATTTGGATAGTTGCAAAAGGAAGTTCATAGTCGATTTGCCCCTCTACAGCATTTCTTTCAGCATATGGGTAAAAGTAAAGCGAAATAAAAGCTAATAACGGAAACAGTGGAATCATCCAGATTACTTGGGGGATTCTTAAAAGTATATCAACAGAGGTTCTATGCACAAAAGGAAATGTAAAAGAGATGCTAAAGAAAAGGAAAAAAACAGTCAGTATTACTGCAATAAAAAAAGAAAGCAAGGTTGTAAATAGCATAATTGAAATATAGCTATGTAAAAGTATAGACATGTTACCTTTTATTAAATGTTCTTTTAACTCACTAAAGTATTTCTTAAGCGCTAACTTTCTGGAAATTTCAAGAAAGAAGGTATTTGATAAATTAGTATAATGGTTTGGTTTTTTGAACTGAACATTTGATTCTATCTTTGGACTCTTACTTTTTTTTATTTCCTTTAAAGCGTAATCTGAAATATTTAACTGCATCAAATAGTCTTTTTTGTGTTTTGGGTCTATTGCTATAAGTCTTTTTCCTTCAGGTGAAAGGTAGGTGAATGTTGCAATATTTTTTACTTCCTTACCTTTATCAGAAAGGCTTTTGGCAAAGGTAATATTATTCAAAAGAGAAGGTAAGGATCCATTTATTATTTTTATCTGGATTTGGGTAGAGTTTATAGCATTAGATATAGAATCCTTGTACTTTTGGTCCTGTGCATAAGAATACTGCCTGTATAATTCTTCCAGTCTGTTTATTAAAATTCTTTCGTGGGTTATATTTGATTTTAGTAATTCAAGGCTCATTTCAGTAACTCGTCAGTTTTATTTTTTAGTTCTAATATAAATTTTTTAGTTTCATTAAACTTGTCAAGGTCTTTATTTACGTAGAAATATTCCAAACTTTTGTAAGCCTCTTCCAAAGAATCAATTAGTTGCGAAAGTTGAACAAATGCTTCCTGGGATATCATAAGAATAAAAAGATTAATGGCTTTTTATGGTTTTGGTTTGTGTTAAGTCCAGAGTCAAACTTAACATTCTTGAATTTTTATTGAAAATTATTAATCAGCAGGTTTAAATATACTTTTTATTTTATTTTTATATCTCTCTCTTTTCTCTCTCTTAAGAATGAGGAAAACAAAGGAAAAATACTCATTCTTAAAATTAAATGAAATTATTAATGAAAGGAGGAGAATTCTAAATCATATTAAAAATGGGAAGGCTAAATCCCGAACAAAGAGTCTTAGCCTCCAAATTAAAGAGGCAGGGAATAGCTATAAAGATTATTGTTCAGATATTTTCTTGTTCAAGACAAACTATTTGGTATTGGAGCATTCAAGACTTAAGAACAAGGTTTAATATTCCAAATAATTATATCAGCAAAGTTACAATAGAAGTTGAAGCATCTATTCTTTTCTTTAGAGGTTTAGGTTATGGTTGTGCAAGAATTCAGCAGAGATTATTCTCTGCTCCAGAACTAGAACTGGAAAAGATGGAAATTAAAATTCAAGGATTATCGCTTTCAAGAACAAGCATCAATAAAATACTCAAAAAGCATAAACTTAATGGCTACTCTCAAAAAAGAAAAAAGGCTTGGAAATTCTTTAGAGCTAAATATCCCGATGAACTTTGGCAACTTGACATGAAAGAATTTAAGTTTGAAGGTAAGAAATATTACTTTATTGTTTGCATTGATGATTACAGCAGAAATATTTTATGTTTGCAATTGCTTGACCATTGTCCAACAACAAAGGAAATAACTTCTGTTTTACAGAAGTTAGATGTTAAGCCAGAAAAAATACTTACAGACAATGGCGGACAATTTAAGGAACAATGGAAATTGTGGTGTAAAGAAAGTGAAATTGAAGCAATATTTGCACATCCTTATTATCCTCAAGATAAAGGCAAGGTTGAGAGAACAAACAGAAATGTTGGAGAAGAATTAGTCAATCTTATAGTGATATTTCATAGATTGTTAAGTGGAGAACAAATAGAAAAATGGGTAAAGTGGTTTAATGAAGAAAGATTTCATCGAGGAGTTAAAGATTACCCTGCTAATCTTTATGTTAAGAATTAAGGTTTACTTAACAGTTTGGGAACCTTTTCACAAAAGGTTTATTTTTTAAAGTTCTGGTTTTATCCTTGATTTTATGGTGAAAGTGTTAGTTAATAATAAAATTCACAAAACAAATTAATAACATATTAATTAACCACAAGTGCAGGTTCCATTTACTCCAGGTTGATTTGAACAGGTTCCTAACTTTCCATCACTTTTCACACAAACTACTTTTCCATTTCCATCACTGCTAACTCCTGTAATGTAAGCCTCGCCATTTACTGTTAGTTCTGCACTAGGTTCCATACTGTCCCCTATTACTGTATAGCCAGTAGATCTATCAAAAGTCATTTGAGGCTGGGTTGTAGATGCTCCACTCCACATCGTTAAATCTCCAGTTGAGCCCTGAACAAACCATCCGCCTAAAAATTGCCCGCCGGTTCTATTAATAAACTGATAGCCGGAAAAACCAGTATTATTGGATATAATAGCCACTCTTGCTATAGCCCCATCATTCCATATGCTGAATTTTGTATTATTAATCCAAATCCCAGTGTTTAATACATCGCTGTCCTTTATAGGCTGGCCACTTATTCCAACTTTGCTTTCAGAAACATCTACAAACAAATCATTATTATCAACTGTAAAATCATCTTCTAAAGTTACCTTGCCGTTTTGAACTATTACATCACCTGCAATAACGCCAACAGCAAGAATAACTGTAATTAGTAAAACAAGACTTAAAATATTATTCTTAAGAAGATTCTTTAATTGTAAACCTCTTTTTTTAACCATTCTGTTATTTTTAATACTCATTTTATATTTATAAATTTATGGATTTGAGTTTTTATATAATCCTCCAATCAAGCACAAATCACCATTATAATCAATATATGCAACATTTGCTGACGATGAATTTTTAATTATAAAAGCATCACTTGTTGGATTACAGCTAACACTTAAATCACTGCAATCTCCTTTTTCAATACATAAATCTCCTGTACTATTAATAAAAGCAGTAGTGCTGTCTGTAGCATTTCCAATTATAAATGAACTTCCATCATTTGTTATACAAGTACTTTGGGCAAAACAACTTCCCTTCAATACGATATTTCCCTCTGATCCAAACCAGGATACATTATTTCCTAAAGAGTTTCTTATATAGAATTTGTATGTGTCGTTTGGTGGAGTGCTGGTTGTATTTATGCTAAATGTCCAGTTTTCTTCGTACCAGTCACTTTGTGAAGAATTATCATAAGCAAGACAATTCCATTTATAACTTCCACTTGGCAGATTTTTAGTAAAGTATGTATAATTATAACTAGTATCAACTTCAAGAGTTTCATTTGCATGCCACCCTCCATTCCAATCTCCATAAAGTGTTATATTAGACACCATAAATTCGTCATAAGCGAGGCAACTAAATTGGACAGTTCCATTATCACTGACAGATGCATTTAATGGATTTATAAGAGTAACATTTGGAGCATTGTCAAAAGGAATGCTAATTGTTGCTGTCCAATTTTCACTTGCAAAATTGCTCCTAGAATTGCTATCAGAAGCTAAGCAATTCCATATAAAACCTGCTCCATTTTGAATATTGCTTATGCTAAAAGTTGTTAAATTTGATAATCCAGTTACACTTTTTGTTTCATTTGCTTGCCATGTGCCTGTAATATTATGATACAAAGTAAGGCTATTAAGATTTCCATCATCGCTTCCATAACAAGTAAAATCAACATTTCCTTTAGGATATGCAACATTATCAAGTGGATCAAGAAGTATTACACTTGGAGGATTGTCACAAAAAAATGTGCATCCAGTTGTACCAGAATCACTCCAACTTCCAGGAATTTCGCACCTATTATTATCTCCGGACAAAGAACTGCTGGTTTGCTGAATTTCTATATCTTTATTGCTATTAGAAGAGCAAAATATATTACTATTCATAACATTATCACTTGAAGTGTCAAAGAACACACCAATGTAATTATTATAAATTACATTGTCATCTATTTCAGTAAAAGCATTATTACTATGGCTATCGAGGTGAACTCCTACCCCATCAGAACCAGTACTTCCAGAAATGTTGTTGTATTGAGCAACATTATCCTGACCATACTCAAACCATATACCTTTTATAGTATTTTTAGTAAAGATATTTCCAAATATTTTATTCTCCACAGCACTATCACCCCAACTAGAAGCATCAAAATCAATACCATAATCTCCACTATTATTAATTGTATTATTCAAAATGTCATTATCTACTTGCTCATTTTCTAAATAAACTCCACGACTATTAGCAATTAATGTGTTATTTTTTATTATGCCATAGCTAGAATTAAGGTAAATTCCTCTACTAAATCCTTCTATATGGCAATTTATAATAACTGGACCATCTACATTATTTAAAAGAACACCAATACCACTAGTTCCCTTAATTTTTGCTCTAGCTTGGCACTCAAGCCATTGACTTGAAGTAGAATCCATTACTACGTGTTCATTATAAGTTGTACTGTCTGTAATTTTTATTTTATCATTAGTATCAGAAGCATCAACAGCTCCTTGAATGGTGGTATAGTCACATCCAGACTGGCACACGGTAATTGTTGTAGCAGCACTAATACAACTAGTATCTGCCACACATTTACTTTCAGTATTACATCCTGAAGGATTGCATGTTCTGGTAAATTTTCTATCATTTTCTGAACATCCTCCCGCAACACCACAACTTTCCTCTGTCCAAGCGGTGCAAGTACATAAGCTATCAATGGCTGCCTTAGCATCTATTCTCTGCCAGTTTGTACTTATGTTTTTTCCAGTATCTTTTAGTACCTTTTTGATTTTATCAGGCGTTAATGTAGGATCTCTTTCCAAAAGAAGAGCTACAACTCCTGCAACATGTGGTACTGCCATAGAAGTTCCACCCATAGTTTCAGTCCCACCATTTTTCGACGTAGAACTTATCATAGCCCCTGGGGCTAACAAATCAAGATTACTTCCATGATTGGTAAGACAAACAATCTTGTCTTGATAAGTTGTTTCATCAAAACAGTATTCTATGCAAAGATCAAGACTATTTTTTTGCGTACACCATGGTCTATTACCTACATTAGCATCATACGTTGCTCCAACAGAAACAACTTTAGATACGCAGGCTGGAAGAGGCATAAGATTTATTTTTCCATTATTTCCAGAAGCAGCATCAATAAATATGCCGTTATTATATGCATTAATAGATGCTACACCCATAGGATCAGGATCGCAAATATCTTCACTTAAAGAATCGCTAAACAACTGATCTGATCCCAAACTCATTGTAATAATGCTTATATTATACTTATCTCGATTGTTGTTGCACCATTCAATACCAGAAATTACATCTTGGTTACTTCCCCTACCAGACGAATTAAGCACTTTAACAGCAACAATTTTTGCACTGGGAGCAGTTCCGTTAATAGTGCCATTTGCAGCAACTATTCCTGCAACATGTGTTCCATGGCCAAAATCATCTATGGGGTTTGCATCATTATTCACAAAGTCCCAACCGCCAATTACTTTACCGCAGGAACCATCACTTATATTATTTGTGTAAGCACATCCTCCTAAATTTGGGTGTGTGTAATTCACTCCACTATCAATTATGCAAATGGTTTGCCCTTCACCAGTATAACCTTCTACCCAGATATTAGTCGCATTTATTAAAGGGAGACTTTCTGATAAATCTGCTCTGAATAAATATGGTAAATGAATTATTGCGACATTAGGATTGTTTATTAGTTTATCTAAACCTTTTTGATTAATATATCCAGAGAAGCCTCCACCATTTGAAGAAGTCCATGTTAGATTAAATTCATCTTTATTTAGGCTAGCAATAATATCTGATTGCAATTTAAGATTAGATTCTTCTTTAAGATTATGATCTAACTCTCTTTCGAGACCACTGAGAACACTATAAAATGTATTATTAACTTGCTTAAAACCGACGATAACTTCAACCAATTCTCTTTCATTCAAAGAGTCTGAAATTTTTTGATCAACTATTGGTTGTGAAAAAACTAAGTTAATTGAAAATAAGATTAAGAATACAAAAATTATGTTTATCGTAATCCAACTCTTTTTCATTTTACTATTTTTTCTTCTTAACTAAATAAAAAATAACAATAAAAATAATTATTAAAAAAACCATAGTAATTATAATACTATAAATAAAATAGTTTTTTTGAGTTTTAACACAATCTCGAGCACAATTTGTCATGTTTTCTCCACTATCGCAAATTCCATCTCCACATAATTCCACTGGCAAGGTTCCTCCGGTAATTATATCTGAAGTACGAATGAGTGTTACATTAGAATTCTTTGCCAACCCATCTAAACCTTTTTGATTAATATATCCAGAGAAGCCTCCACCATTTGAAGAAGTCCATGTTAGATTAAATTCATCTTTATTTAGGCTAGCAATAATATCTGATTGCAATTTAAGATTAGATTCTTTATCCCCTTTATTTGCAAAACCAATAATAACCTCTATCCACCTATTTTCGTGAATTCCATCTAATACTAACTTTTCATATAAAACACCCTGTTTCGAAACTAAAATATAAGTTGGTTCACCTGAAGATGTCTGACCTTCTAGAAATAATGGGCTTGCATGACCCACAGATCCATTTAGTTCAAGAGAGCAGGCGAGCCATAACTCTTCACCGTTCCCAATAGAAAACACTGCATAAACAGGTAATTTACTTTCCCAAATAGTTAAAAAATTATAATAATTTAACAGAGAAGAAACTTCTTCATTAGTTGCATTTTCATTAAAAATAACTGCCACTTTTTCTTTCTCATAGGGCGGTAAGGATTTAAAAAGTTCTTGTTTTTTAGATAAGCATGAAGAAATTATGGACTCTACGGACCCCACGTACCCTCTGTTATCAATATCGACAAAATTAACATTAGGATTATCAAGAAGTTTATTTAATCCTTGTTCTGTTACATTAGCTGTAAAGAATAGTCCTCCAGTAAGAGACTTTCTTAAAAATTGAAATTCTTCTCTAGATAATGAAGCATTAATTCTATTTATATCCTCTTGTGCCTTAACATCCACTATAACTTCTACCCATTCAGAGTGATTTAACTGATCCAAAATTTCACTATAATATTCAACGCCAGCATCAGAAACTAATTTCCCTGCTTTAACAACATTAAAAGAAAATATCACAAGCACAATTATAAAAATCAATGCACTTATTGCTAAAGTCTTATTCTTCATCAACATTTACCTCCTATACTCAGATCTGCATAGCCTTCAGCATCAACAGAGTTAAAAGATAAATACACTGAATTAAATAAAGGATTGGTGTATTTATCTCCAACAGATATTTTATCCTTATTAAGTCCTTGCATATTAAAGGCAAGTTCCAGTGCAACAACTTTATTCTCACTATCTTTAATAATTTTAACATTAGAGTTCTCAACAAAATTAGAATTACCTGCAACATTTAAATTAACTTTCTGACCGTCTTCTAATTTAATATTATCCTCTGATGAAGCTAAAGAAATAATTGAATTAGTTGAGTCACCGCCAATTAAATATTCCTTATTAAAAACTCTTAATGCCTGCCCATGAATTTCCCTATCTGAAAAATCAATTCCATTAGAGAAAAGTATTCTTAAAGTATAAATTGGCTCGCTTGAATTTTCTATTTTTATAACATTTCCCATGCCGTCATTTACTATTTTCTCATCACCAATTAAAATGTACTGCTTATAAAAATACTCTTGAGGTTTATTGTCAACAATTTTAACAAGTTCGCCTTTGCCAAATAAACCCGGCAGTTGAGCATCAATAATAACTTTCTTATTAAGGTTTATTCTATCACCAACCATTAGCTTATTAGAAGAAGTGGAAAGACTCATAGTTTTGCATAAGTCTATTGAATTTTTGCTCAAACACTGACTTTTTATACATTCATAATCATCAGAACATTGAGAATTTTGGAGACATTCAACATTTACTTCTGACCTTAAACTTTTTAAATAAACAGCATCTACGATTTTTCCGTTTTCATTATCAATAGCATATCCAAATTGAATAAACAAAAATACCAAAATTACAATAATAAACAAAAGACTAAACCAAACTAAAAGTTTCCTCTTTTTAATCATTTTACTTAAATTAATACAATTTTAACCTTTAAAAAGTCTTTTAATTCTAAATATTTTGAACTTGCAATTAACTTATGACTTTTACAATATCTTTTAAATTTCAACTGGTCTTCTCTCCAGTTTTATCTTTTACCTACTCTCATAAATGCACCCCAAACTGTTTAATCACCTGTTCAGGGTTTTTATAATACTCATTTACAATTTTTTGTATTTCATTGAAATCAAAGATTTTTCTTTTATACATTTCGTAAATCAGCCTTGTTCTAAGTGTGAATTCGTTTTGTATTTGTTCCTGGGTAAGACCATATCTTTTTTTTATTTTGTTAAATACTTTGCTGTCTTTTTTAAAATAAAATAAATCGTTTGTAGGATTCCACATGAAAGGAGTGTTTGTCATTGCAACACCGTCGGGTGTGACGTTTATTATCTCTACAACAGAGCTTAATCTTCTGGTGTGGTCTTTATTAACAATTGCATGCGTCATAATTGCAACAGCATCTAAAGTGTTAACTAATGTAGGAGATAGTTCAATCGGGGGAGTTTCAAGTCTTTTTATAACTGTATCAACAGAGTCGGCATGCATAGTGCTTATAGAGGCATGCCCGGAAGCCATTCCCTGGAATAATACAAAAGCCTCTTTACCTCTTACCTCTCCAACAATCACATAGTCTGGATTTTGCCTAAAAGAGTTTTTTAGCAGTTTAAATAAATCAACCTCTCCCTCTTTCCCAGTTCCTATGGCACTTCTTGATACACTCGGTATCCAGTTTTCTCTCGGCAGGTTTAGCTCGCGGGTGTCCTCTATTGAAACGACTCTTGCTTCCGGAGGTATAAAGAAGGATATTGCATTAAGAAGAGTAGTTTTTCCAGAAGAAGTTCCGCCTGCAATAAGGATATTAGCTTTGTACTGGACTAAAAGCCAGAAATAAGCCAGCATTTCAGGGCTCAATGTATTGAATGAAACTAGCTGAATCGGAGTCCAAGGCAGGCTTGTAAATTTTCTTATTGTGAATGTAGGACCTTTGCTTGTTATATCTTTTGTGTAAGTTGCATTTACTCTGCTACCATCTGGAAGACTTCCATCTAAAATAGGGGACGCATAACTTACATATCTTCCAGCTCTTTGGGCTAATTTCTCAACAAAACTGGCAAGCCTGTCTACATCATCAAAAACAACATTTGTTTTTATGTTTCTATAAATTCTATGAACAATATAAATAGGGCTGTTTACCCCATTGCATTCAACATCTTCAATAAAATAATCTTTTAATAAAGGATCAATTTCATTAAACCCTACAAAGTCTCTGTAGAGAAAGTAAAATATTTTTTCATAGGTCTCTTCACTCACTTTCAAACCAAGTTCGCTTATAAGAAGTTTAGAAGTTTTATCAATATACTCCAGTATTGCTTCCTGGGTTTTCTCAACAACTACATTTACATTTATTATCTCTCTCATAGCCTCTTCAATTCTTATTAAAGTTGCTTTTTCTCCTTCAGCTAGTATAGGCTCTTCTATTTCATATCTTAATTCAGAGATGTTTTTATCCCAGAAGATATGCACTGTTGAATACGGAGATATTACTGCATATCTCACATCTACCTTTGTCTTATCTTTCAATAAAGGCAATGGAGGTATTGGGGGCGATGTGTCTATGAAAAATTCTTGATCCTGCATTTTTCCTCTTTTATTATCTTTTTAGTATTAGAATATATTTAAAATGTTTGGTTCCAGGGGCATTGCGTCTAAATTCATTTTTTAGATTTATAAAACTTAAAGACTTCTAAAATATGTTTAACATTTCCTAAATACATTATTACTTTTTGCTTGACTT
>Ga0210006_1001904_pt1 | contig 14085 bp, 14 predicted proteins | sample CryGey02umfilter_2_FD_185452 | JGI IMG/M metagenome (GOLD analysis project Ga0210006, IMG submission 185452) | Groundwater microbial communities from aquifer in Utah, USA - Crystal Geyser 4/10/14 0.2 um filter (SPAdes) (version 3) | ecosystem: Environmental > Aquatic > Deep subsurface >... | reverse complement strand
TAATCTTGGAAACGGCTTCGCGCTTAGATGCTTTCAGCGCTTATCCGTACCGAACTTCGCTACCCGGCAATGCTCTTGGCAGAACAACCGGTACACAAGAGGTTCGTCCATCCCGGTCCTCTCGTACTAGGGATGAGTTTCCTCAACATTCCACGCCCACAGCGGATAGGAGACCGAACTGTCTCACGACGTTCTGAACCCAGCTCGCGTACCGCTTTAATTGGCGAACAGCCAAACCCTTGGGACCTTCTTCAGCCCCAGGATGCGATGAGCCGACATCGAGGTGCCAAACCCCACCGTCGCTGTGGACGCTTGGGTGGGATCAGCCTGTTATCCCCGGAGTAACTTTTATCCGATGAGCTTCCGCCGTCCTATTTCGTACGGTCGGATCACTAACTTCCGCTTTCGCGACTGCGCGGGTGGTAGCCCTTGCAGTAAAGCTGACTTATGCGTTTGCACGTCCACTCCGATTTCCATCCGGAGCAAGTCAACCTTTGTAAACGCCTCCGTTACATTTTGGGAGGCAACCGCCCCAGTTAAACTACCCATCAGATACTGTCCCAGACTCCCGATTCATGGAGTCCGGTTAGACTTATCACAGCATAAGGGTGGTATCTCACTGGTGCCCGAAGGCTCCCACCTATGCTGAACATATGAAGAAATAAGTCAATATCAAACTGTAGTAAAGCTTCACGGGGTCTTTTCGTCCTGCTGCGGGAATGTCGCATCTTCACGACAATTGCATTTTCGCCGAGTACATGGTTAAGACAGTTATCACACCGTTGTGCCATTCGTGCGGGTCGGAACTTACCCGACAAGGAATTTCGCTACCTTAGGACGGTTATAGTTACCGCCGGCGTTCATCAGCGCTTCAGTTTAGAGCTACTTTCGATAAATCGAAATCACCCCGCCCTTTAACGTTCTGACACTGGCCAGGCATCGCCCCCTATACATCCACTTTCGTGTTAGCAGAGAGCTGTGTTTTTGGTAAACAGTCGCGTGATATCTTTAGCTGCGGCCCCCATAAATGAGGGCAGACCTTATCCCGAAGTTACGGTCGCTGTTTTGCCGAGTTCCTGAACCATGTTTCTCTCGTGCGCCTTAGTCTTCTCGACTTTCCCACCTGTGTCGGTTTGCGGTACGGATTGATGCACCCTAACGTATATATACTTTTCTAGGAACCTCTCTCCTATGAATTGGCTTTGGCCGAAGCCGCAGTCTTTCTCTTGCGAGACGTGTAGCCATACAACGCTCATAGCTTTGAGATCCACATATATATACAAAGTATACCAAGTGCAGGAATATTAACCTGCTGTCCATCGGTTACCCGCCCTTGCGAACGGCTGGCCTTAGGACCGACTAACCCAGGGACGATTCACGTTGCCCTGGAAACCTTGGGATTTCGGCGTGCGTGACTTTCACACGCATTTTTGCTACTCGTGCCTGCATTCTCTCTTCCCATCGCTCCACCGGTCCTCACGGATCCGACTTCAACGCTGATAGGAATGCTCCTCTACCACTGTATATTCTCGGAAGAATATACAATCCATAGTTTCGGTACAATACTTAGCCCCGGTACATTTTCCGCGCAGAGACTCTTGACCAGTGAGCTGTTACGCTATCTTTAAAGGATGGCTGCTTCTAAGCCAACCTCCTGGTTGTATAAGAATCTCCACCACGTTTTACACTTAGTATTGATTTAGGGACCTTAACTAATGATCTGGGCTGTTTCCCTTTTGGCTACGAAGCTTAGCCCCCGCAGCCTAACTTGCATGCTTTTAATCCTCAGTATTCGGAGTTTGATTGCAGTGGGTATCCCGAGGGACCCCAGCCGCATCCAGTGCTCTACCCCTGAGGGGAACGCATACAGCTAGCCCTAAAGCTATTTCGAGGAGAACCAGCTATTACCGAGTTCGATTGGAATTTCTCCGCTATCCACAACTCATCACCGCGTGTTGCACGGCGCGTGTGTTCGGTCCTTCAGGATGTTTTACCATCCCTTCAACCTGGTCATGGATTGCTCACCCGGTTTCGGGTTGTGTATATGCCACTTAAGCGCCGGTTAAGACTCGGTTTCCCTACGGCTTCGGACCAAAGGCCCTTAACCTTGCGACATATAGCACACTCGCAGGCTCATTCTTCAATAGGAATACTGTTGTCCCCTTTATACCCGAAGGTATAAAGTTAGGACTTCAGCTCTTTGTAGACATACGGTTTCAGAGACTATTTCATCGCCCTCTCCGGGCTGCTTTTCACCTTTCCCTCACGGTACTTGTTCACTATCGATCACTATTCATATTTAGCCTTACCAGATAGTCCTGGCGGATTCCGACGGAGTTTCACGTGCTCCGCCGTACTCAGGAAAAACCTATACAATTAAAGCCGTATTTCGTCTACGGGACTATCACCCGCTATGGTGCTCCGTTCCAGGAGTCTTCGACTATACAAGACATTAGTTATACTGATCCTACAAGAGATCAATTAGGTTATCCTACAACCCCGATACATTATGAAGGCTTGTACCCGTAGTAAGTACTACCCTCATCATGAATCTTTAAGGATTCATACTAAGGTAGTACTAAAATGTATTGGTTTGGGCTGTTCCCCTTTCGTTCGCCACTACTAAGGGAATCGCACTCATCGAATAAACGATGAGCTTTTTTTTGCTTTTTATTCCTCTGGCTACTGAGATGTTTCACTTCACCAGGTCTTCTCCATACAGCTATGTATTCACTGTACAGTAACTGTGTATTACCACAGATGGGTTCCCCCATTCGGAAATCCCCGGATCAAAGCTTGCTTGGGAGCTCCCCGAGGCTTATCGCACCCTGCGACGTCCTTCTTCGTTGAATAGTGTCTAGGCATCCACCGTACGCCCTTATATTGCGCACTAAGAAAACACACAATTGTGCTTTACCTCTTCTGTGTCTAACAGAGAGGATTTTGATGCAATTTTTTTCCCACATGTTTCTTTTGTCATTTTCATGACACCAAGAAACACATAATTTTGTTACATGGAATATGCTTTACATGAATTGTAAGGTGCTATCCGTAATCTGATCTTACAACTCTTGTCCATGTTTGATGATGGACAAGATGTGATGGATGAGATTTTTTGGAATAAGAAAGACCGCTTTCAAGCGGTCAACAAATATGTGATTGCTGACTGCTGGTTACCTCAGGTTGAAGACAAATGTATACATGATGTTTTGTTGTATAAGAAATTTGTCCCAGAGGTCCAAGCAGTGCAGGGACGTGGTGCCAAGAAGATGTGTTCCTTCTTGAATTGCCTTCGCATTCTACATGGGGATAAAAGGCTTGTCAAGTCCTCCTTGTGAACAGATGTGGAAAGAATGTGGATGATTAAAAAATAGAAGGGAAATTGACGAAATATGAGGGGACCGCTATAGTACGTACTCAGGCGATATGAAACTAATTCTTCCACATATTCAATACAAAATGAGCTTTCTCGAAGCACTCAAAGAATTCCATGCTGAAGGCATTGAACTCCAGTTTGATGAAAAAAAGATCAATGAGGATTTTGACGCATTTGCAGAGGAATATCAAGCACGCATGCGCGGGGTTGATCCGTCAAAGACAGTTCCGGATACATTATTTTGGCTGATAGATAATGATACATTTATTGGAAGATTCTCATTGCGTCATACATTAAATAAACGCTTAGAACAATATGGTGGACATATAGGTTACTACATTCGTCCGACAAAACGTGGGATGGGGTATGCAACAAAGGGCCTTGCACTAACACTAAAAGAAGCAAAAAAACTTGGCCTTGAGAAAGTCTTAATTACTTGTAACGAAGATAATCTCGGATCACAAAAAGTGGCAAAAAATAATGGCGGGGTACTTCAAGATGTCATTCCCTCTCTTGAAAACGGCAAGCCACTCATGCGCTGGTGGGTTACATTACACTAAACAAGTATGTTCAACATCCACATCATCGCCGTTGGAAAACTCAAAGAATCATACTGGAAAGAAGCTGAGGCTGAATATCTCAAGCGTCTTTCGCCTTATGCAAAAATACGTATCACCGAACTAAAAGAGGAATCATTCCAATCAACGAAAGAACGAACAGAGGTGCAAAAAAAAGAAGCAGCAAAAATAATAAAAGCAGTGGAAGATGGGAGTACACTCATCGTACTGCATGAACGTGGGAAAGAAATGACATCTGAACAGATGGCTACAATGTTGGAAAAAAAAAGTGAACAAGGAAGCACACTTACATTTGTCATCGGGGGTCCACTTGGCCTCGATGAAACAATAGTACAAAACGCAGACGTACAACTTTCTCTTTCAACATTAACATTTCCACACAACATGGTTCGGACCATTTTGATAGAGCAAGTCTATAGGAGTGTTATGATCGGAAAAGGAAAATATCATTATTGATTCGTCGCCTACTGTTTCTATGTGTCTATTCTGTGTCTTTTACAGATGATATCCAGTGTAGGGTCTCTCAAACAGAACCAAGCAACACAATGGTACTTCCCCCATCAGCAGATACTTGAAAATCCTCCACCAGGGGATTTTTTTCTACTATTTCATGTACCAATTCCTTCATCACACCACTCCCTATCCCATGTACGATCAGGCACGCTCCTTCGCCTGCTGTTGCATACGAAAAAAGAGCTTGTTCGAGCTCAATTTCAGCAGATGCCAAAGATGATGCCTCGTGCAAATCCTTTGTCGGGATATCATCACGAAGTGTTGCAGAAAAATATCGTGAATCTTGAATATTCATATGTACGCTACAATGTCACAAAAAAATATCCTTCACCTTGCAACGTCGTGATAATTATTTGCAGAGCGTGTATTGTTTCTTCTCTATCAATATCATTGTGAAGATTCAACCCATCGTGCAACACAATAATACCACCAGGCTGTACGTCCTCCAAAATTTCTTTTGCAATCCTGTCTGCCTTCGCACGTTTGAAATAATCAGTTGTCATATTATTCCACAATACCACCTGCATCCCTTGTGCCTTTGCTGCATGCAAAAGCTGCGGCGTCTTCCATCCATGCGGAGGACGAAAAAGTGTTGGCGTAATTCCTGTTTCATCAAAAATAATCTTGTTCGTATCTGCTAATTCCTGTTCTGCTTTTTTCTCCTGATGTAACGGAAGAAAAAAAGAATGAGAATAACTATGATTGCCTATTACATGTCCTTCTGCGGCAATTCTTTTTATAATGTCAGGATATGCCTCAGCATTTTTTCCTATCACAAAAAATGTTGCATGAATATGCGCCTCCGTCAATATATCAAGCACCTGTTTTGTATATTCCCCATTTGGACCATCGTCAAACGTGAGTGCTACTGTTTTTTCTTGCACTTCCACTCCAGGCAATCCACGTTCTGTCTTTCCAAATACTTGTGAGGCTGGACTAAAAAAACCATACAGAGATACCACGCCCGTTGCTACAGTAAAGGCAACGAGAACACGTCTGATAAGAAATGATTTGTTCGTAGATTTTATCGAATGTACTATGTCGGATAGAGAAAGCAGGGCATACACAGAAGCATAATGCCATACTGTTTTCCAAAATCCGAGTTCACGATACCGACGCGCTGATGTGCTGTTCCAGACATCTCGAATATACACAATACGTCCAGCACTCTGCATCCGTTTTGTCAGATCAGTATCCTCTCCATAAAAATGAATGTCAGTATTAAACCCACCCAGTTCTGTAAGTGTTTTTTTATGTACAGCAAAACTTCCACCAAAAATAAAACGGACAAATCTCAGACGTTCTAACAGTGAAAAATTAAAAAAGAATAAACGAATAAAAAAAGTGAGCAATTTCGTTCCATCATAAAACCCAGATGGATTGGTTACAGCGACAGCATCATCGCTCGCAGCAATAGCACGTTGCATCTGTGCCACATAGTCAGACGGCAATTGTGAATCAGCATCTACATAGAGTAGCCAGTCACCAGATGCTTTCTCGAGTCCTGCTTGTCGTGCTTGTGGCAAGCCTGGTCGAGATTCATATACATAGGTAACTCCCAGATATGACAACACAATATCTTTTGTCTTGTCTGTACTCGCATTATCCACCACAATCACTTCAACGGGAGGTACTGTCTGTTTTACAATAGAATCCAAACAAGCCTTGAGAAAGGCTTCTTCATTTTTTGCCGGAACAATCAATGATATATGTGACAGATGATTGTCTACTGACTGTGTGGACATGCAAATAAACAATGTTGAGAAGAACGCTATAAAAAGTATAGCATATATGTGCCGACGGAGAGACTCGAACTCTCACACCTTTCGGTACCTGCTCCTAAGGCAGGCGTGTATACCAATTTCACCACGTCGGCTTGTGTATATTGTAATGTAAGTTTATCCACCGAAGCCTTGGCGTAGGTGGAACATGGTGCACAGTAAACCATGATTGAAGAAAAAAATCAAGATACACAGACAACCCTCGCTTATATACCCTTTATCTTGTATCGTCATTGCGAGGAGCCCACAGGCGACGAGGCAATCTATATGGTGTGGTGACGCAGTATAGATTGCTTCGCTCCACTCGCAATGACGAATTCTACATTCTAAAATTTTCCTTCTGCAGTCATCATTCTCTCCACCGTCTCCACCACTGCGCGCGTTTGTTGATCCACTTCCACATTCACACGACCACCTATAGGCAAACTTCCAAATGTTGTCGCCCGAAGTGTCTCAGGAATAAACGCGACTGAAAATGTCCCAGATGCTATATCATAATCAACGACAGTGAGACTCGCGCCATCGAGTGCGATAAATCCTTTTTCAATCACAAACTTTTTCAGTTCTTCTGGCAGTTGAAATCTGTATACTCCATTCTCTTTTTTTTCGAGAAGAGTAGCAATACCGTGCACATGTCCAGAGACGAGATGTCCTCCTATTTCATCACCAACTTTTATCGAGCACTCAATGTTCAAGCTATCGTTTGTTTCCAAATCGTAAAGCGTTGTCAAATTCAGCGTTTCATTGGTCAAATCAAATGATACTGTGTCATCTTGAATGCTGACCACAGTCAAACACACACCAGCCACACACACGCTCGCTCCTATCTGAAGATTACGGAGAGATACATCACTAAAGAGAAGTGTGAGCATTGCCCCGTGTTCATGTTTTTTACATGATGCGACCGTCGCTGTTGATTGTATAATGCCGGAAAACATAAAGATAATTTTTAATTCCTCATTCTTTATTCATACCACCATACTACGTTTCTCATGCGCGTTCGTCAAATTGACAACGTATTTTTATGTATAGTATACTCGATATGTATTCAATAAGAAGTAATACTATGGAGGAAAATATTACTCTCAAAGATGTATTCACTGCGGTGCAAGGCGTCAAGGATGAAGTGCGGGGTCTGAAAAACGAGGTGCAAGGTGTGAAGGATGAGGTGCAAGGTGTGAAAGATGAAGTACAAGGTGTGAAGGATAAGGTGCAAAACCTCAAAGAACTTGTGCTTGCAAACCAAGAAAGTATTGAATTTATCAAAGACAACGCTGTTACCAAAGATGAAATGAAAGAAGAACTTACGAAGGTTCGAAACGAAATCACAGAACATGTTGACGGTTTTGTTGGATTATACAAAGATCACGATACAGAGCTCGCCACTGTTATCTTACGTCAGCAAAGACAAGAGAAAAAGATAAAGAAAATTATGGTGCATGTTGGTATGTAGCCAGACATGGCGTGATTGAAGAAGGGAGCAAAAAACCCACCGAATCAGTGGGTTTTTTGTTTTCATCAGCCAGCCATATCGTCGTGAAGAAACAGTACAGAGGAGAGAGACTTCCACGAATGGAAGGAATCTGTTCCGTGCCTTTACAGATGTGACTGACTTGTGAGAGAGTAAACGACCGAAGTGCCCATGAAGGGCGATTCGATCGCCTTTGAAACAATCATGAAAACATCATTGCTTTAAAGGATCGACGAGGAGTGCTGCTCGTCGTCGATCATGCAAAATTACAAAGAACAATTGAGTGCATTGTGTCAGCTCCTGGCAGAGCACTCAGCGAGGCCAGGAACTTTTTTGCGTGGGTCTATCAGCGGCTGACGCTGCCGTGCCCGTCGCACGCGGTGCACGAGAGATCGAGCGTGCCGCTGGCCAGGAAGGCCTTAGCGGTGCTCTTGTCCACGCGCACGGTGTTGCCGCAGCCACACCGGAAGCACCGCCCGCCGATGTCGGTGAATGTAGTGACCTTTCCGACGATGACCTGCGGCTCGGGCTCCGTGGGGGCTTTCACCACCTCCACGACTTGTGGAACCTCTTCCACGCGCTCCCGCCAGCGCATGTGGAGGTTCCACCCACCGTACTTCTGAAAGGCCAGAAGTTCGAGGGCCCCACCGGCACAAGCGACCCGGTAGATAACCTGCGCCTCCGCGTTATCACACCGCTCCCCGAAGGGCCGAGAATGATTCACGCGAGACACGTACCGGCGGTCGTCATAGGCCTGGTACATCTGGACGCCATTCCGACCGGCGATTCGGCCGTACGTCCACGACGCTGCGTCATACGACGAGACGCTTTTCAGGTCATCCGGCAGCTGGCTATGCGCCAGCATGATGGCCTGAAAACGGACGGCTTCGTCGAGCAGACGCTGTTGCTCGAGGATGGCTGCTGCCTGTCGCTCGACCTCCTTTTTCTTGGCGCTCTCAGCCCTCTCCGAGGAGAGATCAACAAACGTGTGGAGCCTCGCGAGATCGGCGAGAGTGTACAAGAAGCTCTCGGAGAACTGAGCATCTGGTGCCTTCGCACAGAGGCAATCCTCGTGATCATAAAAAACGATCCCGAGCACCTCCATGCGAGGCTTGAGCGCCTCGAACCCTGCCTCGAATTCCTTCTTTTCGGTATTCTTTGCTTCCTCTTCGAGCACCTCGGCCTCGGTCCTGTCGACCTCGGCTTCGGTGTACTCGCGAAGATCCCAGATGGACTCTCCATAGTGGAACGTCTCATCTTCGAGGGTGATCCCCTTGAGCCCGATCGCCATGCGACGCTCGGACATGGACAGGAGACGTGGCTCGAAGACCGGCTTTTGCGTGGCATTCGCCGTACGCTGCCGAGCAGCCTCTGCTTGCTCCTCCGCCTCACGAGCTTTGCGCGCTTCGATCTCGCGCCAAGCCCCTTCGACGAAGGTCGCATCAAACGTCCCGACTTCTCGCCCTGTCTCCCTATCGAATTTGGAGGGCACTCGTGTTGCCACGAGCGTCCGATCCTTGTTCGGTCGGGAGATGAGGTAGCACTCTACGTTCTTCGCCCTTCCGGCGGTGTGGACGTAGAGCACATCCCCGGGCAACAAGGCCCAGAGCGACTGTTGAAGCTCGCCGATCTGCTCCCACGAGCCGGCGAGTGTTTTTTTTACTCGCTCCCACAGAAGCTTCGGCTGCCCAGCACGTCGCTGAGCGGTCGCCCCTCCCATGGTCGTGCCGTGCGGTCCGTACGGCCGCACGTACACCACCACGGCACCCTGCGGTGCTGTGGCCGCGACCTCCCGTGCCACCTGAGGCACGGCAGTCTTGGCGAAATCCGCAACGAAAAATTCTCCAATCCCCTGCTCGGGGACAAGGAGGGTCTCAACGGTCTTGTTGGTGTTCTGGTTCGCCATGATATCCTCCTCTCCCGTACGCGGGAAGGTGATTTCTCTCTCACACATACCCCATGGCAGGAAGTACAGAGAAAATGTATTTGTATTGCAGTGGTGTGTGAGGTATCCACTACAATAGGAAAATCCCTTTTAAACCTTCAATCTTTATTAAAAATTTGAAAGGGATGGCGAGAGTGAATTAAATTCAACTCTCGCCAAAAAAAAACGAATGCAAAATTTCAAAGAACAAAGTGGAGTTGTTTCTTTATCCTCCCCTTCGTACTCCATGACGAAGGAGAGCAGATTTTAGGAGAAGTTTAGTTGCCCGGCTTCTCCTCGGGCTTGAGCGCCCCGCCGGCCACCTCGTCGAGCTTGCCGCCGTTGTTGCGGACGGCGATGCCCGAGTCGAGGTGGAGCTCCTCCCCCTCACCAATCAACGCGACCACCATGGTCTCGTTATGCTTGTTGGTGGAGGCCGAGAGGCTCCAGGCCGCCGCGGTCCCGGTGGACCGGTGCGAGATGGAGCTGCCGCTGCTGCGACGGCTCATCTGCACCCAGGAGGCGCCGCGCTTCCACGCGATCATCCCCTGGCGGTTGCCCTCGTCCCACACCAGGTGCCCGCCCTTGTCCTTCTTTGACACGAGCCGCGCAGGGAGGTGCCAAACGCTCTCGGGGAACGGGACGTCCTCCGGGTCGGGGAGCTGCATGAGCAACTCGATCCGGTCCCGCAAGCGGTCGTCCACCGAGACGAACATCTGATCCCAGCTCGCACCACCCGGCTGCACGCGGAAGTAGAACCGTCCGAAACCCTTCTGCGGGTGACGGCCGAAGTTGGCCAGCCACGCGCGGGCGTCGAACGTCCCCTTCTCGCACCGCAGGGCGGTCTCGAGAGCGGAGAAGTTCACAGAGCTGTAGAGCGTCGCCTGGAGCTTGGTGCCGTTCCACTCCTTGACGGAGCGGATGGTCACCCAGCCGTCAGGATGCTGCGGGATCGTGGAGATGAGGTAGCCGGGCAGGACCGACCCCGCTCCCACTCGCCGGAAGCCCTCGCCGTTCCACTTGTACGTCTCGAGCTCGATGATCTCACCCTTGTGGGTGATGACCAGCTTGCCCTTGATGTACGCGTGGGACTCGTCTGGCGTCTCCGGCAGCACCAGGAGGAGCTGCTCGCGGAAGAGCGGCCGGTAGTCGTACGTGTCACCGTACGTCTGGACCGCTTCGCGCGCGCACCGGATGAGGAACTCGATGTCCTCCTGCTCCTCGAGCCACTCCGTCGTCGGCGCCACCTTGGCCTGCGAGGGCTTCAGGTGTCCGTCGACGACGAGCTGCCAGGAGAACTTGGACTCACCGGCGATGTAGTCCGGCGAGCTGGCCGAGTTGAAACCCGTCCAGATCGTGCGCCCGAGCTGCTCGTACACCGCCGTGAGCGCGGCGTAGTCGCCGGTCTCGTGGAAGGCGTCGATGGCCTTGCGGCTCATCTCGACTTCATGCTGACGCTGAGCCGTCTCGCGCTTCTCCTGGACTCGGCGGCTGATCTCGTACGAGTCGAACCGCGCCGCCTTGAGCAGCTTCTCCGGCTTGTCGGCGGCCCAGGCGTCGAGGCGATCGCGGTAGGAATCCCCATCCTCGCCGTCCTCGATCTCGGGCCAGACCAGCTTGTCCGCCTGGAGCTGCGTCTTGCGCTGCTCCTCGGCGAACTGCTCAGCCGCGCCACTGGTGATGGCGTCCAGGACCTCTCTGGCCTGGCCACAGAACGTCGGGCAGCCCTTGCGGCCACCGAGATTCGGCAGCCGACTGCGCCAGCTCTCGGCCTGCGACCGCGGCATGGCCTCGATCTGCCGCTCGATGAGGTTGTCGAACGCGGTGCGAGCCCGGTTCGTCCCCTCCTGAGCGCGGTCGAGAGCCGCGACGAGCCGCTCCTTGCCGATGAGCTCGATGGCCGCCGCGGCCCACTCGAGCGCCGACTTCTCGAACTCGTCCATCGTGCGGGTCGACGGCGTGATGCCGCGCCCGCTTCCGTAGCTCTCCTCGTCACTGTGGGCGACCACCGCGGGGGTGGCGCCCTGGTTGTTGTCGATCTCGATGGCCGCCTTGACGGCCTGCTCCGGGGACACGAGTCCCTGCTTCAGGAGCTGCTCCAGGATGCTCATTCCATTTCTCCAGGGCTTTCGCCCACATGCTCTTTCCCATTTGGAATGACCGAATGGTCTTCAGACGATGGTACGACGGTACCGTGTCTTATCCATCAGGATTGAGCAGATTCTAGGCACATCACTGTGCCCTTCTTCCAATTTTTTTAACGCAAAAAAACTCCTGAAGGGCACAGTATTATTTTTTATTATGTAAAGAACATAATATATTCCCAATTCTAAAATCTGAATTCATAATTCTTCATTCGAACTGAGAGAGTAAGCAACCGAAGTGCCCACGCGGGGCGATTCGGTCGCCTTTGGAAAAATGATTTTATGAAATCATTTCTCGGAAGGAACATCATATATACACATATTTTGTAATGAACCGTTGCCAAACCACAGAGTGATTTGGGCATCTTGGTCGACGAGGAGTGCTACTCGTCGTCGATCAAGTGCAATTTTGCCACAGTCTTCACCGCTGGGGCTCGGTTATATGTCGGCTAGAGAGGGAGGTACTCGTCCACCTCCTCGAAGCGGACCGGGGCGTGATTCACGCGCTCCGGGAACTTCGAGAGGATGGCCTCATCGTGGACGCGAACACCCACGACGTAATACACCCCGCGCTCTGCGCCGAACAGCTTCACGTGGTGGCGCCGAGCCACCGGGTTCACCGGCAACCGGGCCTCCTTCTGCGTCACGAACTTCCCCGTAAGCACCTGACCAAGCCATTGCTTGGTAAACTGCTCGAGGTCGTTCCCCGCGACACCGCGGGCCGCCGACCACACGCCCGCCACGTCCAGCCAATTGCTCCCATCGTGGGAGCAGACCGCCGTGTACCTGGGCAACATCCACCACCAGAGGGCGGGGAGGCCGAAGAACAAGGCGGCGAGGCCCACGACCGAGTCGAGGCCGCTCTGGTCCCAGACGCCGTCGGCGGCGACGAGGATGTCGTGCCCGAAGGCGGCGGCGATGGCGATGACGACGGCGCTGGCGATGACGACGGCGATGAGCTTCTTCATGATGACCTCCTAAAAGGCAAAGCAAACTCACCAACATGGCGAGTTGCGAGAAGCAATCAAGTGACAGTACTCATTACTGTCAATTTCATTGCTTCTCACAACTATTTTTTCTAGTCAATTTAAATGAACAACTTTCAAAAAAGTTTTTTCTCCAAAACTCTCGGAAAGCTAGGCGCGCAGACCATCTCAACCATCACGAAAAGATGATCTGTCACCATAGCCTTCTGAAAATTCTGCTGCTGCGAATTTCTTTCATGCACTATCTAACTAAATATATTTTCTCAAGTGCAAATGCGAAGAAGTAACTTCCAAAATGGGATTATTTTATATGTACACCCCGTGCCGTCACACTCCGCACAGTCATTCCAAAACAGTGGTAATGAATGTTTACACGTTGTACACAATGTTCGAATACTCATACACACGTATTTACTTGTCTACTTACTACTTGTTACTTAATGAACATTCATCGCAATATATGCAAATGATGTCGCGAGTGTAAGAAAAATAAATTGGATCATACCGTTGTAAATAGTTTTCTGTATTTTTTTTGTTTGAAAGAACAATCATCAGTCTTGTTTTGCCAAGCAAAACATATTCTTCAATCTTTCTCTGCGTAATACAGAGTGTTCCCACTTTCATACATCTTGCGATGTATGAAGGAGGAACGCACTCGGTACTACAGTTTCTGATGAGACTGTAGTCTGATCGAGAAGGAGTGCCTTACCAAATTTCTTTAGCAATCACTATCAACTCCCATCAGCATTCTCCGTAGCCAAAGCGTTGGAGAAGAAAACCAGATGTGTATCTCACATCGCCGGAAAGAATCTCTCTCCATAAGTCACGTGGCGTGAGCTTTACGGGACCTTTCCTTTTCTCGGGCGATGCGGGATCAGACACTTGTAAAGATTTGTATGCGTCAGTAGCAGACTACAAACTTCCGCATCCTTGTTCGTCTCACAACAAGCGAGAGACGAACTCAGACGTTTTGGAAGGAACCTTGCTCCGACAGATATGGATGGCAGTATGTGGTCGAACGATGAATCGGTGGTGTACTCTAGAAAGATGTACTGTGCCGTGTCGTTCTTTGTCCGCCTTGGGCGGATTATGACCTCTCTCCGTGTCATCCATGTCTGTAGAAACAAAAACACTCTCTTGGTGGAGAGAGTATTGAAAATTTGTAATTTCTAATTACCAATTTCTAATGAATTACCCCGCAGCAAGCTGACGGGGTCTCATCACTTACATAAGTAGTTTAAGCTGCTTTTCACGATGTATCTCTTGATACGTTTTTCCTTGGTTTTTTACGTAATTCTTTATTACGGTCTCG
>Ga0210006_1001901_pt1 | contig 14104 bp, 15 predicted proteins | sample CryGey02umfilter_2_FD_185452 | JGI IMG/M metagenome (GOLD analysis project Ga0210006, IMG submission 185452) | Groundwater microbial communities from aquifer in Utah, USA - Crystal Geyser 4/10/14 0.2 um filter (SPAdes) (version 3) | ecosystem: Environmental > Aquatic > Deep subsurface >... | reverse complement strand
CTAAATGTTTGAATTACATCTAACACTTTACCAAAAACCCTTTTTTCGTTTATACCAAAACAAAATTAGCCCCTCACTCAAAACTTTCTTGGGACACTAGTGCCTCATGCAGCAAAAACTTGACAATATTATTTTTCTATGTAAACTGATTTCAGAATAAGTTTCTTTATGAAAATCGTACCAATAAAACAATTTGGGCAAAAAAATCTCCTCCAAGTCATGGCTTGGTGGAGCAGCATACAAATTTTTTAGAGGTAAAGGTTATAAAACTTAAATAGTTCGTGATCATGCGCCTCTAAAAAAAGAGGTGTTTTTTTATTATTTAAGTTTTTTATTATGAGTACATTAAAATCCCGTCACGAGTCCGAGCAGCCCACCATGATACTGATGGTTAATGACAAGCCACATTGCAATATGGCCTGCCATCACTGCTATCTCCCCTACGAAGGAGTGCGATCACCCGAGGCTACTCTTGAACTGGTGGATAAATTTAGAAACGACTTCCGCATTATTATTGCGGGAAGCGAAACATTAACGGATCTGGAGTATCTGGAAGCGTATCGCCGGGCAGATCAAAAATATATTTTAACGAACGGACTCTTATTGTTCCAAAAACCTGAACTATTTGATCGGTTGCGAGAATACGGCATTGAGGAACTGCAAATCAGTCTTCATTTTGGAATCCAGGAAGATCTGCATAGCGTTCCCGAGCGAATTGTTCGGCATGTTGTGGCGCAGGCCAAAGAGCGAGGGTTCCGAACCCAAATCGCCGTGACCATCACCCTGGATAATTTCGAAATGGTTGGTGATATATGTGATCAGGTTCACAACATGGGAGGGAACGGAGTCAGTTTTATAAAATACATAAAATCCGGCAGTGCCAAAGAAGATGGAAAACGCGTGCTAACGGATGAAGAAAGACAACGTTTCTTCCATTTGGTAGATGACGTACGTGAGCGATACGATAAGACCGAACTGATGGTGAAAATTCAAGGAAATTTTGGCCCCAAAGAAGGAACAAAAGGAGAAGAACTTGCAAAATGCAATGAGTATTGCCCTGCGGGAGTGAATTTTTTTGTGATTGATCCAAATGACACAGTATACGGCTGTCCGTTCTTAATGGAACACCCCATCGGTGAATTAACAGATGATTTGAGGCTTAGAATAAGCAAGAATCTCTGCGATGGTGCCAGACATAAATGCCTGACGGATATTCTGTAAAAAAAGCTTCAAAGGCGGATCTGTTTTCCATGGATCCGCTTTTGTTGAACCTAAAAAACCTTCCCCTCTACTCCCAACATTACTCCTTACTTTTATTGAAGCTTAGGGGTGTTGTCGCCCGAACGGGGGTCCTTTGGGGATCGCCCTGTCTTTGCCGTAGCAGCTTCGCGCAGGTAGGCGGGACTGGCGTTCCTTTTTTCAGCGAGATAGATTGTGGCATAACAGAACCACTACCGGTAGGTTTAACCCCCTGGCATCCCCCTTGTCCCCGCGGCTACGTTCGGGGCAGGCAGGGGGATTTTGGTTAAATACCCACTAAAGCCCCCTTAAAAAAGGGGTGCAGGGGGATTAAACGACTCCGGCACGGAAGTGGCTAAAAAAAGAATTCCCAAAATAGAACAAGAGGCCTTAAAAGCAGGTTAAGTAGACGAGAAGGTTATTCCCCCGTCGCAGGCTGGATGGTTCCATTCGATATCACAGACCCTCCTTAATCTTCACTGCAATGCCTTCACCGCAAATGGGAGTGAGTTTGTCAAGAGAGGCTTCGCGGATGCGGGGGACGGAGCCGAAGTGCGTGAGAAGGCGTTTTTTGAGCTTCGGGCCTACTCCGGGGATGGTATCGAGTACGGACTGGGTCATTTTTTTATCACGGCTACTGCGGTTGAAACTGATGGCGAAGCGGTGGGCCTCGTCGCGGATACGCTGGAGGAGATAACTGCCTTCGGAATTGTTTTTTAGGTTGAGTGGGTCGGATTTTCCCGGAACAAAAACCTTTTCCTTTTCTTTGGCTAGCGAAATGAGGGGGATCGCAATCCCCTTCTCTTCCATCGCTTTGAGCGCGCTACTCAATTGGCCCTTGCCGCCGTCGATGACCATGAGATCAGGGCGAGCGGAGAAGGAAAGGTCTCTCTTCTTTTTTTGGTACACCATGAACACGAGTTCAAAATTCTTGCCACGCAGGGTTTCGGCCTTTTTCCATGCCCGTTTGTCTTTTTTGAGTCGCGTGATTTTATCGAGCATCGCTTGCGGGGGCTGACGGAGCACCTCGAATTCGAGCTTGAGGTAGTATTCTTCGAGCTCTTTGACGACATCGATGTACACACGGCCGTGCTTGCTTGATTCAATTGCTTTGGTAATGAGATGATGCCCCAGTTTTTGACCGCGTTCTTCTTTGGCGACCCACAAAGAACTTAAGTCATCGACGGAATCATCGAGCGGATGGAGACGGATGAAACCGACGATTTTTTTATTCTTTTCGATGACAAAAAAATGTTTCACATTCAGGTTCCAATCGTTGACGGGTTCTTTTTTGCAGGTTTCTTCGATGAACGGAAAATCGGCTTTTTTGGCTTTGCGGATTCTGTAGCCTTCCGGCAATTGTTCGGGTAAATAATTGAGCCGACGCGTGATCACTTCGTTGATGCTCTTGAAATCGTCGTTCTGATTAACGGTAGTGCGCAAACGGAATTGGCGGTAATCGACGTTAGCCGGTTTGCCTTTTTTAAAAACAACCATACTCCCGACAGTTTCGGTGCCGCCAAGGTGGGAGATGTCATAGCATTCGATCCGCTTGGGAAGCTCAGGAAGTTTCAGAACTTTTTTCAATTCCTCAAGCGCGATTTCGGCTCGTTTTTCAGCGGCTTCCCAGCTCACCCGACTGGCCTCCGCAAACGAACGGGCGTTTTTTTCCGCCAGGGCGATGAGATCGTCTTTTTGACCGATTTTTGGATGGATGAGTTTGACCGTATGGTCGGTGTGACCTTTGATGTATTCCGTGAGCGTTGTTTTTTCTTCCGGTTCGACCGAAATGACGATTTCTTTGGGAATGTCGGCTGCAAGGGCATAATATTCACGCAAAAACGCTTCCATCACTTCCGGAGCGGCTTCCCCCCCTTCGGAGACGAAACGTTCTTCGGCAATTAATTTTCCGCCACGACTTTGAAAGAGGATGAAATAATTTTTCCCCAAATCTTCCACAAACGCGATCACGTCGCGACTGACAAGGGTGGTGTCAGTGATCAATTGTTTGTGAGCGCTTCTTTCGATGGCATTGATCTGATCACGCAAGGCGGCGGCGCGTTCAAACTTTTTTTCGAGGGCGTACTGCGTCATTTGGGATTTCAGTGAATCGATCGCCACTTTGTAATCTCCGGATAAAAAGTCGATCGCCGCGTTGATCTGTTTTCGGTATTCCTCCGGCGTGACCATACCGGCACATGGCCCTGTGCAGCGTTTGATGTGGTAATCCAGACACGGCCTTATGGCCGCGCTTCCGCCTACTTTTACCGCGATTTTTGCTCCACCCACAGATTCCCCTGTGGGATTGACCGTAATATTTTTAACGCTGCACAAACCGAAAATCCGTTTCGCGGACTCGAGCAATCGCTGTACATCCATTCCGTTGGTCTTGGGGCCAAAATATTTGGCACCGTCTTTTAAAATACGACGAACGCTGTAAACTTCGGGGTAGTCATCTTGCACTGTAACTTTGATGTACTGAAAGTTTTTGTCGTCTTTTAAAAGGATGTTGTACTTCGGCTGAAGGGTTTTTATGAGGTTGTCTTCCAAAATCAGTGCCTCCACCTCACTGTTGGTTTCGATCCATTCGACACTCTCCACTTTTTCGAGCAGTTTTGCGGTTTTTATGCCGTGATTCGCGGAAGCGCGAAAATAAGACTGCAATCGTTTTTTAAGATTTTTTGCTTTGCCGACGTAAAGGGGTTCTTTTTGATCGTTGAGGAATTTGTAAATCCCGGATCCTTCGGGCGCCTTAGCGATGATTTTTGAGAAATTGGTCATGCGCTCATTTTATATCATCACCGTAAGGCGAACAAACGTTTGTTCGCCTTCGGTATATTCGGTAAAATGGATTCATGCTCAAAACCTCTCTTCTAAAAACCATCGCTTTCTTTGATTGTTTTGATTTTCCGCTCACCGCGGAGGAGATCAGGGAACGCTTGTACCGTTACGATAAACCCGTTCACATCAAAGCAGTGAAAGGAATCCTTGGCGGGATGGTGGAGGAAGGAAAGCTGGAAACAATTAAAGATTATTATGTACTCAAAGGACACACAGAAATCATAAACACCCGTAACGCCCGACGTTTTATTGCCGAAAAATTCTGGAATCGCGTTCGACTCTACTCTCAATACATGCAACGCGTTCCGTTTGTACGGATGATCGCCGTGTGCAATAACCTGAGTTATGACAATGTGGATGAAGCCTCGGATATTGATCTTTTTGTTGTGATTGAGCCGGAGCGCATGTGGATCGCGCGCCTCATCATCACATTGATTCTTCAGTTTTTTGGCGTACGACGGCACGGGAACAAAGTGGCAGGACGTTTCTGCCTCAGTTTTTTTGTGACAACCCGCCGAATGGATATGACAATATTACAGATCACTCCGGAAGATCCTTATTTGGCTTATTGGGCGCAAACCCTGACTCCCATTTACGGCGAAATCACCTATGAATTGTTTAAGGCAGCCAATCAGTCGTGGCTTAAAGAGAAGTACAACCTCACCGTGCCCGATTCGTGCAAACGACACCTTTACCCCTCACGGGAAAGCCTTTTTAAGCGTTTTTTGGAATGGATGCTCAACGGACATTTCGGGAATGGAATCGAAACCTTGCTTAAAAAAACGTTTAAAAAGAAAACTGAGGCCGCCGGCAAACGGCTCGATGAACACGCGAGTGTGATCATCGAAGATGACATTCTTAAATTCCACAATCACGACCGCCGGAAAGAATATTTGGAAAAGTGGGAAAAAACGGTGGCGCAGATCAGCGCGATCCCGTCGGTCATTACAGAGCCCCCTGAAACGCCTTTTCCGGAGATTCAAAATGAGGAATAATACTGGTAAGCCCCACCAAACTGATCACATCCATCACCGCCTCCTGTGCCCTAGCGAGAAGGAGTTTACGGTGATCTTTGGCAAGGTGCGTGTGAACCGCCACTAAATAACCGATGCCCTTGCTATTGATAAAGCTGAGGTTCTGCAAATCAAAAATCACGGCTTTTATCGCACTGTCATTCAGCACGGGATCCATTTGATTTTTCAGGGTTTCCAAACTGATCTCGTCCATTTCTCCGGTCAAAGTAACCACCTTGACAGCTGGATCGGGACTCTCGCCAAAAGCGATCGAAAGCTGAGTAGACATATTTTTTAGTGTTAATTTTATATTGTTTTTATTGTAACACGCTCAAAAAGCAGGGCAAGAATAATTTCTTATTGATCCTGCTCATTAGCCGTATCTTCCGGCTCCCTTCTTAAGAAAATGACCCCACAATGTTTTGCAGCTTCTTCTAAATAATATTTCAGCATCCCCCTAAATCCCCTTGCCACTCCTCCTGATTCATCCTGAAAGAGCTTAACCACCGTGGAAAACAATTTATTTCTTAATAAAAATCAGCACGGATGTGCGTTTGAGGGGGAAAATGGGTGAATTTTGCTCGCCAAAACTTCTTATTCCTTTTTGTAAAGGCCATTTTTGGTGATTTTGGTTGCGTTATGGGGGGGGTATGTTATACTATATTTAGTTTTATTCATAACCAAAGATAAAAATGAAAAAACAAAACAAAATCCTATTGTCTGTTCTTGCTGTCGTTGTTGTCGGCGTGGCTTTTTATGCTGGTAATCCAGAATTATTTCAGGGAAGGATGACATTTATTCCGAAGAGTATAATTAATGAAAGGATAATTCCAATTACTCCGACGACACAAAGAAAAATGTTGCCTGCTTATGATGAAACGAAGAAGACGCAGCGAACCACAGAAAATGAGCTTTTTACCCAGCTAAAAACAAAGGTTGATGAATTGAATAAACAAATTTCCAATATGGATCCACATGGATCTGAAGAAAAGGAGATCAAGTTTCAGTTATTTGATATTGTTGCTCAATTAAATAAACAGCTTGTTTTGGGATTAGAAAATACATCGCTTGATATTCATAGCGAGGGTATAAACTTAGTGATTACTTTTTCAACTGATATAAAGGAATATACTGATGAATACAGCAATACCTATTATAACTCTGATGATGAAAGTAAGGGCAAATACGTGAAAATTCATTTTAATGCTACAAGTACAAAGATAATTATAGAGCCCGACTTGTCGGTGGAGTGGCATGTTAAAGACAACATAACAGGAAAAACAACCGTAACGAATTAGAGCAGAACGCTCGTAAACTGGCAGACAGAGATACTCAATTACTTTAAATACCATATCATCAACGCTTATATTGAGAGCCTGAACAACCGTATTGAAACCCTGGAAAGGAAGCGATTCGGCTTCCGTAGCAAAGAACGCTTCATCAAAACCCTGCTTTTTGCCTTTCTGCCAATCACCCTGTTCCTTGGCAGCCTGATATTTACCCATTAACTCGCTATAAGAACCTAGATAAATCCGAAAAGGTAAAAAGCAATTCATTGACCGATCCCCTCTTCGTTTGTTAAAGTTCGTGCATATGGAATCCACTAAGAGAAAGCGTGTCCTTACCGGTATTCAGCCATCAGGTAAACTTCATATAGGAAATTACTTTGGCACCATCAAGCGTATGATCGAATACCAGGAGTGTAGCGACCTCTTTTTATTTGTGGCCAATTTGCATTGTCTCACCTCCCTTTCCGACCCTAAGGCCATACGCGAACTCACGCTGAATGCGGCCATGGATATGCTTTCGCTGGGCATTGATCCTGAGCGAACTTATTTTTGGGCGCAGTCTGATGTGCCGGAAGTCACTGAGCTCATGTGGATTCTTTCTACCCTCACTCCTTTTGGTCTTATGGAGCGCGCTCACAGTTACAAAGACAAAACCGCCAAAGGCATTCAGGCCAGCCTGGGGCTTTTCAGTTACCCCGTTTTGATGGCGGCCGATATTCTTATCTATCAGGCGGATGTCGTCCCTGTGGGGAAAGATCAAAAACAACATTTGGAAATCACACGCGATATCGCCCTCAAGTTCAATCATCAGTACGGCGACGTACTCACGATTCCGGAGCCGGATATCTCCGAAGGTGTCGCGGTCATTCCGGGGACGGATGGCCAAAAAATGAGCAAGTCGTACAACAATACCATCCCTATTTTTGCGGATGAAAAGGGGTGGAAAAAAACCGTCATGAGCATTGTTACCGACAGCAAAAGTGTGGAAGATGCCAAAGATCCGGATGCCTGCAATGTGTGCCAACTCTACAAACTCTTCGCAACTCCGGAAGAACAAAAAGCGCTTGCCAAACGCTATCGCCAAGGAGGATTGGGGTACGGAGACGCGAAAAAAATGCTCCTCGAAAAGGTAATAGCCACCTTCGAACCTTATGCAAAAAAGCGCGCGCATTATCAGGCACATCCCGAGGAGGTAAAAACAATCCTTAAAAAAGGCGCCGAAAAGGTTCGTCCTATCGCCCAAAAAACACTCGAAAAGGTACGAAAGTTAGTGGGGATTGAGTATTGAATTATTCTATTTGTTTAAGAATCTGAAATTAAAAATTTAAAATTTTTTATCTATGCCCAAATACATTTTTGTCACAGGCGGTGTGTGCTCTTCCTTGGGTAAAGGGATCGCTGCCGCTTCCATCGGAAACCTTCTCAAGGCTTCCGGAGTGAAAGTGTTCACTCAAAAACTGGATCCTTATTTGAATGTCGATCCCGGAACCATGAGCCCCTTTCAACATGGAGAAGTGTTTGTGACCGACGACGGTGCCGAAACGGATTTGGATCTGGGACATTACGAACGTTTTATCGACGAACCGCTTTCTAAACTCAGCAGTACCTCGACAGGACAAATCTATCAGGAAGTGCTCGATCGTGAACGCAAAGGTGATTTTTTGGGAGGCACTATCCAGATTATTCCTCACATTACCGATGAAATCAAAAAACGCATTCGGGACGCGGCCAAAAAATCAAAATGCGATGTGATGCTGTGTGAAATCGGAGGAACGGTAGGCGACATTGAAGGGCAACCGTTTTTGGAAGCCCTGCGCCAGCTCCGCCACGAAGAAGCCCGCGGGAACACGCTGTTTGTGCACCTCACTTTGCTCCCCTACCTTAAATCCTCCAATGAACTCAAAACCAAACCCACTCAGCTTTCGGTCAAACTCCTCCAAAGTATGGGAATTCATCCGGATCTTGTTTTGGCGCGCGCCGATGAAAAAATAGAGAAAAAACACCTGCTTAAAATCTCCCGTTTCTGCGATGTGGAACCCGAGGCCGTTATCCCCGCACCCACGGTGAAATCGATTTATGAAGTTCCACTCAATTTTCATAAACATCGCTTGGGCGAAACGATCTTCCGCAAACTGAACCTTAAATACCGTGAGCCCAATTTAAAAGAATGGGAAGAAATGATAAAACGCATTCAAACCTCGACGGAAGAAATCAAAATCGGACTCGCCGGCAAGTACAACGAACTCGATGACGCTTACATTTCGGTAATTGAGTCGATAAAATCCGCCAGTTTTTATCACAAGCGCAAAGCGAAAGTGGTCTGGATAGACACCGAAAAAATTGAAACGAACGATGTGAAAGAATGGAAGAAACTGCATCAGGTGAACGGGGTCGTTGTTCCCGGTGGCTTTGGCGTACGCGGTACCGAAGGCAAGATTCTCGTCGCGCAATACTGCCGTGAACAAAAAATCCCCTACCTTGGCCTTTGCCTCGGTGCTCAGATCATGGCGATTGAATTCGCCCGTAATGTCGCCGAAATCAAAAACGCCACTTCCGAAGAATTCTCCCCCAAGGCACGAAACAAAGTGGTTCACTTTTTACCGGATCAACACGAAAAACGTTCCAAAGGCGGTACCCTTCGCCTCGGTTCCTGGCCTTGCAAGGTGCTAAAAGACACGCACGCTTACCATGCCTACAAAACGGAACTGATTCAGGAGCGTCATCGTCACCGCTACGAATTCAACAACGCCTTCAAAAAACAACTCGAAAGCAAAGGACTTATTTTCTCCGGCATTTCTCCCGATCGCGAATTGATGGAAATTGTGGAAGTAAAAGATCATCCCTTCATGGTCGGTTCCCAGTTCCATCCCGAGTTCAAATCCCGCCCCAATCGCCCTCATCCGCTCTTCCGAGAGTTTATCAAAGCAGCGCTGTAAAAATGGATCCCATTTCATAAACCGATGGACTCTGGTACTATTTGGTTATGAGAAACACAAAAACACGTCGGGCAAAGCCAAAAAAAGGACTGCTGAATTACGCGTTTATAGATGCGCAGAATCTGCACATGGCTATTGGTGAACTCGGCTGGAAGATCGACTACAAGCGCTTCCGCAAATACCTTAAAGAACACTATAACGTTACCAAGGCGTACATGTTTATGGGGTTTAAGCCGGATGAACAACAGATGTACAGCTTTTTACAGGATGCCGGTTTTAATCTTATTTTCAAACCCATTCTGGAACTCAAAAATGGCAAAGTCAAAGGCAACTGCGACGCGGAATTGGTTTTGCAGGTCATGATCGATTCCAAACGGTACGAAAAAGCGGTGGTGGTAACGGGCGACGGAGATTTTCATTGTCTGATTAAATACTTAAAAGAAGAAGGTAAACTGAAAACGGTTTTGGTGCCTAGTGCCGAGAACTGCTCCAGCCTGATCAAGCGGATCCTGGAAGGTCATCTGACTCTTGTTAGTGATCTAAAGACCAAAATTCAGTACAAAAGTAAACCGAAAAAATAATAAGAAAAAAGCCTCTTCAGGACGGAACATGAAGAGACGCTTTTCTATCGTGATTACGTTCTTATTCTAAATCAACCGTGTAAAAAAGTCAATAAAATTTTATAAAGTAATATTCTTTCTTGTTTTTTTCGCGTTGGCAAAATCACAAAATCCCGTCTTCCTAATACAGCTGACCGTGAGTCCCCAGTCTTACCAATTTCACAATATCATCTTTTTTTGGATTTTTTTCAATCGTATAAATCGCACGAATATAGCTAAATCAAAATAAAATGACACAATATCATCACTGCCTATTTTGAAGGAAATAGTGGGCAAAGGGATTTCTTCCCCACCTGCTTCAGGCGGGTCGAAATGACGAATGGGATTATACTATTCCAGCTATATCACCCGTAATATTGAACGAATAAAAACCTTTCAACTTGCCCTTAAGGCCATGATTACGAAGTGTGGAGTGATTTGGTTCCTTTAAAAACAGGCTGATTCTTTGGGCTAAACGCTTTTTTTGCTGAAGATTTAAACCGGAAACATCACTAAGAAATCGTTTTGAGTACTGAATAATCATCTTTATTTAGCGTTTTTAATCATGTCATCGATGGAATCAAATTCCTGATAACCCCCTTCTTTGTCTGCCTGAATCACACTGTTTTCAAATTCCGGACTGAATCCATTTTCGGTCAAATTAGCATTCCTTAAATCAACTCCCCCTTCACGGATCACTTTTTTGAGCAAAATGGTAATAAGATCATTAAAACTACAGCCTATTTCTTTAGCCAGTTTTTGAGACTTTTTCTTTGTCTCATCATCCAAACGTATGGTTGTAGGTGCCATGATAGCTGAGTTAAGTTCTACTTATTTGTATTTTGTATATCAATTGTAGTACATTATAATATCATTTTGAATTCACAAAGTCAATATTGTATTGCAAAATATCTTATTAACAGCCTCATCATAATTGCTATCGAATTACGTTTTAGGGGATAAAAATCTCCCCATTCCCACCAAATAAAACTCTCCGCTGGTCTGGCGGACGGCCGTTGGACGAAAGTGACGAACGGTTTTGAAAAATAATTTCATCCTTTTCATCAAAACCCCCTCGTTCACGCCCGGGAGGAGTTTTAAAACCACGTTGCCACCGATTCTCAGGTATTTTTCCGCGATGTTGAGTACTTCTTGATTGAGTTCCATGGAACGGCCTCCATCCACAAATTTGATTCCGGTTGTCGCGGGCGCCATATCCGAAGTGATGACATCAAAAAAATCCGCGCCAATTTCCTCTAACTTTTTTTCCAAAACAACCTCATCCGTCACATCCGCTACCAGGGTATAAATGTTTTCTTCTTTAAGAGGAGTGATCTCCTGCAAATCTACCCCCACCACAAATCCGTCTTCGCCAATCGCCCGACTGATGTATTGCAAAAAACTCCCCGGAGCCGCCCCAAGATCCAATACCCTATCCCCTGTTTTTAAAACCTTAAAACGCTCCTGGATGGCCTCCAATTTATAAACACTCCGGGCACGATAACCTTCTTGTTTAGCCCGTTGGAAATAAGGGTCTTTGGGGTTGTAGTTCATGAATGTAATTCGAAATTGGAAATTAGAAATTCGATTTGGCACCTTAACTTTTGAGATGGGCTTAATGTGCATTAAAGTGGGGTTTTCCCTGGTACCCCCACACGTCGCGGATATTTGGAGGGCGTTTGGAATTTTTTCGGAATGATGATCAAGGTTCTTTCCCCCTGATTTTCCGGCAAGTAATACCGTTTGACCTGGGGGCTTTCCGCCTGTAATAGGCGCAACGCATTTTGGGCATCCATGAATTCATGCAAGTATTCAGGCCCTTTGTAGGCGACCATTTTTCCATTCAGATGAACAAAAGGGTAAGTCAGCTCCACAAGAATTCTGAATGGAGCGACCGCGCGCGCGAGCACCACGTCGAATTCTTCGCGATAGATTTTATCCTGAGCCAATTCTTCGGCACGGCCGACGACGGTTTTTACGTTTCTTAAATTCAACGCCTGAATGAATTCATCCACCGCGTGAATTTTTTTTGCCACGGAATCCGCCAGCAAAAAATCGATTTCCGGAAAAAGAATCGCGAGCGGAATCCCCGGAACGCCGCCACCTGTGCCCACATCGAGCACCTTCATCCCCTTTTTGAACGTGATGAATTTTGCCACGATCAGCGCATCGATGATGTGTTTGACCATGACTTCTTTTTTGTCGGTGATACGCGTTAAGTTTAAAACCTCGTTTTTGGCAATCAGTATTTTCGCGAAATCCTGCAAAAGAGCCGCCTGTTTTTCGGTGACCGACAATTCCAATTCTTTCAAATAAGTGAACAAGTTCATGATTTGAGCATTTTAACTTCTTCCAGTGTCAAATAACGCCATCTTCCCAAGGGTAAATCGCCCAGATGGAGCCGCTTGATACGCACGCGTTTTAAACCCCTAACGGGGAAGCCAACCTTTTGACAGATGCGCCGGATTTGTCGATTCTTTCCCTCACGCAAGGTGATGCTGATGATGCTGGTCGCGAGTTGTTTGACGATGGTGGGGAGTGTTTTTTCGCCCCATAATTTTACACCGGATTCGAGTCTTCTGATGGCCTCATGCGTGATCACCCCCCGAACCTTGACCTCATATTCCTTTTCACATTGCGCGGAAGGATGCGTGAGCGCGAAAGTGAGCGTTCCGTCATTTGTAAGAATCAGCAATCCGGTTGTGTCTTTATCGAGTCTCCCGACAGGGTAAATCCGCTCCGGAATGTTGATGAGATCCAAGGCGATGTCGGGCTCCATAGGCGTCGCTTTTGCCGAACACACGTACCCCGCCGGTTTATTGAGCGCGATATAAATCAATTGTTCACGGTCTTTGTACACGGCATCACTAGCCTCCACTTTGTCTTTTTCAGGATCTACCTTTAGCCCCATTTCCGTGACGACCTTTCCGTTCACTTTTATTTTCCCCGCTTCAATCAAACGATCGGCCTCACGACGCGACGCGATTCCAAGTTCGGCCAGATATTTGTTCAAACGCATTTGCATAGAATTAGAAATTTCAATTATTTTAACGGGGAGGTGTCATCGGTAGCGTGTCTGCAGACGGAGGTTCTGTGGGAAGCTTAAATCCTTCCGGCAATCGTGATTCCGATTTACAGCCGGCAAGGGAAAAAACGAAAATAATCAGAATGACGATTGAGATAAAACCTCTTTTCATTGAAAATAAAATTATTACCGGGTCGGATTTTGCCAGCGCGAATCCTCTGCCACGTCTGTCCAAATCCAATTCGCAGGCGTGTCGAGCTTTTTTTGATTCGGAAGCCCCAAATACCATCCTTCCGTGAGTTCTTTTTCGGTGATTGTCACAAATTTCTCCTCGCCTTTTTCATTTTTCACTGCCAAAATACAGCCCTGATTTTCGTTCCACAATGTTCCTTCTGCGCACCGGCATTCACTCCGAGGAATATACTCACAATCCTCCGCGTCGGTCTCGATGCACGAAACCACATACATCCCCGCTGTTCTTTCGCACAATTCTTCCACCTGAACCATCACAGTTTCTTCGATGGCGTTTTGACTCATCCATCGTGGCTGCTTTTCGTCTTTGGACCATATCCATACTTTGGGAGTGCCCACCTTCTTTTCATCTGCGGAACCGTAATACCACCCCCGTTCGATATCTTCTTGAGTGATCGTGGGTTGGCTGACCTTTTTTTCTATTTCCGCGAGCAGACGATCCGTCTCTTTCTGATCCTGATCGGAATCACCTTTGTATTCCAAAATACTGGCCTTTAGCTCTTTTGAATCGGGAATGCGCGGTTTTTTGGACGTTTGCTTTTCCTGAACTTGCCCCATTACAGAAGGATTAACGGCACTGCTGACATCCCGGTTACGCGCAGTGCAACCGGTTAGCCCCACAATGATAATGGCAATCCATAAAACTTTTTTATTCATTGGGTGTTGAGTTGGTATCGGTAGGTGCTTCGGTTGTCGCCGGAGTGACTTCAGTGGCTGGGGTCTCTGCAGGAGCTTCCTCCGTCGCAACTGCCGATTCAGGTTCTTCGGTATCCGGTGCTATAACAGGAACTTCTTCTGTTTTTTCATCGGTTATTTCAATTTCTTCCGGCAATACTGTTCCTTCGGAAGTCACTTCATCTTCCGCCTCTTTTGTGGTAGATGAGGTATCTTCCTCCGTTATTTCCGATTC
>Ga0210006_1001897_pt1 | contig 14119 bp, 13 predicted proteins | sample CryGey02umfilter_2_FD_185452 | JGI IMG/M metagenome (GOLD analysis project Ga0210006, IMG submission 185452) | Groundwater microbial communities from aquifer in Utah, USA - Crystal Geyser 4/10/14 0.2 um filter (SPAdes) (version 3) | ecosystem: Environmental > Aquatic > Deep subsurface >... | reverse complement strand
GCGACGGCTCAAGGTCGCCTGAGGTGCACGCTGAGCCGGTTGAAGCGGCAATACCTAACATATCAAGGTTCAACAACATGGATTCACCTTCAATATATTCAACGGAAAAATTTACGTTATTGGGTAGCCTTAGCGTCGGATGGCCGTTAAGATATACGCGGTCTATTTTTTTCGGTATTTCTTTTATCAGCTTATCGCGTAAATGAGACTGCTCTTTAGACTCTTTAGCCATATTTTTGGCGCAGAGTTCAATTGCCTTGCCTAAGCCTACAATGCCTGGGATATTCTCGGTTGATGCGCGCCTATGCCTCTCCTGCCCGCCGCCGCGCAGATATGGCTGGATACGCGTGCCTTTTCTTACATAAAGACAACCAATGCCTTTAGGGCCATAGAATTTATGAGCTGAAAGAGACAACAGGTCTACATTTAATTCATCAACATTAACAGGTATGTGGCCTACAGTCTGCACAGCGTCCGTATGAAAAGAAATGCCTTTGTCGCGGGCGATGCGGCCTATTTCCTTAATGGGTTGGATAGCGCCTATCTCGTTATTAGCGTGCATCACCGAAATAAGGACAGTCTTATCGGTTATGGCGCCGGCAATATCATCAGGCGAAACTATGCCGTGTTGGTCAGGCTTGATATAGGTAACTTTATAACCGGATTTTTCTAAGAACTTAGCAGGCTCTAATATAGCGTGATGCTCAATGGCTGTCGTTATAATATGGTTGCCCTTTGACGCCCCGGCCCACACAGTGCCAAAAAGGACAGAGTTGTCAGACTCTGTGCCGCCTGAGGTAAATACGATCTCCTCTTCCTTAGCGCCTAAAAAAGCGGCGACTTTGGACCTGGCGTCCTCCATAGCCTTTTTGGCTTCCTGGCCAAAAAAGTGAATACTGGATGGATTGCCGAATTTATCAAAAAAGTAAGGCCGCATCGCCTCAATAACAGCCGGGTCTGTGGGCGTTGTAGCCGCGTAGTCTAAATATATTCTGTCCATAACTGCCTTTCTTACCGAAGCCCGGCCTCGGCCCCGAATGGCGAGGTCGGACCTCGACACTACAGGTTAGCGTATAAAATGCCGAACAATAGGGATATTATACTGATGAGGCCAAGATAAATAAAGAGTATTTTTGCACCGAACTCTTTACGCAGGACAAAGATAGTGCCGTAACTTGTAATCGGGCCGACAAGCAAAAACACCATTGCAGCGCCAACGTTCATACCCTGCTTAATGAACGCGTCTACCAATGGGACAGTCGCCGTGGAACAGACATACGTTAAAAGCCCAAATATTAAGCTAAACGCATAGCCAGCCGCGCCGAAAAGATATTTTCCTATAAGCTCGCCTAAAGGCGCGTAAGCCATGACCAACGCTGCCAGCAACAGGCCTATTAGCATCTCAAGGCCGAGCTCTTTAGGCATATCAATAAAAGAATATTTCAAGACAGATTTCACTCTGCAAAACATATCTGTCCTGTGCTTACATGTAGCGGCCTCTTGGTGACAATGAGGGCATTTCTCAGGCGGTCCCTGATGTTTTTGTTCGTAATGCAGCATATTGCCGGCCATACCGACAATAATGCCCATAACAATAACTGCTATAAATATAAAGATGGCAAATTTAAGGCCAAGCAATACGTAAGTGACTAATAAGGCGCTTATAGACGTAGCAGGAGTTGCCACTAAAAATGCCAGGACAGGCCCCAGTTTAGCGCCCTTTTTATAAAACCCAATAGCCACAGGCAATGACCCCCAGCAACATATAGGTAACAGAGCGCCAACAAATGTTGCCATAAGTATGGCCCTTAAGCCCTTATTACCCAGATTGCGGTCTACCCAGCTCTGCGGTATGAACTCATGGGCAATCCCGCTTAGCAGAAATCCTATTGCCAAAGCAGGCAAAACCTCTATTGAATAATGCCTCAAATGAAAGAAAAATTGCCCTATCATGTTATTCATTTAAACTCCCGCGCCTGTACCCTCTTGGATCGATCACGACCTTCTTGTAGCCCAAGGCTTCCAACAACACCGTTGCCCTATCTGAGGCTGCAACGCGTTTAATATCTTTTTTATCTACCTCTATGCTTGCTGTGCCCTGAAAATCCCTTACACGCAAGTTCCCTTTTATCTTAAACGCTTTCCTTAATATTTCCTCAGCTTTATTTATATTGACTAACCGCTCCCGGGTTATTTTAGAATTGTACGGTATCCTTGACGCAAGGCACGCCTGAGCCGGCTTAGACCAAGTGGACAACCCCAGTTGTTTGGACAGGCGCCTGACGTCTTCTTTTGTAAAACCCGCTTCCTGAAGCGGAGAGATCACATTAAATTCTTTTTTAGCCAGGCTTCCTGGCCTATGATCCGCAAGGTCGTCTACGTTTGAGCCGTCAACTATCGCGTCTAAGCCAAACGCCCGGGAAAGAGTTGTTAATTTTGAAAATAATTCTTTTTTGCATATATAACACCGGTTTTTAGGATTATTCCTAAAAAGCGGATCTTTAAGCTCGCGTGTCTTTATAAACTCATGCCGAACGCCGTGTTTTTGAGCTAAGCTTTTAGCGCTTTTGGCTTCTGACAAAGGATAAGTCTCAGAAACGGCGGTCACGGCAACTACCTTGTTACCTAACACGTCTTTAGCGACCTTCACCAAAAGAGAACTATCCGCCCCGCCTGAATATGCCACGAGCACAGAACCTAAGCTTTTGAGCCTGACGCGCAGATCTGTTAATTTTACGCCTAACGCGTTCACGCAGCTATGACCTCTTTTATCTCCGGCACTTGCTTTTTGATGACGCGCTCAACACCCATTTTCAGCGTCATCTGAGACATAGGGCACGAACCGCAAGCCCCTGTAAGCTTTAACGTTACCTCGCCAGCGTCTGTGACGCTGATAAGCTCTACATTGCCGCCGTCTGCCTCAAGCATAGGCCGCACTTCTTTTAACGCGTTTTCTACTTTTTCTTTTAGTGTCATTTCATCCTCCCTTGATCACAATTCATACGTTAACACACGGATAATACCCATAGTCATACCCTCGTTGTTCGTCGTAACTGCATCACTGACGGATAAGACTTTCTTGACTTTTTCAGTTTTTAAAAAGTTATTCACAACGTCATCCAGTTTGTTCAGTTCGCCAATGGTCTTCATAATCTCCAGATTCTGAGTAAACGTCCTGACTTTGATCATGATCGCCTCCAACGTTACAATAGTGAAGCTATTGTTTTTTTATCCAAATACCCTTCTATCTCTTTTTTTAAGCCTACCCAAACGCCTTTTAAAAGGCAACCGTCAACCCCATCGCAGTACTTTAATTTGTGCTTCTTATACCGGTCACAGATGATCTTAAATGCCTCTCCCTCTACCGCTTCAATAACATCCTTAATGGTAATGTCCAACGGCGGCTTATTTAACAGATAACCTCCCCTCGCCCCCCTTATGCTCTTAATGATATTTTTTCGCCTGAGTTTCATCAAAAGCTGCTCTATATAATCCACAGGCAGGCCCTCGTCCTCAACAATGCGGCTTATAGCAACAGGGCCGTTCTTGTAGTTCCGCGCAATGCTTAAAATGCACCTTAGCGCGTAATCACCCTGCGTTGTTATTCGCATAAACGTAGTATACAATACCCGATATCTTTTGTCAAGTATAAACCAATGAGACAAATCATCCTGTTTGATTTGTCTCATTGGGGCTCATTTAATAAAACGGCGCCCGGGTTACTGGGCGCCGCAGTGAAACGATAAAACGAATGAGACAAATCAAACAGAATGATTTGTCTCACTATATAAGCTTAGGTTACTTTACTTCCGCAGGAGCCGGGACAGATGCTTCAGCAGCTGCTTTTTCTTTTGCTAATTCCTGGTCAACTACCGCGATATACTTAGCAGGATCAGCTAAGAATTTATCTTTGCACATCGGGCAGCACATATTGTAGATCTTACCTTCATACTCAACCGTATCTTTGCCAAGTTCTTTGATTGTCTCACCTGTAACCGGGCAGGTCTTATTGCCGACATTAACTGCTACCGCTGGAGCGACTTCCGAAACTGTCACTGCCGCAGGAGCTGTTTCTGTCTTTGCTGCTTCCTGAGCCATTACAACGCCCGCTACCATTAACAAGGCGCATACCACTATTACTGCCATACTCAATTTCTTAAACATGTTACTCCTCCTTTAGAATTACTGTTCTTTTTTTACATCGGAAAATTTTTAAAAATAATACCGGGTGCACTTTTACATCTGGCCTTCCCTCCTTTCCTTATATCCTTTTAAATACCAATGTTGGGCATATTACCACTAAGCCCCCTTTCAATCAAGAAATGAATTAAAGCGGTGATAAAGCAGTCTTTTTGCCCTTAAAAAGCTTAATTGCCTCCATAGCCCACAACGGAAACGATGATATCAGTATTACGAGCACCCAATCGAATACTCCAAGCGCCTCTGTTTTAAAAACACGCTGTAAAAATGGCGCATAGACAGCAAGCATCTGCAAAGAAAATGATATACCGCATGCCAAAACGAGTTGAATATTAGAAAAAACACCTATCTTAAATAAAGATATGTCTAAATTACGGCAGTTAAAAGAATGGAAAAGCTGGCTGCACGAAAGAACAATAAAGGCTGCTGTCCTGGCGCGGACTATGCCTTCTTTTTCAATAAATAACACGAATACAAAAGCCAAAAGGCTGCAAAAAGCTATAAACGCGCCCTGAGATAACATTAAAAAAGCCCTTTTCCTGGTGACCACGGATTCGTTAGGCGCGCGCGGAGGCCGTTGCATTACATGCAAGTCCGCAGGATCCACGCCCAAAGCTAAAGCCGGCAAACCATCAGTCACCAAATTGACCCAGAGTATTTGTATAGGTAAAAGGGGCACGGGCAGGCCGACTAAAGAAGATACGAACATGACAAGTATTTCTCCGGCGTTACATGATAAAAGATAGTGAATGAATTTTTTGATATTATCATAAATGCCCCGGCCTTCTTCAATTGCAGCGACAATAGAAGCAAAGTTGTCGTCGGTAATAACCATATCTGAAACTTCCTTGGTCACGTCAGTCCCTGTTATGCCCATGGCGACGCCTATGTCCGCCTCTTTAACGGCAGGAGCGTCATTGACGCCGTCACCTGTCATGGCTACGACTTCGTTATGTTTACGCCACGCGCGCACAATCCTTAACTTATGCTCAGGTGAAACGCGCGCATATACAGGTATCCTCTCTACCAAGCCATAAAACTCATTATCGCTTAACTTGTCCAATTCTTCCCCAGTCAACGCCAGAGAATCATCCTTAAAAAATCCCAAGTCTCTGGCTATGGCAATTGCCGTATTCTTATGGTCGCCTGTTATCATAACGGTCTTTATGCCTGCTGACTTGCACTCCTGCATAGCTACCTTAACTTCGGGGCGTGGCGGATCTATCATTGCTACCAGGCCCGCGAAAATAAGGCCTTTTTCAACAGACTCTGCTTCAAATTTTTCTTTAGGCTCTTCCAAAGGCCTGTAAGCTATGCCCAAAACACGCATCGCCTGATCCGCTAAAGCATTGTTGGCGTCTAAAACGCGCTTTCTGTCATCAGCGCTCAAGGCGCGAGAGCTGCCGTTATCCTGGATAAAGGCGCAATCATTCAAAAGCACGTCAGGCGCTCCCTTAACAAAAGCGAATAGCTCGTTTTTGTGGCGGCGCACAATGGTCATTTTTTTACGCTCAGAATCAAAAGGTATTTCGTCAATAAAAACAAACTGCTCCTCTTCATCTTCTTTCCAAATGCCGGCTTTGGCGGCCGCCGTCAGTATTGCCGCCTCAGTAGGATCGCCTATTATTTTATATACACCGTCTTTCTCTATAAGCTGGGCCGCGTTGCATAATATTCCGCATGAAAGTGCCTTGTTAAGGTCAGGATGCCCATCCGCAGAAATAGTTTTTCCATCCAGCGTGAACTCTCCGGAAGGCTCATAGCCTATGCCCTTTACCTTATATAGGCGGCCGCCCGCGAAAACAACCTGCACGGTCATCTCATTTTTGGTCAAAGTCCCTGTCTTATCCGAACAGATGACTGTCGCGCATCCTAAGGTCTCAACAGATGGCAGTTTCCTGATAATGGCGTGCCTCTTTACCATCCGGTGCACGCCAAGCGCCAAAGCTATTGTCACAACAGCTGGCAGGCCTTCAGGAATAGCCGCTACAGCAAGGCTTACCGCGGTTAAAAACACATCAATGATCTTTGCCCCTCGTATCCACTCAAGTAAAAATACGATACCTACTAAAATAAAACAAAGGTAAACTATCCACTTGCCGAATTCCTCAAGTTTTTTCTGTAGGGGTGTTGTCTCTTTGCCTATGTTCTGGACCATACCCGCTATTTTGCCTAATTCCGTGCGCATGCCAGTATCTACAACCAACACTTTCGCTTTGCCGCTGGAAACGAACGTGCCCATGTAAACCATATTAGCCCTGTCAGCCAAAGGTATCTCTCTTTCTTCAAGGGCTATACCCGTCTTAGCAACAGGCGTTGACTCGCCGGTAAGGCTTGCCTCCTGCACGCTAAAATTTGAACTATGCCAAACAACACGGCTATCAGCAGGCGCATTATCTCCGGCTTCTATTTCAACCAAGTCGCCTGCGACTAATTGAGCGGATGGCACTACCGCGCGTTGGCCATCCCTGAATACTTTTGAATTAGGGCTGGAGAGTTTCTTCAAAGCGGCGAGTGACTTTTCAGCTCTGTATTCCTGAATAAAACCTAGAATAGCATTGACTATGACGATAACTATTATGGCAAGGGCATCTACCCACTCTTTTAAAAAACCCGACACAAAGGCGGCGCCCATAAGGATCCATATAATAAAATCCTGGAATTGTTCAAAAAATATACTCCAGGGACTGACTGCCTTTTTCTCTGTAAGCTGGTTCGCGCCAAAAGCCAACAAACGCTTTTCTGCTTCTTGAGCGCTTAGCCCAGCGTCAATATCAGTATCTAAAACAGCTTCACACGCCTCAACGGATAAATGATAAAGTTTTTTTTCTGTCATAGTCATGCTCTTCTGGTGCTCTTCTGGAAACTGTTTCCAAGTTGTTCGGGACAGTGGGACTTGTTGCTAGAAACGCATAAGGCAATCCTTCGCCATCTTACACCAGTAAATACATGAGTCATTCTCAGTATAGACTACGTCTTTTTTGCACTTCGGACATTTTCTCTTGGCCTCATCAGAGAAAAACTCTATCTCCTCAGAACAGCTGGGACATTTGATATAACGGACCTTAAGGCCCTTATCCCTTCCCGGGCATTGCGTAAACATAAATGTTATCTAATTTTTACCATATAATAAAGCATACCTATCGAGCAATTCGCGGATCATGCGTTGATACTTGGTGCGATGCGCGTCATAATCCTCAATGTTACAAAACCAGTCTGACTCAAAATGTAACACTTAGATCAGATATTGTTTGGCTTGGGTGTCGGTAAAAGGCTCAACTTCTATTATATCACTCTTATCTTTATATTTGACTACAACGCGGGCGGTTTGGCTATCGTTTTTTTTATCAAAATAACGCGCGGTAATCCGGCAGGCTAACAGAATTGTCTCCTGCTTTGAGAAATCCCCCCTGCCTAAAGCTGTGGCGCCAGCAACCTCATCCTCTGGCATAAAAATAACACCATATACTTTATCTTCCAAGGCCTTATTATCATATTCATTACGCCCTACGATAAGCTTGGCAGTCTCTTCTATCCTAAAATGCCTGCCGTGATTTAAAAAGCTCACATCTTCCTGAGTCAATTCGTTGTGGCCTATCAGGTCTTTGACGCGCAAAGAAAAAGCTGGGTCTGTTAAAAGGCATCCTCCCGCGGGACATGGATAATCTTTAATATTGAAATCACTGGCCAACTGTATCTGAGGTTTGCGGCCGCGGCCGGATATATTAAGTAGTTTAGTTCTATCCACCCAGCCCTTTTTTTCGGGAATAGTCGGCTCTAACAACTTTGCTGACAAAGGCCGCAGGATCAGGCCTTTAACTCCCGCGTCTTTTTCAATTATCAGCATAGCGTCTCTTCTCTGAGACATGGGCCTCTGGCCAAGCACTTCGCCTGTTATTAAAAAAGACGCGCCTACTTCTTTCATCAATTCTTTAGCTTTTTTCAGCATAAGGATACGGCAATCAATGCAAGGATTCATATGGCTGCCATAGCCGTGTTTGGGGGACTTTAGGACCTCAAGAAAATCTTTGCTCACATTTATGACTCTCAGGGGTATGCCTAATTCGCCCGAAATGAACTTCGCCTCATGTTGACAGCCCGCGCGATGATTACATCTGCAGAACGGAGATACAAAGTTAGCCGCGATGACCTCTATCCCCTGCTCCAACATTACTTTTGTAGCCAGGGTACTATCCAATCCTCCTGAAATAAGCGATATCGCCTTGATCTTCATGAATCTTACTATATAGGCTTGGATTATTTTGTCAATAGAACATGGATAGCCGAGGCAATGTCACGATCTATCGCAAACTGCGAATTGCCGATCTGAAGCACATAGGAAGGAAATTTCTGAATAAGGCTTACGGTCATCCCGGGCAAGATACCCATAGCCATTATCTTCTGAAGCCTTTTGTGATTGTGGGTGTGGAGATAAGCTACCTTGCCTTTTTGACCCACACGCAGATTATCAAGGGACGAAATTATCTTATTAATACTTTCTTCGGATTTCCGGCAGCATTCACCCTCGGGTATAGGCCTTCCATGAGGGCAGGTTTTAGGATGCCCTAAAAGAATGCAAATATTATCCTCTATGCCCTCATGAAGAAGATGCTCAAATTGACAGCTGACAGGATGCACAAGCTTCTTTTTTACATCCAGAACATCAGTAAATAATCTCTCCGCCAGCCTGTGGCGACGCACTATCTTCTGCCCCTCCGACTTGCCTTTTTCGGTCAAAGATATCTTCTCATTCATCAGTTTGACATAACCCAAACTGATCAACTCTTCTACATCAGGATTGCCCTTGGTCAAACCCACATCTACGGCCCCCTGCTTTTCCTCGCCTGAGTGTCCCCAGAGCGTCTCTAAAATTTCTTCCGCACGTTCACTTATCTTCATTTACATTCCTTTCGTTTTCTAAAAAGTTTCAGCCATTTAGGTTCCGGCGGTGTTTCAAACCCGCACTTAGGGCATTTTATAAGTTTACACCCTTTCATGACCGGGCAATTTTTGCACGCCCTCTGGGCATCTTTTTCATTGAACTCATACCCGCATAGCGTACATTTCATAGTTTTATACCGAATGAAACAAACGCGAGATTGACCAGGAACGCCACAGCGAACGAAATGAACAGGACAAAAACCGACATAAGCATTCCGGCCCTCAAACCCCTTTCTTTGACATTCATCAAAAACTGCGCCACACAAGGCAGAAAAAGAGTAAGCGCGACGCAAGCCACAACCACCTGATTACCGCTCAATAATCCCGACTGCTTAAGATCATAAAGCCCGGCGACGCCGTAATCCCTGCGGAAAAAACCAAAGAGGAAAGCAACTGCCGCTTTATCAGGAAGCCCGATCCAACGCATAGGATGTTCCAGGAGCCGAACGCAGAAAGCAAATAGGCCTGTTAACTGGCCCAGCCAAATAAGGACGCTGGCTAAAATAAACATAGGGAATATCTCGGCAAAATACCACTGGACTCGCGTCAGGGTCTTGATCAATACATTGGAGACCTTTGGCAGGCGCAGAGGCGGTATCTCCATATAAAAAGAAGGCGCTTCACCGGGCAAAACCATAGAAGATAAAAACCCCACCAAGAGAAAAACCAAGCTTAATACACCTAACCAAACCCAAAGGCCTATAGGGTTTCCTTCCAGCAATGAGAGTATCACGCCCAGCTGCGCCGAACAGGGAATAGCCAAAGCCAAGAGAAGAGTCGCAATGATCCTCTCTCTTTTTGTCGGCAATGTGCGCGTTACCATGGTCGCCATAGTATCACAACCCAACCCCAAAACCATAGGTATGACGGCGCGGCCTGTCAGGCCGATCTTCTTAAAAAGCCTGTCAATAAGAAGCGCCAATCGTGGCAGATACCCCGTATCTTCTATCACGGCAAAGGCAATAAAGAACGTGGTGACAATAGGTAGGATCAGCGCAACCGCGTAGCGGATGCCCAGGGTGAGCATCCCGTATTCTCCTACGAACAGATCCCTCAAAACCTTCCAGGGAATTACCGTGCCAAAAATCCCTATTATCCATGGATTTATGTTTTTCTCAAATATATCCGTCTCTATAAAATCAACGACAGTGCCTGCGCCGAACTCACCCACAAATTTATAGAGCCCATAATAAAGTATAAGCAGTAAAATGGGCAGTCCCGTAATAGGATCGATCATCAAACGGCTTAACCTTTCCCTAAAAGGAAGCTTTCCTTGAGGAGAATATTCCACAGAAACTCTACAGATACGGCTGGCTTCCTGTTGCCTCTGCAGGCTCACGACATAAGAAACAGGTTCGTGGCAAAAACTTTTAACTTCTTCTGTGATACGGCATAACTCGTCAAAGACTTGCGGCTCATCAGACCGGACCTTTGCGACGATATCAGCATCTTCCTGAAGCAAAAGAAGCGCCATAGAACGCTTGGATACGCCATAATCTTTTTTTAATAAGAGCTCTATGGTCTCCAGGCCCATCTGAAATATATCCGTTGTGTCCTTATGCCTGATAGTCCTGGCTGCCTGTTGAGGAAGTTTGACCTCTAAGGGGGATACGGAGAGCAGGTTTTGAACCTCCCTGAGCCTCCTATTGCAGGCACCGCTCTGAACAAAAGCCTCAATTTTTCCCTTTAAGATATCCATACCCTTGCCCGTAGTGCCTACGGTCGCAACAACGGGTACTTTAAGCTCTTTGCCCAAAACATTAAGATCGATCTTCATCCCAAGGCTTTGCGCTTCATCAACGATATTAAGAACGAGAATAAGAGGAAGATCAGCCTCCAAGAGCTGTAATGTCAAAGGGAGCATCCTCTCTAAGTTCTTGCTATCTACGACGTGGAGGATCACATCCGGAGATTCCTCCATTAAGATGTTTCGGGCGACCTTCTCTTCCTCCGTAATGGATAAAAAGGCATACATCCCGGGCGTATCAATAACCTCAAACTCAGTCTCGCCTATTTTGGCCTTACCGCGTATCACCTCTACCGTCGTGCCGGGATAATTGGAAACGGTCACGTAGGTGCCGGTGAGACACCCGAAGATAACGGACTTGCCGACGTTGGGCGAACCCACGATCGCTATCTTGCACAAATCATGCGATTTATTCATCTTGCTGCCTTCACCGCAGCAAGAAGAATTAGACCTGAATTTATCAAATATTTTTTTAACTAGGCCCATAAGATCTCCTCGTTGCGCCTTCGGCGATGATCAAAAATTAAGTTGTGTCTGCAAGTAAAGATAGTTGACGTCCTTGCCGGAACCGGATGCGTCCATAAAAAAATCAGCTGTAAAAAACCTGTTGGCGCCAATAATGATATTAACGTCTTTGGAAAGCTTGCAAGCCGCTATAAAGTTGATCTCGCTGCCGATATCTCTGCTTATTCCGGAAGGCGTCTTGTCCGCGGAAAAATAATGATAGTCAAAGTTCAAGTTTAGCTTAGGTGAAATATCCGCTGATATACCGACCAACCCTATGCGCATACCGCTGGCTCTTGCCGCGCCGACTGTCAAGCCACTTAAGTCAGGGACAATGCTAATATCGCCAACAATGTAATTATCATTATAAATATTTCCGTGGAATTCCCGATATTTCTTATCTGATGTATCGTTATCGCCGCTCCCAAAGGCATACCCCGCAAATATGCGCGGGTTAGACCGTGACTTAAACGTATAACCTGCTTCTGCGTGGCCTCCATAAGCAATAATTGTATCACTATCCGCGCGCGTTGTGTTATCGATTTTTCCGAACTGATAGCTGGGTTCGATCTCATAATCAAACTGTTCATTGATCTTACCTACGCCCCTTGCTCCTAAAGTGAACCATTTCGCGCCATCAGGCTGATCAGCATGGAAAAAACTAAAACCACCCTTATGATAGAAGAAATACACATCAAGATCAGCATCTTTTTTTAAATTATAACTGGAATATATACCGTATAGCGCGGGCTCCGGGTCGCTCTTGTTTTCATTGAGTTTTACGTAGCGCGCTCCGATCAGATCTATCCAGAAGTTATCCAAGGGTGCAACCCTGGCTTTAACCCCATCCCAAACAAGCCCCTCATAGAAGTCGTTGGCTCCAATGAAAAACGCCGAGCCGTAACAAAATTCCTGCCGCCCGACTTTAAGATCAAACGGCATATGGTCGATATCGGAAAGCTCCACATAGGCCTGATAAAGATCAACCTTGGAAAAATCGCTGTTACCGCGACGCGTATAATACTGGCCCTGGACAACGTTTCCAGCCAGACATAAGGCTTTAATGACGCATTCAATCTTGTCCTTGCCAGAAGCTATCCATCATGGGGGCCGGGAGCAAAACTAAGATTGCCAAGGTTCTGGTTAGTTGCAAAGTCACCGCGCAATCTGACCTAGCCGCCCATTGTAAAAACTCAGGCAGCTTCGTCTTTTATATACTCTTCGTCCTCACCACATGTCTTGGTCGGATCATGATGGATCTCCGAAGCAAAAGCGAAATTCAGACAAATGAACATGTTCAAAACAAAAACACAGAAAAACTTCTTCATAACTCTCTATCTTTCATTAATTAAAATAATATTCCTACGATCATTCTTGTTTCAATATCATTAGTCCTGTGATTGAGCCCAAAGACCGCCCCCAGGGCAACCCACCAACCTTTGCCTCTATACGAAACTGTAGGACCCAGAGCATATTTATCTTTTGCGCAGTTTCCTTTTGACTCTAAACCTACACCAAGTTTGGGCATAGGCCTATATCCCAATGCAACAACGTACTCGTGCTCAGTCAAGCCGTCGTGCTCTACTTCCTGTTTTAAGACCTGATTATAAGCAAAATTAAACTTTCCGATATCTTTAGCCAGGATCAATTTTGCCTCTATTGTATTAGGTTTTGAAAGATCGGAACTGCGTATATATTCAAGGTAAATAAGCGGATCAAGAATATATTCCCCTTTTTCGCCAAAACGGTACCGGGTCCTGGCTTTAAACCCATCATAAGTAAACTCCGCCTCTGCGGCTTTTTGAGCATGTTTAAACTGTTGATAAATAGCTGCGTCCCAGCGATCGGTGATGCCGTACTCCAATTCTAGCCAATGCTCGAACGTATTTATACCCGACCTATCGGCATCGGGGATCTTGCTGGTCACATAATATTCAAACTCAAAACGGCCCTTGAGCATTGTCATATATTCGTATGTCCAGACGTAACTCCTGCGGTCAGCAAAAACGCACGAAACTGAGTTTACAAAATACATTCCTACTAAGACAAACGAGATCACTATTCTTTTTAAGAACATTATCTTTACTCTCCCAATATGATTATGATAATCATTATCAATGTTAACTCAAAAAAAATCTTAATTATTCCTTTTGGCAGTCTTTACAAAGGCCATAAAGCTCCAACTTATGTTTTGTCAGCATAAACCCCTCCTTCCTGGCAAGCGCTTCCTGCAGCTTTTCAATGCCGAAATCAACAACTTCAACGAACTTGCCACATTTGGTGCAGATCAAATGATCATGATGCGAATGCCCGTAGAGATGTTCGTAACGGGTGACGCCGTCTTCACACTTTAGCTCCCGGCATAACCCGCTGTCACAGAGATGTTTTAATGTCCTGTAAATAGTCGCGAAACCTATGCCTGGCGCGGCCTTTTTGGCCGCTTGATAAAGCTCATCTACTGTTAAATGCCTTTCGTTTTTTAAAAATATCTTCAGGATCGCCTCGCGCTGGACGCTGTGCTTTAAGTTCTTGCGCCGCGCGTAATCAGCAAAGACCTCTTCTTCTTTCTTGCGCTCCATAACTACTCCTTGCTACATAATGATATTGATTATCAATGTCATAATTATACCTTAGGGATCTTACTTGTCAACAAAAATTTATGAAGCTTTCTCAAGTTTATGGCACGTAATTTAGCTAACAGTATAACTATAAATGAGTTACGACAAA
>Ga0210006_1001896_pt1 | contig 14120 bp, 14 predicted proteins | sample CryGey02umfilter_2_FD_185452 | JGI IMG/M metagenome (GOLD analysis project Ga0210006, IMG submission 185452) | Groundwater microbial communities from aquifer in Utah, USA - Crystal Geyser 4/10/14 0.2 um filter (SPAdes) (version 3) | ecosystem: Environmental > Aquatic > Deep subsurface >... | reverse complement strand
GTAGTCTTGTACACTTCTACAATAGCAAAGTATTTAACAGGGGCGGGAAAAGAAAAACCGGCGGGGAACCGCCGGAAAGGATTCTGGTTTCATTTCATTGGATTATTTGCGGATTATGCTCCGGCTTGCCAAAGACACACGCCAGATTAGTGTCAAACAATATCTTATGAGCGTGGAGTTGTTAAATGAAATTGGTCGGATGCTAACTGCGTGGATCGAGGTGGCAATTGGAATAACACTTCCAACGCTGGGGCATTCACAGCGAATCTGAATAACACGCCGGGGAATACGAACAACAACATTGGCTTTCGTTGCGCCAGAGATCTTTTTCACTTTGCCCGTATCCACAAAGTGAACGCCAGAACGCGCAGTATGTGTTTACGGACATATATTCAGGGTTTTAGGATCACAGCTATCTTTTCCTTTCTGCCCTTAAACTGGTGGAAAAACATTTAGATAATCGCTATAAACGAAAAATCTGTGCTTTCACTTTTGCCCTTGAAGAAAATCTGTTTCATCTTGCACGACCCCAAGACTAGGGCGATAGCTGCCCCGGATATTCGCAAATTCTTTCAAAGTATTTCTTGGGACATACTACTGATAATTATTGGCAAAACCGTGAAATGCCCCAGAACTTTTTGCCAATATTTATCTTAACCAACTGGATCATTTTGTTAAAGATAGACTCCGAGTCCGCCACTATGCTCGATATATGGATGACTTTTTGATTATTCATCCTGATAAAGAGTATTTGAAAGATTTGCAAAAGCAGATCGCTGTCTTTTTACAAAACGAGTTACACCTGTCACTTCACCCCAAGAAGCTGACGATCAAAAATGTGGACTGCGGCGTGCCGTTTGTGGGATACCGAATATTTTATGATCATGTACTGGTGCGCGGAGTTACGCTCCACCGAATTGAGCGCAATTACCGCTCAAAGATAAAGCAGGTGAAAAGAGGCACCCTCACCGAACAAAAACTGGCTGAAACCAGAGCTTCAATTGTAGGTCATTTTAAGCATGCCGATACTTATGGGCTGACCAAGTCATTACTAGGCAAATGAATTGATGCTTTGCTCTTGTATATTCCCTGATTATTTACTAACATGATTGTAGGTAGGATTGCATCTGTTGTGCGATCTGGTTGGGTGTTTGTAGAGAATTTATGAATACAAAAATTAGTACTATAACCAAAATCGCTATCTTCAAGGGCAAAGAAGTGCGAAAAGTGATCTTCCAGAATGAGTGGTGGTTTTCGGTTATTGATGTGGTTGAAGCACTTACGGAAACGGATCGTCCTAGAAAATATTGGAATGATCTAAAAACAAGGATTATTAAAGAGGGGTATGTTGAGTTGTCCGCAAAAATCGGACAACTGAAACTTCCATCAGCAGACGGCAAGTTATACGAAACTGATTGTGCGAATACGGAAACTATATTCCGTTTAATCCAGACCATTCCATCCCCAAAGGCTGAACCATTCAAACGCTGGCTGGCCAAAGTGGGTTATGAACGGGTACAGGAGATTGAAGATCCAGAACTGGCTACCAAGCGCACCAGAGCCCTCTACAAAGCCAAAGGCTATCCTGATTCGTGGATTGAGAAGCGGATGCGGGGAATTGAAATCCGCGAAACCCTAACTGATGAATGGAAAAAAAGAAATGTTGGTGAAGATCGCGAATACGCTATTTTAACTGCTGAAATCTCCCAAGCTACTTTTGGCATGACCCCATAAGAATATAAAAAGTTTAAGGGCTTAAAGCGAGAAAACTTAAGAGATCACATGAATGATCTGGAACTAATTTTCTCCATGCTGGGAGAAGCCTCCACCACTGAGATCGCTAAAAACAAAGATGCTCAAGGATTTGTTGAAAATAAACAAGTAGCAAAGCTGGGTGGATCAGTGGCCGGTAGTGCCAGAAAAGACCTCGAACAAAAGAGTGGCAAAAAAGTCTCCACGACACGCAATTATTTGTCTCTCTCGGAAAAGAAAAAGCTAGTATGAAAAACATACTGGAGAAACTCAAACAATACGAGTTAAAATAGACGTGCGTGCCGGGATGGTGGAATGGTATACACGCAGGTCTTAAAAACCTGTGGGAGCGATCCCTTGAGGGTTCGAGCCCCTCTCCCGGCACACATGACTCGGTAGCTCAGCTGGATAGAGCGACTGCCTTCTAAGCAGTAGGTCGGCGGTCCGAGTCCGCCCCGAGTCACAAAAAACCACCCAAATGTTTGAGAAGGATGAGGTTCTTAGGTTCCGTAAGCTGGGAAATATCGCCAACATCACCGTGTTTGGTCCAGAAACCCATGAGGAGTTCGGATTGGTAATCGGTGTCGAGAACAATACCTCCACAAAGCTGGGCACGGTCATAAAGGTGAAGCAAGTGGTGGTGAAGTATTTAATTCTGGATTGTGAATCAAGTTCAGAATGACTTCGTTGTGAAGGGTCGAGATTAGTAGGTATTCTTTAGCTCTTCGCGGTGACGACGACGCTCGATAGAGGTAAGATATTTCTTACGGAGCCGAAGATTCTTAGGAGTAATCTCCAGAAGTTCATCGGATTCGAGGAAGTCCAAGCACTGTTCGAGTGAGTATTTGGTGGCAGGAACGAGCTGAATCACTCCATCGGAAGACTTCGAACGCATATTGGTTAACTGTTTGCCTTTGCAGGCGTTGATCTCGATATCCTCGGCTTTGGCGTTCATTCCGACAATTTGACCTTCATATAGAGTGTCTCCAGCTTCGATAAAGGTAATACCACGCTCCTGAGCGGCCTGAAGGCCATAGGAAAGGGCTTCACCTGAGTTTGTGGCTATTAGCACCCCCCTACGCATCTTAGGTAGTTTTGGACCAACTGGCTCGAAGTCAACGAATTGACTGTTAAAGATAACAGTTCCCTTGGTGGCGGTTAACAAAAGTGACCTTAAGCCTAGAATGGCACGGGTAGGCATGCGATAAACAAATTCGGTCTCCTGATCGGTTATTGGTTCCATGCGAATCAAATGTCCAAAGCGTTTGCCGATTTCTTGGGAAATGGTACCTAAGTATTCATGGGGAACAACAATATTTACTTCTTCGAAAGGTTCACATTTCTTATCATTGACTTCTTTATATATAACTTCCGGCTTGCCTACCTCTACTTCGTAGCCTTCACGGCGAAGCGTTTCAAGTAAAACGGACAAGTGTAGCTCACCTTTGCCGGAGACTTCGTATTTACCATTTTCCAGTTTTCGGAGTTTGAGGGAGAGATTAGTTTCCAGTTCTCGAGCTAATCTCTCTTCAATCTGGCGGGCAGTTGTGAACTCCCCTTCCCTACCGGATAGCGGTGAAGTATTTGGACCGACAGTGACGTGAAGGGTCGGCTCGGTGATCCTGGCGGAAGCAAGAGGCTCAATGTCACCCGAAGTTGAGACCGTTTGACCTATCTTAATTTCTTGAATACCGGTAATGGCAACTATGTCTCCGGCAAAAGCTTCCCTTACTTCTTCCCTGCTTAGCCCATTAGAAAGAAATACTTTATCAACTTGTCCCGATTTGATAGTATCACCAATGATGGTAATCTTTTGTCCTGGTTTGACTGTTCCCCTAAATATTTTTCCAATTATAATACGTCCTAAATGTGAGTCGTAGTCCAGAGAGGATGCAAGCATTTTGAAACTGCCTTCTTGGTTATTGGTTGGAGTCGGAATATATTTGATGATTTCATCGAGTAAGGGTACGACACTACCTTCTTGGTTAAAATCTGCCGGTGGAGAAACGAAAACCTTGCCTGTACGACTGACTGAATATAGTGTTGGGTACTCCAGCTGGTCATCTTGAGTTGCCAGTTCCAGAAAGAGATTGCCGATCCGATGAACTGTTTTGGTTATATCGGCGTTGGGTTTATCAATTTTGTTAATAACCACGATAACCTTGAGATTTAGTTCAAAAGCTCTTTTTAGAACGAAGCGGGTTTGTGGCATGGGTCCTTCTTGTGCGTCAACGATGAGAAGAGCCCCATCGGCCATGCCTAGGGTGCGTTCGACCTCCCCAGAAAAATCTGAGTGGCCAGGCGTATCAATAATGTTAATCTTGGTGCCCTTGTAATTAACAGAAATATTTTTGGCCAAAATAGTGATCCCTCGCTCTCTTTCTAGGACATTACTGTCCAGAAGGGTGGTTTGGTTCATTTCGTCTTGGTTATCACGAAAAATATGTGACTGTTTGATGAAGGCGTCTATGAGCGTGGTCTTGCCGTGATCAACGTGAGCAATGACGGCGATGTTTCTGATATTGAGCATGGTATTTTGAGTTTTTGACATTTAAAAAACCCCGTTGCAGGGCTTAACCTGTCTATTATACACCCTATGGGATATGTTTGTTATTTGGAGAACTTACCTGAGAGTTTGACCAGGTGAGCTGAGTAGACTATCTGTCGGACTTCTCCATCCTCACTCTCGATTTGATCAGTGTCGGCAATTTTTTGATATTGTTGAAGATAATTACTGAGGGCATTTTTGAGCTCTTTCATTTCCTGTTTCATATCTTTGATTTTTTGGTTTAAAGAAGCATTGGAAGGTGATTTGAGGATGTTTTGTTTGGCTTCGGTCTTTTTCTTGTTGATTTCTTTGGCGGCGTCAGCGGCTTCTTTAAAAGCCGGATCGTTATTGAGAATGTCGTTGAACATTTCGGACTGTTTTTGGAGCTCTATCTTGACCGTGTCGATATGGGCAATATGGGTCTTAATTAGATTCTCAATGGCAAAGAGACTGGTGACGGCGGCATTGGTGCCTTCGGGTAATGGGGTTTGGGTGGTGTTGTCCATATCAGGGTTTATTCTATGGTGTTTCGGCGTAATGGTCAATGATTTTATGAATGTCTCTTTTTGAAAATTGGCTATGAACTATTTCCTTCTTAACAGTACGGCCATCTAGGGTAATATCTTTGGCAATTTGTTCTTGGAATTTGGAGGGTTTCTCTTCCCCATCAGGAAGAACAACCACATACTTTAAGTTGTCTGAAAATTCTATCTTGGATGTGATACTTAGTTCAACTATTTCATTCTTTATTTCTTTTAATAGTTTAATTCGTTCTTCGTGGAATTTCGGTGTGGAAGGATCTCGAGGCTTTATTTCTTCGACATCTTTTCTCTCAATAATTTGATTTATGATATCGACGATATCTGCCATGACGTTAATCGTGTTCTGAGGTTGCCCTTCTTTTTTCTGCATAGCTTTATAAGAAGATTTCATATCGACAACTTCATCAATAATTAGCTGTCCGTTAGGATCGAAAATGACGCTTACGAAATCTGGAGTACTTGGTGGATGTAACAACCCGATTATTTTTTTTGCATTTCGGAATGACTTTTCGATTATATGGCGACCCCCTGTTTGCATTTCTGTTTCGTGTCTAGTCAATATCCTTTCTTGTACTGCAATATCTTCAAAAACCATACCGAAAGTATTAATTTCGCTACCGAATATTTTTGAATTCTTAATTATTCTGTTTACTATATCCGGATATGAGTTTTCAAGAATTTGCTGTTTTGTTAAATTGTCACCAATGTGCTGTGGTATTTCTGGATTCGTTTCCATGAGATCACTATAGCGACTTTATAGGTGGAAATGCAAGGTTTAGTTGTGCGGTGTCCAGGACATAATCTCGGCGATGGCACGGAGAGAGTTGGCCGGGATTTGTCTTTCGAACCCGTTGACATCTCCAAAGAACCAACCGCAACTGGTCCAACCCATGTCCCGAATGTAGGCGGATAGAAATAATTTTTCGATAGTTTTATCTTTGAATACTTCTGCCGAGATAGATGGTCGGCTCAATATTTTTTGTTCTATCGAGTATCTCTTATCGCCATCTCTTGTTTGGCAATTTCTATTCTCTCTTGGTAGGGTACACTCCTATATAGCAATCTCCATTTGATTCCGGTGTCATCCTTGGGCGGAAAATTCTGGTATTTGAATTTCTCTGTTGCTGAAATCATCCCTTGTGGGTCAGTTATATGTGTTACTGCAAAATGATCAGCCTCATACTCACTTCTCATACCAAACTGAATATAAATTAGTCCAAAAAGAATACCTAATATCGGAATTAAATACCATGGGCGCTTCTTAATCAGAAAACATCCAAGGATAAAAAGCCCAGCAAAAAACAACGCTTCCTTGATAGAGTGATGAAGTAGATAATGACCAGTCTCATGAAGAACAACATATTCTTTTTCACTGTCAGTAAAATCTTGGTTCAATTTACTCGACAATATCATATATGGCTTGCCGGGCACTCCAATCATCACGGCATACAACTTCGGAGAAGCAATGATTTGGAAAGATTTTAGAGTTAAATCTGTTTTACTTTTGATAAGCTCAATGAGTGGCGAGTCTTTAACCTCAGTTAGTACCTGTTGTTTTTGCCCCAAACTAGTTAAATACAGGTTTATCGTCATCCATTGGGAAACATAGGCAAGAACAAGAAAAAAGACAATATATTTGATTGACCCCTTTAGTATTTTCTGTATCGCCACAACTCCATTATAGCCATAAAATATTGATATACTTCAAGTATGAAACCATACACTGGCATGACCAAAGACAATACGGTATTGCTTGTAATTGATCCTATCAATTCATGCGCCCATGAAAAATGTGAAACTCCTGAATGGAATATCTATTTTTCCAAAATAAGGTCCATGTTACCCAAACTCGCCAACTTTATCGAAGAATACAAGAAAAAGACAAATGGACTGGTGATCTATACCACTGTAACTCCGTGGAACAAAGGACATCTTACAGAGAATATCAACGAACTCTATACCGACCCTCAAGCATGTTACTACTCAGATGACACTACCGGTTTTGACGAACAATTTCACACAGTCAAACCATTACCAGAAGACTTGGTTTTTGACAAAAACACTTATGATGTTTTTACTAATAACAAATTACTCCAAGAACTTAAAGGTCGAAATATTCGTTATATCATCGTAACTGGGATTTTTTCAGATGGATGCGTCCTTTCTTCTGTGATTAGCGGATTCTCCAAAGGTTTTAACTTTGTTATTCTTAAAGACCTCATTGAGACAACGGATGACGAAAAGCGACAAAGACTTCAAGAACTATTAATCAGTTTTACTTTCCCCAAAATGTATGGGAAAACCATAACTTCAACTCACTTATTGGAAAATTTATGAAGATACTCGTTTTTACCGAGGGAACTGTTATTATGCAATCCACAGCAATTGGTGTTGATAGAGAGGAAAGGGTAAAACAATCAGTTGGTAACATATCGAGCGTTAATGACTTTAGAGATTACATTCCCAACGGGGGTGCAGTTGATAAATTGGACAACTGGAAATCACAAGGAGCAGAAATCTTTTACCTTACATCTAGAACTTTACCAAACGAAATTGACGATGTTAGATTTGTGTTAGATAAATACCATTTTCCTGACTCACAAAATCTTCTGTATCGTAAAGAAAATCAAGAATACAAAGATTTGGCTGAAGAATTGATACCAAGTATCCTCATTGAAGATGACTGTGAAAGTATCGGAGGAGAAAATGAAATGACATACTCCCACATTCAATCAGAGATCAAAGGAAAAATAAAATCCATTGTTGTAAAAGAGTTTGCTGGGATTGATAATTTGCCAGACAATCTCGACGAATTGGATTTATTTAAAATTAACGATTTACTTCCCGTCAAACCTTTTCAAGAAACTCTTCGTGGTAGTTTTTGTGGCCCAGCTGTCATTAAGATGGTCTTGGATTTTTATGACATCGAGAAGTCTGAAGCCGAAGTTGCTATTCTCTCCAACAAAGATGATGACTTGGGCATTGGAGATGAAGATATCAAAAGAACTCTTGAGGGTGAAGGACTAAAAGTTGATATTAAGAATTTTGCTTTATTTGAAGATATTCAAACCGCCTTGGATAAAAAAGCTCCTGTAATTGTAAACTGGATGACCAGAGGTAGAGCTGATTACGACGAAGACGACTTGGCAGACGGCCATTACTCGGTGGTAGTTGGCTTAGACGAAGAAAATATATACCTTCAAGACCCAGAAGTCGGCAGACTAAGGAAACTCCTCAAAGAAGATTTCATTCGTGTTTGGTTCGACTTCACTTCAGATCATATTGAAAAGTGGGAAGATATAGTCATTCGGCAGATGATTGCAGTTTACAAGTAGCCAAATCTCGACCTTTTAAGTTCTGGTGGGCTGGCGCGCGGGCGACTACCCCGAAAACGGGCGGGGAATCCCTTTCTGTTGTCTGTTTATCGAAAATGTCGAACTTCATTTGATTAGCTCGGCCTTCGGCCTCGCTTGCTCCGGCGCTGCGCCTCCGCTATTTTTTGCGCGCGCTACCACTATTGTATCCCGACTGCGGTCGGGATGATTGCTCTTACGAGCAAGCGCCAGCTATCGCTGTCGCATCTATATGTTCGCCACAACTTCATATCCAGTGATTGTGGCGAAGCTCTCTCAATAATATGGCTCAAATTTCAATTTCGCCATAAAATATCAGCTAGTTAGGAGAAAATTTTACTATCTGATATTTCTGATTGAGACAGCATTGGCCTGTCGGCCAAAGTGCCTGCTTCGCAGGCACAAAATTAAATAATATTCATTAATTTGATCTGACCATCTTTCACTTCAATATAATCAGTTATACCTATTCGATCCACGAAATATCTATCATGTGAGACAACGATTAATGTTTCTTCGTAATTTGCGATTGCTTCCTCAATAGCTTCTCTCGAAGGAATATCAAGGTGGTTTGTGGGTTCGTCAAGAATTATGAGGTTTGCACCCGACACCATAATTTCTGCTAGTAGTAGCTTAGACTTTTCCCCGCTACTTAGAGTTTCAACAGATTGACCAATTTTATCTATCGGTAACAAGAATTTTCTTAATAGCCTGTAGGCATCTGTCCTGTCAATCCCTGACTGAGAAGTTAGTTCCTCAAGTACACTTTTTTTACTAGATAACTCAGCATGATCTTGGCTTAAATATCCGATCCTAACATTGCTTCCAATTTCTATCTTTCCCGTATCTGGGGTCATTTCACCGGTAATTATTTTTATCAATGTCGATTTGCCACTTCCATTTGGACCCATTAAGGCTATTTTTTGTCCTCGGTGAACAGAAAAAGTAACATCATTCAAAATCATGTTATTGCCGTATGACTTTGACACTCCTTCGACATTTATCACGGAATATCCACTCTGGATTTTTGGTTGAAATAAGGCTTTAAGATGTAAGTCTGGTTCCGTTTTTTTCACAAGATCCATCTGTGCGAGCCGTGACTCTAATGATTTTGCACCCCCCGCCAACTTTCTTGAGGCTCGGTTGGCAAAAAAAGTAGCAGCGAATTTATCATGGTCTTTTGTCGGCCGATCACTTTTTTCTAGTGATTGAATTTTTTCTTTTTTTCTTATGATTTCCTTTTCTAGCTTTTTGATTATTTGTTGTTGTTTTTCGAATTCTCTTTCATAAGACTCATCTTCTAACTCCTTCTGGCTCCTGTAAAAGGAGTAGTTTCCACCGTAAGATTTCACATCACCACTTTCAAGTTCAAGTATTTTTGAGACAGTATTGTCAAGAAACCGGCGATCGTGTGAAACAAGCAATACTATTCCGGGATAATTAACTAAATAGTTTTCCAACCATTCCAAAGATTCTACGTCTAGATGATTTGTAGGTTCGTCCAAAAGTAATATATCTGGATCTGCCACCAACAATCTGGCCAAATAGACTTTAGTTCTTTGGCCACTCGACAAACTGCCAATATTTCTATTGATCAAATCTTCTATTCCAATTTTTTCTAAAGCGCGAAGTACTTGATATTCTTCAACCTCAGGTATTAGTAATATAGCTTTTACTGACCTGTCTGAAGATATGTCCGGTGCTTGAGGGATATAGCCGACTGAAATACCTTTAGGGTTGATTATTACAGAGCCGGAATCTGCATCGGTCACTCCGGCAATTATTTTTAGCAAAGTCGATTTACCACTTCCATTTTCTCCAACAAGTCCAACCCTTTCACCATCACTGATAGTAAAAGAAACTTCCGCTAATATATCGCGGTCAGAATATTCTTTGTGAACTTTTGATGCCTGAATATACATAAGCTATTGTGTGTAAGATATTATGACATGTATGTTAAATTTAACCTATATCGAATAAATAATAATAATGATAGATTCTAAATTTGACAAGATTGGTATAAAGGTCATGAAATCCATTGGGATAGATAAACCAGAACTAATAGGGAAGGGGGATCAGGCTTGGGTTTATAAATATCAGCCGGGCTTAATTGTTAAGGTTTACAAAAATACAAACGAACAATATATCGAAAGTCTTGCAGAATTTATGAAAAGAATATCTAGTTTTAATTTGCCGGTTTCTCTTCCTGAAATATACGAAATAAATAAAATTGATGGATATTTTTATAATATCGAGAAAGAGTTATCTGGATCTCCTCTAGGAAAAATATTTCCCTCTTTGACTTATAGCCAAAAAAAATATTCAACAGAAAAATATTTTGAAGTCTTAAAATATCTCCACGAAATAGAACTTCCTGAATACAAATTTGGACAGGTATTAAATACCGGAGAAGATATCACATCTGAAAGCTGGGTTGATTTTCTTGATAAGAAGCTGTCACAAAGAGCCGCAATAGTTCAGCCTCGGCTTGAAAAAGATGTGGTCGGATTCCGGGTAAAAATGGACTTAATGCGGGAAGTGTTTAAAAAGAAACTGAAATTTTCCGACCATATACTGGTCCATGGAGATTATTTCTACAACAATGTTCTTTTTGACGACAACTTAAATCTCACCTCTGTGATCGACTTCAGTAATTCAACCATGGTTGGTGATTTCAGAATGGATATCGCTTGTGCGGTTATGTATTTTGATTTAGACGAAACGCTTAATCACTATCTTATCGAATTAGCACAAAAACAATACGGAGAAGAAATTATTAATGTCATTAAATACTACACAGCATACCAAGCTTTTTTTCAAACTGAAAGTTATTTATACAACAAGGGGTTATATGTATGGTGTCTAAAACATCTAAATTCGTCTGAGCTTTGGAAATTCATAGAAAATTCACTTTAAATTCTTCTTTAAAATTGGGCGACTGACCCCATTCCTACCGAAATGTCCCGAAGTGTTGCCTGTTATAACGAAATTCGAACTTGGTTCCAACAAAATTATTAATCTATTGGCTCACCGCTCAACACTTTCGTGTCTCGCGGTTCGCCACCGCCTAAATGCGCGACGGTATGAAATACCTAGTCTCCTTGTGGTAGAACCACTTGCGCGCGATACTAATGTATCCCGACTGCGGTCGGGATGAATTGCTCTGCGAGCAAGCGCCAGCTATCGCTGTCGCATTTATATATTCGCCACAAGATCAAATCCAGTGATTGTGGCGAAGCTGTTCTCAATATATAGCTCGAATTTCAATCTCGCCATAAAATATCAGCTAGTCAGGAGAAAATTTTACTATCTGATATTTAAAGATTGAGACAGCATTGGCCTATCGGCCAAAGTGCCTGCTTCGCAGGCACAATGATATACTTTCTTATGATGGACGAGTTTAAAAAGAGGCGAATATTGGGAAGAAAAATAATTCTAGATAGGATTATTGAATCATTTAAAAACCAAGACACCGTTGCTATTCATCAGTTTGGATCTGGAACTGGTGGGTTTAGGGACGAGTTTAGTGATATAGATATTTGGATAACCATTAGAGATGATCGAATAAAAGAAACAACTGTTAGTCTTCCAAAGATATTTAACGGAATAGCATCTGTTTTAGTTCGACATCATTCCAAGTCATGGAGTCCTGTAGGCGGTAGTGCCAGTTCGGTAATCCACGAGAACGAATATGGATTATTTGTTGTTGACTATTACATCTCCAAATTATCGGAAACAGTCTTGAAACAAGATGCCAAAGTTGTCTATGGAGTGGATAATTTAAAGCGAGGTGAATGGAAATTAAATAGACATGTGGATAAAAAGATCCATGACAATCATACAATCAAAAAAGACCTTGACCTCCTAATTGACTTGATATTTATTAGTATCAAGAAAATTGTCAGAAATGAAACCAATGACGGATTTGTGGTGACCTTGAGAACAGTACATAAGAATTTTAGAGAAAAGTATGGGAAATTGAAACCAAGAAGGATTAGCATAACCGTTAGGTCTTACTTAAGACTACTGTCAGATTTTTATCTAATTTCAAACAAACGCCAAAGGCGCGCAATAAACAAAATAAAGCAATTCATTCGGGAAGTTGTTACTGTTTATGACATCAAGCAATAAGGGAACTTGTCCGATTATCGGTGTAAAATAATTCTATGCTTCCTCTCTCACATACATATGTCTCGACAAAAGTGACCGGTCAAAATAGTCCACTACTAATACTAGGCAGTATTCTTCCAGATATAGCCACAACATCTTCTCAACAAATCGGCAGAGATAAAATCCACAACTCACCAAAAGAAGTTTATGAGTTTATTTCTAAGAATTATCCTCAATTGCTTGATTTGGGTTTGGGTGTTCGTCTACACAGTCAAGTTGATGGGGGTGCCGATTTCTATAGCGATGACACTCACCTGGGTTATGCAAAGTTAGAGGGTGAAAAAATCTCTTCGGATGTGGCCGATTTGTTGGGTATACCAAAAGGAGATGCAAGCTTGGTACTTGCACATAATTTTATTGAAATGGCAGTAGATTTACATCTTTATCAAAATGATAGAAGTGTGTGGAATGTATATAAAGATGCAATAGACAAGGTAAGTGCTGATTTCCCAATAGTGGCGAGATGTCTGGGAGAATACTTAGGTTTGGATCAAAATATTATCTTTGCTGAGCTTAATAATTTGATTAATTTTTTAAACCCTCAATGCATTATTTCAAAAGAGATAGCGGCAGAAAAAATAGCACTCCCATTAATAAAATTAAGATTTCGAAAGGAAGTTTCCTTCCCAAAAACCATTGAGATACTGAACAAAGCCGTCGACATCACAAGACCTTCATATCAACAATTTCTTGGCAACGCCATAATTGAAGTCAAGAAAAACATTTTTTCTAAGATTCAAGTAAGTTAAGAACTTTTTGATAGGCATTCTGATCATCTACAATATTCCAACCTTTCCCTTGAGCATAAGAAAGTAATTCCGGAGTCGGATTAATACAGATAGGGATTGAAACATTCTCCAGCATGCCAATGTCATTTTCAGAGTCTCCAAAAGCCATTGTCTTACCCTCATAATCAGACAAGAGTTCTTCAACTACATGTTTCCCATCAGCTAATGAATTTAGTGTTTTTCCAGTAAAAACTCCGCCAACAACTTCGAAATTAGTACACAAATATCCATCTAGTCCGAACATTTCCTTAACGGCTTCAGCAAACATTTGAGAATTAGTGGTTACAAGATATATTTCGTGTGTTTGTTTCAAAATCGGAAGAATATTTCGGAAGTATTCATAAAAACAATCTTGGTTTTGATTAAAAAAGTCCCTTACGGCATTTAATACCTCAACATAATTTTTGCCTGACAAAGCCTCTCCGAAAATATTTAGCAACTTATTTGCAGTATACGAATATGTTTGAACCTTATTATTATATTTATTTAGTTCATCATCAATTTTTGGCCAAGTATCACCGGAAAACAAACCTCTTTCGATTAGGAATTTTGATGCTGGAAAAAAAGAGTGTTGGTTAAATATTGTTTTGTCTATATCGAACAAGGCGATGGATTTCTTGTGAATCATAAGATAATTTTATACCAGAATACCTTACATTAAATTACACATTTGAGCGGAGATAACCGATTCTGCTATCACTAATTATCATGGTGTTGTACACCTTGCCCTTTTGGTTGATCGATATATAGTTAATGTAGTGGTCAAAGCTAAAATCCTGCATTGGAAGTCATTTCTCGTTCTCTTTTTTATTCTCATGGTTACTGTCTCATTATTTTTCTATTTTAATCGAAGTTCCGCAATTATTTACGACAAAGTAGTCGAAGTCGTGGACGGAGATACATTCTTTATTCAAAATCGCCAACCCATCCGCCTATATGGAGTCAACGCTCCGGAACTTGGAAATTG
>Ga0210006_1001893_pt1 | contig 14145 bp, 19 predicted proteins | sample CryGey02umfilter_2_FD_185452 | JGI IMG/M metagenome (GOLD analysis project Ga0210006, IMG submission 185452) | Groundwater microbial communities from aquifer in Utah, USA - Crystal Geyser 4/10/14 0.2 um filter (SPAdes) (version 3) | ecosystem: Environmental > Aquatic > Deep subsurface >... | reverse complement strand
TCCCTCCTATCACGCCGTCGAAACATTGGAAAAACACTTTCTCTCAAACAAGAAAGCACTTCCATTAAAAAGAGAAAACCACTCATGCGAGGGTTTTTCGCCAAACTCAAACGTTGGATTATTTTTCTCATCTTGGGAGGAATCATCTTTTCAATTATTTATAATTTATTTCTTTCAAGTAAACTCGACATTCAAACCATTGCTGTTTTCGAAGATCAGCAACCTCTCCCCGAGCATCCTCTCAATCAAGTCCTGCAAAACTTCAAAGGAGACAACCTACTTTTGCTCAATACAGAAAAAATTCAGTCATTTTTACAAAAAAAATACCCTTACTACGCCACCATTAAAATCAGTAAAAATCTACCCAATATCCTTATCCTTAACCTGGAAACACACCCGGTTGTCGCCAATTTAGTGGTTAAAACACCTGAAGAAAAAAAGAGCTTAATTCTCAATGCCGCCGGCCAATCCCAAAACAACGAAGAAGGCATAACCTACGACACCCTTCCCACACTTCTAATTGAACGAGATCAACCTGTTAAAGAAGGCGCCGCTATCATATCCCAAAACGCTCTGGCCTTTGTACTGGAAGCCATTCAAAACTTCGAAGACAAATTTGGGATGAAAATCGATCACGCCAAATATTTGGAAATTCCTAGAGAAGTTCATTTATTCACTGAACGCAACTTTTATATTTGGTTAGACCTGAATCTTAATTTGGATGAACAACTCAATAAATTAAAAAAGGCCCTTCCCCGACTCAATATTTATGAAAAACCTCTGGAATACATTGATTTAAGAATTGCAGGAATCGATGGGGAAAAAGTCATTTTTAAAACAAATTAAGAAGCACATTGAAAATAATAAAGAATTTTGGTATAATTTAAACATAAATAAAGATAAACATGAGCATAGATCCCGAAAAAATCGCCGTTCTCCGACAAATGATTGAAAATGCTGAAGTTTCTTTGCGTTACGCCAAACAGATTTTAACGGAAATTGACGGGGGCGCCCCCACCGGAAGCGGATTAAGCAAAGAACGCCTCACCGAAGTCGCCAACGAACTCAATACTTTTGTGAGTGGAAATCAACAAATCATTGAAGGTGTATTTGACGGACAAAACATGATCGGCCCCAATAAAAAGGCTTATCCGGTTCCTGCCAATTACGCCAGTAAATCCAAGCTCATTCCCGGCGATGTGCTCAAACTCACCATCACCGCAGAAGGAACCTTTTTATACAAACAAATCGGCCCCATTGAACGCAAACACATCAAAGGCTATCTTTCCTATGAAGACGGTCAATACAAAGTGATTGGCGAAGGCAAAAATTATAAGGTATTATTGGCTTCCGTTACCTATTTTAAGGCCAATGTTGGAGACGAAATCACCCTCATCGTACCAGTCAATGATGACACTGAATGGGCTGCCATTGAAAATGTCATTCCACGCCTTGGATAATCCTACTCGCTAAAAACAAAAAAATGGACGAAATAAATGGAAACGCACTCGAAAACGCTCTCAAACAAATTCAAGCCTGGTTTGTGAATGGGGAATTTGAAAAAGTTACAAAAGGATGTAAAGAAATTTTAAACGCAGCTCCCAACAACAGCATTGCGCAAGATTTGCTTAAAAAAGCGGAAGAATCCATGCATCATGATATTCCCACTCCTTCGGCCATAGAACCGGAAATGCCAATGCCTATGCCGATTCCTGAGCCACCCATGCCTGAACCCTTCATCCCAGAATCAGAAATTGCTATCCAAATGCCGGAAGCCTTCAGCGAACCGGAACACCACAAAACTCATTCCATGATCGTAAATATAGCTATTTTGATAGGAATCATTGTGATTGGATTTGGAATGGTTTGGGGATATAACACCTTTTTTGGAGACAATGACTCCACCGTCACACCTCCCGTAACCATTGAAGATCCCAAAAACAATGACACCATTGAACCGGACGGAAAACCGGGGATAGAAGAAACTCCGGAGGCCGCTGAACCCGACACCATGGAAACACGCAATGCCAAACGCAGCAATGACTTAAGCTTATTGGAAAGTGCCCTCATGCAATACTACGATACATTCAAACAATATCCAACCGCTGAAGAACTCAAAACAAAATTAATAGAAAACGGTAACTTAGAAGCTATTCCCACGCCACCCACCACTGACGAAGCCTATATGTATGCGGTTTATAGTACCACACTGGGCCCCAATCAAGTTTTTGTCCTAAGTGGAGAATTTGAAGAAGAAAATGGAGGAAAAACCATTTGGTCACCCGGAGAAAATATCAAAGACTATCCCGATTATCGTGATGATTCCCAGCCCAATGTGATTTCAATCAAAAAAGAAGAAGTTGCACCGATTCCGGAAGAAACACCACCCACTGATCCCACAAAAATCCGCGTTCCTCGAACGCCTCGCAATGCTCAATAATATTTTCAAAAACAAAAACAAATGACTGAAGAAACACTAACAGGAATCAAGAAGATCCTTCAAACCGGCGTGCAATATCATGCCTCAGATATTTATATTTCTACCGGATCCAAGCCGATTCTTCGTGTGAACGGAGACATTTATCCTATTGATGAACATCCGATTCTCGACAAAACCACAGCAGAAAACTATCTGCTTGAAGTCATGGATCAAAATTTAAAAGAAAAATTCCAAAAAAACTCTGATCTTGATTTTTCAATCAACGTAGACGGCATCGCTCGATTCCGCGTAAACATCTTTGTTCAAAGCAAAGGAATCAGTGGCGTGTTTCGTGTCATTCCGGGAATTCCTCTGACATTGGACGAACTGCATCTCCCCGAACAGCTCAAAGAACTGACACGCCTGCGAAGCGGTCTCGTACTAATCACCGGACCAACAGGTTGTGGAAAATCCAGCACATTGGCCGCACTACTTCATGAAATCAATCAAACTCAAAAAAAACACATTCTCACCATTGAAGATCCGATTGAATTTATTCATACCCAAGGTCAATCCGTGATTGAACAACGCGAAGTGGGGCCTCACACCGTTAGTTTTGAACGCGCGCTACGCGCCGCCCTCCGTGAAGACCCGGATGTGATTTTGGTTGGAGAAATGCGTGACCTGGAAACCATTTCCCTAGCCATCACCGCCGCTGAAACCGGACACCTTGTATTTTCAACCTTACACACCAGTGGCGCTACCAAATCCATTGATCGTATGATTGATGTTTTTCCTTCAGGACAACAACCTCAAATCCGCGCTCAATTGGCGGAAACCCTTGAGGCCATTGTCTGGCAACAACTTTTGCCAAGCCAAAACGAGACCGTCCGTGGCACAAAACGTGTGGCTGCCATAGAAATTTTACGTGCCAACCATGCTGTTAAAAACATGATCCGAAAAGGTGCCACTCACCAACTCAACTCTGTGATTGAAACCGGTCGCGATGAAGGCATGCAAACCATGACCACTGCCATAAAAAAACTGGCGGACGAAAAACTCATCAGCGAAGACACCATGAACAGCTATCTCCCGGAGATGATTACCGGAGAGTAGGAAAAAGTGAATCGTGGTGGAGCTACAGGGACTCGAACCCTGGACCTCTTGCATGCCATGCAAGCGCTCTAGCCAACTGAGCTACAGCCCCACGATATTTCAAAAGTCCATAAAGGACGCCGGCAGTATACGAAAACTCGCTTATCCCTGCAAGTGGTAAATAAATAATTGTCACCGCCACTTAATCTTATGGTATAATAAATTCACTAAAAACTCTCCCAACCCCTCCCCCATGATGAAAAAAATCATCTATTACCTCGGTTTAGTCTTAATGAGTGGAAGTTTCTTTGCGGGAACCGCCAATTCGGTTTATGCCGATCATCAAGTAGGGCATCCCAGCCTCTCCGAAGATGCCACGGAAGAAGAAATACGCGCCGTTGAATCAGCGGAGAGAATATGTGCCGGTTTAGAAGGAGCGGAATACTCTAACTGTATTGATAGTGCAGGCCAAAACTACTTAGATGCGGAAAACAATGATGGCGCCACCACCGCACAAGATATTTGTAACAATCGAGGAATCGATCAGTCAAGTCCGGAATACGGAGCATGCCTGGAAGAACAACAAGAAATCATCGACAATCCGGATGAAGACACCGGCGAAGTCGGCGGCGACATTTCAGCTTGTGACGGACTAACCGGCAACGCACTAAATGACTGTGCTCGAGCTGAATTACAAGCGCAAGAAGACGCTGCCCGAGCAGAAGCCGAAGCGGAAAGAGGTGCCGGCGGAGGGGATAATAGTGAAGTCATCGACCTCAATGCGGGCGGATCGGACATCAACGACACCCACAGTTTTGACGTGGGGAATATTTTAACCACCACCGGCCAAGACACGGATAAATACATCAATGCGGCAGAAAGCCCCGTCATCGCATTTATACTGGACGTCATTAATTTCATCACTCTGATCATTGGTTCCATTGCCATGATTCTCATCATCCTGGGCGGCCTTCTCATGATCGCGTCCGAAGGAGATGAGAACCGCCTCCAACGTGGTAAAGGCATTGTCCTTGCTGCCATCATTGGACTCGTGATTTCCATGGCATCCTATTTGATCGTGACCTTCGTTCAATCTATTTTTTATTAAAAGTCCTCCTAAAATGCGCTCTTCACTGCTCGTTAAACTCACCGCCTTTCTTATCCCACTCTCCATCGCGTTAACATGGGCCGCCCCCGTGTCACTCGCGAGTCGTCAGTCAACCGCTGAAATGCTATGTCAAGGCAACTCCAACCCCAATTGTGTTACGGACCAAATCGCTGCAATGGAAGCGAGTGACGCTGCAGATGCCGCCACAGCGGAAAACGCACCAAGCGCGGAAGAAGCCAATGAACAAGCCCAGAATGAATCCATGGCAGAAGATTCTGAACAACCAGAAGATCGTGAACAAAACAAGCGTGCCTTCCACTGCGATACCGATACCAACATCCTCCAACTTAACGACCTTGCATACCAATTGGGTGCCGAAAACTCCAGCTTCATTGCCACGGAAATCTATGAGCCCATCGGAGGATTTGAACAAAAAATAACCGCGGGAAAAAATTCACAAGGAAAAGATATAATTTTAAGCCAAGTTTTTTGGAAATTTAGCTGTGCCACCATTGAAGAGTCCAAATGGATCGACAGAAATGCGACCAAACCCGAAAAAGTTGAAACCGAAGGCGGAAGACCCATAACAATCAACGGCTACGTCCCCTACGAAAAAGGCTGCCCCTCCAAGGCAAGGGATTGCTCCATCGTCCAAATCATCATTGGTCAATCCGGAACCGCTATTCTCAAAACCTATGTGGCCCTCTTTTATCGCTGGGCAGCCGGTATTGTGGGCATTATTGCCGTCTTAGTAATAGTTATCAGCGGCATACAAATTTCTGCGGATCAAGGCAGCGGCGAAAACCTTAGCGCCGCCAAAACGCGCATCTTCCAAGCCATTTCCGGACTGGTCATTCTATTTTTAGCGTCGCTAATCCTCTACACCATCAATCCCACTTTCTTTAAATAAATCCGCATGAGACTCATCAGCCTTGGAATTCTCAGTGTTATCCTAACCGCCGCATTAGCCATCCCGCTTGTTTTTGCGGAAGCACCCATCATTCACAAACCGGATTTTCTTCCCGGCCCCAAAGAAGACGCAACCGCTGATCAAGTTCAACATTATTTCCGCGATCAAGCCATTCCAGCCTTTACCGCCGGATTCATCGGCATTATCGGCGGATTTTCCGTATTGGTTTTAGTCTGGTCCGGCATCCGATTCATAACCGCAGCCGGAGAAGAAGAAGCCATCACCAATGCCAAAAAAACCGCTACATGGGCAGTGGTGGGATTTGGAATCGCTATTCTTTCCTATGCCATTGTAGCCACAGTCGTTAGCCTTAAATTCCCCAACGCAGACAACGAAGCAGGAACCCAAGAAGATGTGATCTACCGCAACCCTTAATCATTACAATATGAAAAAATTAGGAACACAATTTCTCGTTATGCTTGCGGGCTTCAGCACAATCATCCCTTCCGCCTTAGCTTTGGACTGCGAAAATCCCGTAACTCACCAAGACAAGCTCGACTGTCTGCTCCCCAGCGAAGAAGAATTGATTCAAGGAGGAGATGGCACCAGTCTTGCCACCGGTGACATTGGAACCGACTTCATCCCTTTTTTCATCAATACCTTTCTCTCCATTGCCGGAACCCTTATTTTTATTTCCTTTCTCTATGCAGGTTACCTTCTAGTGTTCTCAAACGATTCGGAAGAAAACATTGAAAAAGGAAAGAAAATCATGATTTATTCAATCGTAGGAGCCGCTATCATGGCCATTGCTTATGCCATTGTATACGGTATTGCCAACCTTCAAATTGATTAAAAGCCACGCGAACGCGTGGCCTAAACAAACGTTTCGATATCATCGAAACACCTTATCCATCACAACGGTTCCAATGAAAAAAATCACCCAACTCTTATTATCACTCTCATTGCTAAGCAGCCTGCTCCTCGCGCAAGCCATGCCCGCGCTGGCAGCGGTGGGCATTGACCCAAGCCTTCGTCCCGACTATGCGGCTCAAGGAAGAACCGAACTAAACTCTGCCACCGCAGATGCGGACGTTAAATTCGGAACCAAAGCCATCAATTTAATCATTGGAGACATTGCCGTGGTCTTGATTCAAATCTCCGGTGTTCTTGCCATCTATTTTATTGTGACCAATGCGCTCACCTATGTAAAATCTTTTGGCCAAGACGAAGAAATTCAAAAAGCAAAAAAAGGACTTACCTGGTCCATTGCGGGACTTGTCATCATCATTGTGTCCTATGCCATTGTTCAAAACATCATCAAAATCACTCTGTCGGTTGACGAAAGCCAAGTTGGTGGCGCCAATCTATTTGGACTCTTCTAGGGCCTTTTCCAAACGAGGAAACAATGAATCTCCTTTTTTCACAATAGTGCCGGCTTTTAACCGTCCCCATTCTCTAAGCGCCAACCCTTCCTCCGCCACTTCCGTAACGCCCAATTGATCTCGCATTTTTTGTGCGGTTCCTGGCATAAAAGGCTCAAGCATCCAACTCACCTGACGAAGCCCCTCAAGCAACACAAACATCACTTCTTTGAGACGATCTTCTTTCCCTTCTTTTGCCAACGCCCATGGTTTTTCTTCTTCAATAAAACGATTCCCACTGTCCAACAATTCCCAAATCGCTTCCATGCTCAACTTTAAATCAAATTCCGCCATTGCCTTATCAATCACCAGCCACTTAGCCATCACTGAATCAATACTAATCTGTGAAGCAACACCCGCCGGCACTTGGGCCTCAAAATATTTTTCTGTCATTGCCACAGTTCGACTCAACAAATTTCCTAAATTATTGGCCAATTCAGCGTACATGACTTCAAAGCGCTCTTTATTAAAATCACCATCTTCTGACGTGGGAATTTCTTTCAATAAATAGAAACGAAGTGCGTCAATTCCATACTGATCAGCCACTTCAAACGGATCCACCACATTTCCCAGCGACTTACTCATTTTTTGACCTCCGGACGTAATAAATCCATGGATTAAAATCTGACGTGAAGGAGCCACACCCGCAGACATAAGCATTCCCTGCCACATATTGGATTGCTGACGTAAATTATCTTTTCCAGCGATCTGCACTCCGGGCCATCCCTCAAATTTAGGATCCGGCCACCCCAACGTAGAAATATAATTCACCAATGCATCAAACCACACATACATGACATGATCGGAATCATCCGGCACCGACACCCCCCATGGCATTTTTTCTTTCAATCGAGAAATACTGAAATCCTCCAACCCCTTTTCAGTGAATTTCTGAATCTCAAGCAAACGATGTTGCGGTAACACAAAATCATCCACCTCTTTATACAATTTAAGCAACGGTTCCTGATATTTGGAAAATCGAAAGAAATAATTTTCTTCATCAATCAAATCCAATTCCAGATTAGGATGAACCGGACATCGACCGTCCTCATTCAAATCTGACTCGGTTTTTTCCAACTCACACCCCACACAATATTTAATCTTATAATTTTTCTTATAAATATCGCCATTTGTAGCGCACCGCCGCCAAAATTCCTGCGCCGCCGCCATATGATGTTCATCCGTGGTTCGGATAAAATGTGTATAACTCAAATTAAGCGCTTCCTTAAGCGCGTCAAACTTAGCCGCATACTCATCACAATATTCTTTGGGATCACGATCTTCTTCTTCCGCTTTTTGATAAATCTTAAGCCCATGCTCATCCGTTCCCGTATTAAAAATCACCTCCTTGCCGAGCAACCGCTGATGCCGTGCAATCGCATCCGCTTGAATGATTTCCAAAGCAAACCCAATATGAGGCTTGGCATTCACATACGGAAGCGTGGTGGTGATATAAAATTTGTCAGACATACGCGGAGTATAGCATAGCCATTATTCGGTCTCCACCTGCTCCACCTGATACAGCACAAAATCAAACACCGGAAGGAATGAATCCAACTTAACCTGCGCATCAATGCTTTGTCGCGTGCCCCCACTCTCACCCACGCCCCGCACCAACGTATATTCACACGCCGCACCTGTCGAAGTAGTCATTTTTAACTTAAGCACATTATCGGAAAGCGCTTGCTCCCCCTGTGACTGAAGCGTCAAATCCGTCACATTGGTCAACGTCAAATAATTGAACTGATGCTTCCCCAAAAAATCTTCCACCCTATAAGCAGGATAATTCGTAAAGGTGCCTCCGGGCTCTCCATCATAAAAATTCGCAATATCACTTTCACTCAAAAAATTATTAGTAGATTTCATTGAAATGAGTCCACTAATAGCTTGCGTATTCCCCTTATCCGTCAATCCCAAAATCTTCCATCGCAATACCGGACCTACTACACCAGATCGATCAAATTCATAATCTAATTTAAATTTTTTCAAATCAATGCGCGCTTCCACTGCATCCCATCGGAACAATGGCCAAGACACCGATTCCTGAACCGGCAACAAACGCCACTCATCACGATGAGGACAAGGCACGTCACTGGATATTCCCACGGTTTCCGCGATCACAGTCGCCCCGTTTTTTAATGTAAATTTACTTTCCGCTAACGCACCCAAATCATCTTGAACCTCATAACCCACCAAACGATTCTGATGCGCGTACAATCCTCGCTCAATCGCCGCTTCTGCCGCAAAATACGCTTTGCCGGATTCCACCACATTACGCTCAACACGAATGGCATTCACAATCAATCGACTCATGCCCACACCAAATACCGTCAAAAATCCCATCAAAAGCAATGCAATCAGCAAAGCACTTCCGCGTTCATTGATAAGCAATTTATAAACCATTGAAAAAATTATTGATAAATACGAGAAGAAACCGTGGTTTTCAATTGTACCGGCACTGATTCCGCCAAACGGCTGGACGTACTTTTTGCCTCAATATGAATGTTCACACTGGGCTGAAATTGAAGTTTATTATTTGAAAAATTCCCATCTCCATAAGGATTATCTTGGGGAACGACCGTAAACGATACTGTCTCCAATTGTACATTCTGCATTTTAAATGTTTCAAATCCGGTAAACCCAAGCGCCAAATTCCATTTATCTTCATCCCAATCCAATTTCAAAATAGAAAATTGATTATCCTCAAATCGATAAATGATCCGATGTTGACCATCACTTGAAATCAAAGGCAATAAAACCACATTATTAGATTCACATTCCTTAAATAAATTCGTCTCATAACCAAGCTCATTTTCCAAACATTGATAATCCACGGTATTGAGTCGCACATCCCGCGTGAGTTGATCCATCAAAAACCGTGCCTCTCCATACACTTTACGCACTTCATTCGCTTCACGCAGAGCCCGACTCGTAAAAATAAACGTAGAAGTTATCACTCCCACAAAAATAGTAAAAATAGTCATGCTCACAATGAGCTCGATAAGAGTAAAAGCTCCAAGAGTTTTAAGTTTTAAGTTTTTAGTTTTAAGGAAAACCATATTAAACATTTAATGAACGAAAATCTTTTTTCGTGCCTCTTTTACTGCCTTCTGCGATATTAGAAGCAATCGAAACCGCCGCTCGACGCATCTGCGATGTTAATCCATACAATTCATCTTTAGGAAATTTTTCAGTCAATTGATAAATTTCAACAATAAGTTGCAAAGAACGTTGCCACACAATCAAATCTTTATAATCTTTACTCAATTTTGTCATAAAATTTTACTAAAAACTAAAAACTACCAACTAGAAACTACAAAGGTCCCTCGCGCCAATCCGCAAATTCAGTACTCACTTGCATTAAACCGGGACGAGAATGATCCATCCACTCCACATAAGCAGTGACTTCCATCAAATCCGGATCTCCATTCTTAGGCACCTCCACATAAAAATAACGGTGATACACACCTATCTCACCAGCGTCACGTGCGTTGGGTTCAGAGTCAAAATAAGACAACTTCCACGGAGCACCGGATTCATTCGCAACTCCATATTTCAACACATAATACCCCGTTTCATTAAAATCCTTCCCCCAAAATCGCTCGCCTCCTTCGTTCCACACATGATTCTGCATCCAATTACTGTCACGCATATTCCGAAATCCCTCCAACCCTTCCTGTGCCAAATAATACGCACTCAAACGATGCACATTCGCAGCATTTGCCTGAATCGATGTGAGCGTCAAAACCGTAATAGCCACCATCACAATCGTCAAAACCGTGATTCCAAGAATGATCTCAACAAGGGTGAACGCGGATTTTGAGGAAGGAGCTAAAGGCTGCATGCCCCTAGAATATCAAAACTTGAGGTAATGGGCACGACATTAATGGCTTTTTTCATAATTAAGTCATCAGACCGGCCATACACAAACTCCATACAGACCTGATACGCCCCCTCCTCCAACGTCAATGATTTTTGCGAATCAGGATCATACAAAGACAAAGTTCCATTCGGTGGCTCAAACAACATCAGCACTTGATCCAAATCTCCCTTAAAAACAATCGTATTAGTAGAAGAGATAGCATCCCATTTCATGACTTCAAATTCTACTTTTTCACTCCATTGCAATGGATGAGTCACCTCCTTTTGTCCAACAAAATCACATAACTGCGATTCCCCATCCCATGTCATTTTCCACAATTCCGGTTCACCACCTTTCCCCACCCATACACCAAAACAATTGAGTCCATCAGATTGAGCCTTCACTTTGGCTTCATCAAACAATGCCACCAATGATTCCGTTGAAATCTGCAATCGCGCTTTTTCCGTGGCCAATCCATAATCCGCAATGGCAATCACTGACAACAAACTCAAAATTGAAATCACCACAATAAGCTCAATAAAGGTGAATCCTCCTTTCCCGTTGAAGTGTTTTAACCACATCATAAACAGGTTAGATAAGCTCACTCAATGAGAAAACCGGCCCCAAAATAGCCAAAGCCAATACCGCCACTGCCCCACCAACCAACACAATCACAAGCGGTTCCAAAATAGTCGTCAAATTTTTAATGGAATGTTCAATTTCACGTTCATAATGATCAGCTAATTTTTCAGAGGCTTGATCCAAAGTGGCGGAACTTTCCCCAATTGAAAGCATTTGCGTCACCGTAGAAGGGAACAAAAAAGGCGTGGTGGCCAAACTTTCAGAAATCTTATCTCCATGTTCAACACGAACCACAACCTCACGAATTTTCATCTCATACAAAACATTATCCAGCGATTCAGATAAAATACGAAGCGATTGATTGATTGGAAGACCGGACGAGGCTAACACCCCCAACATACGAACAAATTTCGCAATAATGGATCGTTGCATCAATGGTCCCACAAAAGGTAATTTTAATTTCCAATAATCAAACCTTAGTTCTCCGGATTGAGTGTTTTGATACAAGTTTCCAAACACAAACAAAAACAAAAGCGCCAAGGCAAAGCCCCACCAAAATTTTAATAAAAATCCACTCGCTCCCACCACCACGCGAGTCAATAAAGGTAAATCCACTCCGCTCTGGTCAAAAAACTGTTGAAGCTGTGGTACCACCATTGTCATCACCAATAAGGTAGCTAAAAGCAAAACCACAATGACCACCACCGGGTACGTCAATGCGCCACGTAATTTTAAATGAATTTCATACGTACGTTCCACTTGATTAGACAATCGTGTCAGCATTTGATCCAAACGCCCAATCGCCTCTCCGGATTTGACCACTCCCACTTCAGCTTCTTCAAAAACCATGGGGAATTTTGACATAACCGCAGACAAGGGACGTCCGGATTCCACATGATAAGCCATGGTGGCAATCACACGACGAAATCGCTCATGACTGGTTTTTTGCGACAATAATTTAAGGGCTCCCAACATAGGAATTCCCGCATCCAACATCACGGCCAACAAATGGAAAAAATAAGCTTTCTCCTTAAGAGGAACCCGTTGGCGATCAATGAAAAAATCATTCCATCGTACCCAAAACGGTTGCTTGGAACGATCTGTCACACCATAGACAATACTACCGGACGCAGTGTCCTTCAGCTCTCCAAGGGATGAAAGAATGTCATCAATTAAAAGTCCTTTCATAATTTTTATTGATAATAAGCTTCAAGCGTCACACTAAAATTCATGAGTTGTTCACCCTCCTCATTCACCTCACTGAGTTGAACCCCAATGGATGCAACTTTAAGCAATCTGGAATTGGTTTCCAATGCTTCCAACAAAGCCAAAAGATCACTATAGCGACCTGTAAAATTGGCGGTAATAGCAATCGATTGAAAACTCTCATGAACCGATGGTTGAGAAAAACTCATGGCATTGAGATCAATGTCCACACGTTTCGCAAGCGCATCCAAATCATTCACCAAATTATCTTGATTGAAACCCAAGGGAACGGCTTTTAAAATACGAGTTCGCTCGGTTTCAGCCACCGGAAGATTAACAGACACGGTTTGAAGGTGAGCCAATTCGCTCTGAAGTTGCTCCAAGGCAACATTCCGACCCTCCAATGTTTCGGAAAGATCACTCACCTGCGTTCGAATCGGTTGCCAAATAAAAACCGCTACAATCACCGCCAGGATTAGAAACCCCGCGGCCAGCAAAGACTGAGAAGAAGAATGTCGTTTCATTTTTATTGAACGTTAAAGGTTACACCAAAACTAACTACTTCTGATCCGGAGTCTGCGTCTCCTTTTGTTAAAGAGCCCACAAACACATTGGAAAACAAACTTTCTTTATCCAATACGGAAATCAATTGCGCCGCAGAATCATAAGAATCCGTGAGCGCGTTCACCGTCATTTTTCCTTCAACGGAAGCATTATAAGAGTTATAAAAAACATCAAGCGGAGTCACATCCAACAGTTTGACCACCACACTCGACCATTGAATAGACGAAGCTTTTACCTCATCCATAACGGCTTGAGCCGCGACAACCGCATCCAGTTTTTGTTCACGCATTTGATCAAGCTGACTTTCAACTTGATTGACTTGCACTTCTGTCTCAACCAGCGCTTTGTTAAGTTGTATTTTTTGAAAGTGAGCCCATCCTGTCAACACAAGCACCACCACAAAAATAAAGCCACCCACCCAATGTGAGAGACGCACATTCCCAACGGAGAAATCTTGAATTTCGTTAGACATAGGAATTGGGGTTGAATAAATAATGAATTAAATCTATACATTATACCTGAAATTAATAAGAAGGTCAATGAACACCACACGTCGAAATTTCATTCACAAAGACGAAACATTTACTTGCAAAAACTGCAGAGAGAATGTTGAACCTTTGGGGCGCGGCTGCCGGAACCACTGCCCACACTGCCTACATTCTCTTCACGTAGATCGCGATGTTCCAGGCGACCGCCAAAGCCACTGCCACGGCCTCATGACACCACTTCGCCTGGAGGCCGGCAGCCGCAAAGGCGCCCTTGGCTATGACATTCTCCATGAATGCAAAAAATGCCATAAACAGATTAAAAACATGCTGGCTGACGATGATGCGTGGGAAACAATAAAACCTTAGGAACCTCTGAAAAATACGGCGTTGTTACGAAATTTTCAACCCTTCGAGCGAAAATGACGAAGGCCGACAATGCCGTATAAGGTTACGATACGGTGAGGAGGTCTGAGTCATTTGTAGCCGAAGG
>Ga0210006_1001878_pt1 | contig 14198 bp, 11 predicted proteins | sample CryGey02umfilter_2_FD_185452 | JGI IMG/M metagenome (GOLD analysis project Ga0210006, IMG submission 185452) | Groundwater microbial communities from aquifer in Utah, USA - Crystal Geyser 4/10/14 0.2 um filter (SPAdes) (version 3) | ecosystem: Environmental > Aquatic > Deep subsurface >... | reverse complement strand
CATATAATAAAAATGAAATACGCCATGGATCTTTAAGCGCTGAACTTATTGACTTCCTAATCGTCAACCAACACGAAGAGGAAATATCAAGCTTTAACTATGGTGACATAATAAATTTATATGTAAAAGCCAGGATTAATAAAACCGTAGTCTCGCCTCATGTAGGCTTTCTTTTTAATTCTTTGGATAATTATGCAATATACGGGGTCAATACTCAAATGTTAGGTATACCATTAAACATGCCTAAGCAGGGAAACATATATGTTTGCAAATTTTCGATAAATGCGAAGCTTTCTGCGGGCGACTATTTTATCGATCTGGGAATAGGGGAATTTAGTAACGGGGGATACACAGCTCTTGATAGGAGATGTGGGTGTTATCAACATCCGCATTGATATAGCCCGCAGTTCAGCGGTATTGTTGATATCGGAGCAAGCTTCACTGAAATCCCAATAATACCATGAATAATCCAGCTTGCACAAAAACACTCTCCTTGCCGCAGCTAATAGAGATTGAACCCACAAATTGCTGTAATTTACGATGCGAGATGTGCCACGTTTCACACATACCATCATATACCAAGCGTTTTCTAGATATAGGGCTTATCCCGAAACTTAATTCTCTGTCTGGATGCTGTATTTCGATAGGTTCCGGTTATGAACCTATGGTGCATCCTGAATTTGCGGAGCTTGTGGGTAAATTGAGCAAAATTGCCGGAAAAATACAGATAATCACTAATGGAACTCTTTTGAACCGTAAAAATCTTGATGCTTTGACCAAAGCAAAACCCTGCCTTATAAATTTTTCTTTTGATGGATGCACTAAAAAAACATATGAGACCATACGCAACAATGCCAGATTTCAACATGTGGTAAAAAATATTTTAAATGTCGTAAAAACTTTCAAGAATAAAAAAACCATCGTGACTGTCAATTATACGCTTATGCGCGATACACTCATAGAAGCATCCGCGGCAGTAGATTTTTGGAATAAACGGGGCATAGATATGATCAGGTTTCTTCTTATGGTCGTTCGTTATCCAGATAAAAAATTAGTCCAGAATTGCCTTTACCCGTTGCGCGAGCAGCTTGAAAGCATTATGGATACCGTAGCCAGCGATATCGTGACCCGTAAAAAAAGGATCGCTATGGAGCTGGGTTTTAGTATTGCAAAAAAAAATTCATTGACGCCTTACTTTGATAAAAGCATATTGAGATCAAATAATCCTAAAGCCCGCGTTCTTGCGAGCTGCAGGCAGGCTTATTTGTATGAAAATGATAAAAATGTGCCTCATTTCAAATGCAGAGGTGCATATAATTCGGCAACAATACTGGCCAATGGTGATATACAAATATGCTTTAAATATACTATCGGCAATCTGCATAATTCATCTTTTGAGGAGATCTGGTTTTCGTCTTATGCTGACGAAATAAGGAGTTCTATGGCTACCTCTCATGAAAATTGCATGAATTGTGACTGTTATAAGTTCGGCATAGCCTACCACGATTTAAAGCTGGATGATATTAAGAGTTACTTCGCCTCAGAACTCCTTCCGTGGGTTGACACTGTTGATTTTGAAAGCGGTAAAATTGACGTAAACCAGCTATTCATAGAACCAAAATTAGTAGAAGTGAAAGATAATATGAACATAATTTACTATGCCGGTTATTATATAGCAGCACCGCATTCTCTTGGCTCCCTTGACTTGCGAACCGTTGATTTTAAGAATTACCCCGGATTAGTGTGCCGAATAAAATATGAAGACCTAATGTCTCAGTTAATAAAACTAGGATAATAGCATTTTATGAGGATCTTATTTGATAACCCAAGGAATAATAAGATTAAAGTAAGCATTATTCTGCTTGACTGGTCATGTAGAGAAAGCTTTCATACGTTGCAGTATTTAAATGACCAGTCAGTAGACCGCGACCAATACGAAATAATATGGATAGAATTCTATGATGCAAGACCCCCGAGTATAACCAATATGTTGCAAAAAAGCATCCAAGATGGCAGGCTTCCAATAATTGACAAATGGATAATCATGGAAATGCCAAACAACATCTATTACCATAAGCACCTTATGTATAATGTCGGTATAGTGGCAAGTTCTGGAAATATCACGGTCATCTGTGATTCTGACGCTATGGTAAAACCCTCTTTTATCCAGAATATCATCAAATCATTTGATGATGACCCAAATATAGTTTTGCACATTGATGAGGTAAGGAATCTGAACAGAAAATTTTACCCTTTTAATTACCATTCTTTTGACGAGATCCTTGGGGAAGGCTGCATCAATTGGGTAGGAGGCAGAACCGCAGGCTTAGCTGAAAAAAACGACTTTATCCATATGCGAAATTACGGTGCGTGTATGTGTGCTTTGAGGCAAGACCTTATCAATATCGGAGGAGCAGACGAACATATTGATTATCTTGGGCATATTTGTGGGCCATATGAGATGACCTTCAGGCTAATAAATACGGGAAGAAAAGAGATATGGCATGATAAGGAATTTCTTTATCATACGTGGCACCCAGGAAGCGACGGCCTTAACAATTATTTAGGCCCACATGATGGCCGAAATGTATCAACAAGGGCTCTCCAAATAAAAGATACGGGTAGAATATTACCGTTCCAGGAGAATGAGATCTTGAAACAGATCAGGCTTGGTAAAAATGTTGATAAAGGCTCACTTATAAACCGGATAATTGATGATAAATCTTTGGCCGATTGGGAAGTAGACGACAATAAATTCTTTATTTCGTTTGGCAGGATAGCATATCATAGAAAAGAATTTGATGAGGCTATAAAAAACTGGAAAAAGGTATCAGGCCCATATACCCTGGATGATATTTTTTTAAATGAATTCGCGAGAGCTTATTATTTTAGATCCGAATACAATAAGGCAATTGAACTTTTTAACACGGCTATTGTTATAAATCCTAACAACGCGCTTGTTTTAGCAGGTTTAGGCTGGGCGCACTTACAAAAAAAAGATTTTACAAAAGCAAAGGAATATTTCGAAACGGCGCTAAAGATCAAAGATCGTAAAAATGAAGACGACTTAATGTGCCCTCTTCGCGGTTTAGGCTTATTACGCAAGGTATCGTTTATATACAGCTTACCAAGCGGAAGTATCTTATATAAGGTCATATACCCAATATTTACTAATCTCGCACAATATTCCTTTTCATTTTATAGCATAATGATAAAGATAGGCAGAAGATTAAAAAATAAAGATTTTAGGGTGCCTGAAAGCTTGAAGCGGAGATTTAAAAAGAACGCTTTCACGCGGCATTTTCTTAAAAATAGCTCAGAAATATTGGGCTTATCCGAATACTTAAGATATGACAGCTATCCATGCGAAATACCTGGTTATAATGTCAAATCAAACCTTGATTTCCTGCTCCTTGAACTGCCTCCTAGATATATGCCGCTAATGCCTAATGGACTGGGCTATGTGCATAATATACTATCAAAATGCGGGATAAGTTTTCAGACCATTGATGCAAATATCGCGATTTATCATAAGTATCATGAGAATAGGTTAAAGCATCACCTCAAATCGATTACTACTTCATCTGGATATGCCATGGTTGAAGATCCGTGGGCCAACTTTAATATGAGCGAATGGGATAAAAAAGAGGTAATCGACTTTTTTATGTTTGAGCTTAAGGAACTTATCGCTCAAATTACCATGAATAAACCCAAGGCCGTGGGTATTTCTTTAAGCGGTAATAACCGTAATTTGGCCAAACAATTCGTAAAAGAGCTCCGCAAAAACCTGCCTCATGTCACTGTAGTGGTAGGCGGCTATGATTGCGTTTATCATAGTGTCGGGCAAACCTTGTTTTCAGATTTTGACTACATGGTGATCGGGGAAGCAGAGCTTACGCTGGAAGCATTGGTAAAAGCACTGGCTAAAGGCGACAAGCCGAAAGACCTTCCGGGTATAGTTTCTCGTTATGATTCTCCCGGGCGCGTTTGGGAGAAAATCCCCTTGCTAAAAGACCTTGATTTGATTGATTTTCCGACATACCAGTGGGCAAAACACGTCTGGTACCAGGATTGCGAAAGAAAGCACCTTGTGCCAATTACAGCCAGCCGTGGTTGTAATTGGGGGAAATGCCGTTTTTGCGGCGAATGTTTTACTTTTAGGATAAGAAACCCCAAAAAAGTAGCTGATGAAATTGAGTACCATACCAAAAATGGTTTCAATACCTTTCATTTTAACGAAAGCGATGTTAACGGTGCGCCTCAAATCTTGTATGATCTGTGCTCAGAGATTATAAAGAGAAGATTGCGCCTGAAATTTATGGCGCAATTGCGTATTGATAAAAGAAACACCGCTGATTATTTTAAACATTTGGCATCGGCCGGGTTCACCCATTTAAGATTTGGAGTAGATGGCTGGACGGATAAGCTTATGCGCCTGCAGAATAAAGGTTATAACCTGCGGATGGTCTTCCAAAATCTAAGAGATTGCCACAACGCAGGCATAACCACCACAGTTAATACGGTCATAGGTGTGCCCGGTGAGACAGAAGAGGACGTTGATGAAACAATTGAAAATATTGTAAGTTGCAAAAATTATATTTCTATCATTGAGAGTTTTAATACACTGCTTTTAATAGCAGGCAGTGAATATTATCGCAATCCGGACAAATACAAAATACGTTTTCGAGTAAGCAAAGAAACAATATACAGTGAGCACGCGTATTTTGTCCCTCCGGAGCTATGGTATAGTGAAGATCCTTATATTGATCAGGAAGTGAGAATGCGCCGAGTGGAAAGGATCATCTCAGGTTTATATGAGAATGGTGTTAATATCGGGAGCTTTGCCTCTAAAGTAGTTGAGGACCTAAGGCGCCAGCGCAGCCAGAACGAGAGGTTAGAAATTGAACAAATCCATTCTTAAGCCTATGCAAAATTCGAACAGGTATTTATTAAAAATAATGCTTTTTTTTAACATGATACCCTTAGTGTTGCGGCAACTATACTTAAAGTCAAAACACGTTGTCGGAGATAAGGCATTCTCAAAAAACCTGTTTTTAAAACTAATTATGCTGTTTATTTTTTTAAAAATGATGCATAAAAACAATCTCTTTACTGTCCGTACATGCCAGCAGGGCATAACAGAACTTAAAAATGTTGGTATAAAAGAAGTTGTTTTTTACGGCGCGGGCAATATGACGAACATTCTGGTCATCCTGGCCAAAGAGAACGGTATAAAAGTTAACGGTATTTACGATACATCTCTGGCAGGTAGAAGGTGCTTGGGCCTTGAGATAGCGAATGAAACCGCGGTCAAAGAGTATACCGGAAAGATCATTATCAACTACTTTAACGATATAAATGAGAAGATAAAAAGGCTTCAAAGCCTGGGCGTTGATAGAAGTAACATAGTGAGATTGATCTAATGGGCGCAAAAGAATTTTCATTGATCCTGCCGACAAAAGACCGCCCTAAATTAGCGGCTAGATTATTACAAACCATAGCGCAGACGTCATCCGATATAGATAGAATAGAAGTAATCCTGTATACCGATGAAGATGACACTGACAGCCGTGAAATAGAATATCCCGGAGTGCCTTTAGTAAAGATATCCGGCAACATAAAGCTTATGGGGGCCATCACGAATGAGTGTTATAAGAAAACCAGTGGAAAATTTATAATGCTGCTTAATGACGATATGATATTTAGAACAAAAAATTGGGATTTAATGGTTGAAGAAGAGTTCGCGCGTTTTCCTGATGGAGTAGCGCTTATATATGGTAACGACCTATATTATGGCAAGGGTATGGCTTCGTTTCCTATCTTATCGCGCGTTGCCTGCAAAATGATGGGGCGTATTTGTCCTTCTGAGTTTAAAAGACATTACATAGATGTGAATCTGTTTGATATATTTTCTAAATTATCTGTTTTAGGCCATAACCGGCTTATATATATGCAAGACTTGGTTTTTGAACATATGTTCTATGAACTTAGTATTATAGCTTACGATAATATCCCCAGGTTTTCCGATACCGAAAGCGACCAAAAGGTTTTTTCTTCTTTGGAAACTTTGCGGCAAGACACCGCGATAAAAATGGCGCGTTTCATTAAAAATCATCAAGGATAATGAAAATAGCATTCGTGCATGATTGGCTCACGGGAATGCGTGGCGGGGAACGGGTCTTAGAGGTTTTTTGCGAAATGTACCCCGCGGCGGATATTTATACTTTGTTTCATATAGAGAGAAGTGTTTCACCATCCATTGAATCGCATCGTATTTATACTTCTTTTCTTCAAAAAGCTCCCGGCATAAAGAAATATTATCGTTATTACCTGCCTTTGATGCCGATAGCCATAAGGCAATTCGATCTTGTGATATCGTTCAATCATTGCGTTGCCAAAGGCGCGCGCGTAAGCAAGAAAAGCGTTCATGTGTGCTACTGCTTTACGCCTATGCGCTATGTATGGGAATTAAGAGATCAATATTTTGGCATTAATCGCGGCAACTTTTTTTTAAGAGAGGTTGCTCAGTGTTTTTTTCCATTTTTAAGAAATTGGGACGTATCGGCCGCTAAACGTGTCGATTATTTCATTGCCACGTGCCGGAATGTCCAAGGAAGGATCAAGAGGTGTTACAGCAGGGAATCTGAGGTTATTTATTCACCGATAGATATGCAGAGATTTTCCCTGAGCGCCCAAAGAGACGATTATTATCTTGTAGTTTCAGCGTTCGCGCCTTACAAAAGAATTGATCTGGCTATTAAAGCGTTTAATTTGCTTGGAAAGAGTTTAAAGATCGTAGGCTGTGGCCAGGATGAAAAACTCCTAAAAAAAATTGCGGGTCCGACTATTGAGTTTTTAGATTGGCAGCCTGATAACGCGGTCGTGGAGCTTTATAAGCGATGCAGAGCGTTTATTTTTCCAGGAGAAGAGGATTTTGGGCTGACTCCTTTGGAAGCCCAGGCATGCGGTAGACCCGTCATAGCCTACGCAAAAGGTGGCGCGTTGGAAACTGTCATTGACAACGAAACCGGTATATTTTTTGATACGCAAACCCATCAGGCTTTGGCAGATGCTGTGTTAAGATTTGAATCCAAAGAAAATGGATTCATACCTGAAAAATTAAGGTTACACGCTCAAGCTTTTGACAAAAATAAATTTCAAGCCAAAGTTAAAGTTTTTTTTGATAAGATATTGAACAATGCTGAAAAAGTATAGCAAGCTATTTAAAGGTTTTTTTGTAATATTCGATACTTTGTTTATTATGTTGAGCTGGGCTTTAGCATTTAAGCTCAGGTTTGTTTGGTTCAACTTTTCATCTTCTGAAAGCCACCTGGATTTTATCCCGTATTTCAGAGTTGTTTTTTTTATTTTACCTGTTTTTCTCGTTGTTTTTTCTTTGTTCGGGCTTTATCAGCCAATGAGGATAGCCAAAGGAAAAAAAGAGTTATTGGATATTTTTAGGGCATTTAGTTTTGCTCTTATACTTTTTATTTCAATTTTATATTTCTTTAAACAGATCAATTTTTCGAGGATAGTCTTTGGATATTTTTGGGTTTGTGGCATTGGTTTGATCGTTCTTGCCCGCATATCTATCCGAGGAGTTTTGCGGAGTTTGAGAAAAAATGGATTTAACTTAAGGCGTATCCTTATAGTTGGCACAGGAGATTTAGCCAGGCAGGTAGCGCAAAAGATAAGAGAGCATACAGAGTTCGGTTTGACCATAACTGGTTTTATGACTGAACACATTGAGGATGTTCCTGCAGAAATTGACAATATCCCTGTTTTGGGAGTTTACCGCGATATACCTCTTATTAGTAAGCAGTACTCTATCGACCAGATCGTTTTCGCGCTACCCCTGAAAGAAGAGCGTATGATCAGGGTACTTTTGGGCCTAGTCAATGAAGAATCAACGGACCTGAAGGTTGTTTTGGACCTGAGGCCTTTTTTCTTCCTGCGCCAGAGCGTTGATGAGCTAGATGATCTACTTGTCATAAACATCAGAGAATCTCCGTTCTATGGCTGGAATAGCATTATTAAGAGAGTTTTTGACCTTTTTGTCGCGGCTGCAACATTGGTAATACTTTCTCCGTTATTTATTATTATCATTGTTTCGATCAGATCAACCTCGCGCGGCGGGATTTTTTATAGGCAGACCCGCCTGAGTTTAAACGGCCGCTCTTTTAATCTGATCAAGTTCAGAACAATGAAAGTTGACGCTGAAAGCATGACCGGCCCGGTCTGGGCTAAGGCTGACGACGGCCGGAGAACAGCTGTAGGCAGGTTTTTGAGGCGCTGGAGCTTAGATGAAATGCCTCAGCTTATCAATGTAATAAAAGGCGATATGAGTATTGTTGGCCCAAGGCCTGAAAGGGAGGTTTTCGTTGAAGAGTTTAGAAAACATGTTCCGAAATATATGCTCAGGCACATTATTAGATCCGGGATGACAGGCTGGGCCCAGATCCACGGATTAAGAGGGGATACATCGCTTGAAAAACGGCTTGAGTACGACCTGTATTATATTGAGCACTGGTCGTTAGGATTGGATATAAAGATCGCGCTACGAACGATCCCGGCTATTTTAGAAGGGAACGGGGCTTATTAAAGCATGAGAACCAAAGCATACTTATTTTTCGATACAGCCGTATCGTTGACTCTTTGCGCGCTTATTTTTATGGTGCCGTTTTATAAAGCCGCAACTGAAATACTTTGCGTTTTGGCGATCTTATTTTTTGCGGCTAAGAAGATCGCTCATCCTGATTTCGCTTTTATGCGCTCCTTGTCACATGTTTTTCTTTTACTATTTTTTTTATTTGGAGCTTTGTCTTTGCTGAACAGCGGTTCTTTCTTAGACATAAGCCTCAGGGCGCTTTTTGGAAAATGGATGAAGTTTGTTTTTATCTTTCTGATTGCCAGTGATACATTGACCGATCCCATCCGTGTTCGGCGTTTTATATTTTTCGGATTAGCGGCAGCCTGGCTTGTTTGTATTGATGGATTGTATCAATATTTTACGTGTTCAGACTGGTTCTTTCATAGAGAGTTAATAAAACATGTGAATGGAATTTATGGTGTTACTGCGGTATTTATTCACTATAATCTTTTGGGATCTTATCTGACCGTAGCGTTTTGTATATCCTTAAGCGTTCTTTTAGATAATTTAAAGAAATCAACATTGCGCTTTATGTTTTTAATGTTTGGGGCATTCTTGATAGTCATAGTACTTTTTTTGACATCTTCAAGAGGCGCTTTTACCAGTTTGATATTTTCCATTGTTTTGGCCGCGGTGCTTTGGGGGCAAAAACGCCGTGTTTTTTTTGCGCTGGCCTTATTCGTAGGATTGTCTGTATTTTTTCCTATAGGCAAAAGGTTGTTTCTCTTGGGATCATCCAATTTTGATTCTCAACGGTTTATAATTTGGAAAAATACCTTGCCTATGATCCTGGAACATCCTTTTATCGGCTCTGGAATAGGCACTTATATGCAAAATTTTTCTAAATTTATCCCACAGCTATCAGTTCGTCATGCACATAATTGTTATTTACAGATCTTTGCAGAGGGTGGATTTTTTAGCCTTTTGAGTTTTCTGGGATTTGTATTTTTTGTGCTCAAAAATGCCGGCAAGGCATATGTTAAAAGCCGGGATATATATCTTTTGTGTGTTTTTTGCGCCATTGTAAGTTTCCTGACGCATAGTTTTTTTGATGTGGACCTATACTCATTACAATTGTCATATATGTTTTGGCTTTATTTAGGTGCATTAGTAGCAATAACTAGATATCAGTTGGCTAAATTCTAACGAGGCTGTTATAATGATTGATGTTTCAGTAATTATTTCAACAAAAAATGAAGCGTGCCGAATCGGTTTTTGTCTGGCATCTATTATAAATCAGGATTTTTGCCACGAGAGGATAGAAGTAATTGTTGTTGATAATAATTCAACAGATTCTACAAAGGAAATAGCCGCGAGATATGGTGCAAAAATTTGTAATTTTGGGCCCGAGAGATCTGCCCAAAGGAATTTTGGTATAAAACAGGCACACGGCGAATATATTCTTTACTTGGATGCGGATATGCAATTGTCCAAAACAGTCATTAAGGACTGCGTTAAGAAATGCCAAGAAGAAGATCTCATCGCTTTATATATACCGGAAAAGATCAAGGGGCGTGGTTTTTGGATCAAAGTAAGAGATTTTGAACGAAGTTTTTACAATACAACGTGTATTGACGCTGTTCGCTTTATTAGGCGCGATGCCTTTTTAAACGCGGGCGGTTTTGATGAAAGATTCAATGAAGGGGAAGATTGGGATTTGGACAGACGAATTAAACAATTTGGTAATACAGATATTATAGAATCACCTTTATATCACAATGAAGGCAGGTTTAGCCTAAGTAATTATCTTAAAAAAAAGGCTTTTTATGCCAAAAATATTAGTTCCTACATTCGCAAGTGGGGAGAAAACGACCTAATTATAAATAAACAGGTTGGTTTACGTTATCGTTATTTTGGAGTTTTTTTTGAAAATGGCAAGTTCAAAAAACTATTACTGCATCCCGTGCTTACACTTAGTATGTACTGGCTAAAATTTTGTGTTGGAATAATTTATATTTTCAAAGGTGAAAAACAGATGCCGCAAGATTTGCCTCATTATTATAATTTAGAGGTTCCTTACTTACTTCAAAAGTATCTTGCGGCAAGCCAAGGGAAAAGTTTCTGCGATCTAGGTTGTGGCGATGGCGCCCTATTATATGCCTTAAATGAAAGTGGTTATCTTCTGAATAAAGAAGTATTCGCTGTGGATAGTTCAAAGAAAAGAATTGATATTGTTAAACAGATAAACCCTGTATTTAAATGTTTCAATGATGATGTATGTAACATAAGAGATCTGGGGGCTCAAAGCATAGATTTCATAGTGAGCACGCAGGTCATTGAACATGTTCCTGATGATGAATGCATGGTCCGTGAGATAAAAAGAATTTTAAAAAGCTATTCCATTGTTTATTTAACGACGGTGTTTAAAAAACGATACGCGTGGTATTTTTACCGTAATAACAGAAAATGGGTGATAGATCCCACTCATGTCAGAGAATATATGGATGTTAAACCACTCTTGCAGTTATTTCAAAAATACGGTTTTGAAAAACTGGAAGAAAAGAAAACGCTATTGTGGTTTCCTGTATTAGACTTTTTTTTAAAAAGGATGGGCTTGTGTAGAAAGATCTATCTTAATAAAATATTCCACATGTTAAGACAGATAAAAATACCAATTTTTGGTTATTATAGCTGGGAATTAGTCTTTAGAAATTAGCTCAAAATTAAATATGAATGAAAAAATAAGTATTTGTTTACCGGCATACAACGCAGAGGCTACGATCAGTGAAACCATAAAATCTTTATTGGCGCAATCTGTAAAAGATTTTGAATTGGTGATCGTGGATAATTCCTCTACCGACAACACGATCGATAGGATAAATTCATTTAATGATCCGCGTATCAGGCTTTACCGCAATAAAGAAAATTTGGGTTGTGGCAAAAATTTAAATGTGTGCCGAAAGCATGCCACAGGAGATATTCTTTTTTTTATGTCCGCCGATGATATAGCTTGCCCTGACGCGTTAAAAAAAGTCATTTTAGCTTTTAATTTAAGCAATGATATCGGCCTTGTTGCAAGGCCTTATTATTGGTTTATTTCAGATCCGGCGAAGCCAGTAAGAATAACAAAACAATTTAAAAGGCTTGAGATAGTATCTATAGACGGCCCACAGGATAAAATCGCAGATGTTTTGACTCTTTCGGGACAGATCTCGGGTATGGCCTTCAGAAAGAAAGATATGCGTATAGATTTTAGACAGGAACCGTTCATTGAAACAGCGGCTCTAGTAGCGGACATGTTAAAACAATATAAAGCTGCTATCTTAAAAGAAAATATTATCGCCGTGCGCATCAGTGATAACGGCTCCATGAAGCCTTTTGTCTATCAGATATCACCGATGATGCGATGGTATAAACTTGTCAATGAAACATTCTTTGAAGATCGTTTTAAGGGCTTAAAAACGTATTTAGTCAATCATTTTATCGCCAATAATTTTATCGGTTTAGTACAGATCAAAAATTTCGGGACTTTCGGGCAGCTTTTAAGAGAGATCTACCTGTTAGTGAAAATGAAGTGGCTTAATATTTTTAATCCTTTGTTTTGGTTTTATTCTCTCGGAACGATCCTAACGCCTCGTTTTATTTTAAGGCCGCTGGTTGAAAATTATAAAAACAATGTCAGTAGTTCATTCCTTAAAAAAATCAAACTGGGAGAATGATATGAAATCGGTCATACTTTGCGGGGGCCAGGGAACCAGGATCAGGGATATTTCAGAGGTTTTACCAAAGCCTATGCTTTCTATTGGTGATAGGCCCATACTTTGGCATATCATGAAGATCTATGCTCATTATGGGATCAAAGAATTTATTCTTTGTTTAGGTTACAAAGGTTGGCTTATCAAAGAGTTCTTTCTAAATTACGCGGCAAAGACAGGCGATATCACCTTGACTTTAGGCGATGAGGGCTCGGTCACATTGCAAAATGATCATAATGAGGCTGACTGGAAGATAACTCTGGTTGAAACCGGCCAGACGGCTCAAACAGGCGCGAGAATATGGAACATAAGAAAATACTTAAAGAATTGCGAATCGTTTTGCGTTACTTACGGAGATGGTGTTGCTGATATTAATATCGCGGCATTGCTGGCTACACATAAAAAATCGCAACTTATGGGGACAATAACAGGCGTCCATCCTTCAGGCCGCTTCGGTGAAATGGAGATTAAGGGCGGACTTATTACACAATTTAACGAAAAACCCAATGTCAGCATGGGGTTGATAAACGGAGGATTTATGGTCTTTAATAAGCAGGCCATTGGTAAATATTTTGGGCCGGGAGACGACTTGATCTTAGAGACAGAAGTCTTGAACCGGATGGTTAAAAATAAACAATTAGGGATGTATAAACATAACGGTTTCTGGCAATGCGTGGATACACCCAGGGAATACCATATGCTCAATGATCTATGGAGAGATAATAAAGCGCCGTGGAAGATATGGAAATGAGCATTAAAAATAAATTCTGGAACAATAAAAATGTCCTCGTTACGGGACACGAAGGTTTTTTAGGTTCACACCTTACAAAAAATTTGAATTCACGCGGAGCTAATGTTATCGGCTTGGATCTTGTTTTAGGAAGAAAAAACACAGTTTTAACAAATACGGACCGTAAACAAATCATAGCGATAAAAGGGGATGTCGCAGATTATAAATTAGTTAACAGCATAATAAAAAAATACAAGATCAAATTTGTTTTCCATTTGGCGGCTGAAGCTATTGTCGGAAAGTGTCTTATTCATCCCTTAGCTGCTTTTTCTTCAAATATTTGTGGGACTTGGAATATTCTTGAAGCTTGCCGAAATTCAAAACAAGTCCAGTCAATTGTGATCGCGTCAAGCGATAAAGCTTACGGGAGCCATAAAGATCTTCCTTACAATGAAGATCTTGCTTTAATGGGAAAGCATCCTTATGATGTTTCTAAAAGCTGCGCTGATCTGATCGCGCATGCCTATTCGTATACCTATGGCCTGCCTGCCGTTGTTACCAGATGTGGAAATATTTTTGGGCCCGGAGAATATCATTATTCAAGGATCATACCTGATGCTATCAGGTGCGCCTTGCGGGGAAAAACCCTCCTTATAAGAAGCAACGGCCGATATACGAGAGATTATATTTATGTTGATGACATTGTTGAAGGATATACCCTCTTGGCTGAAAATACAAAAAAGCTAAATTTAAATGGCGAGGCCTTTAATTTTAGCAATGAAAAACCGATCACTGTGCTTAAATTAGTTAAAACTATTTACCGAAGTGCCAGCAAGAAAACTAATTATAAGATACTGAACCACGCTAAATATGAGATCAAACATCAATATTTATCATCGTTAAAGGCAAGGAAGATATTGAATTGGAAACCAAAATATAGTTTGGAAAAGAGCTTAGCAAAAACTATTGAATGGTATAAAGATAAAAATGATAAAAAATAAAAGAATTTTGATCACAGGAGCAACTGGCTTTATAGGAGCAAATCTCGCAAGGCTTTTCTTAAAAAAAGGCGCTCAAATTTCAGTACTTTTAAGACATGCCTCTATCGCTTGGAGGATAAAAG
>Ga0210006_1001873_pt1 | contig 14230 bp, 16 predicted proteins | sample CryGey02umfilter_2_FD_185452 | JGI IMG/M metagenome (GOLD analysis project Ga0210006, IMG submission 185452) | Groundwater microbial communities from aquifer in Utah, USA - Crystal Geyser 4/10/14 0.2 um filter (SPAdes) (version 3) | ecosystem: Environmental > Aquatic > Deep subsurface >... | reverse complement strand
GACCGATGATTCCCATTAATTCACCATCATTGACACTAAAAGTAATATCCTTCAGGAAAAACCCGGCCTCATAGCCACAGACCAAACCTTTTATTTTTAACATTCTATAATTTTAATACCTTTATATTGTAGTTGCAGAGCTTGCTCTGCCAAAAAGGATGCAAAGCAAGCTTTGCCACTACATCATTATCCTGTAAATCCTGTCAAGAATTGTTTTGTTCTTTTATTCGTGTTAATTCGTGGTTATATTTTTTTCTTTTTGCTTAAGAAGTATATAAATACCACCCCTCCGAGAATTCCGGTAATTACTCCCACGGGAAGTTCCATCGGAGAAATTACGGTGCGGGCAAGAGTATCGCAAAGAAGAAGAAAAATTCCTCCGCCAAGAAAGGCGGCCGGCAAAAGGATGCGGTGGTCACTACCCACAAACCCACGCATAAAGTGTGGCACAGCCAATCCTACAAAGCCAATCATTCCCGAAACAGAAACAACTGAGCCGGTAAGCAAAGAAGCAAGAATAAAAAGTATTTTTTTAGTCCTTTCAACATTAATTCCCAGATGCAACGCCTCTTCCTCTCCCAGAGAAAAAGCATTAAGATGATGAGCGAAGAAAAAAGAAAAGATGACGCCTAAAGTAGATAAAGCGATAACCAATCTTATCAAGCCGATGTTGCTCTCTTCCAAGGAACCCATGATCCAGAAAAGAATGCCATGAAGTTTTGTTACATCGGCTAAAGCCATAATCAGGGTGATTAAAGAGGAAGAAAGGAAGCTGACCATTACGCCAATAAGTAAGAGGGTAGGGATTCTCAAGAAACCTTTACGGCTGGCAAGAAAGTAGACGAGAAGGATGGCTAAAATAGCTCCGGACATACCGGCTAAAGGAAGAGTGAAATTTAAGCCTAAGATAATGCCTAAGGTCACTCCTAACCCAGCTCCTCCCGAAACCCCTAAGGTGTAAGGACCAACGAGTGGATTGCGAAACATTCCCTGAAAAATCACTCCCGAGACCGCCAGTGCACCACCGATAAATATCGCTAAGAGAATCCGAGGAAAACGAATATAAAAAAGAATGGTAGATTCAATTCCCGCCTCTGGAGCAAAAATCAAGGAAACAATTTTTGCTAAGGAGATTTTGTCCGCTCCTACACTCAAAGAAAAGAAAGCTGAAATTAGAAGAAATCCGGTTAAAGTAAAGAGCCAGATTAACCAATTTTTTAATTTCCTATTCATTAGTCATCCCCCCTCCCTCTTTCCCTCCCCACCTGTAGGGGAGGGTTTGGTGGGAGAATTACTCTTAAATATTTCCGGATGAATCCTCTTAGCCAGTTCAGGAAGACCATTAAGAATTAAATTAGGAGCCAGGATGGTAATTGTCTGGGGACCAATATCATCATAAATTCGGTCGTTCAAAACAGCAGAAATCCTTTGCCAACCTTTTCTTTTTTTCAGTGTTTCCTTACCATAACCCCTCCCCATATAGGGCAGAATAATTACTTCTGGATTCTTGCTGATGATGAACTCAGCCGATACACGTGGATAAGGTTTATTAATCTCATGCCCAATATTTTCCCCACCCGCAATCTCAATTAGTTCATCGATAAATGAGCCTTTTCCACAGGTGAAGAGTGGATTATATCCTACTTCTACATAAACCCGCGGTCGACTGAGAGAAGAACTCCTTGTTCTCACCTCTCTAATCCTCTCTTGCATCTTTTGAATAAGGAGATCTGCCTTCCTCTGGACTCCACAGATTTCTTCTATCCTTTTCACTCTAAGGAAAAGTTCTTCTATCCCTTTCTCCTCAAAAAACACCTCCACTCTTATCCCTAATTTCTCAAGGGCCTTTACTGTTTGTCTTTGCCCCACATAATCAGTAGCAAATACCAAATCCGGAGAAAGACCAACAATCTTTTCTAAACTTGGCTTCATATAAAGTCCAATTCTCTCTACTTCCTTTACCTCTTTGAGATAGTCGCAAGAGGTGGTCACACCCACGATTCTATCCTTCAGTCCCAAATCAATGAGGGTCTCAGTAAACCCAGGCGCCAGAGAGATAATACGTTGAGGAGGCTTTTTTAGCTGAGAAACTTCATTTTTCTCTTTTCCACAGTTAGCGAAACTAAATAAGATTAAAGAAATTACAATTACTTTAAGAGATTTAGAGAAAAACATATTGCCACTCCCAACAAGAAAAAAATTAAAGAGGTAAACCACATCAGAGAAATTCCTCTGAGAATATCCTCTGACTTCTTTTTCTTTAGTTCTTTTCCAATTAAAGGTTTATCAATCCTTTCTCCATTGTAAAAATTGGAGCCACCCAGTTGAATGGAAAGAGCTCCGGCAAAAGCCGCCTGTGGAATGCCGGCATTGGGGCTGGGTGATTTCTTCCCATCCTTCCAGACTATTTGAAAGATATCTTTCAATCTCATTGCATAGGAATCTCTTCTCCCCCTCTCCTCTATCCTCCCCCTCAAGGGGGGAGGAGGTAGGTGGGGGTGTAACTTGTTCCTCAGGAGAAAACTTGCCAGGGGTATGAGCAATCCACCGATGCGCGCCGGAATCCAGTTTGCCAAATCGTCTAATTTAGCCGCAAACCAGCCAAAATGAACATATCTTTTGTTCTTGTATCCAACCATAGAATCCAAGGTGTTTACTGCCTTATAAGCCAAAGCCAGGGGAGCACCACCTAAAAGAGCATAGAATAAAGGAGAGATTATCCCGTCGACACTGCTTTCTGCTACCGACTCTACCGTTGCCCTGATGATTTCCTCTTCATTCAAATTTTCTGTATCCCTTCCCACGATGGCTCCAACTCTGCTTTGCGCCAAAGGAAAATTTTTCTTTAATAAGGCATCATAGACCTTTTTTGCCTCTCTTCCCAAACTTCTGGTGGAAAGAACAGTAAAGATTAAAAAGGAAGAGAGACCAAACTGTAACCAGAGATTTACCCTTCCTGCCCATTTAATAATTGCCCAGACTATTAAATAGGAGCCCCCGGCAATTATCAGCACCAAAAGAAACCCGGCAAATTTTTGACTCTGGAAAATTCTTCGCAACCGCGACTCAAAATAGGTAACTGCTCTTCCCATTCCCTTCACCGGATGGGGAAACCAATAAGGGTCGCCAAAGGCTAAATCCAAAAAATAGGCAATAATAACTGGATAAAGTAAATATTCGTTAATGCACATATAAGGCTGTCATTGCGAGGAGCGATAGCGACATGGCAATCCCGAGATTGCCACGCTCACTTTGTTCGCTCGCAATGACACAGGGTTAATCAAGTTCATAGTTCAGAATATCAAGAAACCAGCGGCCATCTTTGAATACCTTATTGCTCTTCAAGATTTTTATTCTTCTTTTAAAAATTGGTCCATTGATTACAAAAGTATGGTATTCGCCGGATTCTCCACAAAGGTCAATTTTTTTCTTCTCTAACTCCCGGACTAAATTTTTATCTATTTTTTTACCCAACCAGTCCTTGCCAAGAACTTCTGCTTTTACGGCAACGATAATTGCCTCAAAGCCGGCAAGAATAAATTCCTCGAGAAGTTCTTTTCGTCCTTTGCTCCAGAGGGGGAGCTCGGCTTTGATTCCTACTTCCCGGCAAACCCTTTCTACCCAATCCCGATGTTCCTGGAAATCAATATCGCCGAAGACCCCTGCTTCTATTCCTTTTTTCTTCAGTTTTAAAACCGCTTTCTTAAACTCTCTCTCGTAAGTTGTCCAACCGCATCTTTGCTGAAGAAGAGGAATATTTAAGGCCTCTGACTGAAGCCTAATCAACTTTGAACTTAAGCCATGCGACCTTGACCTTTCTCCCTCTTCAGTAACCATATTGAGAAGATGAGAGATTCGGAAACCTTCTTTAGCTGCCTGATAAAGAGCAAAATTACTTTCCTTTCCTCCACTCCAGGAGACAAATGTTTTCATACTGGAAAAGCTCCGCATACTTTACAATGAGAATTTTGAGGAGGAAGACCAGTTCCGCATCCACTGCACTTTTTCTCATCCTTTTTTGGCAGTGGGATATCCCCTACAACCTCCCGATAAATCCGGTAATAATAAAAATGCTCCTTATTTCTGAATCTTACCGGAAGCCTTTGAGCTTCTCTAAACTCCTCGTCCGAAATCTTAGAGGTGAGAATCTGTCTTAATTTACCAAATCCTGAGCCGGATTCTATCGGCATCTTTTTTCTCCAGATAATTTCTTCCGGCAGAAAATCCTCAAAAGCTTTGCGCAAAATCCATTTTCCCCAAATTTTGTTTTTCTCCCTCTTTATCTTTAAACCCGGGGGAATAGAGAGAGCAAATTTTATGAATTTTTTATTTATATAGGGTTGCCTTATTTTAATTCCCAAAGATTTGCCAAGTTCATTGGAGGAAAAATTCATTCTGGAAGCAACTTTGGGAAGATATTCTTTTAAGTTAAGATGACGCATATAGGAATAGCCAGCAAAGAGCTCATCCGCCCCATCTGCAGTTATAACAGTTTTTATCCGCTTTTGCTTGGCCATTTTCAGGCCAAAAAATATGGCAAGGTCATTGGGGATGGCCGGGTCAAAAGTTTTAAGAATCTTGATAACTTTTGGAATTGCTTTAATCGCCTCTTTTATTTCAACTTTTTTCCGGTGCCACTTTAGATTAAGAAATTTAGCAACTCTTTCGGCATATTTCTCATCGTCCCCAAATTTCTCCAGGGTAACGGTAATTCCTTTTATTTTAGGGGCTAAATAAGCCAGGATACTGGAATCAAGTCCACCGGAAAGAAGCAAGCCCCCGGCTAAATTCCCTTCAACCGCTTTTGACAACTCTTTTTTTAAGTTCATCGTATAGAAATTTCCTTTTTTAATTTATTTAGCCACGAATGGACACGAATAAGAACTGACAGCACAACTGTCATTGCGAGCCCCCCATCCTTGCTTTCGTAAGAAAGCAGGGGGGCGTGGCAATCCCTCGCTTCTATGAAAAGATGAGATTGCGGAATTTATCCCGAGCGAGATTGTCCCAATGGGACCCCTTCGGGGCTTCGTCTTCGACTCGCAATGACTATTCGTAGGGACCTCGTTCGCAATGACTAATTCTATTAGTGTTCATTAGTGTTAATTCGTGGTTGCTATTGTTTTTAATTTAATCGTATAGCCTCAAGCAATTTCTGATTTTCCTTTCTGCTCTTCACCGCTACGCGAATAAATGAATTATCCAGTCCCCTGATATTACTGCAATCACGAATTAGAATCTTTTTTTTAAGTAATTTCTTTTGAAGCCTGGCGGCAGAGTAGTGCGAGGCTTCAGCCTCGCCTATCTTAATGAGAATAAAGTTTGTTTTTGATGGAAATGGTTTCAGTCCAGAGATCTCAGTTAATTCATTGAAGAGAAAAGGTCTTTCCTTTTCCATAAATTTTCTACTTTTCTTAATAAATTGTTCATCCTGCAGGAGAGAGATACCGGCAATTTGGGCTAAACTGTTTACCGACCAGGGCGCTCTGACTTTATTTAATCTTTGAATCACTCTTTCGTTCCCTATGCCGTAGCCAAGCCGGAGCCCCGGGATACAGAAGAATTTGGTAAATGACCTTAGAATAAAGAGATTTTTGCCAACTCTTTTTTTAAAACTTTCCTCCTCCTGGTAGTCAATAAAGGCTTCATCAAGAAAAAGAAGAATATTTTTTCTTTCACTCAATTTTACTATCTTCATCAGTTCTTCGTGAGGGAAAATGGTTCCGGTAGGGTTATTGGGATTACAGAGAAAGACAATATCTATCCCTTTTATATGCTTGAGAAATTCCTTTAATTCAAACGAAAAATTATTTTTTTCCCGGAGAGGGAAAAATCTTATTTTGCTTTTCCGGGTTCTTAAAGCCCTTTCATATTCTGAAAATGCGGGGATAAGGACTAAAGCTTTCCCGGGAGCAAATGCCTGGACAAAAAGATAGATTAGGGGCGTGGAGCCATTTTCAACGATTATCTTTTGGTAATCAATATTATGATAGCAGGCGATTTCTTCTCTTAGCAACTTGTATTCAGGGTCAGGATAATGAAGAATTTCCGGGAGATTTTCCTTAATCTCCCTTTTTAACCGCTCCGGCAAGCCCAAAGGATTAATATTGGCAGAAAAGTCAAGGATATCGTTTGGAGAAATTTTAGATTCTTCTGCCGCCTGCCCGATATTACCTCCGTGAAGCCAATTTTTCATCAATTTACACCCCCACCTATCTCCTCCCCCCTTGAGGGGGAGGATTAAGGTGAGGGGAAAAGAATTTTAATGTAGTGGTCAACCTTGGTTGACCGCCGAGTAAACTCGGCCACTACAATAAGCAAATAATCAATAGCGTGACAACCTCAATAATTTCATTTATTGCTCCCAAATTATCCCCGGTGATTCCCCTGATTCTTCTTTTAAAGATTGTTAAAAGAAGAAATGTTATTAAGAGAATTCCAAAAAGAAGGTAGATAAAAAAGGACTTAAATAGAAGCAAACCAAGTAGAATCATGAGCAGAGAAGTAATTAATGCTTCCTTCTTGTCATTCCCTTCAACAAATATCCTTCCTAATCCTTCCTTTTTGGCATAAGAAGAAAAAGTCATTGCCAAAACCATTGCCCAGCGACCTAAAGCAGGAGTAAAAAGCAAAGCATAATTACGAAAGGTAAAGGGCAATTGGCAAAGGAAAAGAAATTTTGCTCCCAGAAAAAGAATCAATGCTGCTGCGCCTTTAGCCCCAATGCAGCTGTCGGTCATAATCTTTAAGATTTCCTCTTTATTCCTGCCCCCGGAGAAACCATCAACCGTATCGGCAAGACCATCCAGGTGGAGAGCCCCGGTAATACCAACCCAGACCAACAGGAGGAGCAGGTTAAGAATAAGAGGGGAAACAAATTTGTTCAGAGAAATCTCCATCAGAAGCAAGGCTCCGCCCATAAACAGACCAACCAGAGGAAAGAAAATCAGCGAGCCGGCTGAATCCTGCTTCTCTATCCTTATTCCTCTGGGTATGGGAATAATGGTTAAAAACTGTAATGCCGCTAAAAATTTCTTTACCATAAATTTATTTAGCCACGAATGCACACGAATAAGAACTGACAGCGTAGCTGTCATTGCGAGCGAATGACAATGAGCGTGGCAATCCCTCACTTCTATGAAAAAGATGAGATTGCCACGTCGTCCGCCAATATTACTGGGCGGACTCCTCGCAACGACTTCGTCGGATTGCTTCGGCTATGCCTCGCAATGACTATTCTTTAATTTTTTTGGTGTTCATTCGTGTTAATTCGTGACTACATTGACTTTTCTCTAATTTACATAGTATATTATAAAGATCAAGAAGGGTCAATGAAAAAAATAAAAATTGCTGCTTCCCTTTTAGCCGCAGATTTCAGCCAACTGGAGAAAGAAGTTAAAATGGTTGAGAGAGCCGGCGCCGAACTTCTCCACCTTGATATTATGGACGGTCATTTCGTGAAGAATATCAGTTTTGGACCAGGGGTCCTCAAGGCTCTGAGAAGAAGAACGAAATTGGTCTTTGATACCCATTTGATGATTAAAAATCCAAAAAATTACTTAGCAGAGTTTGCTAAATCCGGAAGCGATATTATTACTTTCCACATTGAAACAACTAAAAATCCGAAGGAATTGATTAAATCGATCAGAAAATTGGGTTGTTCTCCGGGAATCAGCCTGAATCCCCGGACTTCCCTCTCCCGGATAAAACCTTTTCTAAAAGATGTTGACTTAATCTTGATTATGAGCGTTAACCCGGGTCTGGGAGGGCAGAAATTTATCCCTTCTTCCCTTACTAAATTAAGAGAGTTAAAGAGCATTATCCGCAAAAAGAATCTTTCTGTTGATTTAGAGGTAGATGGCGGCATAAATAGAAAAACGGCGAAAAAGGCGGTCTCTGCGGGAGCAAATATCCTGGTAGCAGGAACTTACATTTTCCACAGCAGAAATCCGCAAAAAAAGATCAAGGAACTCCGATGCAGTGGATCAAAAAAAAGAGGGAATTAGAAGCAATCCTTGAAAAGAAAGGCTCTTTTGACTTAGCCGTAGAAAAAAAGGTAAGAGAAATTATTTCTGCGGTTAAAAAAGGCGGAGACTCGGCTCTTCTTAGCCTGACGAAAAAATACGATGGCGTAGAGCTAAGAAATCTCAGGGTAAAGGAAGCAGAGAGAGAGAAAGCATCCCTGATTCTGAATAAATTTCTGAAAAATATAATTATCAGCGCCGGCAGGAGAATAGAGGAATTTCACCAAAGACAGTTATTTTTAAACCCTGATTTAATCAGGAGTGAAAAAAACGATTCTTATGTAAAAAAAGTCTTTAGCCCTTTAGAGAAGGTCGGAATTTACATTCCCGCAGGGACTTCTCCGCTCATCTCAACAGTGTTGATGACCGTAATTCCGGCAAAAGTTGCCGGGGTAAGTAGAATTATTTTAGCTTCTCCTCCCGGCAAGGATGGAAAGGTTAATCCCTACATTTTGGCAATTGCGTCTCTCTGGGGAGTAAAAGAATTTTATAAAATAGGCGGGGCACAGGCAATAGCTGCGCTGGCTTTAGGGACAGAAACTATTCCCCGGGTAGATAAAATTATTGGACCGGGGAATAAGTTTGTCACCACCGCCAAAAGACTTCTCTTTGGCCAAGTTGGCATTGATCTCCTGGCCGGACCCAGTGAAGTACTAATTTTAGCGGATAAAACCGCCAACCCTTCTTTCGTAGAAACTGACCTTTTAGCTCAATCCGAACATCCGGGAGGATTAGCAATTTTAATTACCGATTCAGCCGTTTTAGCCAGGAGGATGGAGAAAAACGTAAAAAACGGGTATCTCCTTTTAGTAAAAAATAAAGATGAGATGATTAAACTGGCCAATAAAATTGCCCCTGAGCACCTCCAGATAATGACCGAAGAACCAGAGAAAATAGCTAAAAAAATAAAAAATAGCGGGGCGGTCTTTCTCGGCAACTACAGCCCAGCAGTAATCGGCGATTATCTCGCCGGACCAAGCCATGTCCTTCCCACCGGAGGTTCAGCAAAATTCTTCTCCGGGCTTTCCACCACTGATTTCCTGAGAAGCTTTTCTATCATCTCCTGGAGAAAAAAAGAAGTAAAAAAATGGGGAAAAACCATTGAAAAATTAGCGGAAATAGAAGGTTTGCCATACCATCTAAAATCAATAAAAATAAGGGAGTAGATGGTTGTAGTGGCAGAGTTTACTCTGCCAAGGAGGAAAATAAAAAAAACTAAGAAGAGGTATAATAAAAACTGTGAGAGGAAAGATGAATGGATAGAAGAGTATCAATACTGGATAGCTCAGGTTAAACCTCCACCTTTTTGTCCAAACTTCTGTATTGAATTGCTTCGGAGATATGAGGGGTCTCTATTGAAGAAGAGCCTTCCAGGTCGGCAATGGTTCTGGCTACTTTGAGAATCTTATCGTAGGCGCGGGCAGACATTCCGAGTTTATCGATGGCTAAACCCAATGAATTCCTGGATTCTTCATTAGTCGAGCAATAGTTCTTAATTAAACTTTTATCCATCCTGGAAAAAAGGAATGCCTGTTTGACAAAAATTGCTTCTTGAGACTAATATATTACAAGATATAAGCATAAGGAAATATTGAGCAATGAGTTCTAAAAATAAGCTTCTAATACAGATTCTGCGTGGTGCATCAGATGCTAATATTCCTTTTGTAGGATTATGTCAGTTATTAAAAGAAATGGGATTTAAGCAACGGATTCGTGGTGACCATCATATATTTGCGAAAGAGGAAATTATAGAGATTCTTAACTTGCAACCTAAGGGTTTAAAAGCTAAACCATATCAGGTTAGGCAAGTCCGTAGTGTAATTCTAAAATATAAACTTGGGGGTTAGAAAAATGGAAAAATATGAAGTGATTATCTATTGGAGTAGTGAAGACAAAGCTTTTATAGCTGAGGTTCCAGAGCTGCCTGGCTGTGTGGCAGACGGTTCAACGCGAGAGGAGGCTCTGAGCAATGCTCATGTGGTTATTCAGGAATGGATTGAGACCGCTAAAGAGTTAGGACGAGAAATCCCTGAATCCAAGGGGCGTTTGTTGTTTGCCTAAAAAATTTAATATCGTGTGCAGGAGAACTTAAGGGGATTTTTATTGCGCTATTTTTTAAATAAGGAAGATTAAGGAAATGCGAGAGGTTAAACCTCCACCTTCCTGTCCAAACTCCTGTATTGAATTGCCTCGGAGATATGCGGGGTCTCTATTGAAGAGGAACCTTCCAGGTCGGCAATGGTTCTGGCTACTTTGAGAATCTTATCGTAGGCGCGGGCAGACATTCCGAGTTTATCGATGGCTAAACCCAATAAATTCCTGGATTCTTCATTAGTCGAGCAATGTTTCTTAATTAAACTTTTATCCATCCTTATTTATAGCCAAAACATTCTATTTATCCTTCGTAGGGATTATTATAATCCACACTGCTTACTCTCTTTAGAAGCTTTCCAAATGCATTTTTACCCTCGAATAACTCCTAATCTATAACCTTTCCCCTCTAACAGGAGCTGATAGCCGTCTTCAGAACCCACAGAAATAAGCACCTTCTTTTTTTCCTCAGAAATCCAGCTTGTCAGAACTTCTCCAGCAAAGATGGTATGGTCCCCGGTATCAAGATAGCCGGAAACCTTGCACTCCAGATTCACCGCACACTCCTTGATTAAATCCGGCTTAACAAACTTTGCTTTAAGAGGGGTTAAGCTTGTCTCTCGGAGTTTATCGATGTTTCTACCGGAATTGGTGCCACAGAAAAGAACTTCCTTGGCAATATCTCCCCCAGGGACAGCAAGCACAAATTCACCTGTCTCCATCAGTAATTTATGGCTGTATCTGGTCTTTCCTACAGAGATAGCTACCATCGGTGGCTGAATGGAGGTCTGCATTTTCCAGCCCAAAGCAATGGGATTGGAACGTTTGTTCTCCCTATCGTAACATACCGCCAAAACAACCCTTGAGGGCTTCCCAAAACAAGATAAAGCTTTTGAATAACTTACCTCTTTCATTAGACATCCTCCTCCTTATTTTTAGGTAATCTCTGTCGCTTCGGTATCCTGTTTTGTAATATTCCCTTTTACTAATTCCAACTGGCAATTACCAATCTTAATTTTTACCATCACTGGTTTATTCTACCACAGATTCAAGACTACAGACAAGAATAATTTGCTCTCTTTATCAATGGCGTAGCCCTTTTCTTTTATTCCGTCCTACTCTTTCAGAGCAAGGATTCGCTAAGACCTGCCTTCTTCAGCCTCTCCACAACTTGAGGATAAAGAAAACCTACAATTCGCTTTCTAAAGAAGGACGAAAAGCTCTATTAAGCGGTAATATTTCCTATAGATTTCTCGGACAACAATTTTTGCTAATTCTTTGGCTATCACAAGTGGATTATAATGCATTGACATTTTATTTTATCATAGGGTTTAGGGATTGCACAAGATACCCTTGGATGTTAAAATATTTGGCTCTTCTCCAAAGAGAGGCTGAATACTTTTCTAAATTCCCTTGGTCGGATGAGTTCTCGGTTAGCCATTATAAAAAATTTCCTCAGATTCTTCAGATGTAGTTGTGGAGGCAGAATCCGACCCAGTATTGTTTTCTTTGGTGAGATTCTTCCTGAAAGTCAGTTTTTGAAAGCAGAGAAAATGGTATTAAATTGTGACCTTTTGCTTCTAATCGGAACCTCGGGTATTGTTCAGCCAGCACCCAATCTTCCCTCCCTGGCTAAAGAAACTGGAGTAAGGATTATAGAGACTTGAGGGGATATTTAGATTATAACTATAGGTATGCTGAATAAGATTCTTGCCGATTTAATCGTCCTTGTCCATTTTTTCTGGATCCTATTTATGTTATCCGGTTTCATTCTTACCCTATCCGGCTTTTTCTGGAAAAGATTTTTTGCGATGCGGTTGTTCCGACTTCTTCACCTATTTGGTATAATTTATGTTGCGCTCTTAGCCATCCTTGATGAATACTGCCCCCTAACAATACTGGAGAATAACCTAAGAGCCAAATATAAGTCCTCTCTGACTTACCCTGGTTCCTTCATCGCTCATTATTTGGAAAGAGTGGTCTATCCAGATGTTAATCCTTTGATAATAATTATCCCAACAATCTTTATTGCCCTTTTCACCATAGCGATTTTCATTCTCAGGCCACCAAAAAATTTTAGCAAAAAGCCCCAACAAAGTTAGGTACCCTTGAATTATTAAAGAACGCTATTTTATTTGCCTGTAAATTGACGGGAGTGAGACGAAAGGAGAAAGAGGATGGAAAGGATTAATGAATCTCAAAGAGAGTATCGGAAGGGTAAGTCCGGAGTTAAATATTTATTTAGAGGGCCCAAGATTGATTGGGGGATATTGAGATTACAGCCCAGAGAAAAGATGGGTCTTCATGGACACCGCGAGGTAGAGGAGACTTTTTATTTCTTCTCTGGTACACCTAAAATAATTATCGATGATCAAGAATACCGCACTCAAGAAGGAGATGCCTTTCGGGTAGAACCAAAGGAGAAACATGATATTTTAAATGATACCGATAAAGTAGTAAAGGTTGTCTTCATTAAATGCCCCTATTTGCCTGAGGATAAGATTAGCTATTAACTCTTAAAAAAACAAAAAAATGGAGTATAAAAGCCTGAGTGGAGAGGTCAAAATCCCTGCCCTTGGAATAGGCACCTGGGGTATGGGAGGAGAATTTAGCAAAGATTATTCTTCGGACAAGAAAGATATCTTTGCTCTAAAGACGGCTATTTCTTTGGGTATGACCCATATTGATACGGCAGAGTTGTATGCAGGTGGCCATTGCGAGGAACTAGTGGGAGAGGCTATTAAAAACTTTGATCGAGAAAAGATTTCCATTACTACCAAGGTTTGGGAGAACCATTTAAAATATGATGCCCTTATCCAGGCAGCAAAGAGAAGTTTAAAAAGGATGAAGATTGAATATATTGACCTCTACCTTATCCATTGGCCCAATCCCAATGTTTCTTTAAAGGAAACGATAAGAGCCATGGATTTTTTAGTAGATCAAGGAGTCGTAAGATTCAGCGGGGTTAGTAATTTTTCTCTCTCCTTATTGAAAGAGGCTCAGGGCTATTCCAAAAACAAAATAGTGGCTAACCAGGTAGAATATAATCTTTTGGAAAGAGCACCCGAGAAAGAATTATTGCCTTATTGTCAAGAGAAAGATATTATGTTAGTGGCTTACAAACCTTTAGCCAGAGGAGAATTGGCAAAACCCGGATATAAATTATTGGATTTTTTGACTAAAAAATATAAAAAGAGTCTAGCCCAAATCTCTTTAAATTGGTTAATATCCAAACCAAAGGTGGTGGTTATTCCTAAGGCATCAACAATAGCTCACTTAGAAGATAATTTGGGGGCAGTGGGTTGGAGATTGGAGAAAGAGGACTTACGGAAATTAGATAAAAACTTCACTCCCTAACCGTTTTCTTTCTCAAATTGTTCTCTTTACCAATTTAGCAACCCTTTCTCCTAACCTTCTGCATTGGGCCTCTACTCGAGAGTCGGGAGCGCCAATAGAAACTACTCCATAATGGCCACCCTCGGGGTCTCCCTGAATAAGCATCCCATGGATAAGGAGAGCTTTGAGAATATCGGTAATGGTCGTTTCATTTCCTCCCCCGATATTGGCCGAAGAGGAAAAGGCCGCACCAATTTTTCCTTCCAACTTTCCGTGAAAGGTAACGCTCTTATCCAGAAGTTCCTTAATCTGAGCGGCCATCGAGCCATAATAAGTAGGAGAACCAATGATAATGCCATCTGCTTTGAGTAACTCCTCTACCTTTACTTCCTCTACCTTCTTTGTCGCAACAACGAGCCCCTCCTCTTTCTTTGCTCCTTCCTCTATCAACTTTGCCATTTTCTCTGTATTTCCTGTAGACGAGTAGTAAATGATTAAAATCTTCTTCATTTCTCCCCCTTTGTATTCTTTAGAGTGCCCTTCACGAAACTCTGAAACCCGCGTTACTATTGCGTTTCCGAAGACCTATCTTTTTGATTTGCCCTCCTGTCCCGGAACCCTTATCCTGTCTATGTTTCTGAATGCTCATCTCTAATTTTTCTCCTTTTTACCCCTGTTTTTAAGGGGGAGGAGGGCATTTTTTTCTTTTTTCTTCCTCTACCCAAAGGGGAGAGGAATGAGGTGAGGGGGGTCTTTTCTTCCTCCCTCAACTCTTTTTG
>Ga0210006_1001869_pt1 | contig 14238 bp, 19 predicted proteins | sample CryGey02umfilter_2_FD_185452 | JGI IMG/M metagenome (GOLD analysis project Ga0210006, IMG submission 185452) | Groundwater microbial communities from aquifer in Utah, USA - Crystal Geyser 4/10/14 0.2 um filter (SPAdes) (version 3) | ecosystem: Environmental > Aquatic > Deep subsurface >... | reverse complement strand
CAATTAAACGAACTAGTGCGATCATGAGTGTTTTATTTGGCCACTTGTTTTTCAAAGAAAAAGACATCAGGGAACGATTGGTGGGGGCGGCGATAATGATTGCCGGGGTTCTCTTTATCACATTATCCTAAGTGAAAGAATTTGCCGCCAAAGAAAAACTTGAAATCGCCCTTTCCGCTTCCGCTTCCCGCCTACGCACCGCTTCGGTCGGGCAGGCAAGGCGAGGCGGGCGGAATTCCTCCCACACCCCCCTTCCGCCCGCCGAGCCCAGAGAGTTCCGTTCGGATATTTTCAAACAGACACCGCACTTAATGCTCAAAAATCCTCTGGTTAAAAATATTTTGTCAGCCCTTGCAGTGGCCGGAGGCGGTTTTATTCTCTTAAATCTTACTTTTCTTTTTGATTTTTTCTTCCAAAGCCTAATCGATTGGTTTATAAAACTTTTTATTGCGGTTGATATAAATAGAGCCTGGCAATGGTATCCACCATTAAAACACTTTCTGTTTGTCTTTGTCATTGCAATGGTATCTTGGTTTGTTTTCAAATCAAAACTGAAGACGCTTTATAAAGCTATTTATATGACCGTACCTTTAGCAGTCGTTTTTGTCAGTATAGGAATATTTTTTTACCGGACTCCCCTAGTCGCCTATTTCCTTGGTGGCTTAATAACTTTCGGTCTTCTCTACCATTTTTACCGCACCAAAAAACCCTGGCTTTATTACTACACAGTGATTTTGGTCGCCCTGACTTTAGCAATTTTCAGCCTGATGGGTGGAGAAATCTAGAAAGGCTCTTTTTCAAGCTGTTTTTTAATACAAGAATAACTTTCCTTTGTGACGCGGGTAAAAATTGGGAAAGATCTTGAATAAGCTGTTTTTGAGGATAGTTCTTTATTTTTTTCAAGATCTCCTCCCTTTTAAATTTTTTCCCTCTTTCCTTTAGTTTTTCTTTTAATAATTCGGTGTCAATTTTTATGCCTCTTTCCAGTAAAAACCAAGCATCATAGAAATCCCTTCCTTTCCCTCGAGTTAATAAAGCACAGAGTTTTTCGGTTAAGATCTCCGTATCTGTTAGATGGATTATCAGTGGAAAAATTACGACCGGAAACTTTGTAACTAGTGGAGTCAGTATCTTTTTCCCTATCTTCTTTACTTCGTTAAAATCAAGCCTAATAACCAACGGGTATTTATAATCGTCCGCTTGGTATTTTAGTCGTAATCGCAAGCCTTTTTTACCCGTATACAAAGGAAAAATATTAACACCAGGCAGTTCTTTCTGAATTGATCTTTCGACTATTTTTATCGTTTTCTTAATTACAGTTGTTGTCAGCGGTGTGGAAAAATCCAGGTCTTCGGAAAAACGAGAAGAGCCAAAAAGAAGCCTGATGGCTGTCCCTCCTTTGAAATAGATCTTATCAGCCTGTTTCTCTTTATAAAGATAGCTCAAAAATAAAATTTGCAGATACTCTCTGACAATGGTGAACTCATCAATCTGGTAATATTTTGCCAAATCCTCCGCCTGTTTTTTCGTAATCATAGAATTTGTTCGCTGATAATTTTTAATAGTTTATTATTTTTAAATCTTTTTCCATAAATTATTAATTTTTTGCTATCTATTTCTGAAAAATCCATTTCTTCTTTATCAAACGCTCTTAATCCTTTGGTATGAAAATATAAAAAATCAAGAAGGGCTTTTTCTTTTTCGGCAATTAAAAAATCTTCTTTTTTTTCATATCCCCAGAAAAAATCCGGATTGATGTGACTGTAAAAGAAGTCTTTTTCATCAAAAATAAACGATCGTGGTTTATTAGTTGTAAGAGAAGTTATTCTATAAGAAAAACCAGTGATAATTCCGTAAAAAGACAGGGCTGACTCAAGAGAGACATATGACGGCTGAAACAAAAAATTGGCAGTTTTAAAATCATTAAAGCGACTAAGACTGAACCAATACTTTCCCTTGATAAGTTTTCTGACAATAGCCTTTTTCTCCAAGCGTTGAATTTTTTTATAAATGGTATTTTGGTTTTTGATGTCTAGTAATCGGCCAAAATCATCAAGAGTAAAAAGATCGATCTCTCGTTCTTTGAATAATTTAATGGTATCGATCATAGAATATGTTCTCATAATTAAGACAATTATATACTAATTCTATAATCGTGTCAATAATAAACTCTCACCCACGGTGTGTGATTTTATCATTCATTATTACTCCTGTTTGTATTTTTTAATGAAGCGCCTCTAAATCTCACAAAAGTGGGATTTATAAAAGTTCCAATATCGTTTTTTAGTCCTCGACTTGTCACTCGAAGCCTTGGCGAAGTGGGAAGTTTTAGCGAAGTGGACCCACGCTCTCCGCAAATTCCTGATATACTTAATTCATGGACAATTGTATATTTTGCAAAATAATTCAAAAACAAGCTTTTGCAGATATAGTATATGAAGACCCAAATTTAATTGCAATTATTCCATTAGAACAGGCGTCAAAAGGCCACACTTTACTTATAACTAAGGAACATATTGAAAATCTCTTTGATATTGATGAAGAAACTTTACAAATAGTCGCTGTTGGGGTAAAAAAACTAACTAAGAAACTGGTTTATGAAAATAAACCTACGGGAATAAATTTACTTCATGCAAGTGGTAAAGATGCACAACAATCTGTTTTTCATTTTCACATTCATCTGGTACCAAGATACAAGAATGACGGACTTGATTTATGGATAAGGAATAAATTATAAAGACAAAAAAGTTCCAACATCCCTTCGATAAACTCCCCACTTCCATCCCGCTAAGCGGGACTACGAGGGGCAAGCAGGGTAAACATCGTTATTTCGGTTTCGATTAGTGTATATGCCTTAATTGTTCTGTTTTATCTGGAATTACCATTTTCATCGCTGATTGATACACCAAGTCTTAATCTTGCCGCTACTTCATCTGGAGAGACGCAAACCGGATCATTCTTACCGACAATATTAAAATGACTATTGGGGCCAGGATTTGTTATAGCAGGACCAACATCGCCGGAAAATATACTACCATTATGAGCCAAAGCCAAATACCAATGGGCACCTATTATATCAGGTAAAGTTAGTCCACTACCTGATTTTAGAAGGGCTTCCTGGACTGCAGAAGTTACGTTTGTCTCTACTTTTCCGCAAAAAGCCGGAGCGGAAAGCGACGGATCTAGCGGTATAGGAAGTATAGGGATAGCCTCTACTGGCGGCGTAAGGGTTGGCATAGTCATTTGTGGCAAACCGGTTGAAGCATCAGGACTACTTGGAGAAGTAGAAGCTGTAGCGCAAGACGCTGTAACCAAAAGTGCAGCAATAGATATAAGATTACAAGCAGCTCTAGCAGCATATCTAGTCTTTGCTTCCATAGAAAGGTATTTTAACATAATCAATGAACTATCTCCAAGCCGTTATTTTCCCACCTTTAGTTTGTTGCAAAATAGTTTAATCCAATCTATAATTTACATAATATGACCAATCAAACAAAACCAACCGGCTGCTGCGAGCCTTTTGATCCCAAGCCTTGGCAGAATAAAACGATTGTCTGGAAAGATAAACTATTTGTCAAAGATCAGGTGATAAGTTTTCTTCATATTCCTCTAAATATGGGTAAGAAAATTATAAAAAACATGGGGCTGATTGAAAAAGCTCAGGCAAAAGCTTCTTATCAGTTGATGCTCACCGATGAAAAATCTTCTTGGGGTTGTGACATCTATCTTGATGTCATAAAAAATGTTCCTGGCGCACAGATGACTACTCTTTCTGGAACTTTTTTGACCAAAGTTTTTGAAGGACCCTATCAAAATGCAGGAATCTGGGCAAAAGAAATAGAAGAATATGTTAAAAGCAAAAATCAAAAGCTGAAAAAACTTTATTTTTCCTACACTACTTGCCCAAAATGCGCCAAAGCCTATGGAAAAAATTATGTAGTGCTTTTTGGACAGATTAATTAATTACCCTCTTTAAAAGTCTTGACTTTCGATAACCAATAAAGTATATTATTTATATAAACGCCTCGTCCATGCGCAAGCCCGACGAGGTTTTTTTTGTTATACTGATTACATATGGACAAAACTGTTCTTTTTATTGACGGCGAGAATTTCATTCATAAAGTTGAAGATGTACTGAAAAAAGAAGACGTAAAAATAAAAGGGAAAAGTCTTTCAAAAATTAATCTTAATTTTCTTCTTGAGAAAACTCTAGAAAAATACAAAGTATCAAGAAAAATATTTTACGTTGCTAAACTTCACTTTCATCCAAAAACAAAGGAAAAGTCAATTAAGCTTATTTTATTCCAACGCTATTTAAAAACGAATCTTGAAAAACAGGGATTTGAATTTTTAATTGCTGGCAACGTCCGCGCTCAAGAAATAAAAGTTGATCATAAAACTAAGCTAATATTTAGAGAAAAAGGCGTTGATGTAAAAATAGCTGTTGATCTTGTTTCTATGGCGGCAGACAGACTTCTTAAAACCGCCATCCTTTGCAGTTCTGACTCTGATTTACAACCGGCTGTCCAGGAAGCAAGAAAAAGAAATGTGGAAGTTATATATCTTGGATTTGAATTTCAACCAAATAAAGGATTAACATATACTACTGATCATACCATTCTTTTCAGAAACTCCGAAATCCTTAAGGCCTGTGGGATAAAATAACTAAAACCCTGCTATAATATTTTTATGGACTGGAAACATGCTTTAAGAGAAAAACAGGAAATTGTTTTAGCTACTTGTTCAAAAAATGGTGTTCCTCGTGCGATCATGGTAATCTCATTGGGTCTTGTTGATGATAAACTCTTGATTGGAGCTTGTTTAATGAAAAAAACCCTAGAAAATATTAAGAAAAATAATAAAGTGTCTCTTGTTACCAAGTATGATAAAAATTATTACCGGATAGAAGGAGAAGCAAAAATTTATCCGTCGGGAAAATACTTTGATATTGCCTATTCAAAAAGTAGTCCTCCGATGCCGAAATCTGCCATTTTAATTGAGATAAACGAAGTCTTTGATCTAGATAAACAGGAAAAAATATGGATAAGATAACTCTCGGAATAATCTGCGGTTTAATTTTTGGAATCATAGATGTTTTAATAATGATTCCTTTAAAATACGAAAATAGTCGTAAAAGAATTGAGGCGATGGTTTCGGCTTTTATCGATCGATTCGCGATCGGCTTTCTTATTCCTCAGGTTAATTTAGGAATCCCACAATCTGTCACCGGTTTTATTTTGGGATTTTCTCTCAGTCTACCATCGGCTATTATTACTCGTGCCTATGGTCCGATTATTGGCATTGGAGCTATTGGAGGATTGATTATTGGATTAATTATATAATTAATCTATGATGGAAAAAATTATCGGTTATCTTTTAATTATTATCGGTGTTTTTGTTATCTTTCTTTCAGGTTTTAACGGCTATCAAATCCTGACTAAAAAAACTCAGCCGATAAAGATTTTAAATCTTAAGGGAATCAATATTAATCTTAGTCAAACAACCGGTGTCAAGCAGCCACCAGTTGAGCTTGTCTCAGCCAAAGATCTTAATGAGACTCTAAATTTCTTTGCTTATCTGACGGTTTTGGGGCTTTTTATCAATGTTGGCTTCAAAATCGCTTCTTTAGGAGTAAATTTAGTCAGACCAATTAAAATAGACAGTCTAAAATCTCAAACTCTAGTAAGATAAAGAAATCACGCAGTCAACGATGGTTCGGCTTTACCGGTCCCACAAAGATATCTTGGTTAAACCTGCCAAACTGATCCCAATCAAGTCCATAACCCTCGACAAATACGTTGGGGATTTTAAAACCGATATAATCAACCTGAAAGTCAACCTTCCGCCTTTCAGGCTTTTCCAATAAAGCAAAGGTAGTAAGAGAGGCTGGCTTTTTCTGCCTTAAATGTTTATCGATTTTTTTAATTGTCAGACCGGTATCAATAATGTCTTCAACAACAAGAATATGCCTTCCTCTGATATTGGTTTTCATATCTTGAAGTATCTTTATCTTGCCGGAAAATTCAGTCTTTCCATTATAACTTTATGCTCATTGCCCACGCGGCAAACTGTATCTTTGTTTTAACTTATACTATTTTTGTCAACTTTGATAATTACTTATCTGTCAATCTGTCCATTATTTTCTGCCTCGACAATGAAAAGTTCGATGATCAGCGCTTCGGCAGTGGCCGTCTATATTATCATTGGTCGCTGGAGTTATGCGAATTATAATCTATTCACCGCTACTCTGCTCCCCATTTTGATTTCTTATATCTATGGTTACTTTCTTTATCAAATCGTCATCCGAAAAATCAGCTAATCTTTAAGTACACCTGGCAGGTGTACTTGTACTTAGGATGTATAAAGATACCCAGTTTGCTTTTTCTAACAAGCTTTAGTATCATACACCAATGTCAAAAAGAACTAAAGAAATAGCCAGTAGGTTATTAGAACAAAAAACTCCTGCCAACGATGTCGAAAAATTTCTCCATGATATTGAAGATCATCTTCAGGCTTTAAAATTCCAAGCTAATAACTCAATTGAACATAGGAGTTTAGTTAATAAAGAAATTCCTGACTTTTTAAGAGATGTTTTTCCAGAGATGAAAGATTTTGATGCTTTTTTACTCTTGCTTGAATTTTTTGGCTTAAATAGGGGCCGTCATAAAAATGACTTTTTTACCGATGCCTATGTCTTTTTTGACAGAGAAAAATCAGGCTTTCTGATGGTACAACAACCCTTTTTTAGACCTTTAGATAGTATTCAAAGAAGTTATTTTTGTTTGCTCTGTCAAAGAGATGAAAACGGAGATCAAATATTAAGTCTCGCTGGTGTAAACGGTAAGCGAATTTTAACCGCAAGATATGAATTTTCTCTTAATGACCAAGCATATGTTCAAAAAAGTCTAGACATTGGAGTAGATGAAGAAGAAATAAAAGGCTTTAATTCTGTAAATTTAGCAAAAACACTTTCGCTTCGACATTTTGAAAAAGAAAAAGAGTCTCTTCTTATTACCGAAACCATGCTCAGGAAAGTTCCTTTTCACAATTGGTTACTTAGTCCAGGTAGTAATCTAAAAATTCTTGAAAGAATACCAGCTCTGCAACAATTTGCAAAAATCCCTCGAAGAATACCGACTCGATCGTAATTTACGACAGTAGCACTCCTCCGTCAACGACAATCTGACTACCGGTCATGTAGGAAGACATTTCGCTGGCTAAGAATAAAACCACTTTGCCTATCTCATCCGGCTCACCCATCCGGTGCATGGGAATTTTATTCAAAAATACCTCAAGAACTTTTTTCATATCAATTCCCGGAGGAAGTGTTCCCTGCATTTTTTGCATTCCCGGTGTGGAAATTCCGCCCGGCGCCACCGCATTGACCCAAATTTTATGCGGGGCTAATTCTAAAGCTAAATTTTTTGTAAATCCCCAGACGCCATGCTTGGAGGCATCGTAATGAGCTAAACCAATCATTGACGGATGAAGAGCATCGATCGAAGTAATATTAATTATCTTCCCGCCTTTCCCCTGCTTTATCATCTGCTCGGAAGTATACTTTGAACATAAGAAAACGCCTTTCAAATTAATTGAAAGAACTTTGTCAAAGTCCTCAAGAGTCATCTGATGAACAGGAATCGAAGGAAAAATACCAGCATTGTTGACAAGAATGTCAACTCCGCCAAATTCTTTGACTGCTGTTTCAACTATATTTTTCACTTCTGACTCAATTGAAACATCAGCTTTTACACCTTTGACTTTATAACCTTTAGTCGTCATTTCTGTCACGGTTTTATTTATTTCTTCTTCATTGCGGCTGGCCACTAAAACATTAGCTCCTGCTTCAGCCAAACGATTGATAATTCCATAACCAATCCCAACCGCACCAGTAACAATTGCAGTTTTTCCCGTCAGATCTAAAAGTTTGTTTGTCGGTATAAATTCCATCTTATTTTTTGGTTTTTAAAATTTTTAATGACAAAAGAAAAACATTTTTTTCATCTTAATATATTTATAACATATTTTTTCTTTACGGTGTAATAATTTGATTTGTCATCCTTTACCTAATAATAAAGATTGAACTGACAATAAAATCTGCTATACTATAAGCTATATTTATAAATAACGAAAGAGTGACAAATTATTCTCCTGAATTCTATATCTCTAATATTCTTCAACTAAGACCATTAATTATTACTGAAAGAAATCAAATGATTGATAACTTCTCCACAATAGCTAAAAGAGGATTACAATCGCCTATCACAGAAGGACCTGGTCCTTTGCTGTTGCGTTCTTATATCTCTCCTCCAGAAACTCCGTTTACAGAACTGGTAGGAAAAAAGGCGATTGGCATCGACATCGGAGGTACAAACCTAAGAATGGGCGTAGGCAAAATAGATAAAAATGGACTTATAAAACCTGTTGGAAAAATAAAATCCAAAGAAATCCCTATTGAATACAATTCTTTAGACGATTTCTTTGAAATGCTTTTAAAAAATGGTTTAGAGAAATTAATAAAAGAAAATCCCAATTTTCCTCTCGCTTGCATCTTTTCTTTCCCAGGAATCGGTCAAAGTACTCCTGACGGTATCGATATAACTATAGTTAACGATGACATGCCTAAAGGATGGCATATCGGCGGAAGCAAAGGAAAAAATCTTGGTGAAGAATTAAATAAATTTTTAAAAAGAGAAAGAAAATATTTTATTGCTAATGATACCGTCGCTTTAATACAAAATCAAAACGATGATTTTGGCGTTGTCTGCGCCTCAGGTTACAATTGGTCGATGGTTATTGAAAAAAGTAAATTAGGTGAAAGTCAACAAGAACCTGGAATAACAATCATTAATACAGAAGCTGGTCAAGCAGCAGTTGCGCCAACAATCCCTATTATTACTGATAAATTATTAGAGATTATAGCCAAAGAAGAAGAAAAACCAGTTGATCAAGTTACTTTAAGAGATGAATATCAGGTTTCAGGTAAATACTTAGGAAGAACATTGGGTCTTGTGGTTGACGAGCTAAGGGATAAATATAATTTATTTACTTCAGTTAAAAACACTGTTTTCCCAAAAAGTTTTGTCGCCAGTAATATACTGTCTGCCGAAGAAACCGGCGACTGGAGAAAAGTGAAAAAAAACTTTCAAACCCACCCTGATTTTTCTGATCAGGAAAAATCATTGTTAATCCAAATCGCTTCTGCTTTGCGTAACCGATCAGCGCAAATCGTTGCCGATCATTTAATCGCTCTCTGGCAAACAGGCTGTCCGGAAAAAAATCATCTTCAAATTTCCTCAGATGGACCGATCATCCAAAATATGCCTGGATGGAAAGAAAAATTCATGCAGGAGATTAATTTTGCTACTAATAATCAGTTGAAAATCGAGATTAGAGAAACTTCATATCAAGGAAAGATGCGTAACTTCCGGGGCATTTTCGATGTTATGAGCCAGGCAATTGAGTATTTTAACAGAAATCATTAATCTGCTATAATAAATAAATTATGGATGATTCAGTAAAAATGATCTTGAAAAAATTAGATGATATTGATGGACGATTAAAAAGTCTGGAAAGACCAGCCTCAGACACCCTAAGGGTGTCCGAAGCTAAAACTGTCAAGATTGAACGTGACCCTTTATTTTCTAAAGCCGTAGAGGCGATGGACAAATATGACGAGATGTCTTCAAAACAACTGTCTGAAACATTGAAAATAGATGTAAAAAGAGCTGAAACCATCATGGATCAACTCGAAGCTGTTGGTCTTGGTACTTGCTACATAAAGGAAGTTTAAAGCTTTAATTTCTTTCCAAAATCCACCGGGTGGAACCAAAGCTGGGTATCGGTAATAATCTCAGTTGTTTGGTGCTTTCTTATAAGATAAAGCTGAAGCTGTTTTAGGAAATTTTCTAACCAATCACCTAATTTGTTACGCTTTGCTACCTGCCTGCCGGCAGGCAGGGATTTCTCGGTCGCTTCGCTCGAAATGACAGGAAAGGGTGCATTAGGAAACAATCTAAATACCCATTGATTAGCTTGTAAAAAACGTTCGTAAGTGTAATCTTTATTAATAATCGGCTTCATCTGTAACACTTCGTGGCCGACGAAGAGGGTTTGTTTGAACTTCGGCACTTTTAGATTACTTTCTTCAAAGAAAAGATTTAGACAGACTTTATCGGAGGCTTTTTTCAGCCCCAACGGCCTTTTCAAACCCATAATAAAAGCTATAATCGTGGCTAAAAAGCGGGCGGTAAACAAATGGTCTTTTTTAGTAATAATAAATAAGTCAATATCATCGTCAATTCTTGCGTTCATCATCGCAATTGATCCGGATAGACCCACTAGTTTAATTTGGGGGAATAATGAAATAAACTTTATGTACGTTCTAAATCGCCAATTCTGAAGTTTCTTTTTTGATATTTTTTTACTATACTCCCCTACAGTATATTTTTTAGCTTCATATAGAATTTTTAGCCTTTTTTTGCTGATTTTTTCTGGAAAAAAGGTATAAACCTCCTTAAAACTGGGAAAGTATTCAAAAACAGCGAAATATTTGATAATCGAAGCTAATTTTTTGTCCATTTTTCCTTAAAAACTAGTTCTATAAATTTAAGAAGTCTGCACTGTCTTTTCCAGCGCCAAGGTTGATTGACCAAACGAAATAACCATTCTAGTCCTAATTTTCTTACAAACTTAGGGGCACGATTGATATTCTCAGAAAGATAATCGAACGCTCCACCAACACCCATCACAACAGATCCGGAAAATTCATTTTTATGACGCTCTATCCATAGTTCCTGGTCCGGCGAGCCAAAAGCAACAAATATTAATTGTGGCTTATAACGGCGCACTATTGAAAGAGTATCCTCTTCTTCTTTGTCAGTTGGATTTTTAAGATCTTTAATCCCTTCAATGCCTTTAAATTTAGTTTCAAAAAATTCCCTTTGGTAGCAATCAGCCAACTCGAGTGCTAAATTTGCTTTTCCTCCGATTAAAAGCACTCTTAAGCGCATACTAGAAGCCAAAATTATTAAATTTTTCATCAGATCAACTCCTGTTAGTCTTTCCAGGTTTAAATTAAGTAAACAGCCCGCCAGAACAATCCCCATGCCGTCGATTATCTTAATTTGGGCCGTCTCAAGAACCTTTTTAAACTCTTTATTTTCTTGGGCAATCACTAAATTTTCCGGGTTAAGGGAAACAATATGAAAAAAACCCTTTGGAGATCTTATGTATTTTATAATTTTCTCTAGGATACTGGTTTTGGTCTCGGGTGAAATGGTTATACCTAAAAGCTTATTTGTTTTCATTTATTGGGTATTTACTATAAGTAAAATGTTAAGTATTAAATATTAAATATTAAACCGTTTTTGTTCAAAAAAATTAAGTTAACTTTTTATTATTATATCAAGTTAAAGTTTAATATTACTTAAAAACAACAGTATTAATAATAAATAATACTATATTATGTTTACTTTTAACTTTTTAGTTGTAATTTTGACTTTTGACTTTTGACTTTTGACTTTGCCTTAATTACTATCGGATAGCCTCCTTAAAACTATCTAAGTTCTCAATCGCCATCCCAACTCCTCTAATTACACAAAATAAAGGTTCGTCAACAACAAATGAAGAAACACCAGTATAGTAAGTAATATAACGATCAACATTAGTCAGCAATGAGGTTCCACCTGACAAAACAATTCCTTTATCAACGATGTCGGCCGCTAGTTCAGGCGGCGTCTGGGAAAGCACTTCCTTTATACCTTCAAGAATAAGCTTTAATGGCTTTGTGATAGCTTCGTTAATTGAGACTTCGTCCACTTCGAATATTTTTGGTAGACCGGATTGAAAATCACGTCCTTTAATTTCCATTTTCTTTGGTTCTTTCTTTTCTTCAATAAAGGCGTTACCGATCTTAATTTTAATGTCCTCGGAGGTTCTCTCACCGACAATAATATTGTGATTTTTGCGCAGATGATGAATAATTGCCTCGTCTAGCTTAGTTCCCGCTACTCTGACAGTTTTATAAACCACCAGCTGACCTAAAGAAATAACTGCTATTTCTGTCGTTCCACCACCCAAATTGACAATCATATGACCCGAGGCCTGAGAAATGGGGATTTTAGCTCCGATGGCGGCCGCCAAAGGTTCTTCTATTAAGTAAACGTTAGAGGCACCAGCCTGTTTACAGGCTGCTACTACTGCCCTTTTTTCCACCTGAGAAGCTCCTCCGGGAATCGAGATCATTACTTCAGGCCAAAGAATACTTCCCTTTAAGGCTTTTTTAAAAAAATAGGTAATCATTGCCGAAGTCGTCGTGTAGTCGGCGATCACCCCTTCTTTCATCGGACGAGTGGCAATAATTGAGCCTGGTGTACGCCCAAGCATCTCCCGGGCGTCATTACCAACCGCCAAAATTTTTTTATCCTCGATAGAATAGGCAACAACAGTTGGCTCATTTAAAACAATTCCCTCTTTCTCAACATAAACAATAGTGTTGACTGTTCCAAGATCAATACCTATTTTTTTACGAAAGAACATATTAATTATTGTATAATATTATGGTCTAAATATGAAACTCTTATCTAGATTGATATTTTTTTTCCTATTTATAGTGATATTAGGTCTAGTGATTGCCTATGCCCGCGGCTATCGTTTTGATTTCCAAAACCGGTCTTTGAGTTCAACTGGAATCATTGCCATCACTTCCTATCCAAAAACCGCCAAAATCTATATCAATAGCCTTCTGAAAGGCGTCACCGACGCCAATTTAACCCTCTCTCCTGGTAATTATCAAGTTGAAATAAAAAAAGAAGGCTATACAAGCTGGACTAAGTCTATCAACCTTAAAGGTGAGCTCGTTATTAATATTGAGGCTGTCTTGTATCCTATAAACTCTACCCTTTCACCTTTGACTAACCTTGGCGTCATAAAAGCTATCCCTTTGGAAGATACTGATAAAGTCATTGTCTTTACAGAAACGGGTGTCTATCTTTTTGAAGCTGGCCGAAGGCCATTATCTTTTTTCCCGCCTCTTAAAACCATTGTTAAAAAGGAACTGTTTCCGGAAACGATTGATTTTTCAACCGGCCTAGTTTCTGTTTCTCCGGATTTAAAACAGGCCATTTTTGAGTTTGCTTCGGAATATACCTATCTTCTTTCCCTTGAAGAGGAAAATCAATCTGCACTTGATCTTTCTTTATCCGAACAGTCAAAACAGGCTTTAATTGATGCCTGGGAAAAACAAAAACAGGCGAATTTTTTGAAAATATTGGAAACTTATCCTTCGGACTTTGCCAAGATTGCCTCTGATTCTTTTAAAGCAATTGCTTTGTCCCCTAATGAAACTAAAGTTCTTTATCAATCTTTAGTTAATATCGATCTGCCGACGATGACCAAACAACCTCTCATCGCCACCAACCAAGCCCAAGAAACCAGGAATCTTAAAAAAAACGGAGTTTACGTCTATGACAAAAAAGAAGACAAAAATTACGAAATTAGTAACGCGCAGTCGATTCAATGGTATTTTGACTCAAGACATCTGGTAATTGAAGAAGCTAAAAAAATCTCTATCGTTGACTATGATAATAATAACCGCCAGGCGGTTTATTCTGGTCCGTTTGGAGCCAAATTCTTTACGACCACCTCTGATGGAAATATAATTATCCTGGCTAATCTTAATCCAGAAGCCAATAAGCTTCCTGATTTGTATTTAGTTGGCATTCGTTAAGAAAGCAAGACTCGGTAAGGTAATTTTTATCACACGAGAACCTCACCCCGCTCAGCGGGGTCCCCTCGAAAGTGAAAAAATTACGCTTACCTCGTCTTTCAAAAAGCGCAGATACCAAATTTTTTGCGCCTTGCCTACCGGCAGGCAGGCTTTTGGGGTAGGGGCCCCACCTGCGTCAAAAAATCTCGGTATCAAGCTTTTTTACTCAGCTACGCGAACGGCAAACACAAGAAGTCTCTTTAGCGTCGTTCCCGGCGGCCAGCAGGTCTGAAGCGTCAGAAACTCCCGATTGGTTTTCCTAGTCAAATACTGGACCTGCGAAGGATCAACAATCTCTTTCCCTATTACTCGATAGACATAACGAGTCCCTTGATAAAAAAGATTGACCTCCTCGTTCTTTTCCAGCTTATTAAGAAGATAAAAAACCGCGTTATAGTTGCCGACATTCCAAAAATAGTCGGTCGAGTGGGCAAAAAGGAAGATGTGGCCACCTTCTCCAGGAAAGGCCG
>Ga0210006_1001857_pt1 | contig 14272 bp, 12 predicted proteins | sample CryGey02umfilter_2_FD_185452 | JGI IMG/M metagenome (GOLD analysis project Ga0210006, IMG submission 185452) | Groundwater microbial communities from aquifer in Utah, USA - Crystal Geyser 4/10/14 0.2 um filter (SPAdes) (version 3) | ecosystem: Environmental > Aquatic > Deep subsurface >... | reverse complement strand
CTCCTTGAGTGTTTCGCCTGATTGTTTTTCTCATATAGTTGGTGGAAGTTATTAATTAAATAATCTTCCCACCATACCACATGAGAGCGAAACCCCAAAGGTAACCCTAATTGCTGCAATTGTAACAATTTTTGTCAAGCTTAAGTATTAAACAAGAAATGGCACACATCTCCATCTTGCATTATGTATTCTTTGCCTTCAGTGCGTATTAGGCCCTTTTCCTTAGCCGGTACTTCCCCGCCGGCATTAATAAAATCTTGCCAATTTATAATTTCCGCGCGAATAAATCCTTTGGCAAAATCAGTATGGATGACGCCGGCAGCTGCCGGCGCTTTAGCTCCGGTTTTGACGGTCCAAGCCCGCGTTTCATCCGAACCGGTGGTAAAAAAAGTTATGAGCCCGAGCAATTTATACGAAGCTTTAATCAGCTTGTCCAATCCGCTTGTTTCCAAGCCCAATTCTTCAATATATTTTTTCTGTTCTTCTGCCGGCAAGTCCGCGATTTCTTCTTCCAGCTTGGCGTTAATATTGATAATTTTATTTTCATCTTCGTTGATGTCCGCGTTATTATTTTCGGTGCCGGAATTTAACACATAAATAATCGGCTTTAATGTCAAAAGATTAAAATTTTTTAATTCTTTTTTTTCCTCCTCGGTTAATAAAAAACTTCTGGCGTCCTTGCCTTCTTCCAGCCAGGACTTTAGTTTTATTAAAAGATTATTCAGCTTTATGGCATTTTTATCTCCGCTTTTGGCTTCCTTGGAAATTTTATCCGATCTTTTTTCAATAACGGCCAGATCGGCTAAAATTAATTCCAGATTTATGTTTTCCTTGTCCCTTTTAGGATCAATCTCTCCGTCCACATGGACAATATTATTATTTTTAAATTCCCGCACCACTTCGCAGATAGCGTCGCATTCCCTTATATGAGACAAAAATTTATTCCCCAGCCCTTCGCCTTTATGGGCGCCTTTAACCAAGCCGGCGATATCAACGAATTCAATAATAGTCGGAATAATTTTTTTCGGCTTTGATATGGCCGCCAGCTTATTTAGACGCTCGTCAGGCACCGTCACCACCCCCACATTCGGGTCAATAGTGCAGAAGGGGTAATTGGAGGCCTCGGCCTTATTTTTAGTTAAGGCATTGAACAGGGTTGATTTGCCCACATTAGGCAAGCCGACAATGCCGATAGATAAAGACATAGGGTTATGATTTAAAGATTAAATCAAAGGGGTATTCCTTGCAAGGAAGAGTTTGAGAAACCATTGTTTTTTAAAATAATTAACTACCTTGAGGATACCTCGTAGCTCTGCTCCGGGGTAATTCATTACCATTTTTTCCATCATTACCGCTAAAGCGGGAATCTAGAAATACTAACGTTCGTGGAGTTTCTGGATTCCCGCTTTCGCGGGAATGATATGTGAATAAAACAATATATTAATCTTTACCTTTTTACCATATTATTTATTTTTTTACAATAAAGAAAGCCCGCATTTATTTGAATGCGGGCTATTAGGAATGAGCTATTTATTGGTTATGAATAATAAGTTAATTTTTATTCCATAACCTCCATCTTTTATTTCTTTAAAAGGGAATAATTCACACAACCACTCGTTTTTATTTTTTTTATCTGTAAAATATTTAATTTTAAGCATTGGCCCAATGTTTAAGTTTATTTTTTTGAGCCAATAACAGTAGAATCAGTCCTAACACCTAAGCCTAAAAGCGAATTATCAAATTTCTTTTCTATCTGATAATGAAAAAAATGTTTATTTTTATTCTCATTAATACTCCAAGAAAGATCGTTAATAAGAAAATAAGAGAAATTACCTGAATTTTCAAATATATTTACTTTAGTAATAATATGAGATAATTTCCAATTATCTTCTGGTTGAAATCTAACTCCAAAAGGAAGTATAACCTTTATTTTTTTAATCTGGAAAATAGGGCCGATAGCGGGGTTAATTTCCCGCAAAGAGCCAGTTGAAGTTTCATAAAAAATGCTAATTTGCGCTTCGGAATTCTTTTTTGATAAAATCCACTAATCTTGGTTTAATTGGAAATCTGACTTATTTATAAAAGCAGATTCATGGCGGTAAATATTAGTTCCAGCGAATGGAATATTATAAAAGAATAGCGGCAAAATAACAAAAATAAATAATTTTATTTTCATTTTTTTCTTCTTTTTTAAGATTATTTTCAAAGATCTTTTGATAATTATTTTTTTAATTTGCTTTGGAAAATAGCAAAGAAATAAATTTTTTGACTAAAATGGGTAGATTTGGTAAGGTTTAAGTATAATTAATAATAATATTATTATGAATAAAAATATAGTAAATTTTATATTTGAGCTTAATCAGTTAAAAAGAATTAGGCATTCGGGGTGGCAGTTAGCCGGCGTGAAAAATTCCGATACTGTGGCCGAGCATATGCTAAGGGCGGCGCAAATCGGTTATATTTTAGCAATTATGGAAGGAGACGCTAATCCGGAAAAGGTGGTGGCTATGCTGATTATTCATGACAACGCGGAAGCGCGAACCGGAGATCAGAATAAAGTATCGGCCCGTTATTATTCAAATAAGGAGGCGGAAGAAAAAGCTTTTAATGAGCAATTGGAAAATATCGGCGAAAGTATTGAAAAAAAATGGATTGCCTATTTTAAAGAATATAAAGACAGAAACACGAAAGAAGGCATTATCGCCAAAGACGCTGATTGGCTGGAACAGGCTTTTCAAGCCAAAGAATATGTTGATTTGGGCTATCAGTCGGCGCAAAACTGGATTGATAATGTGGCCAAAGCGCTAGAAACAGAATCAGCCAAAAGATTAATAAAGGAAATGAAAGGAATTAAATTTACAGATTGGTGGAAAGATCTTAAGAAAATGACATATAAAAAATTAAAATAATAATATGGACTACAAATATTTAAGCAAAGATGAGGGCATATACAAAGCGATTAAAGCCGAAGAGAAAAGGCAGTCAGAAGGCATGGAATTAATCGCTTCGGAAAATTATGCCTCCCCGGTTGTTTTAGAGGCGATGGGGTGCGTTTTGAACAATAAATATTCGGAAGGATACCCGGGCCATCGGTATTACGGCGGGCAGGAGTTTGTAGATGATGTGGAAAATTTAGCGATTAAGCGCGCCAAAAAACTTTTTAATGCCGAGCATGTGAATATTCAGCCATTGTCTGGTTCGCCGGCCAACGCGGCCGTGTATATGGCTTTTTTAAAGCCGGGAGACAAAGTGCTGGGCTTAAAACTTGACCACGGCGGGCATTTATCGCATGGGCATCCGGTAAATTTTTCCGGCATGCTTTATAATTTTGTGCAATACGGAGTTGACGCGGAAACCGGCTATGTTGATATGGATGAAGTGGCTGAAATTGCCAGACAGGAAAAGCCAAAAATGATTGTCGCCGGCTATAGCGCTTATTCCCGGGAAATTGAATGGGAAAAATTTAAGCAAATTGCCGATGAGGTCGGAGCTTTTACCTTTGCTGATATCGCCCATACGGCCGGTTTAATCGCGGCCGGGCTTCTTAATAATCCCGTGCCCTTTTTTGACGTAGTCTCAACTACCACCCATAAAACTTTGCGCGGGCCGAGGGGCGCTATTATAATGTGCCTGGAAAAATACGCTCCGCAAGTTGACCGGGCGGTTTTCCCCGGCATGCAAGGAGGCCCCCATGACCATATTAACGCCGCTAAAGCAGTGGCTTTGGGCGAGGCCTTAAAGCCGGAGTTTAAAGTATACGCCCGGCAGATTATAACCAACGCCAAAGTTATGGCCGAAGAATTAGCCAATAAAGATTATAAGATTATTTCCGGCGGGACTGACAATCATTTGCTGGTGATTGATATGACGAATAAAGGAGTAGCCGGGAAAGAAACAGAAATCTTGTTGGATAAAGTCGGAATTTCTGTCAGCCGTTCCACCATTCCTAATGACCCTAATCCGCCTATGAACCCTTCCGGCGTGCGTCTAGGCACGCCGGCTATTACCACCAGAGGCATGCGCGAGAAAGATGTTATTAAAATAGTTAGCTTATTTGATAAAACAATTATAAGTAAAAATAAAGCGGCTGAATTAAATAAAATAAAAAAAGAAGTAAAAGAATTTTGCTTAAGATTTCCCGTACCGGGAATATAAAAAAATCCGCCATCCTGAGGAGCGTTAGCGACGAAGCCTACCTGCCGGTAGGCAGGGATTTTGTGGTTTCACGGGCTTCTTCGCTTCGCTCAGAATGACGGAGAAAAAATATGCGAATAATAGACGGCCGGAAAATGGCTGAAAAAATTAAAGATGGGATTGTTAAAGAAATTATTGAGCTAAATAAAAATGATAAGCTTAAAAATAAAAGGCCTAATTTGGCAATAATTTTAATAGGCGAGAGAGAGGATTCTAAACTGTATGTAAATTTAAAAGAAAAAGAAGCCAAAATAGTCGGCATAGATACGCACACGTATAAGTGTCCGGAAAATATTAAGAGCCAAGAAGTTATAGATATAATCAACTGCTTGAACAAAGATGGATTAATTGACGCTATATTAGTCCAACTGCCTTTACCGGAAGATTTAGATACAAATGCGATAATTAGCGCCATAGATCCGAAAAAAGATGTTGACCGGTTTCATCCTGAAAATTTAGGAAAATTATTAAAAACCTGCGATCATAATGATATAATTCCTCCGGTTTTTGAGGTGGTGCTGAAAATATTAAAAAATATCAAATTTAACCTGAATGGTAAAACCGTATGCTTATTAGCCAATTCCGATATTTTTGGCCAAAGTTTGGCTAAAGTTTTAGAATGCCGGAAAGCAAAAGTAAAAACATTTTATCCGGACAACAAAGAATTTATTAATTCGTCTTCCCAGGCTGATTTATTAGTTACGGCAATTGGCCGGCCCGGGTTTATAAAAAAAGAAATGGTTAAAGAGGGCGCGGTAATTATTGATATCGGCATAAAGAGGTTGGACAATAGAATATTGGGCGATGTGGATTTTAAAGATGTTAAAGGCAAGGTTGGATATATCACGCCGGTGCCCGGAGGCGTCGGTCCATTAACCATCGCTATGCTTTTTAAAAATACTTTGGAATTGTATAAAAATAGGGGGAAATAAAAGATCTTTAAACAATCAGCAAAAGGAGGGTAGAGAATGAAAAAAAATATCATAAAAACTCTGTTAATAATTATTTCTTTTTTAGCTTTTTACCTAAGCTGCACGGCTAATAAAATTTATTATCCCCAAAATATTAACGAGCCGTTGGAGAAAGAAAAGCCGGAAAATAACCAGAAAGGCAGCCAAGTGGCAGTAGTTGAATTAATAAGAATGGAAAATCCGTATGGTAAAGTAAAAGTTTTTTACGAAAGCGATAAATACGGCAAGATTGACAGATATTTAACAATCGCTTTTGAATATTACCCCGGTTTTATTAAAAAAAATACGGGAATAAATTTACAAGAGGAAGCGTTTTATAGCAAGAAAAGCGAACTAGAAATCCAATTTGTCTCTGATAAAACATTAAATGGTAAAATTATTCAGAGTTATGGGATGTTATTGCCGGTAGATGGGTTGTATGACAATAATGCAAATATTGTTTATATCAATACTGATGACAACGCTGACATTATTATTCATGAGTTTTTCCATTTTTTGCGGGATATTTCCGGTATAGTTTTGGATAAAGACGAGGAAGAAAAATTGGCGGACGAATTCGCCAATTATATTCAGGAAATTGAAAAAGATTTTATTCGGGCAAAAATAAAGAAATAAATTCAAGGGCCGGCTTGATTGGTACTGTCGCCAATTAAATTTTTTTATCTAAAATTAGCAAAAATAATTTTATTTGATTTTTGTCAAATTTGGCTAATCTTAAAAATAATTTTTTGAAAAATTTTTACATTGGCGACACGGCCTGATTGCAAGCCGGCCGTTTTTTATAAAAAAACCGCTGGTTAAAACGCCAGCGGTTGTTGCTATTTATTTATTACTTTAAAACTAATTTCTTCTCCTCCTCTAAAAACAGGGATGCTTTTTATTATTTTTGGCGCTATCCAGCTTTCTCGTATAAAGGTGATTGTTTTTTGAAGCAAATTCTTGCCATAAATATTATGACCGCGAATAGATAAAAATTCCTCTAACCTATAATCCAAGGCATTGTTTTTATCAAATATTTCCACAATAGTTTCTTTTCCCGTCGGAGCGGTAAACAGTCCCGGTCTTGGGTTTTCATTAAGCTTGTCTCCCAAACTATGAGGCGCTGAATCGCTGCCATAGGAAAATTTATCTCTCCATGTTTCTTCAGAAATCATTGCCTCTATAACCGCCCTTCGGTCATCTTCCGATTTAGCAACCGGCAAACAGAAATTTAAAGGATTATAAATTTTTCCATTTTTATCTAATACATCTTCGGTCGTCAAAATAGCATGATGCGGCGTTAAAGTAGCAAACACGTTATCATGTTTTTTAACGAACTCAATCATGGAGCGGGTAGTAGCATGCTCTATGATAAAAATCAGGTTAGGAAAATCCTTAACAAGTTTTTCCAGGAACGGGATAGATTCTTCCTCTCTTTCCACTAAAGGAATAGATAAGCCAGTTTTAGTTTTAGCTAATTCCCAGTGTCCGGAAAAAAGCATTTTCTTTTCATCCATTTTTTCAAAATCAGGATAATACTTTTTCAAATCATATAAACTTATTCCTTGGCTGGCTTCCGTAGATGTGTCTTCCGGGATCATTTTTACAGATTGACAATGTGCCATCCATGCCTCTTGAATAGTTCCTGGCGTTGTATTTCTAACTAGCATAATCGGCAATATTATCTTAAACTGAGGTCTAAGCCCTCTTATGGCAGTGCTATAGTGAATCATATCAGGACCGGTGATAACTGGTTCTGGAAGATTGCCCATAGCGACAACCCAGGCAAAATTGTTATAATAGCAAAGTAAATCCTCAAGCTTCTGTCCTATCCTTAAATGCGTGTGACTGTCAAATGGCTTGAGAATTTTAATTATATTAGTCATCAGCACCTCCGAAAAGTTGGTTAGACATATTAATAATACTTCTAATATTATAAGGTCTTGTCATAGTAGCTGAGCAAAAAGCGATAGCGTCTACATCGGCTACAGTTTTGTACAAAAAAACTCCGATTTTATCCGTAATTCCGCCTCCGCCGATAATCGGCTTAATTACCCCGGCTTTTTTTATTTCTTGAATTTTTTTCGTGTAAGGAATTAATAACTCATCTCCTGACATTCCTCCCCCGCCAAGATGATGCAGAGGAGATTCATCCCGATTAAATAATTCCCGCAATTTGGCTGTGCTTAATTTATTTACCGGGAATGAATTAAAACACTCAATGGCGTCGCAGTATTCGGAATTGGCGACTTCTATTATAGATTCAATAGGAGTAAAATAATCAAATTTAACAACCGAAGGAATGCCCAATACGCTGGCAATTTCTAAATATTCAATTACTTCCCGGGAAAGTTCTGCTGGACTATGCGCTGGACTATGCTCAGTATTCGGGCAACTGACATTTATTTGCAAACCGATTTTAGCTTTAAAATAGGGAAGATAACTTTTAAGTAGCCAGACAAAAAGACGCAAGTTAATAAGACGATCTTTTTTTGTTTCTCCCGAAGGAGTATAAGAAAGAAAAAATGGCTTGGTTATTTTTTGCCATTTATTCATCCCAAATAAAACAGGAGCACCCGGGCCGGCTAGTCCCACTGAATTTAAAATTATGGCTTTAAAAAAATATACCAGAATACAGCTTGGCTTTAATTCTTTTGGCTGAAGATTCTTCTTTAAAGGCATATTTCCTATTCTTTTTTCCCAAGTAGTGGTTTTGGCCACAAAGGTTGAGCCAGTAAAGTTAAATCCTGAAAATAATTCTTTATATATTTTATGATACCACCATCCATTTCCGAAAAAATTCAAACCGTCGGCGCCAACGATTGCGTTTCCAAAATTAATTCCTCGCAGTTTCATAATTTCCTCCGTTTATGGGCAATATTAATAATAAATTGTAAGGAGCGACCCTCCTTTTTTGACTGAAACAATTTGGTTTGTTAATCTTAAGTTAGTTTATAATAAAATTTTTGTCAATTATAATTATAATATGCCGATTGAAATAAAAAAACAATTAATGCCGTTGAATAGAAAGGATGATTTACAGGGGCAGATGAGAGAACTACTTAAAATCCATTACGGTTTTAAGGATTACCGCCCGGGGCAGGCAGAGGTAATAAATAATATACTGGCTGGCAAATCAACCGTAGTTATTATGCCTACCGGCGGGGGCAAGTCATTATGCTATCAATTGTCGGCCTTGATTTTAGAGGGCATTACCATGGTAATTTCTCCGCTAATCGCTTTAATGAAAGATCAAGTTGATTCTTTGGAAAGAATCGGTATACCGGCAACTTTTATTAATTCTTCCCTGACCTTGGCAGAATGCTATGATCGTTTGGAAAAAGTTAAAAATGGCCGATTCAAGCTTTTATATATTGCCCCGGAAAGATTTTATAATAATGAATTTAAAAATGCTTTAGCGGGCATAAAAGTATCTTTATTCGCTATTGATGAAGCCCATTGCATCAGCCAATGGGGGCATGATTTTCGCCCCAGCTATTTAAAATTAAAAGAGATTATTAAATTTGCCGGCCAGCCGCCGGTTATGGCTTTAACCGCCACGGCTACTCCGGAAGTAAGAGTCGATATTATTAAACAGCTTGATTTAGAGAACCCGGAGATAGTTATTACCGGATTTTCCCGCCCCAATTTGCAGTTTGGCGTTATTCAGGCCGATGAAGGGAGAAAGCCCGAATATGTAATGGACGCTATTAGCAGCGCGCCTGGACAATCAGGGATTATTTACGTGGGGACGCGCGCTCGCGCCGATGAATTATTAAGCTATTTGCTGCAAAATAATATTGAAGCCGTTAGTTATCACGCCGGCATGGAAGCCGAAGACCGGCGCTGGGTGCAGGAAAATTTTATGAACGGCAAAGCCAATGTTATCGTGGCCACCAACGCTTTCGGGCTGGGCATTGATAAAAAAGACATCAGGTTTGTCATCCATTATGATATGCCCGGGACAGTGGAAGCTTATTATCAGGAGGCGGGCCGGGCGGGCAGAGACGGCCGGCCCAGTTTTTGCCTGATGCTTTACAATTCCCGGGACCGGTATCTGCAGGAATTTTTTATTAAAGGCGACAATCCCCCGCCGGAAGTTATTTTAAAAATTTATGAGACGCTTTTAAATTATAATTCTGATAAAGTTTTAATTACTTATGCCGAGCTGGGAGAGATGATAACGGAATCTATGCCCGATATGGCCATTGGCACCGCTTTAAAATTTTTAGAAAGAGAGGGTTATATATTAAGATCGCGCGAAAAGGCGGGCAGCGCTTATTTAAAATTCAATTCAGATTTTGATGCTATTGTTAATTCATTAGGCCCGCGGGCGAAAATACAAATAGAAATTTTAAATAAGTTAAACGGCAAGTTTTTTAGTGAGCTTAAAAACGGCTGGGATATTAATTTTGAAGAAGCGGCCGAAATTATAAATGTTAAAAAAGATTCAATTATCAGATTAGTCAGAAAATTATCCGACGAGGGCCTGGTAGAATACCGTCCGCCTTTTCGGGGCACGGAAATTAATATTTTAAAAAGAGCGGAGCTGGAAAATGTAGATATAGATTTTACCGCCCATAAAAATAAATTAAAAAAAGCTTATGAAAAATTAGACCAGATTGAAGAGTATGTTTATAATTTTGGATGTAGGCAAAAATATATATTAAATTATTTTGGGGAGAAAGACGTTGAAAATTGCGGCAAATGCGACAGCTGCCTGACTAAAAACGGATATTTGCGCAAGCATGAGCCGCCGCGGAAAAAAATTCTATCCCGCTGGCATCGAGGCGCGGCCGGTAAAAAAACAGGAAATTTTGCCATGAGCGAAAACCTTGCCCCTAAAGCCAAGCTGTCTACCAAGCTTACCCAGCTGGACACTTTAGAATTATATAATAATGGTTTGTCAATTGATAAAATCGCCGAACAGCGCGGTTTAAAAGAAAGCACCATCAGCGCTCATTTGGGATATTTAATAGAGAAAGGGTTGATAAAGAATATTGATAAATTAGTTGCGCCCAAACAGCAAAATATTATTATAAAAGCAATTAAAAAAGCCGGTAGGGAAAAATTAACGCCGATAAAGGAAGAGCTGGGCGATAAAGCCAGCTGGGATGAAATAAGATATGTAGTAGCTAAAATGAAAGCGAAATAATTGACTTTTTTACTGCACCTATTTTGTCATTGCGGCCTCCGAGCCGCAATCCAGAGTTAAATTCATCTAAATTCTATTATGAAATTGAATAAATAAGTAGCAACTATCCCCTGGATTCTGAATTTAATTCAGAATGACAATTATTTTATCTATGGACAAACAAATGCAAGGAAAATTATTGGAAATTGTCAAGCGCAATTATGAGGAGATTGCGGATGATTTTAACGAGACCAGAAAAAAATATTTATGGCCGGAATTAATTAAACTGGCGGATATGGTAAAAGACGACGACAGAATTTTGGATATTGGCTGTGGCAACGGCCGGCTGGTGAAAACGTTTAAAGATAAAAATGTTTGGTATTTAGGAGTTGACGCAAGCGAAAAATTAATAAATGTCGCTAAAAAAAAATTAAAGGCTGCTAATTTCCAATTTAAAATTGCCGACATTTTTGATTTAGATAAAATTATTAACAAAAAATTTGATTACGTTTTTTGTATTGCCGTGCTACATCATATTCCAGGGAAAGATTTACGGATATTAGCTTTGAAGCAGTTAAAAAATAAAATAAAACCAGATGGCAAAATAATTTTAACCGTCTGGAATTTATGGAGGCAGAAAAGATATAGAAAATTGATAATTAAATATTCTTTTTTAAAGTTTATTAGTAAAAGCGGATTAATGTCCCGACGTATTAGTCGGGATCCCGATTCCGCTTTGCGAATTTCTGGAGATTTTGGCGATATTCTATTTGCTTGGAAAAATTCGCGGGGCGAAGCGGTTAGCCGGCGTTATTATCACGCTTTCACTAAATTCGGGCTAAAAAAAATAATAAAAAAAGCTGATTTAAAAATAGCCAAGTTTTATCAGGATAAGTATAATTATTATGTTATTTTAAGAAGATAATTTTTGTCTTATTTATATCGGCCTCTCGTTAAATTCCATTTTATTTTTATAACTTCTTTTAAGGTAATAAAGTAGCCAATAATGCCGACTCGGCTAGGGGGATTATTTTTCCAATAAACAGGAATAATTCCAATTTTATAACTAGAATTTTGGGCAATAGCCAGTATTTCTACATCAAGGGCCCAGCGATTGATTTTGGTTTTTGGAATTATGTCTTTAACAGCTTTTTTTGTAAATATTTTAAATCCGCATTGGGTATCCCAAATACCTTTAACCGCTAGCGCTTTAATAAAATAATTGCCGCTAATGCCTAAAAATCTTTTCCAAAATATCTGCTTTACCACTTGGCGCGCCCCTTCCGCGTCTTTAGGATTTCTGCTTCCTATAATAATATCATAGCCCTTTTTAAACAAAGGCCAAGCTTTATTAATATGGTTAATTGGAGTTGCATTATCAGCATCAATGAAGAGCCGATACTGGCCTTGGCCGGCAAACAGTCCTTGGCGGACAGCGAAGCCCTTGCCTCTGTTTATTTTATAGTTTATTAATTTTATTTTATTAATTTGCGATGATAGCTTTCGGGCAATCTCTTCTGTTTTATCAATGGAGCCGTCATTAACGATTATAATTTCATAGTCATAGGGCTGTTTGCTTAAAAAATTATTAAATTTTTTAATATTTTTTTCTAGATTTTTTTCTTCATTAAATGCCGGAACAATTACGGATAAATGCATAATTTAATTTATAGTTTTTTTCCATTTTTATCAAAGATGGAAATTTTTATTAATCCGCTTTTAGCAATTATGAATTGAAGAGCGGTCCACAATACGCCTAAGCCGTATTTAATACTTCTAACAAGATTTATAGAAGAAGAATCGGCTTCATACCGTGTCGGACAGCTTATTTCGCCGACTTTAAATCCAAAATAAATTGCCTGTAGTAGCATCTGGTTGTCAAATAAAAAATCATCAGAATTTTCCAATAGGGGAAGATTTTCCAATACTTCTCTTGAAAACACCCGGTAGCCAGTATGGTATTCGGATAATTTTTCCCCGACCATCAAGTTTTCAATAAATGTTAAAAACCGATTGGCGATATATTTGTAAAAAGGCATGCCGTTTCTGATTGATTTTCCGCCTAATATTCTTGAGCCCAACACCACATCATAAATGCCTTCCGCGATTAATGAGCTCATAGCGGTTATCAAAGCCGGGTTGTATTGGTAATCCGGATGAAGCATCACTACTATATCCGCTCCGGCGTTTAAAGCTTGCCGGTAACAAGTTTTTTGATTGCCCCCGTAGCCTTTGTTTTTATTATGGACGTATAATTTTAAATTTAATTTTTTTGCTTCGGCAATGGTGTCATCAGAACTTTTGTCATCCACTAAAATAATATCATCAACAATATTATGCGGAATTTTATTATAAGTTTTTAAAAGCGTTTTAGCGGCGTTATAAGCGGGCATTACCACCGCCACTTTTTTATTTTGCATCATAGATAATTTATAATTAACCCCTTTTTTTCAAAAATTAAAATATAATTATATGGTTTTAATTGATAGTTGTTTATTTCATTATACCATTTATAGACAGTATTTTTATTATTAAACAAATCAACAATGCCGGCTAATTGATAATTTTCATTTGTATATTTATTAAACCAGTCAAATATATACAAATTGGAATTTGGTGATATATTCCAGGAATTTGCAATATAAATAGATATAATAAATTTTGGCTTTGACGTTTCTATCTCGCTAATCATTTCTTTTTGCATATTCAAGGCGTAATCTTGTTCTTCCATCAAGCCGTAAGTATAGATATAGCCGGTAGCGGATTGGCGCTGAGCGTAAAAGTAAATCTGCGGTTCTGACCCAAAAACAGCAATTTTATCAGCTGGATCTGAATGGGAATTGATAAAATCAGCTATGGCAATTGATTCGGAAAATGCGTTGTTAACATAAAAATTTTTAGACAGCTGATTAGTATCTTCGGTAAAAAAATACTGATAGTTTAATATTATATAAGGTATTAGAAAAGAAATAAACAAAGCCATTATGATTTTTTCCGCACAAGATTTTTTATAAAAATGAATTATTTTATTATATATAAAAAAGAAAAAAATAGCTATTAATATTGATAAAGCCGGGGCGAAAGTTACAAAATAATGAGGCCGAAAATAAAATCCGGGAATTACGGTTAATAATGAAAAAAGGAGAAAAAATAAAATATTTATTTTAGTTATTCTCATAAATTTATCACTTTTTATTAAGAAAATTCCACCGATTAAGGCAAAAAACCACCAAATTAATAAATTGCCAATAACAAAATTAAATTCATGAAATATGTATAATATTATTTCCAAATAAGTTAATCCAAATATAATAGAAGAGTATTTCTGTAAATAATTAAAAGTCCAGAACCAAAATTTATCAAATACGCCCAGCCAATACATTAATAAAAAGAGAAATATAATTGGCGCTAATATCCCCAACACAAAATATAATGTTTTAAAAAAAAGATTTTTTTTATTTTTATCAATGTCAAATAAATAATTACTAATTATTATCGCTATACCGAATAAGGGGAAAAATATTCCCGATTGTTTCATAATAACAGATAGCCCTAAAAATATTCCTGATAAAAAAAATAAAGGCAATTTATTTTTATTAATAGCTGTTAATAATATAATTATTCCCGATAAAGCGAATATGGTAACAAAATGAGTGGCGTGAGCGGTAGAGCCAATCATTTCCGGACCTAATGTTAGAATCCCATAAATGGCCGCCGCGTAAGGCGCGCAGAACTTATTAGCCAGAATTTTCGTTAATTTATAAACCAAAAGAATGTTTATAATATTAACAAATAAAAGGCCAACATGAATGCCGGCGGTAGATTCGCCGAATAGCCGCATAATAATGGCGTACATAATGTAGGTTCCGGGAAATTTCATATTATAAGCTAATTTATAAGGAGGGATTTTTTCTAAAATAAGCTGTCCCATATAAGCGTATTCACCCTCGTCGCGCTCCAGGGGAAGGCTAAGTGTGTTAATGCGTACGATAAT
>Ga0210006_1001856_pt1 | contig 14275 bp, 17 predicted proteins | sample CryGey02umfilter_2_FD_185452 | JGI IMG/M metagenome (GOLD analysis project Ga0210006, IMG submission 185452) | Groundwater microbial communities from aquifer in Utah, USA - Crystal Geyser 4/10/14 0.2 um filter (SPAdes) (version 3) | ecosystem: Environmental > Aquatic > Deep subsurface >... | reverse complement strand
GGATAAGGTGTTTGGATGATATCCAAACGTTTGCTTTTGGCCCCGCATTCGCGGGGCTGTCGCTCGAAGGGTTGAAAATTTCGTAACAACGCCGTATTTTTCAGAGGTTCCATTTAACTATTTTTTATGCTTCAAGATATATTATTGCTTATCGCCGGCGTGTACCTAGCCTGGAGTTTGGGCGCGAATAATGCGGCTAATATCATTGGAACATCGGTTGGATCACGTACATTGAGTTTTTCTAAAGCCATTTTTTTTCTAATGGCATGTGTGGCGGTTGGTGTGCTTTTTTTCTCTAAAAATGTCATTAAAACAATTAGTTCCGGAGTTATTCAAGCGGATTTAATTACATTGCCACATGCTATTCTTGCATTGTTTTTAGCTGCGATTTGGGTTCATTTTGCTACTTGGAAAAATTGGCCTGTTTCTATTAATCAAACCATTGTTAGTACGGTGATTGGGATTGGGATTGCTCATATGATTCAGCATCCCGGGAATGTGGTGTATTGGGGGCATCTTTCTAAAATGGTTGGCATTTGGTTGGTGTCGCCTTTGATTGGTTTTTTTGCGGGAATGTTTTTATTTCGAGTGGTTCATGGTTTTGTTAAACATCGACATTTATATTTTAAAGATACAGTGCATGATTTTTTGGAGCATCCTGTCAAAACCACCGAAGATTATTTTTCCGGAGATTTGGTACGGCGTGAGCGTTTGTTTAAAATTTTGATGATTTTGTCCGCGGGTTACATGTCCATGGCTATGGGAGCCAGTACGATCGCGTCGACCACCGGATTGATTTATTCGGGATTTTCTGCGAATTCATTTTTGCCCAAGGCGCTTCCGGGAGTCGAGGGGCTGTTGGTGGTTAAGGGGTTGGTTATCATTGGAGTGGCGATCGGCGTTATTACGTATGGTCGTCATTTGATTGATTTTATCGGAAGTCGTTTGATTAAACTGAATCCCATGCGCGGTGCAGTCATACAGTTTTCCTCTGCGTCTGTTATTTTGGTTTGCGCGTTGTTCGGGTATCCGGTTTCCACCACCGCGGTTTTTGTGGGTGCCTTTTTGGGTGTTGATAGTGGCGAGGATCATCCTCATATGAAAAAACGGGCGATCGTGGATTTGGCGCATTCATTTTTTGTGACAATTCCTATTGTGACTACGTTATCAGTACTTTTTTCCTTGGGGCTTGAAGCAGTGCTGGTGTAGAGTAGCTTTCGCATGGATAAGCCACATTTACAGTTTGGATCATTTTTAATGAGGTCGAGCGGTCGCACTCTCATGGGATTTGGCGTGGTGGAAGAATGGCGTGCGTATACTATGGATCAAGCGCGTGTGATGTTGGAAGATATGCGACATTATCCGGGGTGGAAAGTGGGGTATTTTAGTTATGATTTTGGGGCGAAATGGCAAGGGGTTGATTCGTTAAAAAAAGATGAATTTAAAACTCCGTTGCTTCATTTTGTCGTGCCGGAGGAGGTTTATATTTATGATGATGTGGAATTTGAATTGGAATGGATGAAGGATGGATTTGAATTTAGTGCATCCAAGCCAAATTCAATCATGAAAAAGAGTGATTATAAAAAAGCGATTCAAATGATTCATGGGTTTTTGAAAGAAGGGGAAACGTATGAAGTGAATTTTGCGCATCGATTTAATGGAACGTTTGAAGGCATGCCGCTCGAAGTGTTTCGTCGATTGCATGAAATCAATCCTTCTCCGTATGCGTGTTATTTGAATTTTGATCCTATCACGGTGGTGAGTAATTCGCCTGAGCAATTGGTGCGTGGAATTAAAGTAGCGGATCGCATGGTGCTTTCGACAAGACCGATCAAAGGAACAGTGCCGCGTGGTCGTACTAAATTGGAGGATAAAAAACTTATCGCTGAGTTGCTTGCGAGTGAAAAAAATGAAGCGGAATTGAATATGATTGTGGATTTGGCTCGCAATGATTTAGGGAAAGTTTCGGAAGTTGGGTCAGTGAAAATGCGTGATCATCGAGCTATTGAAAGCTATTCACATTTGCATCATACCGTGTCCGAAGTACGTAGTGTTTTGGAAAAAGATTTGGATTGGGTGGATGTTTTGAAGGCGTTGTTCCCCGGGGGGTCGATCACGGGGGCGCCCAAAAAACGTACCATGGAAATCATTGATCGATTGGAGCCGGTGGTGCGGGGGATTTATACAGGGTCGGCGGGATGGGTGTCGCCGGAAGGGGAGTTTGATTTTAGTATTTTGATCCGAACGATTGCGTTTCAGCGCGCGCAAGGGCTTTATTCATTTCATTCCGGAGGAGGGATCGTAATGGATTCAAATCCGGAGGAAGAGTATGAAGAAACTTTACATAAAATTGCCGCGCTTGTAGAATCGCTTTCTTAGGGGCTTAACATTTTTATATGGGCATTGTTTGTATGAATGGACAGTTTGAAGAAGAAGATTTGTCCCCTCGGGAAGCGGGTTTGAATTATCATTTTCTGGTTGGAATTTATGAGACGTTGCGTACGGTGAGGGGGCGCTTGTTTAATTGGGTGGCGCACGCTGAGCGGCTCAAGCATTCGGCGGAAGGGATGGGGTTTGAAATTTCTCCCGGTCGATTAGATATGTTTGAAGAGTTTGCGCAACGAGTGGTGGATGAGAATATGAATAATGATTCTTGGCCGAAAGATTTAGAAGCGCGAGTGAGACTTCAAGTGGATCCGGAGGGTCATTATTATGTTCAAGTTTTGCCGTTACTTGAGACGGCCCAGATGGCTTTAAAAGAAGGAGTTTCAGTGGTGACGCGAGCACGTGAGCGTTCAAATCCCGAGGTCAAGGCCATTGATCCTGATTATGTGAGATGGGCTCACTATGAAAAACAAACCTCAGGTGCGGACGAGATTTTGTTGGTAAATAATGAGGGAAATATTACGGAAGGATCTATGTCGAATTTGTTTATTGTGACTCAAGCCGGTGTTTTGGTGACGCCGAATGAGGGAATTTTAAAGGGAACGGTTCGGCAACGTGTGTTGGATTTGGCACAAGAATTTAAATGGAAAATTGAATATCTGGCTTTGACTCAGGAGGATGTTGAAAACGCTCGTGAAGTTTTTATTTGTAGTGTTTCTCGCGAAGCCATTCCGGTTGTTAAAGTGGATGAGACTGTGATTGGGGAGGGGCGTCCGGGATTTATGACACTTAAATTGGCACGAGAACTTAAAAAAAAGCGTTTAGAAACTATCCTTTAAATCATGCCTAAATTTTTTCCAGCTCAATTGCACATCATGGGAATTTTGAATGTGACACCGGATTCTTTTTCGGATGGAGGAAAATTTGTGGATGTGGAGCGTGCGGTGGCGCGCGCGTTGCAAATGATTGAAGAGGGCGCCGCAGTCGTGGATGTGGGGGGCGAGTCAACCGGTCCCGGATCAGTGGATGTGAATTTGGACGAGGAATTGGCGCGAGTGATTCCGGTGATTCAGGCGATTCGCAAAGCGGAGGAGGTGCGTGGAGTTTCGAAGGTCAACCGAATGCAAATTTCGGTGGATACGTGGAAGTCAGAAGTGGCACGACAGGCGATTGAGGCGGGAGCGAACATGGTGAATGATGTGACTGCTTTGCGCGGGGATCCGGACATGGCGCGCGTGGTGGCAGAGGCCGGGGTGCCGGTGGTGCTCATGTATTCCAAGGATGCGTCCGCGCGGACAACGGGCGGGCTTGAGGGGGCGGTTGGATATGATGATGTGGTGGCCACGGTGCGTGCGTTTTTGGAGGAGCGAATTAAGGTGGCAGAGTTCGCGGGCATTCCGCGGGAACAGATTATTGTGGATCCGGGAATGGGGGCGTTTGTGAGTTCCGAGGCGCGGGTTAGTTTGGAATTGCTGGAGCGGTTGGATGAGTTGCGGACCTTGAAATGCCCGATTTTGGTGGGCGCGTCTCGCAAGAGTTTTATTAGAGATATTTGGGGGGGCGAACGGCCAGAAGATCGCTTGAAAGGGTCGCTCGAAGCTGCGAAATTGGCAGTGAAACATGGGGCGGCGATCCTACGGGTTCATGATGTTGAGGAGACAGTGGCGGCGCTGGGGCTTGCTCCAAATGGTGGGTCATGATAACGTCCGAGGGCTATGTTGGTTACCAAAGGATTTACATTTGACGCAGCGCACGCACTCACCCAGTACTATGGGAAGTGTGAAAATTTGCATGGTCATACCTACCGATTGGAAGTGACGGTAGAAGGGCCGGTGCATGACAATGGAATGGTGGTGGATTTTGTTTTGTTGAAACGTGTGGTGAAAAAGCATGTGCTTTTCAAGCTGGATCATCAAAATTTGAATGATCACTTTGACAATCCGTCCGCTGAATTGATTGCGATGTGGATTTGGAATCAGTTGGTGGATTTGGAAGGACTTTTAGAGGAAGCATTGGAGGATTTAAATTTAAATATTGAGGAGTTAAAAGGTGTGAAAATAGAGGGCATTCGACTTTTTGAAGTAAAATTGGCGGAAACAATGGATAATGTGGTGACGTATCGGGGTTGATTCCGCTATAGTACTCATAATGTTTACATGGGATTTTAATGAAGGCTGGTTTCTTTTGCAGGCGCTTGTGGCCTTCGTTACGGTTATGGCGTGTTTTCGCTTGGGTAAAACTTGGCTCATGGCTTATGTGGCGGTCACAGTGGTGCTCATGAATATTTTTGTGATGAAGCAGGTTAATATTTTTGGGCTGGAGGCAACACTTGGAAATGTTATGTATTCCTCTATTTTTTTTGTGAGTGATTTATTGTCGGAACATTATGGGCGCGAAAAAGCGTATAAGGTCGTTCGTATTGGGTTTTTTGCTGCTTTGTTTGCGGTGATTATGACGCAATTTGCCATGCGTTACGTTCCGAGTGAATTTGATTTTGCGCAGGGTGCTTTTTCAACGCTTTTTTCATTAACGCCTCGTATTGTTCTTGCCTCTTTGTTCACTTATTTTATTACTCAAAATTTGGATATTTGGATTTATCATAAAATTAAGGAACGTACGGGGGAGAAATATTTGTGGCTTCGGAATAATGGGTCCACGTTGATTTCTCAATTTTTGGATTCGTTTTTATTCACGTATTTGGCTTTTTATGGACATTTTCAAGTTTTGCATGAAATCGCTTTGTTTACATTTTTTATTAAAATGGTGATCGCTATTTTGGACACGCCATTTATTTATCTTTCCAAATTGGCGTTTTTTGAACCTGAAAATGTGCGCAAACGTGAGCACACGCGGTTGGGTCGTTTGATCACGAAAATCGCGGGGGAGGATTAAAACTTGCGAAAGGGGACATCTCTTTTTCATGCTATAGTAGTTTTATGCCAGAAATTGAAGTTAAAATTTTGGGGATTGATGCGGATCAAGTTGCGGCCAAGTTGGATGAAATTGGGGCCACTCAATGTTTTGATGGTTTGGTAAAATGTCGACATTTTGATGATGCAAATGAGTTGATTCGAATGTCGGGGCGGTTGTTTCGATTGCGACGGTGGGAGCCGCAAGTGGAGAGTTCTTTTAAGGGAAAATTTGAAATTTGTTATAAAGGTCCTAAAGAAATTGTGGATGGGTGCAAAGTGAGGGATGAGGTTGAAACCATGGTGGCGGATGCGGATAAATTTGAGGAGATGATGATGAAGTTGGGGTATCATGTGACCTTGAATAATGACAAGCGACGACGGTCGTATGAATTTGGCGACGTGCATGTGGACATTGATGAATACCCGCAGGTGCTCGCGTACATGGAAATTGAAGGGCCAAATCGTGAGGCCATTGATGAGGCGATTCAGATTTTGGGATTGGGAGCCTATGAGATGAGCACGGAAACTGCCAATGAGCTTTTTGCCCGTTTGTGGCCGGATGTGGATTTTGATCAGTTGCGATTTTAGTGGTTGTTGAATTTGATTTTGATTGGTATAGTTTTTTCCAAACTTAATTTTTTGTATGGAAATTTTAGGACCTGATATAACTACTTCTTTGTTGCCGATGGTAGATCGAACGGTGGATCGTATGGGTTTGCCATATGATCTCCCGTCAGGGGAAGAGCGTCGGCATTTAGTGACTTTGGTTGGTAAATCGGCGGTTCGTTTAACTCCGGATGCGTGTAAATTTGGAGATGATTTTGATCGTGCGGTGTTACGGGGCGATGGGCTTTCTTTTTTACGTGGGGCATTTATAGAGGCTCGTGGTTCGGAGAATGTTCGTGGTCAGTTGAAGCCTCTTTATCAAATTCAAGCGGCTTTGATGCATTTATTAAGTTTGGCTTCGAACTATACTGTTTTAAAGCGTTCTGGTCAGGCTAATGGAAGGGGAGAAGCAACACGTACCGTTGGTGAAAAAATCCATGTTGTATGGGGGCCAAATGTTGGAAATCTCCCCGGAGGCGAAAAAGAAGCGGCGGCGGTTTTAGCGCAACGCGATTTATTGAATAATACTATTTTGAGTGGCTCTCGTGCTGCGTTGCTTGAATTGGGCGAGGATATTTATCGGGTTGTTTCTCGCTTGCTTCAGCTTTTGGGTCATTATGAAGTGGCAGAAACTCGGCGGGTGATAGGGTGTCGTCTTGAAGGTTTGTCTCAATTATGGGAAATTTCTCGTCAGCATCCTGGTGGAGAGGGGCTTAAGCCTGTTGAATTGGAGGCGATGGGTCATGCATTAAAACCTTTGCTTGAAAGAGAACCAGATCTTGGTAGCATGGGGTTAACTTAATTTCTTCTTTATGGCTGATTATCAACTTGCTGACAATCCGTTTCCGATTGGAAGCTTGGCGCCGGATTTTAATTTAAAAGGTGTGGATGGCGTGATGCATTCGCTTGAGTCTTATGGGGAATTTCCCGTGTTGGTGGTGGCGGCGGTGTGTAATCATTGTCCGTATGTGCAGGCATATTTAAATCGGCTGATTGATTTTCAAGCGCGTTATGAGGCGCGTGGGGTAAAAGTGGTGGGCATTAATTCGAATGATGTGACGCGTTATCTGGATGATTCGTTTGAAAAAATGGTGGAAATGGCGAAAGAGCTTGGGTTTAATTTTGATTATTTGCGGGATGACGATCAGATGGTGGCTCAGGCGTATCATTTTGAACGAACCCCGCAGTTTTTTGTGTTTGATGTGGAGCGTACGCTCCGCTATGCGGGCGGGTTTGATGATGGATGTCGTGATGCGTCTCAAGTGACGGAGCGACCTCTGGAAGACGCGGTGGTGGCATTGCTTGAGGGTCGTGTGGTGGGGCGTCCGGAAGCGCCCTCGATTGGATGTTCGCTCAAGTGGATGGAGTAGTGGTTTTTGTGAAAATCTATTAAAATTATTTATTATGGTTTCACGAAAATTTGTCCCAGGAACAGTTAATCCTGATGATCCAGCTGAACGGGAGGGCTGGATTGAAGGTCGGCGTGAGTTGGATGAGGATCCCGAGCTTAGAGATGCGATTGGTCGTTTACGCGATTTGATTGATGCACGTGTGGGTGGCCCGATTTCTGTACCGACTTTGGATGATGAAGCAAAATACCGTCGTGGTTTACGCGAGGGGCTTTTGGGAGGCGTTATGCCGCGGCTTGATGGGCGTGTTGCTCCGCCAACTTCACCGCGTTCGCTAAGGGAAGAGCTTGAAGGATTACCCATTAAAAAAGTTATAACATAATGCTACAATGACCCTAAACTCCTTACCTTCACTTTATGAAAAAAATTTCACTTTTACCGGTATTGATCTTGGTATCTGTATTGACTCTTTCGGGCTGTGCAAGCATTCCGCTTGCTGATTTGATAGATTTATCCCTGGAGGCTTCACCCACGGAGGTGGTTTTGGGACAGGCGAACCAGTATCATCAGACCGTGGAAATGAAGTGGAAAATTACGAATAATTCGGAGCAAATCTTGACGAGCGAGGAGTATGAATTCGCTTTGATGTCTGCCCGGGCAGGGGAAACTTCGTCTACGCTTCTAAAAACCCTTGAGTTGACTATTGAGCCTAATTCCGAGGAAGAAGGGGCTTATGATTATTTTATCGATGGCATTGGTGTGGAAGGGGAGTTTGAATTTCAATGGATTGTGTATGAAAAAATCGGCGATTCCTTCCGCGAAATCAAAAAAGCCATTGTTCCCTATATGTTGAACTGGGAGTCAAAAGAGTAATAAGGACCCTCTGAAAAATACACTGATGACTGCAATTTCTCCCATTCGGCTACAAATGATTCATGCCTCCTTATCGTATCGTAACCTTATACGACTTTGTCGGCCTTCATCAAGGATAAGGTGTTTGGATGATATCCAAACGTTTGCTTTTGGCCCCGCATTCGCGGGGCTGTCGCTCGAATGGGAGAAAATTTCGTTACAACACCGTATTTTTCAGAGGGTCCATAATTAAAGAATCTCCAAGACTTCAACATCAAAATTGAGCGTGGCCATTGGAGGAATTAATCCGGGGATGCCGCCTTCGCCGTAGGCCATGTCATAAGGGATGATGAGGGTACGTTTGCCTCCTACATTCATGCCTTCCACGCCCACGTCCCAGCCTTTGATGACTTGGCCGGAGCCGAGCACAAAGTCAAAGGGGTCATTTCGATCGAGGGAACTGTCGAATTTGGTGCCGTCATCGAGGGTGCCGGTGTAGTGCATGCTGAGGTGGTCGCCTGATTTGGTGGTGGCTCCGTCTCCAATGAGTGTGTCTTTGTATTTGAGGCCTGAATCAAGGGTTACAAATTCGTCGTTGCTCGTGGTTTGACCTTTACATCCGGTGGTGAGGGTGGCTAGACTTCCGATAAGTACGAACATGATGAGAAGATTAAAGAATTTTTTCATGTGAGAGGGTTATGGACGTGCCCAATATTGAAGGACCCACTGAAAATACACCATTTACTGTAATTTGCACACATTGGCTGCAAATTATTCAGACCTTCTCAACGTATCTTAATCTGATACGCTTTCGTCGCCCTTCATAATTTTCGCTCAAAGTGTGCAAATTTCGTAACAATGCCGTATTTTCAGTGGGTCCTTACTTGTTTTATAGATTCTGACCATGTTTATTCTTCGATATCATGAAATCGCACTCAAAGGTGGAAATCGGCACTTTTTTGAGTCTCGTGTGAAGCGTCATTTGGAAAGAATTTTTGTTGATTTTTCTCACTTGAAGATTCGTAATTTGCGTGATCATTTTCGTTTGGAAGGAGATAAACCGCAAGATGCGGCTGTGATTCGGGAGCGCTTGGGATGTGTATTTGGGGTGGTGAATTTTTCTGAGGCTGAACAAATTGAATTGGAGCCGGGGGGAGCAATTGAAACGAATTATGTGAAAATTAAAGAGAAATCTTTGGAAATGATTCAAGCGTTTTTAAAGCGAAAAGGTTTGGAGGGCCTAGAGGGGCTGACATTTCGGGTTACTTGTGTGCGTCGGGATAAATCCATTCCATTCAATTCAATGGAGTTGGCACGTGAAATCTCGCAGTATGTTTTGCCGGCTTTGATGAATTTTAAGGTTCAATTGAACCGTCCGCAGATTGAATTATTTGTGGAATGGGGGAATGATCATGCAGTGATTTATGTGAGTAAGGAACCGGCAGCGGGCGGACTTCCTACCGGATCAGCTGGTAAAGTGGTTTCTTTGTTGTCGTCCGGGTTTGATTCTCCGGTGGCCAGTTGGATGCTGATGCGCCGAGGCGCAACCGTTGTGTTTGTTCACTTCCATAGCTATCCTGCGGTGGGCGAGGAATCCATTGAAAATGTGAAAGAGATTGTGAAGGTTTTGAACCGATATCAAATTCAAGCAAAATTGTATTTGATTCCTTTGGTGAATTATCAGAAATTTGTAGTGGCACATGCCCCGGCGCCGCTCCGAGTGCTTTTGTATCGTCGAATGATGTTTCGATTGGCACAGCGTGTGATGTACAAAGAAGGGGCTAAGGCTTTGGTTACGGGCGAATCTTTGTCACAAGTGGCGTCTCAAACGCTCACCAATATTCATGCGGTTGATGTGGTGGTACAGTGGCCGGTGTTTCGTCCGCTGATCGGCATTGATAAACAGGAAATCATCACCATGGCTGAATCTATTGGGACCGCGGACATTTCCAAACAGCCTTATGAAGATTGTTGTTCATTGTATGTGCCTAAGTCGCCGGCATTGTCCGCGCACCCCAAGGAGTTGGATGACGCGGAAGCCTTGCTCCAAGTGGCGCGTTTTGAAGAGGAGCTATGGGCGGCTCGTGATATCGTGAAAGTGATGGACGCAGGGATTCACTCGCAGGAAGGAACTTGTTCAGATGCATGATCTTCACAAATTCCTTCTCCCGCCTTTGGCGGGTTAAGCTCGTTCACCCCTGCTCCCATCACAAGATTTTTCTTCACCTGATTGTTCTTTCGCAAATCTACAGGGGAAATGTTTGGGTCATTTTCTTTCGTATAAAAAGGCATAAGTGATGGACGCAGGGATTCACTCGCTTTTATAATTTCGCTTTCGCCTGTCTTTGTTCTAAATCATCACGAAGTTGTGTGTAGACTTTTGAAGTTGCTGTGCCGGTTTCAATCAGTTGTTCCAGCATTTTTTCTTCCACGTGGAAGGCGGCTTTTTGGGCAAGAAAAAGTTGAACGCGGTGACAAGTTTCCGGATCTTCTTTCTCAAGGATTTTAAGTTTTTTCTTGGCATTTAAGGCCCATTTTTTGTATCGATTTTCAAAGTCTTCGACCACTTTTTCATTGAGGAAAACATTTGTTTTTTTAATTTCTTTGAGAGCGGCTAGTGCGTCACTTGTACTGATAAGACGTGCGCGATACATTTCATATCGAAGCATGATTTGATGACGACGTAGGTTGTGCCGAATTTCTTTGGCGCCCATTTTTTCAAGAATGCGAGCTATCCATCCATTGGGACTTAAAAGAGTGAGTTGTCCGATGCGAACTTTTTCTTTGGATGTTAGGTGCTCCATTTGCTGATCAATGTTATTGAGAAAAACATTGAGTAATTCTTGCGTGATTTCTCCATGATAATAGAGTTTGGTGAATACTTGTTTTTCAATGCCGAGAAGGTGTTCTTTTAAAATAAGTTTTAATTGAGTGGCATTGAGTTCGCGTGCATTTTCTATGAAAAGATCTCTCACATGATCGTTGCATTCTTTGCAGTAATTTTTATAGCGAGTGATCATTTCATTGTAAACTTTTTTTGAAATGAAATTTTTGTCTTTCATGACTTTGAGTTTTTCATTCACGCTTTGATTGATGAGCACTTGGTTTTCTTCGTGCTTGAATTGTTCAATGGTAGAAAATGAATGAAGTCCTAATAATCGAAGAAGGGGTTGAATGGTGAGTCCATTGAAGGTGATGGTGAAGAAAATAACTCCCACTGTAAAAATCAGTAATTCTTCGTAAAATGGAAAAGTTTCCGGAAGTGTCAGAATAAGGGCAATGGCCAATGCGCCACGCAAACCGCTCCATTGGATGATGTGCATCCAGGCGAAAGGGACTTTTTCTTTGGAAGAAAAAGTATTCATGATCGGAAGGACGGTATAAACCATGAGGATTCTTGCGATCAAAACAATGCCGATGACAATGCACAATGGAATAAGGAGTGGGAGGACCATGTCTTTGGTGCTGAAGATGATGAGCCCCACCATGAGGAAAAGAAGTGAGTTGGCTAAGAACGCGGAATAGTCCCAAAAATGAGTCATGATTTCTTTAACATTGGGAGAAATTTTATAAGCGCCAAAATTACCAATCACAATTCCGGCTGCCACAGTGGCTAAGATTCCGGACACGCCTAAGAAATATTCCGCAATGATAAATGTGGCGTGTGCCAGGATTAACGTAATGGAGATTTCAATTTCTTTTGAATTTTTAACATAGTCCAGTGCTTTTGAAAAAATATATCCCATGATTACTCCAGTGAGAAGTCCTCCCAAAACCACGGCGATGAAGTTTTCAAGGGAGCCGACAAGCTCGGTTTGGCCTTCGAGTAGAATCCCGAATAAAACTAAGGCGGTGCCATCATTGAATAAACTTTCGCCTTCGATGATGGTGGCTAATTTGCGCGGTGCCCCCATTTTTTTAAAAGTCGCAAGTACAGAAATAGGATCGGTTGAGGAAATGAGTGCCCCAAAAATAAGTGACGTTCCCCATGGTAAATTGAGTATGAAATGCATGCCCGCGGCCACGAGCGCGGCGGAAATAACCATTCCCAGGGTGGAAAGGGCGGCTACGGTATGAATGTTTTGTGTGAAATGTTTAAAATTGGTATGAAAGGCGGATTCAAAAATCAAGGTGGGCAAGAAAACATAAAATACGAGCTCCGGAGAAAGTCGAAAGTCTTTTAGAAATTCAAAGGCATGAACTTCTTGAGCTAAATAGCCGATTCCCAGTCCCATTAATACGAGCGCAACCGTGTAAGGAAATTTTGATTTTTTTAATATAAAGGAAACAATGGTTGCAATGAAAAGCAAAGTGATCACAGATAGTGTTGAGTTGAGGACCGTACTGGGTTCCATAAAATAAGGGTTACATGTGGCGATTTAATTCGCGCCAAATTCCAAGAAATGAAAAAAGCCGTTTGCCTTTTTTGTGGAAAAAATCAAAATGTTTTCTCTCAGGGAGTGAGTAGTAATGAGATTTTCCCTTGAGTTTGAGTGGTGGAAGATGAATCCCGCGTTGAATTTTTAAAAGTGTTTTAATTAAAAGTTTACTGCCGTGTTGTGCGGAGCGTAAGGCTAAACTGAATTTAGTGTCTCTTTTTTTAATGGGAAATTTAATTTGTGCGATGATGTTTCCACTATCGATTTTTTTATTGATGTGATGAATGGTGACACCTGCAAATTTTTCTTGATTGTGTAGTTTCCAAAATTCAGGCCAGAGTCCTCGGTAATGAGGAAGTAGCCCCGGGTGCATGTTGAGGGTGGCTATTTTGGCGAGGTGGATCACATGGGGTTTAAGGATTTGGTCAAAAGACAGTGAAACAATGAGGTCGGGATTCCATGATTTAATGAGAGCCCCGGTTTTTTTTGAATTGATGTTGTCTGTGTCGTGAAGTTTGAGATGGTGGCGTTTTACCAATTGATCTATGGTGAGCCAACGTTTTTTTCGGTTCCATATGGCGATGCTTCCCAAGGCCAATCCGATGAAGGGCAAGTAAGCGGTTAATCCAATCAATAGTCCATAAAAAAGGCCGGCTCGTCGAATTCCGTAATGGATGTATTTCCAATAATTTTTTTTCCATGGTGAAATGTCGGAGCGAATGATGCCGACTACATTGAGTCGGTTATTTCTGAGGATCCGGTTGAGCGTTAATTCGGCGCCAGCGTGAAGTTTGGGAAGGAGTAGTACAATGCGCATGGCGCTATTTTATCAGAGTCGCTAAGATAGAGCTATGCGACTCTTTTTTGCCATTCGAATTCCTTATGATTTTTGGAACCCCTTGGGACTTGTACAAGGGCGGCTTCCTCAGGTTCAAGGGGTGCGTTACAGCATGGCCCATGATTTTCATGTGACATTGAAGTTTTTGGATGAATGCGATTCCATGAAAGCATTGGAAGTGGCAGTGAGTGCCCGTGCTGCGTTGAAGCGTGTTCATTTTAAACCTGAAGATTTGGAATTGTCATTTTCTCGATTGAAACTATTTCATAAGCACCATATTCCTCAAGTGATTTATGCGGGAATTCGGATGAGTCCGGTTTTGTATGAATTTCAGCAAGATTTGGAGGCGTCATTGGAATCATTGGGATTTAAGAGTGAGGGTAAGCGTTTTCTTCCTTATGTGACATTGGCTCGAGTGCGTGACTTTAAAAAACATGATCGTTTGGGGGAATGGCAGGAAGCGTTTGGGCGCTTGGGAGTTCAGCGAAAAACTTTTAGCATCCAAGGATTTGATTTGATTGAAAGTCAGTTGGAAGAAGGACAGGTCCCTATTTATAAAACCATAGAGACTTTTTCGTTTATTTAATGCGAAAAAGTTTGCTTTATTGGTTGAAAGCGAAGTAAAATAAATCCTATCTTGTTTTAGAGGTTTCTTTACTTTAATGCTTTATGGCGACCGCGTATCTTTCTTTTGGCTCAAATCTTGGGGATCGTCTTCGTAATTTTGAAACGGCTCGTCAGATTTTGAATTTTTTTGAAATTCGTGTGGTTCGCTCATCGCAAGTTTATGAGGGAGAGCCGTTTTGTTATTTTGAAGAAGATAAAGAGCAGCCGTGGTTTTTGAATCAAGTGGTTGAAATTGAAACGAATCATAGTCCCATGGCATTATTTTTGTTGTGTAAAGAGGTGGAATCTCGATTGGGAAGTGATACCTCATCGGTTTTAGAAAATGGG
>Ga0210006_1001852_pt1 | contig 14284 bp, 6 predicted proteins | sample CryGey02umfilter_2_FD_185452 | JGI IMG/M metagenome (GOLD analysis project Ga0210006, IMG submission 185452) | Groundwater microbial communities from aquifer in Utah, USA - Crystal Geyser 4/10/14 0.2 um filter (SPAdes) (version 3) | ecosystem: Environmental > Aquatic > Deep subsurface >... | reverse complement strand
CAATTAGAGCGTAGGTCAGATACAAAAGTTCACAGTGCGGCAGTTCACAGTGCGACAGTGAACAGTGCGGCAGTTCACAGTGCGACAGTGAACAGTGCGACAGTGAACAGTGCGACAGTGAACAGTGCGACAGTTCACAGTGCGACAGTTCACAGTGCGACAGTGAACAGTGCTCAGTAATTAAAATATTATTTATTTTTCCATTCTTCCTCCTGTCGACAGAGCAATGCCTTGGCTTTTTCCGGTTGTTTCATGATCACTTTTACCAATTTTTCCATCCGTACACGGTTTTGGGAACCTTTTACCAGAATCAAATCGCCGGGTTCAATTTTGGTTTTTAAAAAATGGCCTGCTTCCTCTGAATCAAAAAAGGTATAGATTTTATTTTCCGAAATTCCGGCATCTGTAATCGCTTTTTTTAACGTTGTCGCCTCCGGGCCAACAAAAATAAATAAATCGCCCACATTCGCTGCCCGTTTTCCAATCGTCAAGTGGGCGTCTTTGCTCATTTCCCCCAATTCGTTCATTGTTCCCAGCGCCACGATCTTTCGTTCCGCTTGTAGCCCTTCCATCAATTCCAAAGCGGCCTCCACGGTTTTTGGGGAAGCGTTGTAAGAACTGTCTATAATGTGGCTATCATTCATTCCCGGGATAGGGTTCATTCGTCCCGGTGGTAATTTAAAATCCGTTAATGCTTCGGCACATTGTTCCAAACTCAATCCCAATTCCAGTCCTACCGCGATTGCCGGCAAAAGCACATGGATTTGAAATGCCCCCAAAACCGGTACCCGAAAATTTTGCTCCCGCCCTTTAAAATGAACAGTGAATCGGATGCTTTTTTCAGTCATGACTATATCCGAAGCCCTTAACTCCGCTGATGTTTTTGTTCCAAACGTCACCCGTTTCCCCCCCGTCTTCATTTCGGCAACCAATACATCATCTTCATTCACAATGGCAGTGTCTGTCGCACGTAAATGTGCGATTAATTGATTTTTTTCTTTCGCGATTTCGTGGACATTTTTGAATTGCCCCTTGCCCAAATGAACGGGGGCGATTCCGGTGATTATTCCTATTTTTGGCGGCGCGATTTTAACGAGTTTCTTAATGTCACCGGGGCAGTCGGCACCCATTTCTAAAATGATTTTTTGATAGGGATTTTTTTTCTCAAAAAATACGTGTTTCAAAATTTTGAACCACTTTACGATCGAAGAAAATCCTGATTCTTCCTCTTGTAGAATCGCCAAGCTCATTCCTATTTCCGTATTGAATCCTTCCGGACTCGAATAAACATCAAAGTGTTTTTTGAGAAGTGTATAAATCGCCTGCCTTGTGCTACTTTTACCCATACTTCCGGTAATCGCGATCACCTGCACGCGGTGTTTTTTTAAAAACCGTTTTGCTTTCCATTTTAAAATCGCTGTGATGAGGATTCGGAAAATTGTTTTCATTGTTTCAATTAGGAAGCGCATTGAGTGTACTGAAAAAGGGGAAGAAATTCAATCAAATGCGATTCATATAATTATCCGAATGAGTTTGCGCTGAAGGCCAGCACAGCTACCCTCCGGCGCAGGAAGGCCAGCACCTGTCCGTCGCACAGCTATGGCAGGCAGGTAGCTACCCTCCGGCGCAGATTATCCGAATGAGTTTGCACCGAAGGCCAGCACAGCTACCCTCCGGCGCAGAATGTACCACCCCTGCGCCCCTCCTAAAAGGAGGGGTAATTGAAGAAATAGCACTCCTCAAAGTGTGAGTAAATTCTTTTAATCCTGAGGGGGAATTATTGTAATGATTTACTTTTCTTCCGGTGCTACAATTTAATCAATCTAACAAAAATCAAAATGAATTCCTCCGTTGTTTTATTGCTCATTATCGTCGGGTTGCTTTGGCTCATTATCAAGGCCTCCGGTTATTTTGTAGTGTCCGCTTCACACATCGCGCGGTACTTCGGTATATCCGAATTGATTGTGGGATTGACCATTGTTGCCATTGGAACGTCCGCGCCGGAATTTGTGGTTTCTACCCTTGCCGCGGCAAAGGGGCAGGGCGCCCTTTCCCTTTCCAACATCGTAGGATCCAATATCTTTGTTTTGGGTTTCACTCTGGGTTTCATCGGTATTTTTTCCAGCCCTAAAACAAATCGGACCATGATTTATCGTGATTGTGGTATTTTGCTTTTGGCCACTTTTTTATTGTACGTTTTTCTGCTCGATGGTGTGATGGCACGATGGGAAGGGGCTACGCTTTTGGGGGTTCTGGCGTTGTGGTTTGTTCTTCTTTTTAAGGTGAAGGAGGATGTCTCAATCGATGTCATAGATGATCAAAAATCCGCTTCGTTTAAAGAGTTCGCGATTTTGATTGGCTCCCTTGCCACCATCTTGATTTCCGGCAATTTTTTGGTCGATACTTCGGTTGCCTTCGCGCAATTGATGGGTGTTTCGGAATGGATGATCGGTGTGACCATCATTGCCATCGGTACTTCTTTGCCGGAATTTGTCACTTCAGTCGTAGCCATGATGAAAAAGAAGATGGATATGTCTATCGGAGGACTTATCGGTAGTGGAATTTTCAATATCGCGGGGATTCTGGGCACTTCTTCTCTTATCCGTCCCATTATTCCCGGACCAGTGGCAGAAAATAGCGTTTTTTTACTCTTAGTCACCATGGTGATTATGACTATTTTTTTGGCAACTGGCAGGCATTTGAAGCGTTGGGAAGCCAGTGTTTTGCTGATTATTGCTATCGTTCGTGTGATTTTGGATGTAATGGCAGGGTAATTCCGATTACAAGATTTAAGATTCCAAAATTACAAGATTATTTCTATGTTCGACTATATCCTGCGCTGTGAAATGATATTGACATTCGTGCAATGCCACTTTAAAGTACAACCAATAAAGTTTGCCCGCATGAAAATCATTTTTGTCGTTCGTTGGCTCATTAAACCAATCTCGTTCTGAGGTGACTTTTTTGTTAAAGAATTATACTAAAAGCACCTTGGAAATGAGACCAGGGCGGTTTTTTAAAATCGAATGTGCTATTGACAAATAGTTAAAAAACTTATATAATTATTTATCAACCCTTCATCTATATATGTCTAGCTATAAAGCAGCAAAAAACAGATTACCGTTACCAATTGAAGGCGCCATGCTTAAAGCATGTGACAAACCTGCCCGTGCCGCTTTAGAGGCTGTATTGAAAGTAGGATTCGATGGAGAAGACATGGGTATGTTAAGAATATGTCAATTCCCCCAAGAGGTAGAGGGTTTATTGAACGATGATCGAGATCGGGTTAGGAGGGCATTGGCATTAACAAAGAGGAAACATTATTTTTAAATTAGTATTTGGCTGAGGTTAAGAATAGCAATGTGCGCTTTGGGATTGAAATTATGATGAGCTAGGTGTTTTATTGACAATTTATATAAAATAAGTTATAAATATATAACATTACAAATACTCTAATTCATGGAGCCAATTATTCACTTTCATAGAGTCCATTTTTCTTTTCATTCATTTGTTGTTTTTAAGAATCCTGATAGATCTTTTTATCGGTATGCTGTAATGGGCAATCGCCCGGATTCCCCTCTCGCTATTTTTGATCCGAATACGGGAAGAGAAAAAGACATGGTCGATCCATACACACATGTCGCGTTTAAGATACAACACAACACACAGTATGTGTTCATGGTGAGAGAGTTATTGCCCCGTATTCGTTATTATGTGGGCCACTATCTTCATGAGCTTCCTGATTTATCTACGTTTCCTGAGCCGGAATTTGACGCCTGGGTTAACGTGGTTAGAGAGAAAATATTGGGTGATTTATATCATTTTCCTTTTTTGGAAAAATTTGTTCCGGAGCGAAGGGCAGAAGAATTTTCCAAATTGGGGAATGAGGTTAATACACTTATTGAAGAAACTATTCGTGATTACTTTCCTGCTTATCATGATGTTTTGGGTATTAATAATGAGGTTAAGGCTACCAATGATCCGGCACGATTGTTATTAATGGCTATTGATTCGAATTTAAATCCTGTCGTTCGTCATGAGTCGAAACGGAAGTTATTATTGATGGAGATCATGGGTTTCCGATTAGAAATGATGGGACGATTGAAGTCAGATGCTCATGGCGCATGTCCTAGGGGCGCATCTAATACGGTTGGTCAGGAGGATTCATTGTCTTCTATGATGAAATTTTTGAATGCACGTATGAATGTGGTTCCTGAAGGTAAAAAAACGGGTCATGTTGAAACTATGTATTTAGTCTCAGGACACGATTTAAAAAATGGGAAGAAAACTATGGAAGCCTCCTTTCAGCCCACATTGCCTTCTCAGATAAAGGCCTCCAGAGCTGTTACTCCCTTGCGTGTCCGTGCTATGAATATTCGTAGTGATAAAGGTGATTCACGAACCGTTCGTTGTCTTCAGGATCTTCGCACAAAAGGAGTTTTTGAGAGTGTTTTAAAAACTCTTCGCAAAGGCACTGATCCGGGCCAACAAGATGCTGATTATAATGGTATTCGTATGGTTTTTGAGACCGCGAAAGACTGCGATGATTTTGTAACTACTTTTTTCGGGGAATTGAAGGATTATATGGTCTTGCGCATACAAGAGAGACTAAGGGGTTACCCCTCAGACCCCTATCTGTTACAACGATTGGAGAATATTAATACTACTTTTAACATTGTGAATGAAGATAATACTTTGGATGGTACTCAGGTATTTATAGGTGGTTCCGCGGGCAGTTCTTCGGATTTAAAAACCAGAAAAATTGTTTTCAGTTTGATTGATTTAGATGGTAAAAAACATACTTATGAATTTCAGATGTTTTTGCCGGATGGTTATGCCGATTATTTGTATCGTGACGGTGTTGCCTGGGAAACATATAAGCAAAATCGTTTTTTTGAAGGAGGGCTTGATGAATTGTTGTTTCCTTCTGTTGTTTACCCCGAAGTGGATCATAAACAGGCACATCTTTCCGCTATACAAAATTCTAAAAGATCCGTATGGGAAAAGGGTCAGGTGGTCATGAGAAGGAATGGAAAAACCCGAAAAGGAGGAAGAAAATCAGCTGTATCCGGGTAGAAGCGCATTTCACCCCAACATTTTCCCCACTCCAAATAGTCCCGGTAGTACCATTGAAAACAAAAAAGCCATTTGCGCTTCGGGGGTGATCGGTTTTTTCGGTGTCTCCGTTTCATTTGTTCCATCTGCCTGGTGGATTGTTATCAGTTCGTTTGTTTGGTGAGTTTGCCGCAACTGAATCTCCAAAAACGCGTTGATGTCCACTAGCTTTTTCATAGCCTTGATATCCATACCACTTGCCGCGTAAGAAACCGGTATTATTTTTTTATTTTCCAATTCCATGTATATCGTTTTTTCCTCCTCTTGTATCGACTGAATGATGCCACTGATGTGGCTGTTCGCAAGTTCCTGTTTAAATAGAATCGTTTCGCGGCCGAATTTTGGCGTAGGGAGTTTTTTCTTCTTCGCGGCAGTTCCACTTTTTTGTGTGGTGGTAATACGTTTTTTGGGTTGCCAGTCACCGCCTAAATGGGTGAATAGTTCATTTTTATGTGTTTTTTCATAACACACCTGATCCATCAATTCTCCATTTTGATCTATCAAAGAAGCGCAGTCATTGCTGTTATTTAAATTGATCTTTGTCTCCGTCTTGCGAAACGTGCGCATGGCGCCCGGAGCGATTTGACCTCCTTTGATCCCGAACGGCTTGGAGCCTTTTTCCAAGTCATCATCCAGTCGCCATCCATCCAGGCATATGGGGGTTTTACCCGTATTGATCAGCCGTATGAATTCAATCGTTTCCCCTTGCTGGTTGTTGGGGAGAATCGCGTCGATTTTGAGATCGGTGGAAATGCATAGACGATATTTTTCATCTTCATTATCGGACGCGAGATCTCGCGTCCCTACGGGGGATGGGTCATTCATGATTAAAATGTCATATTCATCTTCATCCGGGATAGAATCGACATTCTCGTCTTCGGGGGTGATCACTTTTTCCATATCTTCTATCTCCTCTTTGGATTGCAATTGTCCTTTTTCGATCATGGTTTTTATATCTTCATTCACCCATAAGCCCACCTTATTTTCTTTCGCGATGTTTTCCAAATTCACAAACGTGTCTTTGTATTTAAACGGAAAGCGGGTGTACGCGTAACCGTATCCCTTTTCAACCATCTCCGCGTTGATGAATGTATTGTTAAGGTAAATGTAGGCCAAAATACGGCCGTATTTATCCAGCTTATCCTGATCGAATTCAAGTGTTATTGTTTGCTCCGTTAGTCGGCCTTTAAGGTAGTCGCTCGCCTGTTTTCCGAAATATTCCACCGGTTTAAACGGATGCACTGTTTCGGGTGTGTCTATTCCAAGCAAACGTACCGTCATTGGGTTTTCAAATAATTCAATCACTACTGTATCCCCATCGATCACGCGCAGTACCTTCACCGTCATTCCGTCCTCCAAGCTGGATGTTTTAATAATCCATTGCGCGTTTGCCGCCGTTTTCCATTTCACCTCATCAATCGTTTTTCCCGCGGGGTCCAACAAGCTCAATGATTCATCTTTATTGTTCAGATTCAGTTTAAACACCGTTTGGTCGAACGTGTGATTTTGTTTTTCTTTCAGAATGAATTGGGTAAAAACGTATTGTCCCCCCTGACTGTCTTTCAACGACCATCCTTCCAAATCCACCGATTGGTTCAAATGATTTTTTAGCACGACTTTTTCTTTACCCTTATCCGTTCCTTCCGGGTTGGGGAGTACCCGTTCAATCATCACATCCCCTTTGTTGTATTGTTTGGCGGGCGCGGGAAAAACGTTTGGCGCGTTTCGGGTTACAAAAGAGGTCCACTCAAACCCTCCCTGAGTGTTTTTGGCATACGTCCACCCCTCTTTGGCTTCTTTGTAATGAACGGTCTCTTTCGGGGTTTTATCCGGTGCCAATAATCGCACATCATCTTCCGTGTTTTTGAATGAAAGTTTCAGATCCGGATCCATGAACACCAGGTATCCTTCCCACGGCAAGTGAGTGCCTTCCGGCAGTTTAAAAGGGTTGCTTCCTCCTTCCCCATCATCCAAATACCACCCCGAAAGATCAATCGTTTTGTTGGTCGGATTAAAAAGTTCGACCCATTCCCCTTCACTGTCTTTTCCTTCGGGGTTCACCATCACCTCATTGATCAATTCATAGTTGGGGTAGCTTTTTATGATCGGAATATCACTTCCGCCCCCCGTTGCCATGGCAAGCATTTTTGCCGCAAACGTTTTTCCCTGTGCCGGAATGACCTGAACAGTGATTTCCGTCGAGGCTTGCAAGCCCCATCCATCCGTTATGGTTAGAGTGATTTTTTTGAGTCCTTCTGTCCCGTACGTGTGTTTGCCGGGGTTCTTTTTTTCTTCCATCACACCGTCACCAAAATCCCATAGGTAAGTCATTTCATCTCCATCCGGATCCACGCTTTCTTCCCCGGTTGGGTTGACCCCCATGTATTTGGAATCGCTTTGCAGGGTGATTACGGGAATCGGTGGACGGTTTATTTCTACGTTTTTTCCCCATGGGGTTGGATGATTGAATGGAATCCACTCTTCCGGATTTTCCGGATTTCTCCCCTGAGATCGCCCTTCCGCTTCCGGTGCGTAAAAATAAGCATCAATGAGTGTGCCGGTATCATCAAAAAGCTGAACTCCATCCCCCAAATTTCCCAGGCTAATCCCTGTTTCCGTTGAATACAACACCATGAATTCGTCGGGGCTTATAACATAATCCTGATCCTCGTTGAGAAAATAATAGGATTTGTCGTCTTCAAGGTTTTCATCGTCCAATTCCCAGCCCTGTAAATCGACTTCCTCATCTCCCGCATTCCACAATTCGATAAATTCATTTTCCGCTTCCTTGCGTTTAGGATCCGGAAGGATTTCATTGATCCATATCATTGGTTTGGGCGTTATCCACAATTCTTCTCCTGCGCTTTCGTTTTCCCATTCGTTCACGGTGGTGATTTTGAACGCGGTTTCGTTTTCGATGAAAAAATCATTTATTGTCCATTGTTTGTTATTTGTGGACACAAGATCTTGTGTCCCTACGTTGGGTATATCGGATACATTATCTTCCATTTCATTATCGGACACCACATGTGGTGTCCCTACGTTTTCATCATTGGACAACTCGCGAGTTGTCCCTGCGGGGATCGTCCCTACGGGGATTATTTCTATTAAATTCCATCCATCGCCTATTGCATTCAATTGATATAAATTCAAAAAAGAGGGCTGTGGTTCCGGATCGATCCACTTTAAAATCAAATTATTTCCACTCCATTCATATCCAAAATCCGTCACTTCATTCGGTGGCGCGTATTGACTGTTCAGCGCGTTCGGAGTGGCGAAGGTGTGCTCCAACCCTTCTTTTAAATTGGTTTGTTCCGCGCATTGTTCCCAACTTTCTTCCAAATCCCCTTCGGTGATTGGCAATTTGCGTTCGTAAGAGCGGAATATTCCTTCCTCTTTTTTTATTTCTATCTCTGCTTCATCTGCCAACTGCTCCTGTGCGTCGCGTAACCGGATATGGATATTTCCCTTCGGAAATTCCAATGATGATTTATTGATTTGCGGTTTTACTTCCAACGCGGATGAACTGCTGTTGGTGTAATGCGAAATCACAAAAGTTCCTCCGGGTTGAATGGCGTGATAATCATCCGTGACGACATTAATCCATTTTCCTCCGGAGGTCACCCCCGAAATCTGCCACCCTTCCAACAACATTTCTTCGTCTCCCGGGTTATACAATTCTACAAAAACATCCTTTTCCGGGTTCACTTCCGATCCCGTCATCACTTCACTGATGATTAATCGGCGGGTGGGGGGTGTTTCATTATTTTCCGTTTCGTCATCCAGGGACGCAAGATCTTGCGTCCCTACGGGGGGTTCGGATGTGTCATCGTTTAATTCATTGTCATCCGATACATCACCATTTAATTCGTTATTGTCGGGAGACGCAATATTTTGCGTCTCTACAGGGGGTTCGGATGTATCTTCATCTATTTCGTCATCCGGGGACGCAATATTTTGCGTCTCTACAGGGGGTTCGGATGTGTCATCGTTTAATTCATTGTCATCCGATACATCACCATTTAATTCGTTATTGTCGGGAGACGCAATATTTTGCGTCTCTACTTCACAACTATTCCGTTGTCCGGGCGTTCCGTTGATGGAGCTTCCATCCGTGTCCATTCCGTTTCGTGTAATGCCGTCATTGGTATACCAATCGTCACTGTCGCGTTCCATGGTCGATTTATTTTCGTTATTTCCCGCATGCCATGTCTCCACTTGATCGATTATTTCTCCGTTATCGTTGATTAAAAACAGGCTTTCGTCATTATTTTTCAGCGCGCCGGTATAAATCTGATTCGCGGGCACATCCGTTAGGGTCGTGTCGTCCGTCCGTTCCAACAAAAAATAACCCTCAGGTTCAATAGCCCCCGAAAGATTGATGATTAATTTTTCATCTTTATTTTTAATCTGCCATCCTGTTAAATCAATCGTTTCACCTGTTGTATTTTTCAATTCCATCCATTCGTCATTTGCGGATGCCGATGTTCCCATCCAGGCGATTTCGGAAAAAATCACAGACGGTGTATCCGCCATTCCCAACAGGGGAATTGCCAATATCAGTGTTATCGCGCTCAGTATAAAACGCTTTTTCATATCCCGTGGGGGAGGGGATGGTTACTTTTTAAATATTTTTTGGAGCACGAATTTTTAAAACATACGAATTTTCCCAAAGAGCCCGATGGAGATAAATATTTATCAGGAGGCAACTTTGGGGAAACCGTAATGAAAAACAGGGTGTGTGTCGGAAGGGCGGTTAACAAGGTAAATGATTCTAGCATTTATATATAATCCTGTCAATAGATTATCTCTGGGCTATTCACCGGGATCAAAACGTTCAACGGAACAGCCGCAATCGATGAATTTTTTCATGCATCACTCTTGCCTCTTTTCTTTTTACTATTCAGAAATATTTGAACGTTTTTTATTGTATTTTTGTACTGTTTGGGCGATGGAATATTCTTCCCCAAAAGTTTTTGATTGTGTTATTCTGTGTTCCGTTTTAAAAACATTTTTTACATGGCCGATTTCCCCTTCGTCAATCTTCATGTTCATACTTATTATTCTATTTTGGATGGGTTGGCCGCACCCGAGGCTTATGTAAAAAAAGCGGTTAAACAAGGGTCTCCGGCAATCGCGATTACCGACCATGGTGTGATGGGGGGCGCGATCGATTTTTACAAAGCCTGCAAAAAACATTCCATAAAACCCATTTTGGGGTGTGAAGTTTACATCGCCTTCAATCAGCTGACTGACAAGCGTCACCAAATCGACAACAAACGCACTCACTGTGTGCTTTTGGCCGAAAATCGGGAAGGGTATGAAAACCTCTTAAAGCTCGTCACTGTCGCTCATTTAGAAGGGTATTATTACAAACCGCGTGTGGACTGGGATTTGCTTCGCAAACACAGTAAAGGGCTCATCGCTTTGTCCGCCTGTTTGCAGGGTGATATTCCTCAGGCCATTTTGAATCATGATGACAATCTCGTTAAAGAGTTGATCGATCGTTTTCATGGAATTTTTGGGAAAAATAATTTTTTTTTGGAACTTCAGGATCATCCCACTTTGCCTCAACAAAAAATTGTGAATGATCAATTGATCGAAATTGCCAAAAAACATGATATTCCTCTTGTGGTCACACAAGACAGTCACTACCCGAGTCCCGAGGATAACGAGGCTCAGGATATTATGATTTGTATTCAAACCGGTAAAAACCGTAGCGATACCAATCGTATGTCGATGATGAACGCGGATTATTCCATGCGTGATCCGCAGGAGCTCTATACCGCTTTTAGTCATGCTCCCGACGCTCTCGAAAACACCCTAAAAATCGCTGAGCGATGCAATGTTTCGTTCGATTTTGGCACCAACCATATTCCCTCCTTTCCCGTTCCGGATCAAAAAGATCCGGCTGAATATCTACGTGATCTTTGTTATAGAGGAACGCTTGAAAAATACAAAATTCGGAACGATCAATTGAAAAAAAATGATGAAAAATATGTTTCCGAAGACAATGCTATTCAAACCATTTTTGATCGTCTGGATTATGAGCTCCGGGTGATTACGGACATGGGATTTGTCGGTTACTTTTTGATCGTTTGGGATTTTGTGAAATGGGCCAAAGATCATGAAATTGTTGTGGGGCCGGGTCGTGGTTCCGCCGCCGGAGCGCTTGTTGCTTATTCTTTGGATATTACGGAGGTTGACCCCTTAAAATACGATCTCCTTTTTGAACGCTTTTTGAATCCGGCTCGTATCTCCATGCCGGATATCGATATGGATTTCGCGGATAACCGTCGTGATGAAGTGATTGAATATGTCACTCAAAAATACGGCCGCGATCGTGTCGCGCAGATTTGCACGTTCGGGACCTTGGCCGCTCGTGCGGCCGTAAAAGATGTCGGTCGTACTTTGGGCGTTCCCTTTGTCGAGATGAATGAGTTCGCAAAGCTCATTCCCGAAAAACCCGGAACCACTTTGAATGAGGCGTTGGAACAGTCTCCCGAACTTCGGGCCGCGATTGAGCAATCGGATATTTTTCAGCAGGTTATCGAGAACGCGTTAAAACTCGAAGGCGCCATTCGTCATGTTTCCGTTCATGCCTGCGCGGTGGTGATTGCGGATGAGCCTCTCACCCAATACACCGCGCTTCAGCATCCTCCCAAGGATGATCAGGGCATCATCACTCAGTTTTCCGCCAAGCCTCTGGAGGCCTTGGGGTTGCTTAAAATGGATTTTTTGGGCCTCAAAAATCTGACCATCCTTCAAACCACTCTTAAAATCATTGAGCGTACGAAAGAAAAAAAGATCAATCTCAAGGAGATCCCGATGGATGACAAAAAAACGTTCGCTCTGCTTTCCCGCGGGGAGACCACGGGTGTTTTTCAGCTGGAGTCCGCGGGAATGAAACGTTATTTAAAAGAACTTCGCCCCACTCAATTTGAGGACATCATCGCCATGGTCGCCCTTTATCGTCCCGGTCCGATGGAGTGGATCCCCGACTATATCAGTGGAAAACACGGCACAAAGGTCGCCACTTATCCGCACAAAAGTCTAAAACCGATTCTCGAAAAAACTTACGGGATCGCGATTTACCAGGAGCAAATTCTTCAGATTGCCCAGGAGTTTTCCGGTTTTTCTTTGGGGGAGGCGGATATTCTTCGTCGCGCCATTGGTAAAAAAATCGTTTCCGAATTGGAATCTCAGCGTGAGAAATTCATTGATGGCGCCATGCAAAAAGGTCACGACAAAACGCTGGCGGTCACGATTTTTGAAACCGTCATCGAACCTTTTGCCGGTTATGGATTCAATAAAAGTCACGCGGCCTGTTATGCCATGATCGCTTATCAAACGGCTTATCTTAAGGCTCATTTTCCCACGGAATTCATGACGGCACTCATGTCCGCGGATTATGGCAATACCGATCGCATTGTGATCGAGATCGGTGAGTGTGAGCAGATGGGCATTCAGGTATTGCCTCCGGATGTTAACGAATCCCTCTCCAACTTTACGGTAGTCGAGGACGGCAAAATCCGTTTCGGACTTTCCGCCATCAAGGGGCTTGGACAAAATTCGGTCGCTATGATTATCGAAGTGCGGGATAAAGATAAAAAATTTAAATGTATCGCGGATTTTGCCAAACGTGTCCCCTCCAAAATTCTCAATAAAAAAACCATGGAAGCGTTGGCTTTTACCGGAGCGATGGATAGCCTTGGGGAGCGCAATCAAGTCGGGCTCAATTATGAAAAAATTGCCGCATTCGGCAAAAATTCCGAATCGACCGGTTGCGCGGGGCAAGCCGGTTTATTTGATACCCTGGAAAATATCCAAGGGCTCGCGGATTGTCTGGAATTGGAAAAGACAGAGCCCGCTTCCTTAGGTCAATGTCTCAAGTGGGAAAAGGAATATCTTGGGTTGTACGTTTCTTCTCATCCTTTAGCGGGGCTGACCAAATATTTTAAGAAAAAGACTGTCGCCTTCGAAGATCTTCCGCATAAGGCGGTCGGAAAACCCATTAAAGTTGGCGGCATTTTGAATGGTTTTCGTAAAATCATTACCAAAAAAGGCGACATGATGGCCATTTTACAAATGGAAGATCCTTTTGGTAAAGGAGAGATCGTTGTTTTTCCCAATACTTACTCCAAAGTGTCCGATCACCTGGTCGAAGACCGCATCCTTTTCGCGGAAGGCACACTGGAAAAGCGCATGGGTGATATGCAGGTGGTTGCCAAAGAAATCACTTCTTTAACACTGGAAGATCTCCAGGCCTTGGCCAAAAAGGAAAAACTGTGGACCAAAGACGAAAAAATCATTCGATCTTCCCGTCAGCAGATGGAAGAAGATGAAGTTGCCAAGGCCGAGGCGGTGTTGGATGTGACAGATGATCAGGTTGCCGAGTTGGATAATGATAATTTATTGACCAATAAAAAAGCGCATCAAATTTTGATCAATCGGCCTGTTGATAAAACTTTTTTTCTGACTCTTAAAAAACTATTTGAGCAACACCACGGCGACGATGAAGTTGAATTGGTGATTGGAGAAAGGACTATTCCCGTCCCTTTAAAAGTGAGTTATGGCAATGCTTTAAAAAAGGATATTGAAACATTGCTGGAATAGTGCGCGAAAAGATACCTTGACATTTTAAAAATAATTGGTACTATTGCTATCCAAAGTTGTTACCATCTATACCCCTCCCCCGACTGTCTGCTATACTGATTTACAGTCGTTTCTGAGGGGGATTTTTGTATCCGAAATAGAAAAAATTAAAGTAGAAAATAACACGACACTATTTACTATTTAATCATAAATCCATGCGGCTTCGATTCATTTCGAAAGCTGTTCTCCCCCGTTTACTATTTAATCATAAATCCATGCGGCTTCGATTCATTTCGAAAGCTGTTCTCCCCCGTTTCATCGCGTTTTCTCTTACCGCTACTCTTTTGATCAGCGGTTCTCCTTTAGTGTATGCCAACCTCCCCGCGGACAAGGAATACAAGTTTTACTATTACCTGCACGACAACCTTGGCGGAATACAAAGTGTGCTCGATGATAAAGGCAATGTGGTTTGTACCAACGATTATTTGCCTTACGGCGAAGAACGGAACGGGGATTGCATGAACAAAGACGAAGAGGATTACGGATTTACGGGAAAAGAAAAAGATGAAGAAAC
>Ga0210006_1001850_pt1 | contig 14297 bp, 10 predicted proteins | sample CryGey02umfilter_2_FD_185452 | JGI IMG/M metagenome (GOLD analysis project Ga0210006, IMG submission 185452) | Groundwater microbial communities from aquifer in Utah, USA - Crystal Geyser 4/10/14 0.2 um filter (SPAdes) (version 3) | ecosystem: Environmental > Aquatic > Deep subsurface >... | reverse complement strand
AACTCCCGCGCCAGAGCAAAGCACGGTGCGGGACTAATCCCGTAGTGAAATTTTACTATTTTATAACATTTCGCTTTTGGCGAAATGGTTGTAAAATTTCTACTACGGGGCTTGATTCGCTCTTGAATTAATATGGCTATTTTTTTAGAATATTTAACTTGGCATTTTTTTGAAATGCCAAAAAATATATTCTTAGGAATAAAAAATTTTCTTTTCTTTGGTCTTAATTATTTTTCTATTCCTTTACTTTTTAAAACTTTGTTTTCTCCCTGGAGGCAATATAGATGGGTTTCCTCTACTAGGGGATTAGACATAGGGGTATGGTTTGAGGCTCGTTTTTCTAATCTAATTTCCCGAACTATAGGCGCAATTATGAGGATTATTTTAATACTAATCGGCCTTTTTGTCGAAGTTTTCTTCCTCATTGGAGGGATTATTATCCTTTTTGATTGGTTAGTCTTACCAATCCTATCAATTTTTGGATTGTATCATGGATTTAGAATTTTACTTTGATATAAAAATCTAATTTAATCAACCTCGGGTGTTGAGTAATTAACTAAATATGGTGTTTAATTTTAATTTAAAAAAGGCGGTGATTTTTCAAGCAGTAAAATGGGAAAGAAATCCTATTTTCAGATTTGCTAAATTTTTCAAGAAGTTGTTTTTTATTCTGTTTTTTCTCACTCTTTTGGGGTTTCTCTACGGTTTTTTATTTGAAAACTTCTCTCAAAAATTAAATTCTCAGCTGCTCGGCTTTTCAATAATATTTTTAGTTTTTGCTATAAGCTGTTGGGTTAAAGAATCGTTTTTCAATTTAAGACTAAAAAAACCAAAACTCAAAGTAAAATTAGAGGAGGCAGTTTTAAATCCGGAAAAATACAATTTGGCTGAGTTTTTGAGCTTTGAATCAGCTAAAGCGGTTTGGCGAGCAAGAAACGATTCAACAATCCTCTTTTACCACCTTCTTTGTGACAATCCGGAACTTAATTTTGTTTTTACCCGGGCTATCTTAAATCTTAATGAGATTAAAAAGCTCCTAAAACAATATTTAACAAAAATTCCAAAAAGAACCGAAAAAGAGTTTCAACCAGAATTCCAGGCAATTATTTTAGATGCTTTAAAAATAGCTCAAGAAAAAAATCATCAAACAATTGGAAAAGGAGATATGATAGTAGCCCTGGCTAAACATGATTTAATTTTTAAAAAAATTTTAATCGATTTAAATCTTAAAATCGGAGATATTGATAATTTAGTTAGATGGTTAGAATTTTTAGAAGAAAAAATCGAAGGGCAAAAAAAATTCTGGGAATACAAGAATTTAGCTAAAAGAGGAACCTTAGCTAAAGAATGGGCAGCTGGCTACACTATAACCTTAGATAGATTTTCAATTGATTGGTCAGAGGTAATGAAGAAACGAGGTTTTCCAGAAATGATTGGTCATAAAAAAGAAATTGAAATAATGGAAAGGATTCTTTCCAGGCGGGAAAGTAAAAATAATGTTTTGATAGTTGGTGAACCAGGAAGCGGGAGAAAAAGCATAATTCAAGCCTTGGCTAGAAAGAGCGTTCTGGGCGAAAGTCTATCAGAGGTAAATTATAAAAGGATAGTTCAACTGGATTTAACAGCCCTCCTGACCAAGACAGAAAACTTAGAAGAAATAGAAAGCGTTTTAGATACTATATTTAAAGAAGTTATTATTGCTAGAAACGTTATTCTAATTATTGATGAATTCCACAATTATGTAGGGACGACAACTCTTCGGCCGGGAACGATTGATATTTCAGGAATTATCTCGCCCTACTTAGCCCTGGTTTCTTTTCAAATTGTCGCCGTCACCACCTTTGGGGGGCTTCATAAAAACATTGAACAAAATCCTTCAGTTTTATCTCTTTTTGAAAAAGTTGAGGTTTCGGAAATTTCTGAAAAAGAAACATTGATACTATTGGAAAATTTAACCCTGAGATTAGAGGCAAAATATAAAATATTTGTTTCTTATCCTGCGCTCAGAAACATAATTTCGCTCTGCGATAAATATTTCCCGGCCATTACTTTCCCGGAAAAAGCCATGGATTTATTAGACGAAGTAATGGTTTACGTTTCCCAGATAAAAGAGAAAATAGTTTTGCCAAAACACGTTGCCAAAATTGTTTTCGAAAAAACCCAGATTCCAGTTGGTGAAATTGAGCTAAAAGAAAGAGAAGTGTTATTGAAGTTAGAAGATTTAATCCACCGAAGAATTATCAATCAAGATGAAGCAGTGAAAGAAGTTTCTTCAGCGCTAAGACGGGCAAGAGCTGAAGTTACTATTAAAAAAAAACCAATGGGTACCTTTTTATTTTTGGGTCCAACCGGAGTAGGGAAGACAGAGACCTCAAAGGCTCTATCTGAGATTTACTTTGGCTCGGAGGAAAAAATGATAAGGTTAGATATGTCAGAATTCCAGAGTATTCAGGATATTCCAAGATTAATTGGTTCTCCAGGAGAAGAAGGACTCTTGACTACTCCAGTTAGAGAAAGTCCATTTTCTTTAATACTTTTGGATGAAATCGAGAAAGCTCATCCTAATATTTTAAATTTGTTTTTGCAGGTTCTTGACGAAGGTCATTTAACCGATGGACAGGGTCGAAAAGTCGATTTTAAGAATGCAATTATTATTGCCACTTCTAATGCCGCAGCAGAAATTATCTGGGAAGCTCTTAAAACGAATAAAAAATTAGACATTATTAAAGATGACCTTTTGAGTTACCTTTTTGAAAAAGCAATTTTCAGACCGGAATTTATAAATAGATTTGATGGCGTTGTTGTTTTTAAACCCCTGACAAAAGAAAATCTATTTGAGATTGCTGACCTTTTGCTCCAAAAATTGAAAAAAAATCTTAAAGAAAAAGAAATTGAGTTCGTAATTTCCTCAGCTTTAAAAGAAAGAATCGTTGAGTTAGGTTATGACCCAAAATTTGGAGCGAGAGAGATGAAAAGAGTAATTCAAAACAAAGTAGAAAATGTTTTAGCATTGGCTCTTTTGTCAGGAGAATTAGTGCGGGGACAAAAAGTTGAAGTAACTTCTGTGTTCCAGCTTAAAATTTATTAATGAGAGTTGCTAAGAATAATAGAATTAAAAAAGAGGTAATAAATGAAGCCAAAGGAGTTCTCTCAGTTTTATTGACATAGAACTGTGGATATCTTGTGGATAAAACCCTGAAAATGACCCATTTTCAGGGTTTTTTTGTGGTTGACGCTAATATCTCGGTGGGATAAAGTATAATTGTAGTGTAAGCTTGTGGATAAATATGGGGATAACTAAAGAATTCTGGGGATAATATAAATTATGTTCATTGGTGAGTATTCTTATACAATAGATTCGAAAAAAAGATTAACTATCCCGCCTAAATTTCGGAAAATTTTAGGATCAAAAGCAGTTCTTACCAAGGGCTTAGATAGTTGTTTATTTTTATACCCGCAAAAAGACTGGCAGGAATTAGCGGAAAAATTAAGTAAACTGCCTTTGTCTCAAGCCAATGCGAGGGGATTTGCCAGGATTATGTTGGCTGGAGCAATGGATGTTAATTTAGACAACTTAGGTAGGGTTTTAATTCCTGATTATTTAAAAGAATATGCAAAGTTAAATAAAAAAATAGTTGTGGTTGGCCTTTATAACAGAATAGAGGTTTGGGATGAAATAAAATGGCAAGAATATAAACAAAAAACTGAAACTCAGGCAGGAAATATTGCCGAAGGATTAAAAGAGTTAGGAATCTAAAAGTGTAAAGTGTAAAGCGAAAAGCGCTTTTCATTTTACATTTTACGTTTATACAATGTATGCACATTCCGGTTTTACAAGAAGAAGTCCTTGAATATTTAAATCCTAAACCCAATGAAAATTTTATTGATTGTACGATTGGAGAAGCAGGGCATTCACTTGCTATTATCGAAAGAATTTTGCCTAATGGTCTTTTGTTGGGAATTGACTGGAGCCATGAATTAATCCAGAAGCTCAAAATCAAATATCAAATATCAAATATCAAAAATAATTTAATTCTGGTTTGCGATAATTTTGCAAATTTAAAAAAGATTGTTAAAAAATATGTTTTTAAACAAGTTCATGGGATTTTATTTGACCTGGGATTGTCAAGCTGGCATTTAGAAGAATCGGGGAAGGGATTTAGTTTTAAAAAAGATGAACCATTGATAATGAGTTATAGTCCCGCCCCAGAACTAATTGCCAAGCAAATCGTCAATCAATGGCCGGGAAAAGACATTGAAAGAATTTTAAAAGAATACAGTGAGGAAAAATTTGCGAAAAGAATTGCCGAAGAAATCGTTAAAGCAAGGAGAATTAAACCAATTCAAAGCACTTTTCAGTTAGTTGAGATTATTAAAAAAGCGGTGCCAAGTTGGTATCAACATCGAAAGATACACTTTGCCACTAAAACTTTTCAGGCTTTAAGAATAGCGGTTAACGATGAATTAAATAACATAGAGAAAGCTCTTTTGCAAGCGTTAGAAGCTTTAAAACCAAATGGAAGATTGGTGATAATTTCCTTTCACTCTTTGGAAGATAGAATTATAAAGAATTTTTTCCAAAATCAGGCAAAGAATGGATTACTCAAAATACTTACCAAGAACCCGCTAAAACCTTCTCTGCAGGAGATTAAAATAAATCCTCGTTCAAGGTCAGCAAAATTAAGAGCAGCCCAAAAAGTGTAAAGTCGCAGCGAAAAGCGAAAAACAAAAATCAATCAAGAAAGTGTGAAACGTGAAAAAGCTAAATAACGATAACTAAAAAGCTAAAAAGCTAATAAGCTAATTTCTAATAAGCTAATAAAAATTATGGCTGGAAAAAAAGTTTATTCAAAAATTTTCTGGGGAACATCTTTATGGATATTAATTAGTTTAGTAGTTTTTTACATCTTTCAAGTTATTCAGCTGACTGAATTAGGTTTTCAAATTGGAGAGTATGAGAGAGGGTTGGAAAAATCGAGAAGAGAAATTGCAAACTTAGAAACTTCTTTATCCAGGGATAGTAATTTAGAAAATTTTGAAAAAAAACTAGAAACTTTAGGCTACCAGGAAATTGATAAAATTGATTATCTAGTGGCGCCTGGCAGTGTGGTAGCAAAAGGAGAGTAAGGGTAGTTAATATATGTTTAAAAACTGGAGGGTAAATTTAATTTTAGTTATTATTTTTTTATTCGGGGGAATAATCTTCTCCCGTTTGTTTTATCTTCAAATAATTAAAGGCGATTTTTATAAAGCTTTAGCCCAAGGACAACAACAACTTCTTTTAGAAACTAAAGGTGAGCGCGGAGAAGTTTATTTTAAAAATGCTGAAATTCTGGCTATGGCCCAAAAGGAACCTTTTTTGTTTCTTTCCCCAAAAGAGATTGAGGAAAAAGAAAAGACATCTGAAATTCTCTCAGAAATTTTAGACATAAAACCAGAAAATATCTTACAAAAAATACAAAAAGAAAATAATTTTTATCAGCCCATCAAGGAAAATTTAACTCCTCAAGAATTACAACAATTAGAAGAACTAAATCTGAAGGGAGTCTATATTGATTGGAAACCAAAAAGATACTATCCACAGATTAATACTGCCTCTACTGTAATTGGCTTTCTAAACGAGGAAGAGAAGGGTCAATATGGGATAGAAGAATATTATGACGAGATTCTAAAAGGAAAAGAAAAGATTGAGAAAGAAAAAACTACTCCCTGGGGATTTTTATTTTCTTTTTCAAATGATTATTTAAATAAAGGAGTCTCTTTATATTTGACCATTGATTATAATATCCAATTTAGAGCAGAGAAACTTTTAGAAGAAGGGATAGAAAAATACGGCGCAAAAGGAGGTGAAATTGTGGTTTTAGAACCGGATAGCGGGAAAATAATCGCTATGGCTCAATATCCTAATTTTAACCCTAATGAATATAAAAATGTTGAAATGGAACTGTTCCAGAATTCCTCCATTAGTAAACCATTTGAGCCAGGTTCTATTTTTAAACCCATAACATTAGCCGCAGCTTTAAATGAAGGAAAAGTTACTCCTGAGACTACTTTTGAAGATAAAACTGGTTTTGTTCAGATCGGTGGTTATAAAATTTATAACTATGCCCAGAAAGTTTGGGGCAAAAGAACGATGACTGAAGTTTTAGAGAATTCTATTAATGTTGGCGCTGTTTTCGCTCAAGAACAACTCAGCCATCAAAATTTTTTTGAGTATATTGAAAAATTTGGGTTTTTTGAAAAAACAGGAGTAGATTTGGCAGGGGAAGTTTTATCCAAGAATCAAGAAATAAAAAAAGCCTTAGACTATAATATAGTAGTAAATTTTGCCACTGCTTCCTTTGGCCAGGGAATTGAAATGACTCCGTTACAAATTGCCAGAGCTTTTTGCGTCATTGCCAATGGAGGTAAATTGCCCAAGGTTTATGTAGTAGAAAAGAAAGTAGACGAGGATGGCATAGAAGAAGTTCAACCAGAAATTATTAGAGAAAATGTAATCTCTCCTGAGACTTCTTTGGATTTGACCAATATGTTGGTTAGGGTAGTAGAGGAAGGTTTCGGCAAACAGGCTAAAGTTCCTGGCTATTATATTGCTGGGAAAACCGGCACTTCTCAAATTCCTTGGAGTTCTTTGGGGATTGACAGGAGAGGATATTCTAATGAAACCTGGCAGAGTTTCATTGGTTTTGCTCCTGCCTTTGACCCTCGTTTTGTAATCTTAGTTAAACTTAATAATCCCACTAAAACTAAAACCTCTGAGTATTCTGCTACTCCAATTTTTCATGATTTAGCAAAATATATTCTTGACTATTGGCAGATACCGCCTGACTACCAGGTTGAAACAGAATAAATTATTTGCTAAAATCAGTAAAACAAAATTGTCCAAAAAAAAGAGGTTAAACCAATGTAAGTGAACGAACCATTGGTAAAATTGCCTATCATGGCCCCATCGTCTAGCGGTTTAGGACAAGGCGTTCTCAGCGCTTAAACTCGGGTTCAAATCCCGATGGGGCCGCTATAATAAACAAAGAGGCTTTTAATTAGTCTTTTTTTTTGTTAAAATAGGTTAATGGCGGAAATTTTTTGGCACAATTTAGATTTTAAAGAAGTAGTTAAAATATTAAGAACCAATATTGGGAAAGGGTTGTCTGAGAAAGAGGTTAAAGTTTGCCAAAGAGAATTTGGCAAAAATAAACTTCCGGAAGAAAAACCTCTATCAATGCTAAGAATGTTTTTAGAGCAGTTTCGCAGCCCTTTAATTTATATTTTAGTTATTGCCGGAATTATAACTTTGATTTTAAAAGATTACACCGACGCCATTATTATTTTTGGCGCCGTTTTTTTAAATACAATTGTCGGATATTTACAAGAAAACAAAGCTTCTCAAGCCTTAAGAGAATTAAAAAAAATAGTTAAACATACGGCTGAAGTTTTGAGAGATGGGAATTTAAAAGTCATTGATTCGGCCGAACTGGTTCCCGGGGATATTATAATTTTAAATCCCGGCGATAAGGTTCCAACTGATGGCAGGATTATTGAATGTTATGATTTCAAAATAAATGAGATGGCTCTAACTGGCGAATGGATGGCGGCAAAGAAGATATCGGAAGTTTTGGCGAGAAAGACACCTTTAGCTGATAGGGACAACATGGTTTTTATGGGCACGGTTGTCGAAGACGGAAAAGCCAAAGCAGTGGTGACGGCAATCGGAATTGAAACAGAAATTGGCAAAGTAGCCAGACTGGTTAAAGAGGCCAGGGAAGAGAAGACGCCTTATCAGAAAAAAATAGCTCATTTTTCAGAAATTATTGGAACAATAATCGGAGCAATTTGTTTTGGAATTTTTGTTGAAGGGATGATAACCGGCGGAGAGTTTGTTGAAATGTTTACTACTGCCGTAGCTGTAGCAGTTGCCGCTATTCCCGAGGGTTTGCCGGTGGCAATGACTGTCATTTTAGCTTTAGGAATGCAAAGAATTTTGAAAAAGAAAGGTTTAGTCAGAAGATTAGCTTCGGCCGAAACCCTCGGAAGCACCAGCGTGATTTGCAGCGATAAAACCGCCACTTTAACCGAAGGGAAAATGAAAGTTTCGGATGTTATTGCTTTTAAAGAAACTAAACTTCTTTGCTTAAAAGCAGCTGCCCTAACTTCTGAAGCCTTTATTGAAAATCCGACTTCTCCGAAAGAAAAATGGATTATCAGGGGAAGGTCAACCGATAGAGCTCTGTTAGAGGCTGGAATTGAATCTGGAATTGACGGAAAAAAAGAATTTGAAAAGAAAAAAATCGCCGAACTTCCTTTTAATCCAGTAAACAAGTTTGCGGCGGCCCTCTATAATGAAAATGGTCAAAAATTTTTATATGTTTGTGGCGCTCCGGAAAAAATTTTGGAATTTTCAAAATTGGGAAAGAAAGAAAAGGAAAATTGGCAAAAGAAATTAGAAAAACTCGCCCAAAAAGGCTTAAGAGTAGTCGCCTCTGCCCATCGAAAAATCAACAGAGAGAGGGGTTCTGCCGACTTAACAGAAAGTGGGTTTCTGTCAATTGATTTAATTAAGGATTTGGATTTTATCGGACTCATTACCTTAAAAGACCCAATTCGGCCAGAAGTAAAAGAGGCAATGAAGGTTTGTCGCCGGGCAGGCATGAGGCCAATTATTGTAACTGGAGACCATAAATTAACGGCTAAAGCGGTAGCCGAAGAGTTGGGATTTAAAGTAAAAGAAGAAAATATCTTAGAAGGAAAAGATTTAGATAAATTATCCGATGATGATTTTGAAGAGATTTTACCTCAAATTCAAATTTATGCCAGGGTAGAACCGAAACACAAAATGAGAATTATTTCTGCCTGGCAGGAAAAAAAAGAAGTGGTGGCAATGACCGGCGATGGGATTAATGACGCCCCGGCCCTAAAGCGAGCTGATGTTGGCATAGCCGTTGGTTCGGGAACTGAGGTAGCTAAAGAAACGGCTGACTTAATTTTATTGAATGATAGTTTTTCAATTATCGTAGCAGCCGTAGAAGAAGGAAGAGCAATTCTTGATAATATCAGAAAGGTGATTACTTATTTACTTTCCGATAGTTTTACTGAAGTAATCTTAGTGGGGGTAAGCATAATGGCCGGCCTTCCTTTACCAGTCACTGCCGTTCAAATCTTATGGGTAAATTTAATTGAGGACGGCTTGCCGGACATTGCTCTGGCTTTTGAGCCGAAAGAAAAAGACATAATGAAGCAAAAACCGGGAGGGCACGAGATTCCTTTATTAACCAGAGAAATGAAAACAATTATCTTTATTATTGGGATATTTACCGATTTAATTCTTTTAGGATTATTTTTCTGGCTCTGGAACCAAAACCATGATATTGCCTATGTCAGAACAATGATTTTTGCCTGTCTTAGCATTGATTCCCTTCTATATGTTTTTTCCTGTAAAAGTTTGAGGCGAAATTTGTGGCGCATAAATCCTTTTTCAAATAAAATTTTAGTTGCCGCTTGGCTGCTTGGAATGGCAATGCTGATGGCCGCTCTTTATCTGCCGACTCTTCAAGCTTTTTTGAAAACGGTACCTCTAGGCATTTTTGACTGGCAAATAATTTTAGGTTTAGGATTATTGAATGTAATTTTAATTGAAGCCACAAAATGGTATTTTATTGTTAAAAGAAAAGAAGTATAATTTCAAATTATTGTGGCTTTGCCACATACTTACTGCATTCGGTCGAAAAAGTTAAAAGTAAACTTTTACTTTTTCTCCCTCATTTGTAATTATGGAACCTCAAAAAATTCACCTTTCAGTAATTATTCCGGCTTATAACGAAGAAAAAAGGTTACAAGAAACCTTAATAGAAATTGATAATTATTTATCCAGGCAAGCTTATAGTTATGAAATTATTGTAGTGGATGATGGCTCAAAAGATAGAACCGCTCAATTAGTAAAAGATTTAATATTCAAAGTTAAAAACTTAAGATTGATTGACAATAAAGAAAATAGAGGCAAAGGTTATGTGGTAAGGCAGGGGATATTGGAAGCAAAAGGAGAATATCGATTATTTACCGATGCCGATAATTCTACTTCTTTGGACCAAATAGAAAAAATATGGCCAGAATTTGAAAAAGGATACGATATTATTATTGGTTCCAGAGATATTAAAGGAGCAGTTTTAGACCCTCCTCAACCCTTTTTAAGAAAGATAATTTTGGGTAAAGGATTCAGATTACTTACTCAGATAATTTGCGGAACATGGGGAGTTTTAGATACTCAATGTGGATTTAAATGCTTCAGTAGTTTAGCAGCGGAAAATATTTTTCCCAGATGTAAAATTTCCCGTTTTGCCTTTGATCCGGAGATTTTAGTTATTGCTAAAAAATTAGGATATAAAATAAAAGAAATTCCAGTCTATTGGAAAAATGATCCAGAAAGTAAAGTAAAATTCAAAAATATCTTTAATATGTTTTTTGACCTTTTTAGAATAAGAAAAAATATAATTTTAAGAAATTATAATGTAAAGGAAAAAGAAACTCAGAGGGTTTTGTGGAAGAAAACTGATTTAATCTATTCTTTGATTATTGGTGAGCTGGTAGCTTGGCTGAGTTTTGCTATTTTTAAAACCTTAGATTTTGATTTAGTTATTTACCAATGGATGCCGAGTATTTTCGGCAGAACTATGGATTTAAAATTGTTGTTGGCTGTTTTTGTACCAATTGCTGCCCTGATTTGCCTTTATATCAGTTATCTTTTGGGCAAGAAAATTTCGGTTATTTTTCAGGCTGGAAAATATGTTTCCGTGGGAATTTTAAATACCTTGCTTGATTTAGGAGTTTTAAGTTTAGAAGTTTTTTTAACCGGGATAACTAGTGGCCTTTTCTACTCTCTTTTAAAAGGAATTTCATTTTTGCTGGCAGTGATAAATAGTTATTTTTGGAATAAATTCTGGACTTTTAAAAAGCCAACTACAAAAGAGACTAAAAAGGAATTTGTGCAATTTTTAATAATAAGTGGAGTTGGTTTTGGAATTAATGTGGGTATTGCTTCTTTGCTAGTTAATGTTATTGGCCCTCAAGCTGGCTTGCGTCCTCAAGTTTGGGCAATTTTAGGAGCAACAGCAGCCACTGTCTTTTCAATGGTCTGGAACTTTTTAGGATATAAATTTGTTGTCTTTAAGAAATGACTATGACTAACAACTAACAACTAACAACTAACAAACTATGACTAAATGACAATATGTTGAAGATATCCAAATCGATTTTAGCTATTGCTACTTTATCGGGAACTATTATTGGGGCAGGTCTTTTTTCTTTACCCTATATTGCTTCAAAAGTTGGAATTTGGGTGATGCTGGGCTATTTTTTAATCTTGGGAGCTTTAGCCGTTTTAATTCATTTATTTTTCGGGGAGCTGGCTTCAATTACTCCCGATTTTAAGCGCCTACCCGGTTTTGCCAAAATTCATTTAGGAAATTGGGGTGAAAAAGCGGCTTTCATCTCAACAATTTTAGGGCTTTTGGGAACAATTTTGGCTTATCTGATTATCGGCGGGGAGTTTCTAACAAACTTACTTTCTCCAATCTTTGGAGGAGATAACCTTATTTATACTCTTTTTTATTTTACTTCGGGAGCAATCTTAATCTTCTTTGGAATTAAAGCAATCTCAAGGATTGAATTCTGGGGACTGATTTTATTTTTTATTGTTTTGGTTATTTTATTCTTTAAAGGGCTTCCTATTTTGAAAATAGATAATTTGTTGCGAGAAACAGGAAATATAACCAATCTCTTTTTGCCTTACGGCCCGATACTTTTTTCTCTGTGGGGAGCGGCGTTAATTCCCGAAGTAGAAGAAATGTTGGGAGAAGATAAAAAATTACTGAAAAAAATAATTCTTGTTTCCATTTTAATTCCGATAATGGTTTATCTTTTTTTTATCTTCTTAATTTTAGGTATTTGTGGCCCCCGGACAACCGAAGCAGCTTTAACCGGCCTGGGCAATTTTCTGGGCACCGGAATAGTTAGTTTAGCCCTTTTTTTTGGCGTTCTCTGCACTTTCACTTCTTTTATCGCTCTGGGACTTACTCTTAAAAAAGTTTTTTGGTATGATTTAAAAATAAAAAAAAATTTGGCCTGGGCAATCACCTGCTTTATTCCTTTGATTCTTTTTCTAATCGGAATGAAGCATTTTATTCCGGCGATATCGGTGGTCGGCGGTGTAATGCTGGGAATTGATGGAATTTTAATTTTATTAATGTACCATAAATTACAAGCTAAAACTCAAAAGTCAAAAGTCAAAAGCTTATTAATGATTTTTCCCTTGGCCGCAGTTCTTCTGGGAGGGATTATTTATGAAATGATATATTTTATAAAGTAATCTATGCTCTGGTTTTATATTTTTATTTTCATAATTTGCTGCGTTTTGCTTTATTTTTCCGGAGAATGGGTTGTGGGAGGCCTAACAAGAATAGCCAGGTTTTTGGGCTGGCGGGAATTTGTAGTTGCCTTTTTTGTTATGGCTTTTGCCGCTTCTTTGCCCAATCTTTTTGTTGGAATTACTTCGGCTTTTAAGGGAATTCCCCAACTTTCTTTCGGCGATGTTGCCGGAAACAATTTAGTTGCTATGACTTTAGCAGTAGCCCTTGCTGTTTTATTTGCCAAAGGAGGAATTTCGGCTGAAAGCCGGACCATCCAAACCACCTCGATTTTTACCATTGCTGCCGCTATTTTGCCCCTAGTTTTGATTTTAGACGGAAATCTTTCCAGAATTGACGGAAGTTTGTTAATCTTTTTCTTTTTATTTTATTGTTCTTGGCTTTTCTCAAAAAAAGAAAGATTTACAAAAATTTACAATGAACACAAAATACAAATTGTTAAAGAATTTAAGGTTTTCATAAAAGATTTAGGAAAGATAATTTTGGGGATAATCCTGCTGATTGTTTCAGCTCAAGGAATTGTTGCCTCATCTCAATTTTTTGCCCAGAACTTTGCCATCCCAATAATTTTAATTGGAGTTTTGATAACCGGCTTGGGGAGCGCTTTGCCGGAAATTTATTTCGCCATTGCCTCGGCCAGAAAAGGTGAAACCTGGATGATTCTGGGAGATTTAATGGGGGCAGTGATTATTCCGGCCACGCTGGTTTTAGGAATTGTGGCTTTAATTTGCCCCATTGAAATTTCTGACTTTTCACCTTTTGCCATTGCCAGATTTTTCCTAATAATTGCTGCTGTGTTTTTTCTCTTTTTTGTTCAAACCGGTCGTAAAATCACCAGAAAAGAAGCCCTATTTTTATTGGGGATTTATATCACCTTCGTCTTGGTTGAAATTTTAACCAAATAAAATGAACGAGAAGTGTTCTCGCTCAGTTTGTTTTGACGAGATCTTGAGAAAATGATAAGATGGTTTAATGACTGAGACTCTTTTTATTTTAAGCGTATTTTTGATTATAGCTGGAGGCGTGCTGCTTTCAATTTTTCTAATTAGAAAAGAAATAAAAGGGTTGGCAGAAAAAAAGGGAGAAGACCCTCGCTTAAATTTATTTCAGGAAGAACTGAAAGAAATCCGTGAAGAAAGCGGCAAGGTTGTTCGGAGTTTCACTTTTCATATTAAGGATGTAGCCTCTCAATTAGCAAAAATCAATAGCGACCATCAGCATGTCTTGGATGTGAAAGCCCAGCTGGATAAACTGACCGATGTCCTGGCTAATCCGAAACAGCGGGGGATATTAGGAGAGTATTTTTTAGAAACCCTGCTAAAAAATGTTTTCCAGCCAAATCAGTACAAACTTCAGTATAAATTTAAGGATGATGAGACCGTTGATGCGGTAATTTTTATCAGAGACAAGCTCATCCCGATTGACTCTAAGTTCTCGTTAGAAAATTACAATAAAATTTTAGAAGAAAAGGATTCAAGTCGGAGAGAAAAATTAGAAAAGATATTTACCCAGGACCTGAAAAATCGAATTGAAGAAACGGCAAAATATATTCGGCCAGAAGAGGGAACAATGGATTTCGCTTTTATGTTCATTCCTTCAGAAGGGATTTATTATGACTTGCTCATCAATCAGATTGGTGCTATAAAAATAAATACCTACGATTTGATTGAATACGCCTTTAAAGAAAAACATGTGATTATCGTCTCCCCGACTTCATTTTACGCTTATTTACAAACCGTGCTTCAGGGATTGCGCGCCTTGCAGATAGAGGAATCAACCAAACAAATCAGGGTCCAGGTAGAAAACCTCCAGAAGCATCTCTTAAGCTACGATGCTTTTCTCAAGCGATTGGGTAATAACCTTGGCACTACTGTGAATGCTTAC
>Ga0210006_1001849_pt1 | contig 14298 bp, 12 predicted proteins | sample CryGey02umfilter_2_FD_185452 | JGI IMG/M metagenome (GOLD analysis project Ga0210006, IMG submission 185452) | Groundwater microbial communities from aquifer in Utah, USA - Crystal Geyser 4/10/14 0.2 um filter (SPAdes) (version 3) | ecosystem: Environmental > Aquatic > Deep subsurface >... | reverse complement strand
TTGAGTTGATTCACGGTGAGGTTATCTCCTTCAAATTCCAGACTTTTGATGCGATGTTTTTTGATGAGTTTTTGAAGGGTGTTTTTAAACTCATGGCTCATGTCGAGCACGTCAAAATTTCCAAGTCGTGCGTGACGAAGGAGTGCCAGTTTTTGTGCTTTTTCCAAGTAGCGTCCATCGGTGAATAAATAGTTTTTGGTTTTGGTCTTTAACAAAATCGCATTGGAGCTTTGAAATCCGGTGAGGTATTCAATGTTGATTAAATTAGTGAGAAGGCAGGAGGCCATTGAAATTAAACGTTTTTAAGGAAATATTTAATGAGCTCTTCGGACGTTGTTGTTGGTTCTTGAAGGCTGCGGAAAATGCGGGTGATGTCGCGACGGTGATACCCCAATCCCAAAAGAGCATGGAGCACGTCGTCCGGTATGGTTTCTCCTGTTGTTGTGCTTACATTGGTTTCATCGTAGCTCAGGTTCCCGATTTTATCTTTGAGCTCCAAAATAATGCGTTCAGCGGTTTTTTTGCCAATGCCTTTCATTTGAGTGAGTGCGAGGATGTTTTTTTCAAAAATGGCTTTTTTAATGGTGTTGATAGAAGTGGTGAATAAATCCATTCCCAGGCGTGGCCCAACGCCACTGACGCTGATGAGTAGTTGAAACAGTGTCAAATCTTCCAGTGTTTCAAATCCATAGAGGCTGAGGTCATCTTCGCGCACTACGGTGTGAATGTGGAGATTGAGGGGGAGGTGTAGTTCTGCTTTTTCCAAAAGGGGAGCGGGGGTGCTCACCAAATAGCCCACGCCATTTACGTCCAGGATGAGGGCGCGGTCGGTTTTTCGAATGCATTTTCCTGAGAGGTGGGCAATCATAAAAGTTTTTAGTTGATAGTTTTTAGTTGGTAGTTGGCAGTGAAATTTTTGCGAAAATTTTCAAATGTGCCTGCTTGAATATGGTGACGCATTTGGCGCATCAAGTCTAATAAAAAGTGAAGGTTGTGAAGTGTGAGAAGTCGGAAGGCGGTGATTTCACCTTCCATAAAAAGATGTCGAAGGTAACTTGTTGGGTGGTTTTTGCAGGTTGGGCAGGCACAATCTTTTTGGAGTGGTTTTGGGTCTTGTTCAAATTTTTTCTTCTTTAAATTGTGGCGTCCGGTGTTGGTCCAGAACGCGCCGTGGCGCGCGAGACGAGTTGGCAGGACGCAGTCAAAAAGATCAATGCCGCGCGCCACTCCTTCCACTAGATCTTCCGGACTTCCTACTCCCATGAGGTAATGAATTTTATTCGAAGGCAGGTGTGGATGGATCACTTCTAAAGTGCGGATCATGTCCTCTTTGGATTCGCCCACACTGAGTCCGCCAATGGCAATGCCCGGAAGATCCAGTGAGGCCATGAATTGTGCGGATTCCGCGCGAAGATCGTCAAAAACCACTCCTTGAATGATGGGAAAGAGTGCTTGGGCTGGTTTGCCGGTGGCGGCCCGTTTTGCTTGAAGTTTGAGGTGCTCAGTTTTGCAACGGGCCGCCCAGTCATGCGTTCGTTTCATGGCTTCGCGCGCGTAACTTTTTGAGCTGTCTCCTGCCGCACATTCATCGAACGCCATGATGATGTCCGCCCCCAGTTTTTCTTGAATTTGCATGACGATTTCCGGATTGAACAAGAGGTCGTCTCCGTTCAAATGAGATTTAAAGGTCACGCCGTCCTCTGTAATTTTGCGATTTTTGTTTAAGGAAAAAACCTGAAACCCACCGGAATCTGTGAGCAGGGGTTTATCCCAGCCGATCCACTTGTGCAGTCCGCCGAATTGTTCCATTGCGTCGGGGCCCGGACGTAATGTGAGATGATAGGTGTTGGCAAGGATGATCTCCGCGCCGAGGGCGTCCAGATCGTGCATGTCCAGGCATTTGACCGTACCTTTGGTTCCACAGCTAATGAACGCGGGGGTTTGAAAACTTCCGTGCGGGGTTTGATAAGAACCGGCCCGTGCTTTTCCGTCTGATTTTTTTAGGGTGAATGTGAACATGCAGGACGTATCCTAGCATGATTTATATTTTTTGAGAGTTTTTTTATGCCTTTTCACTGTCGGAGATGGGCGGTGCTTCTTCCCGTACAACCTCTACAATTTCGCTTTTTAATTCGCCTTCGACAACATTTTTTGTGGCCTGGGATCCGAGACGACCCATGGCGCGAAGCGCGGGGCCGAACTGTTTTTCAATCACACGCTTGAAGAGCGGAATGAGCATGCCTATGGGTGCTTTTTCCGCCAAGCGGCCGAACTGCGGCCCCAATAATTCCTTCATAGCCGGAAGCAACTCCTTTTCCGGGAGCCATTTCCTACTCCTGAATAAAATTTGTGCGCCTTTACCTAAGATCGCTTCCGCGGGCAAGACCGCGAGCATAAACAAGGCCGCATCTTTCCAGTTTTCTTTGAGTGTAACACTGAACGGTTTGTTCATTTCCGCTGTTTTTATATCGAGTGGATTTCCCGTGAACTCTGCTATGGCGCGCAAGCGTTCGTAGATTTCCGGGTCCCGTTGCGTGGCTTTCTGAAAGAAAAATTCATCCGCAATCGTGGCCAAAGCCATGGCCTCTTTTTCCGGAAGCACGAGCCCGCGAATTTTGGTGAGCAGCAGATTATCCACCAATTCCTCTTTGGCGATTTGCGCCACATTGGTGGTTTCGCGCTCTCGCCCTATACTTCCGGTGACGGCACTCTTTTCTGCGTACTCTCTTAAATCCGCCGCACTGTTTCGTTCCAGCTCTCCGCTTTTGAGTCGCGCCATGCGCCAATCTTCTTTACGTCGTAGGAGGTCTCGTTGGCTTTCATCCCCTTTGATTTCAAGCGGTTTTAAAAACCAGAGGTTTTCATACAATTCTTGAAATTCTTGATCCGTGATCATGAAGTGGTCGGCCGCCACTTCCAGTGATTGCTCCACCCCCGCACCTACGGCTTCTATAAAGTACTGCACCGTGTCTCGTACTTCTAAGAAAGCCTCACGAAAGACCGCTTCGTCTTGGGCTTCGAACTGCCCAAGCTCCGCCATTTCTCCGTCCACTTCTTTTTGGACCATTTTTTGAATCCGGTCCCACAATTGTCCTTTTTCGGTTTCTTCCAGGTTCGGGTGGGTTATGATGAGTTGCTGGAGTCGATGTTCGGCCGCGCGTGCGGCATCCGACAACACGGAGACTTGTAGTTCTTCGTGCGGTGTTTCAGTTTCCGGATGGGGAAGCGCTTCGGTTTGTTCCGGAGCTGTGGGTGCGCCGGTTTCGTTCAGAGCCATATCAAAGTTTTTTGAGAAGATTTTCGAGTGTGGCGTCCTCTTTGTTTTTATCGAGGGTTTCCGCTTCTTTCCATACATCATGTGTGGCGCGGTGTTCCACGGCTTTGAGGTCTTCCATAAATCGACTCAACAAGGCGCCGCGTTGGCCATCTTGTTTCACGACAAGCCGGCCCAGTTTTTGTGGGGTTTCCGTGAGAAAGGTTTCCAGTTTGCCGCCTTGTTCATCGGACAGTTTGGGCAGAGCCGTGAGTAGTGCGGCTTTTTGTTGCGCAGTTAGGAAGACCGCGTTTTGTATCTGTTTTTGGAGTTCTTGAATAGACATATCTGTTTATTATACCAGATAGGTTACTTTTTCGGAAGGGTTGTTTTATTGAAGGTGAAGTGTTCCCTCACTGATCCTATAGATAGAATGACCATTGGTGGTATCTCCGTTTGCATCAAAATCAGTGTGGCCCATGAGTCCATTGTAACCAGTGAAATCGTTTAAATAGCTTTGGATTGCTATTCCACTGTTGCCTGCGGTTTCAATTGCTTGTGCGAGGATTTGGATGGCATCATAGGTGGCTGCGGCGCGATCCAATAAAACAATGGCTTCTCCATGGATGGTTTGATATTCCGTTTGAAGTGCCTTAAATTTTTCAGAATCTAGGTTGATATAAGGAGTGGCTGTGTAGGAGCCTTCTAAATAGTCTGTGAATTTTTTAATGAATTCGGAGTTGGTTCCGGCAACATCATTGAGTAAGAAAGGGCCTTGAATGCCTAAGTCTTGCATTTGTTTAAGAATGATTTCGCTTTTGATGGGGGTTTGAGCATTTATGAAAAAAACAGAGGGGTGATGGTTGTTTAATTTAGTGAGTTGAGGTTTTAAATCATTTTCCTCTGAAAGGTAGATTTCTTCTATGGTGGTTCCTCCTATGATTTCAAATTTTTCTTGAAATACTTTTGAAATGCTCAATGGATAATCTTGTTGTTCGGTAATCATGGCTACAGTGGTAAAGCTAAGTTCATTGGCAAGTTCCGCTATTTTTTCACCTTGAAAAGCATCCGAAGGCCAGTTTCGAAAAACAAAATTTCCAGCCGTGGTTATTTTGGGGCTACCGGATGAAGAAAAAAGTAACGTATTTGCTTCTTCGGCAATGGGGGCTGTTGCAAGGGTTTCCGTATCGCACAATCCACCATAAATTATTTGAACCTTGTCGATGTCGATTAATTTATGAGCGGCATTGGCAGCGTTTTTGCTATCGCAGGCTCCATCTTCCCATTGGATGTTGAGAGTCATTTTTTTCTCAGCCCAAGCCGTATTAACGTTTGCAAGTGCCATTTCCGCGATGCGTTGTTCTTCAATGCCATAGTGGGCATTGTTTCCGGTGAGTGGTGCAATGGCGCCAATGCTGATTATTTCATTGTCAGAAGTAGCCTGGTTGCATCCAATTAAAGTGAGGAGGGTGGCAATGGTTAAAATACTGAAAATGATTTGATTGTTTTTCATTTGATTTGGGAGGTTAGGTTTCGTAAGGTGTGGTCGGCTAATACAAGCCATGCCATGGCTTCGACAATGGGCACGGCACGAGGCGCCAGGCAAGGATCGTGTCGGCCGCCCACATCGATTGAAGAGGTTGGTTTAAGGGCAATGCGAAAAGTGATGGGTTTGCCATTGGTGATGCCACCGTACATTCCATTTTCATATTCATTGTTTTCTGAGCCTGTGAGTTGGGAGGCTTCAAATCCCGCGCCATATTCAAATCCGAGCACCGCATTGATGCTGAGCATGGCTTTGGCTAAATCTGCTTTGAATTTGTCAAAAACAGGTTCACCCAGGCCAATGGGAGCTTCCAGGATCGTACATTCCAATGTGGCGCCCACGGAATTGCCTTGTGCTTTGAGTCCCAGGATGCGGGCCTCCATTTGTTTGGCTATTTCCAAGTCTGCGGCGCGCACATTGTTTTGTTCAATCACCTTGAAATCGGGGCGTTCCACCACGAGTTCTTGAATTTGTTTTGTGTGGGCAATGACTTGAGTTTTATGTCCTCCATGAGTCATTATTTTTTGTGCGATGGCGGCGGCGGCCACACGGATGGCGGTTTCTCGCGCGGAAGCGCGGCCGCCGCCGCGATGATCTCGAATGCCATATTTGAGTTCATACACTTCGTCCGCGTGTTGAGGTCGATGACTATTTTTGAGTTTGTCATAATCTTCGGATCGATGGTCTTTATTGTAAATGATGAGAGAAATAGGGGTTCCCGTGGTTTTTCCCTCAAAAACACCGGAGAGAATTTCTACTTGGTCGGTTTCGTTGCGTGTGGTGGTGAGATCACTTTGTCCGGGGCGTCGTCGATCCAGTGCCGGTTGAATGTCTTCTTCAGAAAGAGGGATGTTGCTTGGGCATCCATCAATAACACCTCCGATGGCTTTCCCATGGGATTCTCCCCATGTGGTCACTCGGAAGCATTGTCCAAATGTGTTGCCGGCCATAAGCTAGGGTTTAGACAGCGTCTTCTTCGGTTGTTTCAGTGACTTCATTAACTTCTTCTGTCTTAGGTCGATTTTTTCGAATTTTTGCCATGAGTTGATCTTCTTTCTTTTGATCAGCGTCCACTTGTTTTTGGAGTTCAATGTTTACTTTATCTTCAAATGTATTGCGTTTGCGTACTTTTTTATTCTTTTCCGCTTCATTTTCTTGTTTTTGTTCGGCAGCTTCACGTTGCGCCTTGAATTTCTCAATACGTCCGGCAGAGTCAACGGTCATCTTTTTACCGGTATAAAATGGGTGAGAGGCGCTGCTGATTTCCGTTTTAAAAACCGGATATTCTTTGCCGTCTTCGTATTTAACGGTTTCTTTTGTATGTACACACGATTGAGTCAAGAACATTTTTCCATTGTTCGTGTCTTGGAATACAACAGGTCGGTAGTTCTTGGGGTGAATGTCGGTTTTCATTTTTTCCTTGGCTTTTTAGAGGATGATTTTGATTTAACCTGTTTGACAGGTTCAACTTTCTTGGGAGCGGTCGAAGTGTACTTTAAATACAAAATCAATGCAAGCGCAATTAGTAACGCGATCAATAAGCCAAGGCCCATGCTTCCTAAGGTACGGTTTGTCTTTTTGGACAGGTCTAAAGTTCTTGTTTCTCCCAGATCGTCGAAAACCATTAAACTGGCGGGAAGAAAGGAATTGCTGCCGATTTTTAGCTTAAGAATGGCTTCTTCTCCAATGAGACGTCCATCTCGAGTGAACCATCGGTATGCGGTTAAATTCCCATCTTCATCATAAGAGAGCGAGGCATTCCATACGTTGAAGCGTTCTCCTGTTTTTTCCGGTGCTTCTTCTTCATATTGTTCAAGAATAATTACGGGGCCTTTATTTAATGGGAATTCATCTTCAAGGTCGGGGAGGCCATCATTATCATCGTCTTTGTCTGCGTTGTTTCCAGTGCCGTCACTGTCTGAATCAATCCATTCCTTTTCATCTGTAGGGAATTCATCTTCTCCATCCACTACGTTGTCTCCATCTGTGTCAGAGTTTTGCGGATCAGTCCCGGTGCCACCATTTGAGACGCTGGCGAGTTCGGTTTCGTCGCTCAATCCGTCATTGTCATCGTCTATGTCACTATTATTGCCAATGCCGTCCGAGTCTGTGTCGAGGATTTCGCTTGCGTCAGTGGGCATTTGATCTTCATCATCTAAGGTGCCGTCGTTGTCATCATCCGGATCTTGAGCATTGCCAATGCCGTCCTTGTCAGTGTCTTGAGATTCATTGGGGTCCAAAGGGTAATCATCGTCAACATCTGGGGTGCCGTCGTTGTCATCATCCGGGTCTTGAGCATTGCCAATGCCGTCATTATCAAAATCATAATCCACGGTGAGGGTACGACTTGCGGTGTTGTTTCCTGCATCATCGCCTGCGGTGTCCCAAGGGATCACGGTGGCCGCTATGGTATAAGTTCCGGCTCCGGGTCTCCATTCCACAAAAACACTGTCTGTGGATCCGGCTAAAACGGAAATGGGTTGATCGCTTCCAATGGGATTTCCTGTGGTTGTGTTTTTGAATTGCACTGATCCTAAAAGATCATTGTTGCTGTTGTTTGTGGCAGTGGCGTAAATTTTAACGGTCTGAAGGTGCACGACCGTGGTGTCTGATAGGATGAGGTTTTCGTTTTTTATTTGAATGTCTCCATAAGCCAAAGCGAGACTGGTGGGAAAAAGCAACAGGATAGTTCCTACTATCAGGAGCGAAAATATGCGAGGGGAGGGGTGCATGGTCGCCGGGCTAAGGATAATTAGACGAGCGTAGGTTGCTCGATAGAGGGATCTTTTTTATCCGCGGAGGTATTTTCTTCTGAGGTGTTTTCTTCTTCATCAATTTCATCCGGGCGGATGATGGAAATAGAGGCTACGCGGTCTTTAGTGTTTTTTAAACGCATCAGATACACACCTTGAGTGGCTCTACCTCGAGTGGGAATAGAAGTCATGGGGATGCGTACGATTTGCCCTTCTTTGGACATAATGATGAGATCTCCTTCAACATTGGGTTCTAGCACTTCAGCTTTGACCACTTTTCCGGTTTTTTCTGTGAGATTGGCGGTTTTAACCCCGGAACCTCCACGAGATTGGAATCGATAGTTTGTGAGTGGGGAGCGTTTGCCCAATCCATTTTCTGTGACAATCAAGAGATCGGAACCTTCGCCGCTGATCACGTCCATTTGAATGACATGGTCATCGCCCTTGAGGCGCATGCCTCGTACTCCCATAGAAGCGCGCCCCATGGGGCGGACATCGTTTTCTGAGAATTGAATGCATTGTCCACCACGGCTGATCATGACCACATTGTTTTCACCATCGGTTTCTTTGACCCATTCCAGGGCATCGTCGTCGCGGAGTTTAATGGCAATGAGTCCGCTTTTGCGAACGTTTTCAAACTGAGACACTTCGGTTTTTTTAATGGTGCCTTTGGTGGTTCCCATGATTAAGAATTTTCCTGAAAATTTGTCTCCGGCATTGAGAATGGCGGTGATACTTTCGTCTTTTTCCAATTGAAGTAGATTGACAATGGCTTGACCTTTGGCAGTGCGGGAGGTTTGAGGAATTTCATAGGTGGGCAATTTGAATACACGGCCACGATTGGTGAAATATAAGAGTTCGTCGTGGTTGTGAACGTAGCGCATGGCAACGATTTCATCTTCTTCTTTGGTGGTCATGCCAATGATGCCTTTCCCTCCACGATTTTGTCGTTTGAATGACGTGGGTTCCACGCGTTTGACGTAGTTCTCTTTGGTGAGAATGACCAACATGGGATTATTGGGAATGGTATCTTTAGCGGAAAATTGACCGATCGCATGTGAAATGATTTGCGTGCGTCGTTCGTCTCCGTATTTTTCTTTGATTTCAGCCAATTCTTCTCGGATGATTTCAAGGACTTTTCCTTCATCAGCCAAAATGCCTTCGAGTTCGGTGATGAGGGCGATTTTCTCTTTATATTCATCTTCGATTTTTTGGCGTTCCAGACCGGCTAAGGTTTGGAGACGCATTTCAAGAATGGCTTGCGCCTGCAAATCACTCAATTTGAAATTTTTGATCAAGGCTTCTTTGGCATCTTCCTTTGTTTTGGACTTTCGAATGGTTGCAATGACTTCGTCAATGTTGTCGAGAGCGATCTTGAGACCTTCCAGGATGTGGGCGCGGGCTTTGGCAATTTTTAAATCATATTCAGTGCGTCGTCGAACCACTTCTCGGCGGTGGATAATAAAGTATTCCAATACCTGTTTAAGATTGAGGAGTCGAGGTTGAATGCCGTCCACGAGTGCAATCATGTTCATGTTGAAACTCGTTTGCATGGTCGTGTACTTGTACAACTGATTGAGAATTTTCTTGGGATAAGAATCTTTTTTGAGCTCAATGATGATGCGAATTTCATCACGACTGGATTCATCGCGAATGTCGGAAATGCCATTGATTTTCTTTTCGCGAACCAGCATGGCCATTTTTTCAATCAAAGTGGATTTATTCACTTGATAAGGGATTTCATTCACATGAATTCGAAATTTTCCTCCTTTCATTTCTTCGATTTCTGCGCGGGCTCGCATGGCAATTCCGCCACGGCCATTCACGTACATGGCTTTGATGGCTTCGGTGTCATAAATAATACCTCGAGTGGGGAAGTCTGGGCCCTTGATGTATTTCATGAGATCTTCGACCGTTAAATCAGGATTTTCAATGAGTGCAACCGTTCCATCTATCACTTCTCCCAGATTGTGAGGGGGGATGTTGGTGGCCATTCCCACGGCAATTCCCATGGTTCCATTGAGGAGGAGTTGCGGGATTTTTGAGGGAAGCACACGTGGTTCTTGTTTGGTGTCATCATAGTTGTCTGCCCAGTCAACAGTTTCCTTTTCAATGTCAGCCAGCATTTCTTCTGCGATGCGTTTCATTTTGGCCTCGGTATAACGATAGGCGGCGGCACTGTCTCCATCAATGGATCCAAAGTTACCTTGTCCATCGACCAACGGGTATCTAAGTGAGAAACTTTGAGCCATGCGTACCATGGAGTCGTACACAGCAGAATCTCCATGGGGGTGGTATTTACCAAGCACTTCTCCCACCACATTGGCTGATTTCTTAAAACGAGCGGAAGCGCGTAAGCCGGATTCGTGCATCACATATAAGATACGTCGGTGCACGGGCTTGAGTCCGTCTCTTACATCGGGGAGCGCACGGGAAACAATCACGCTCATGGCGTAATCCAAATAACATTCTTCCATTTCGTCTGAAATGGCGCGGTCACGGTAGTTGGGTTCAAATAATTGTGTTTTTACCTCTCCATCGTCGTCGATTTGTACAATTTCTACGTCTTCTTCCTCACTATCATCATCCATGTTATTAGGTTCATCCAGTTCGATTTCTTCCTGTTCATCGTGATTTTCTTCGTCATCAAAGTCTTGGGAGGTGGAATTTTTGGCCATGATTAAAACTTACATAAATAAAGAGTCGTGCAGTTAATTTAGCATAATTTGGAGAAATGTTGCATAGGGACGCTTGACATTTTTATCTCAATGTGGTTATATATTATCCTTGTTCTTTTTATCACCCCTATGCGTCACTCTTTAAGTAGGAATCCGTCAACAGATTTAGAAATAACGCCTCTTCAGGAGGTTGTGCAATCTCGCATGGAGACGTTGGAACCGATTTTGGATTTTATTGTTGTTAAATTTCAAGAAAAACCTCGATCGATTGATTTTGATGAAGAGATGAAAACCGTGTTTGACTATCTTAATGGTGAGTTTTTGGTGATGAAGCGTGATTTAGGGGATGAGTTTGATGGGAATATTGTAAGTTTGTTTGAGGAAATAGTTGTTTCATATTTAATTTGTAAATTTAAAGCGAAAATAGATCATACTCAGTTTCCGGATTTTTTTGAGGTTTTTTTAAAGTATGCTCGAAAGGATGCTGTAATTTTGGGAGCTTTATTGAATGCGAATATGCCTAAAGAACATATTGTTTCCATTGTCCGACAACAGGTTAAAGATTCAATTAATTTTGCAACCAGTGAGGTGGCTGCTCAGTCTTTGGATTCACTCACTCAAACACTCAATAGGGCAACTTTTGAGAGAGTGCGTCGACGTGAATTGGAACGACTATTGCGTAATGAATCCGGTATGGGAATGGCTCAGTTTTTTATTGATTTGGATAAATTCAAAACAGTGAATGATACGTTGGGACATGCAGAAGGGGATCGAATTTTGAGGGAAGTGGCTGGAATTTTACAAAAAGAATTACGTGCCATTGATGTGGTGGGACGTTTTGGAGGGGATGAATTTTGGGCTTTGGTGGTGGTTCATCATGTGGAAGGGGCAAAAGAGTTGGCAGAGCGTTTGCGTCAAAAGGTTGAAGATGCCAATTTGGGGGTGACACTTAGTATGGGGATTGCGTTTTCAAAACCAAATGGAATTCGGTCTTCTCTAAAATCCGGAGGCTCTGTATCTGATTGGTTGGATGTTGAAGAAAAGCGTCTTACTATGGAATCGGATGAAGCGATGCAAGTGGCTAAGCATGGTCAGGGGCGCAATGCGGTATGTGTTTTTGAGGAGCTTACCGATAGAGAAAAAAGATTGGCTCATGCAGCAAGTATGGAAGCGGCTAAAAAACGAGAAAAGTCTTAATTCGGTTTATGTTCTTGAATTTGGGATGATTTTTTGGTATACTTATATGATTATTTTGAACCCGTATGGCTCATGCCCGATGAAACTCAAACTCAAGTGACTCCTGCTGCTCCCGGAGAAAAGAAGAAGTCCGGTGGATTGTTTTCCGGATTAATGGCTAAGTGGAATGCTCGCACCGAGGCAAATAAATCTAAAGGTGGGGTGGTTCAAGCTTCTCCCGTAATGACTTCAGTGTCTGTCGCACCTACATTGCCTGTTGTTGCTTCAACTGCGCCCGTCGTATCTGTGTTAACGGTTGAAAATCCTCCTAAGGGTACGGATGGAAAACCTGATTATACAAAATTGTCTCCGGATGAAAAAAATAAATTAATTGAAGCGGAAAAGCTTTTTGAACAGGGAATTTCCACGATTCGAGATTTGATTGCGCCTTCTTCCATGGAAGTGGCATTCAATCATATTTTGATTGATGGAATGTTTGCTCAGAGCTTTTTTGTTTATACTTATCCTCGTTACATTGAAACCAATTGGTTGTCACCGATTGTTAATTTTGATGTGACCATGGATATGGCTCAGTTTATTTATCCGATTGCTTCGGATAAGATTTTGAAAGTTCTTAAAAGCCAAGTGGCTAAATTTAACTCAAGTATTCGCATGGCGTCTGAAAAAGGACGCGTGCGTGATCCGGCCCTTGAAACGCAATTGGAAGATGCGGAACAACTTCGTACGGACTTACAACGTGGACAGGAGAAATTTTTTCAGTTCGCGCTTTATTTTACGATTTATCATGAGGATCAGAAGAAATTGGAGCGTATCACCAAACAACTTGAAAGCCTTCTTGGTGGTAAGTTGGTGCTCACGCGACGGGCAGACCTTCGTATGGAGCATGCATTCAATTCAACCTTGCCACTTGGCATGGATCAGCTTGAAATTTATCACAATATGAACACGTCGCCGCTTGCGACAACGTTCCCGTTTGTTTCGTCTGAATTGACCTCAAATGAAGGAGTTTTGTATGGTTTGAATCGTCACAATGATGGATTGATTATTTTTGATCGATTTTCATTGGAAAATGCCAATTCTGTGGTGTTTGCCAAGTCTGGTGCCGGTAAATCGTATGCAGTTAAATTGGAAATTTTGCGTTATTTGATGACGGGCACGGATGTGATTGTGATTGATCCTGAAAATGAATATGAAGCTTTGGCCACGACGGTGGGAGGGACCTATTTAAAGGTGTCACTCAATTCGGATCGACGTATTAATCCTTTTGATTTGCCTAAGCCAATCAATGTTGAGGATCTTAAGCCCGGAGATTTATTGCGTACGGCTATCATTGATTTAACTGGTTTGGTGAAGTTGATGGTGGGTCAGATGTCGGCCGCGGAAGAAGCACTCATTGATAAAGCGCTCATTGATACGTATTCAACGCGTGGTATTACTATGGACACTACGGATCCTGGTTCATTTGAGCCTCCAACCATGGATGATTTTCACAATGTGTTGTCTTCTATGGAAGGGGCGACGGAATTGGCTCAACGTGTTCAAAAATACACGACGGGAACGTTTGGAGGTCTTTTCAATCAACAGACCAATGTGGAGATGGACAGTCATCTCATTGTGTTTTCAATTCGTGATTTGGAGGATGCGCTTCGTCCCATCGCTATGTACATCATTTTGAATTACATTTGGAATCGTGTTCGAAGTTCACTTAAAAAACGTATTCTTACGATTGATGAAGCATGGACCATGATGCAGCATGAGGATTCTGCGAAATTTTTGTTTGGATTGGTGAAACGTGCTCGTAAATATTATTTGGGGGTTACGACCATCACACAGGATGTGGAAGATTTTATTAAGAGTCCGTTTGGAAAGCCGATTGTGAGTAATTCTTCCATGCAGTTGCTTTTGAAGCAATCACCGTCCGTGGTGGAAGATTTGCAAAAAGTGTTTAATTTAACAGAAGGAGAAAAATATATGTTGCTCAATAGTGGAGTGGGGCAAGGCTTATTTTTTGCCGGATTGAAGCATGTGGCGATTCAGATCATTGCGTCTTATACGGAAGATCGAATTGTGACCACCAATCCTCAGCAAGTTTTGAAGCAGCAATCGGAGGTGACGATTGAATTTGGAGAGACTACGGGGGCGGAAGTTGCGTCAGTGCCTGCGCCTGAGGTCACGCCTGCACCGGAAGCGGTGGCTGAACAGCCAGTGGCTCAATCAATCGTTCAATAATTACACTTGAGTCTATGGTGCGCTTATGCGAAGGTGGTTTTTGTGAAAACTACGATTCGAACTCAAGCCTGGTTGGAAGAACGTTTGGCCTTTGTGTGGAAGGGGGCGTTTCCGGATTTGGAACCACTCAATAAAGTGGTTATTCAGTATGGACAACGAGCTCGGACTCGACTGGGTTCGATTCGAATGTCTAGAGACAAAAAAATTTCAAAAATTTTAATCAATCGCTTGTTTCAAATGGAGGAGGTGCCACTAGAAGTGGTGGATGTAACGATTGCCCATGAATTGACGCATTATTTGCACGGATTCAGTTCGCCTATTGAACAAAAATTTAGTTCACCACATGCGGGGGGAGTGGTGACAAAGGAATTGAAAAAGCGAGGATTTGAACCTGATATTGTATCGCAAAAGAAGTGGTTGGCAGAGCAGTGGCCTTTGTTATTGCGTGAGCATGTGCCGCTTCGTCGTCGCGCGGTTCGTCGAAAAAAATGGTCGTGGTTACGTTTGATTTAAGCTTCTGGAACCTCTGAAAAATACACCGATGACTGCAATTTCCCCCCTTCGGCTACAAATGACTCAGACCTCCTCACCGTATCGTAACCTTATACGGCATTGTCGGCCTTCATTAAGGATAAGGTGTTT
>Ga0210006_1001848_pt1 | contig 14301 bp, 12 predicted proteins | sample CryGey02umfilter_2_FD_185452 | JGI IMG/M metagenome (GOLD analysis project Ga0210006, IMG submission 185452) | Groundwater microbial communities from aquifer in Utah, USA - Crystal Geyser 4/10/14 0.2 um filter (SPAdes) (version 3) | ecosystem: Environmental > Aquatic > Deep subsurface >... | reverse complement strand
ATAGTATAGTCAAGCTTTAACCAGTTTGGCTAATTTTAGAATATTTTTAAAAAATTATTAAGACATTTTTTATTTTTCTTTCCAGCTTTTCCGTTTTGGCCTGTGGATATGTGGATATGTCAAGATTTTTTTCTCTTTTTTGGACATCTTTTTTATCCGCCACTCCGCTTTGGCGGCCAAGGGCTTATTTTTCAGCTTGCGGGAGTAGACTATCCTGACCGGCCTACGCCCGCGAGTATATTTGGCGCCTAAAAAAGAGCTATTATGCTTTTTGAGGCGCCTTTTTAAATCCGTGGTTATGCCAGTATAAAAAGTCCCGTCCGCGCATTTTAAAATATAAACCTGCCACATATGTTTTTACCCCCTTTCCGCCAGCTGGCGGACAAAGGGGGTTAGGGGGATTTAACTTATAATCTCCTGCACTCTGCCCACTTCCCCAGTTTCCAGGCGCACTTTTATGCCGCGCGGATGATTAGCTGAATTGGTTAAAATATCGGCCACCACGCCTTCAGTTAATTCTCCCGTGCCCTGATGATGCTTTTGTACAATGGCCACGCGCCGGCCCGGGTAAATGTTATTGCGGTTGGTTCCATCCATAATTTATATTTATCTATCAAAATCTGGGCGATCTAATCCTTTGTCTCTGGCCACCTCAACTAAAGCCGAATAAAAAAATCGGCTCGTCGGTCGCTCTACGCTCATTAGAATTATTTATCAAGCCGATTATTTCGGCGTTAGTAAAAGAATATATCAGATTATATTTGCTAAAATAAGCATCTTGATGCGGATTACCGGGAGCATTTGATATTAATTTAGACAACAAATCAATTAATTCATTCAGTTTGCCAATATTAATCCTCTCCTCCTGCTTTGGCTTTTCTTTAAATTTTTTCCCGCTTTCTTTATCTTTGGCCTCTTTCTCTCTTTTGTAAGCCAAAAAGTTAAATATTTCTACCATATTTTATAATTATTTTAAGCTAAAGTTAAATAAAATATACAATATTAACCTTATTTACTTTGACAAAAAATATTAATTTGCTATAATATAATCAATACCTACGAAAAAGACCCTTGCGCGGTTTCGTCTGCGCCGGGGGCTTTTTCTTTTTCAGGATTTTTTAAAAAATGAACGGACTTCATCTAAATATACTATCGGCACGTTCGTCCGTTTAAGCAGGATTGAACATTTATCTTTGGTGTGCGGCGATAGCACGGCCATTAGCTTTCTGCGGCTCATAAAGAATTTTACCAAACTGGCGTAGTCGCCGTCGCTGGAGATGAGAATCGCTGAACCAAATTTATTTTCATAAACATCTATGGCTGCCTGCAAGACTAAATCAGCATCGCAATTTCCCTTTGCTTTTCCATCGCCGTCATATATCACTTCCTTAAATATCAAAATAAATCCGCACTCTTGAAGGTAGGCGTATAAATCTTTGTATTTCGGTATCAGCCCGATAAAAATGTAGGCATTTTTCACGCCGTATTTTTCCTTGAGCCAAACCCTGAATCTTTTATAATCCAATCCCCAGCCCGAGCTTTTAACGCCTTTATGCAAATTTGCGCCGTCTATATAAGCAAAATTGTTTTTATCTTTATTCATAGCTTAACTTTACCATTCTTAAGCTGATATTTCAACTTTGTTGGTAAAATAAAAAACACCGTGATGAAGGTGTTTTTTTATTAAATTAAATGTTTTTTAATTTTGATGAAATGGTCAACCGACAATTTCATATTTCCATTTCTGCTCTTCGCAGAGCTTTATGAGATTAGTTTCGCTTGAATGAGTCATTACGCAAAAGGTCTGTCCTCGCTCACTTAGACTTAAGGCCGCATAAGCCACCGCCAATTCGTTGCCAGCCAAATTGATTCCAGGGAAAGTCAGGCTGAAATTATCCACCCCGCTTGAAGTTGAACAATAACGAAGTAAGTCACAATAGGCATAATCTCTAACAAAATCGCTAATATTATTTAACGAATCGGATAATTGGTATTGGCTTCCGGTACGCGGGTCTACTGCCGGAGCCACCTCCGCGACACATTGGGTAAAAGAATTACCTTGAGATATTGAATAACAAGTCACAATCCCATTTACAGAGCTTTCTTGCCACGTGGGACAAGAATATATCGCCTGCGAAGAACCAATTAAAACGTATGAATTTGGGTTTATATCTGGCATATTTTTTATAAATAAATTAAGCCTATATTATATCAAAAGTGTCAATTATGTTCGTGGACTTGAACAGTACTTACAAAAAATCCGCCATCCCAAGGCAGATATTTTTGCGCTTTCCGAAAAAATACTAGTTCTATCACGATAAATATTTTTTTCGATCAGGTTTAAATAAATTTAAAATATTTAATACCATCTTCTTTCAGAAATTTCCCTTAATCTTTCGAGTACTGGTGTATTATATATAAATTCAACACTCATTGAAACATCATTTAAAATTTGTTGCGAAAGCGGAGGAATCACAATCTCTAGTTGTTGCAGAGGTTGCGTTGGTTGAACTGGTACAGCCGGAACCTGGAAGTCGCCAGGCTGTTGGACAACCGAAACCGTTGGTACTGATAACTGCTGAGAAGAATGTGTTATATGTAAATCTTTATTTTTTTGCTGAGAAATTGTCTCTATAAGAGTATCAATATAAGACGCTTTGGCATAGAAATCACTAATTAAATCTAGGTTTTGAATTTCTTTTAGTTCTTTTATAAACAAGTGTATATTGTCATTCCAGCTATTCGTTGGCAATAGTCTTTCCCACAATTTATATTTTTTTGTATCTCTATATTTTCTAAATTTTCTGTTCCGCGTAACGAACTTCTTGAAGAATTAATTTAGCAGCATTTCTTTTATAGTCTTTCTTCTGTTTTAGGTATAAATAAATAGCAAACAGACCAACAAGAAGGGTAACGACGCCTATATTGCTATTAAAAAATGATGGGATTGACACTAAAATTTTTATAAACATATTTTTTACTTCCACCCCTGCCCGACAATCCTAAATCCCACCTGCTCCTGCGGGATTTGAATCGGACCTTGCGGGGTTGGTTGCATAATATTAACTTGCTGTTTTTTATATTCAATCAACAGCTCGAAATAATTTGCCAACTGCGAACTTTCAATATAGGCGATTTTATAATCTTTCCTGGTTTGCATCGTATTTATGCCGAGCTCATTTTCAGCGTTCCACATAACCCCAAGATTCATTTCTTTGACATACTCCTCATATAAATCAGACAATGCTTTAGATAAACTTTCATCGGCGAAAACCACGCTTTTCACTCCCAAATCTTCCTTGGCCTCTTTGCGGCCGATAAAATATTGGTGCGAATAAAGTTTTTCCGTGAAATAATCAACGATTTTTTCAATCTCTTCCTCGCGCATCGGCGAGGTATGGCTCTTTAAAAGCCGTTTGGCTAAAATTCTGATTAAATTATGCGTCCGGTTAACATTACCGAGCGCCAACGGATGAATTTGCGGATTGGATTCCACGAATTTGTTAAATATCATGGCCAGTTGCTCGTCATTTTTAATGCCGAATTTATTTTTTGCCAAATCAAAGTAAGCCATTACGTCTTCAACCGAAATAGGAATTTTGTTCTGCGGATTTTGCGGGTCTTGCGGATTAAAAACATTAGCAGTTGAGGGGTCAATTGGTGAAAGCTCCGATAAATCGCTCATTACAATTTCATCAGCGCCCAGAGATATCATGGTAGCCGCGCTATGGGCTTTATGAGGAATTAATACCGAGAACTTATCGCAATACTCCCGAATCATTGAAACTAAACGCCACGGTACCATCGTGTCTCCGCCCGTGCTGTATAAAAACAGGTCAATTTTCTCGGTTTTACCGATATTACGCAGTTGTTTACTTATTATTGGAATAATATCCATTGCCACGCGAGCATTAACCGGCCCCTGCCGATCGCTGGTTAAATAAGTAATTACCCTTGAACCTCTGATTTGTTCAATCTTTTTTATAAGTTCTTTGCTGGCCATATTGTTTGAGATTAGAATTATAAGTTATTATATTTTAACCCTTACTTTAGATAAAGTCAAACGCCCTTTTAGAAACTAAAAACACCCCTTTCCGGGGTGCTGTATATCGTTCTATTTTATCGGACATAATTTAAAAATTGTCATATTGATTTAAAGTAGAGCAATATTCTTTAGCGGGATTGCAGTATGTTTTTTTCGGCGTGTTATCAATAAACCAAAAATAATAAAATACATAAATGGTCATAATAACAATAATGGCGAATAAATATTTTTTCATTTTTTTGGCTGATAAGTTTTTTTAAATTCTTTTAATAGGAAATGGATTCCGGCTCGGAGGCCGGAATGACAAGCGAAGGACTACATCATTTTTTTGCGGATAAACGCCGGAATGCCAAGTTCGTCGTCTTCGGCCTCTTCTAGACCTTTCTTTTGCGCTGGTTCGGCCTGGGCCTGCTTTAAAGGCGAAATTTTGCTTTTCTTTTTTAACAGGTCCTTTTTATCTTTTTCCTCTTCCGCGCTGATATAGGGATTGGGCGTATAGGCTCGTTCCGAAGAAATCGCCTCGGAAACGCCCACGCGCCGGCCGTCAAAGCCAGTCGCTATCACGGTTATTTTAATTTCATCTTTATATCTTTCATCAATCACGGCGCCGAAAATAATCTTAGCGTCTTCATCGGCCGAACTAGTCACCACTTTGGCCGCTTCATTAACTTCATGCATGCTTAAATTGGGCCCGCCCACGATGGTGAAAAGAATGCCGCGCGCGCCTTCAATGGAAAGTTCCAATAAGGGCGAGCTGATGGCGGCTTTAGCCGCTTCAATGGCTTTATTTTCGCCCGAGGCCTGGCCGATACCCATCAAAGCCGAGCCAGCGTTGGCCATAACGGCTTTAACGTCGGCAAAATCAACGTTTATTAAGCCGGGCGCGGTAATCAGTTCGGAAATTCCTTGCACGCCTTGGCGCAAAACTTCGTCCACCACCATAAAGGCGTCGAGTAGCGAAGTTTTTTTATCGATGACTTGCAATAATTTATCGTTGGGAATGGTAATAATGGTATCAACTTTATCGGCCAATTCGGATAAGCCGCGCTCGGCGATATTTTTTCTCTGCGCGCCTTCGAAAGAAAACGGCTTGGTCACCACGGCCACGGTCAAAGCGCCCAGGTCGCGGGCGATTTCGGCGATGATGGGCGAAGCGCCCGTGCCGGTACCGCCGCCTAAGCCGCAAGTCACGAAAACCATGTCCGCGTCTTTTAACATGTCGCGAATATCGTTCTGCGCCTCTTCGGCCGAACGTTTGCCCAGTTCCGGATCCATGCCCGCGCCCAAACCGCGGGTAATGGTTTTACCGATATGAACCTTTTTTGAAGCCTTATTGTAGTGCAGGGCCTGGACATCGGTATTGACCGCGATGAATTCCACGCCGCGGATGCCGCAATCAATCATGCGATTAACCGCGCTGCCGCCCGACCCGCCGACGCCGATGACTTTTATTTTGGCAAAGGTTTCCACTATGGGTTTTACTTCCGCCATATTTATAAAAAAGAGATTAGAAATTAAGCTATTTTTATTTTAGCCTATTATTAAAAATTTATCAAGAGCCGAAAATCCGGGTCAAAATTATGAGCTGTATAAAACTTTTATACACCCCGCTTTAAGGAATCAGCGAGCTGAACCATTGCTTGATTTTCTCCAGAGTCTTGCCGGCCGCGCCGCTTCCCGGCCAGCTCAGTCTTGAGCCTTTGGCGCCTTTGGTTAATTGGTTGCCCCAAGCCACTAACCCCAGAGCGGTCAGATAATTTACGTCATTGACTTTATCAATGACCAAAGGCACATTTTTATTTACGCCCAAACAGGCGGGCAGGCGCAATTTGTTTTTAGCCGCCGCCACGATATCAGCCAACTTGGCGCCGCCGCCGATTAAAAATACTCCGGCCGGGAGCATCCCACTGCGGTCGATTTTTTTCAGTTCATTGTCAATTTTTTCAAAAATTTCTTCTACCCGCGCTTCAATGATTTCGGCCACGTATTTTCGGGAAACTGTCATACTTTCCTCCAAAACGTTTTCTTCCTTAGCCAGCTCCGAAACGTCCACCTCGTCCTTTTTGCCGTATTTATCGCTTCTGGCCGAACCATATTCCAATTTTATGCGCTCGGCCAAATTAATCGGGCACCTTAGCCCGATGGCCACGTCGGAGGTGATATGTTCCGAGCCGATCGGGATGACCGCGGCGTGCAACAATTCGCCTTCCTCAAACACGGCCAAAGAGGTGGTGGCGGAACCGATATTGATTAAAGCCGCGCCCAATTCCTTTTGTTTGGGCCCGATTACCACCTCACTCGCGGCCAAAGGCGACAACACCAAATCCTCAATTTCCAAGCTGGTGCGGTAAATGGCTTTGGTTAAATTTTTTATCTGGCTACTTAATCCCTGAATAATTAAAGTTTCCACTTCCAGCCTGACGCCGGTCATGCCGATCGGGTCTTTAATGCCTTCCTGATTGTCCACGGTAAATTTCACCGGAATGACGTGCAGAATTTCATAATTAGGCGGCACGGACAAAGCCTGGGCCGCTTCAATCGCCCGATTGACGTCGTCTTCGGTGATTTCATTGTCGCTTCGCCCGACGGCCACCACGCCATGGCTTTTTTCGCACTTTAAATTCGGGCCGTTGATGCCCACCCAGACGTTGGTAACCGGCACGCCGATCAATCTCTCGGCTTTTTCCAGGCAGGCCGAAATCGCCGAAGTGGCGTCTTCAATCGAATTGACCACGCCGCGGTTAATGCCTTCGGCCGGCACGGTGACCGCGCCCAAAATCTGCAATTGTTCCCCGGAATCTCTCAAGGATTTCTGCCCGACCACTAATCTAATGGCGGTTGAACCGATGTCCAGTCCGGCGATAATGTTATCTTTCATAATATGATTATTATACTAAAAATTTTTAAAGCTGTCCAAATAATTTATACAGGTGCGGCCAAAAAATTATCGCGCCGACTATAATCGCGGCCAAAGAGGATAAAAGCACCGCGGCCGCCATGATATCTTTAATTTCTTTGACATAACTGTTAATTCTGGGTTTTAAAACGTCGGTAATGCGCTCCACCGCGCTATTGGCGATTTCCGCCACCAGCACCAAGCAAATCACCAAAATCAAAACCAGCCACTCTCCCGCCTCAATTTCAAAATAAACGCCCAAGCTTAAAACCACTAAGCTGGCTAAGGTCTGAATCTGTAAATTTTGCTCTTCGCGAAAAGTTTTCACCAACCCCTTGACGGCATAGCCGAAACTTTTGAATAATCTACCCACTCTTATCATAAATTATTTTTAATAAACTCTTCCCCCAATTTCATCATCTTCAGCCGGCCGGCTTCAGTTTTATCGTCATAACCAACTAAATGCAAGAGTCCGTGGACCAAAACGAAAACCAGTTCCTCTCTAGCGCTATGGCCGTACGACTTGGCTTGCCGCTTGATCTGAGCATAATCCAGCACCAACTCGCCCAATAAATCGCCTTCGCCGGCTTGCCCTGTTAAATTGCCCTTAGCATTATTTAATAGGGCGAACGCTAAAACATCGGTAGTCTTATCCAGGCCGCGGTAAAGCCGGTTCAGTTTTTTCATTTCCGCGCCGCTGACAAAAGCCACGGATAATTCCCGGCCACTAACCTTATAAACGCTAGCGAATTTTTCCGCCGCCGACTTCACCAACTTTAAAGCTAGCCCGCAATTTGCCTTATTATTAATCTCCACCATCTCATTTTAAGGTAAAAGATTTAATCAGCAGCTGATAAATATTAGGGTACTCTAGGAGACTACTTTCCCCCGGATTATAGGTCAGGCTGAAAATATAATTTTTCTTATCATCCATCAGATACAAAGTCAAGCCGTCCCGGCTTTTCAGGCCTTGCCAGCTATCGCCGCTCACCCGGTCGGTTTCCTTGACCGCGCTAACGACCAGCTGCTCCACATACCATTGGTCAAGCGTTTGCCTGGCGGCGTTGGGCTGAACCACGATTTGGATAAATTGATTGTCGGCTGATTTAAACATCACCGAATCATCGCCGCCATTAGTGCTCTCTTGCCATGACTGGGGGTAAAGCACATTATAACTAAAGGTTTTATTCTCATAAGAGACAATCGTCGGATTGTCCGTTAATTTGCCCCGACTGGCCGGGTCATATAGGTTTAACAGCTCGGCTCCGTCGGCATAACCATCGCCGTCCGAATCCGGAATCAAGGAGTTTGTGCCCAAAAGACCTTCTTCCTTGTCGGTCAAGCCGTCGCTGTCGCTATCCGCGGCTGGTATTAGGTCGGCGGCGACTGCTTCGGACACGGCTTCAGGAGTGGTGGTGGCGGTGGTAGTGGCCAAACTTTCATCAGTCGGCAGGGTGGCTAATTCGGGGGTAGTGGTTGCCGGGGCAACGCTTTCCGGCGCGGTCCCTGCTTCAACTTGCTCTAGCTGTTCAGTTAAAGTTGGTTCGGTTACTTCAGCCGTCTCGGTCGCGCTCGGCGGCCGGAATAAAAAATAATAAAGCGCGGCGGAAATGATAATTAAAAACGCCACGCCGCCAGCGATAATGGTCAGGCCGACGATTTTGGCGCTGTTCATTTTGTCTGCCTGGTTGCGAAACCGCTCCGGCATGGCATGAATGGAGACATTATCAATGGTAATCTGCTTCTCCGTTACCGGCCCAGAAACCGCTAACTCCGGCCTGGCCTCGGCCGTGGATTTTTTTCTAAAAAAATCAAAAATATTCATAAATTTTCTCTTGTTTTCTTGTTCTATGGATTTATTTCTAAAAGCTTGCCCTGGCCTTTGGGATTATAATCGCCGGCGATTTCTTCGCCATCCTTGTAACCATCGCCGTCGGTGTCGGAATTTAGCGGGTCAGTCTGGTAGACTTTGACTTCTTCGCGGTCAGTCAAGCCATCCTGGTCCGAATCAATATTGTTGGCATTGGTGCCCAAAGCGGCCTCTTCTTCATCAGTCAAGCCGTCTTGATCGCTATCCAGTCGCTCCGGCACGACGGCAGTTTCGGCCGGCTGGCTCGGTTCAGGAGCAGTTGTTTCGGCCGGCGGCTCCGGCGTTACCGTCTCCAGGCTGGTCTTTTCGGTTTCGGTCTGAACCGGCGGGCTAACCGGCGCGGTCTTATCGCCGGCAAAAAACTTTAAGCCAAAATAACCGCTAATGGCGACAACTAAAACCACGGCCAGCGAGCCGAAAATCAGCCCCTTTCTATTTTTCCAGATCTGCTCTTCCGGAATCACCGTGGCATAGGACGGCGTGTTGGCTGGCCTAGGTTGAAAGACTTCCGGCTTACCGGTTTTGTCAACTTCGGCGAACATGTCTTCGGCCTTGGCCTCCCCCCTGACAAGGGGGGTTGGGGGGGTTGCGTTTTGCGCGGTTTGCTTATCCAAATCATCAAACATAAAATTATAGCTGTCATTGCGAGGAGCGTCAGCGACGAAGCAATCTCACGAATTATTTAAAATTCATCATACGTGAGATTGCTTCGCTCCTTTCAGTCGCTCGCAATGACGAAAAGTTTTATATATTAATCTTCCCGGAAAAAATAAAATTCTTTTAAAATATTTTGTTGAGCGGCCTCGGGGCGGATCACCGCCGTATCGCTCAAAACCGCCGGCAGGTCGTCGGCCAGGCCCGGTCCACCGGCATCGCGGCAATAATATAATTCAAAATTGGTGTTATAGCAGCCGCCGCCGGCCACCGAACAGTTGCCCGAAGTGTCGCGCCACGGCTGCCAGGTTAAATTGCCGCTGGCGTCATTTTTATAGGCTGGCCAGGGATTGGCGCAAAGCATCACGTAGGCCCGGGCCGCGCCGGAAGTTTCTTTGCCTGCCGATTTTTGCTGGTTGGCCGTATCGGCCGTAATGGTGGCCTTGGCGCGAACCAAGGTGCTGTCGTCTTTAACATTCTGCGCCACTAAAGTCTGAACCGTGCTGTTGGCGGCGGCGCTGCCGTTTTTAAACTTAACCACCGCCTGATCGTCAATCGCCCAATCCCAGCGCCAATCATAAACATTGGCGAAAGGCATGATCGGCTGACCAGCGGCCGAGTAAGCCGTAGCGCTAAAGACTTTATCGCTGTCTTTAATGGCATCGTATTTGTCTGCTGGCGGCGCCAGATGAACGTCATCGGCCGGATCATTGACCGCGGTGGTGAATAAATAACTTGTCGGATCAACTTTGACGTAATTCAGCTGGCAAATGCCGCTATCGGTTTGGCTGGCGCCTTTGGTGATAAATGACCAGATTTTTCCCTTATAGGCAACGCCGTTAAAAGTTATTTCATCGGTCGGTTTCATGCCCACGCCGTCCTGGCTTAAAACTCCGTCATGCTTTGCGTCGATTAAATCAGCCTCTCCTTTTATTATAACATAATATGTTCGGTTTGCCTCCAAAACCCGCGCTGACGCGAACTCCAAGATGGTTTTAGAGCCGCTAACGGTTCCGCTGACCGCGCCGGTAACGGCGCAGAAATTGCCGCTTAGCTCTTCGGCCCGGGCTTGACCGGCGAATAATTTATTGACTAACGGCAATTCGGCCAGCCAAAATTTTATTTTGCCGGCCAAAGTCGGCTGGTAAGCCGCCGTTAGGGGCGCTAGGCCGGCCGGACATTGGCCAGCGCCATAATCAGCGGCCACGACCACATTTCCCCGGAAACTGCTTAGTTGCATCGGCTGGTTAAAAATAGCCTGAATCAAATTGTTGCGGCAGACGTTGGCGCCGACCGGCTTAACCTCTTCCACTAACGGCCGGGCCTGACAACAAGAGTCGGCGCCGCAACCCACGGTCTCGGCCGAACCGCAGTCGCTATCCGCGCTGCAGCCGCAGCAAAGTCCGCGGCTAGCGCCGGTACAACTGCCTTTATCGGCTTGGCATTTTAAGGGAGCGGCGCATTGGTCTTGGCGGCCAGGGTCGCAACAGCAAATGCCGCAAGCCTGGGCGCTAACCGGCGCGCCAGCCTGATTTAAGCAAGTCAAACCAGTGCAAATGGAGTTATCGCAAACTTCTTTTTGGGTGGAACCGTCTTCCTTAACGCAGGCCTGGCCCGGCAAAGTTATATTGGAACATTTAATCTGGCAATCCACTGGCGTTAAATAAACCGCGGCCGTGGAACTGGCCACCGGCTTGTTTGAACAGGCGTTGCCGGTGTCGGCGCAAGCATAATAAGCGCAGTAGGAATAATTCGGACCGCTATAACTAATGGCGCCGCCGCTTTTGCCGGCGCCAGCGCGGCAAGTATTCTTTTGGGCGTCAACGCAACAAACTCCCGCCCCTTTATTATTACATTCTTCTAAACTGGAAACTGAAGCGCAGTCTTTACAGACGCCTAAGCCGTCAGCGCCGGCCGTGTCGCAGTATTTGCCGCTGGTGCCGGAACAGTTGCACTTGGCGTTGGCGGCGGCCTGATCAACGCTGCCGCCGGCAGTTTTTACGGTGCAGCCGGTGCACAAACCAAAATCTCCGCCGCTGCCGCAGGTGTTATCGCAAGTCAGACCGGGACAGCAGTCCGGATTGCCGGCCGCGGTATTATTGGCTTTATTGCAGCAGCATTCGCAGCTGGCCGGAACCTGCCTCGTGCATTCATTATTAGAGCAGTTGGAACCGGCCGGGCAAATGGTTTTGTCCACGGCGCAGACTCCGGTCCCGTTCTCTTCCAGGCAAACAAAGCCGTCAGGGCAAGCGGAACAGGCCGTTCCCAAGCACTTGCTGCCGTCCACGCTTTTGGCGTAGCCGCTAACGCAGCTTTGCTGGCTGTCGTAATACCAAGCATTCCGGCCGTCAACCGAGCCGCACTTCAAAATCACCCGATTGCCGTTAACATCAGTCAAGCCGCTAGTTTCTTGGCTTTTATTTAAATCGCAGCTACCGGAAATCTTTTTACATCGATTAAGCGCCGCGCTGTAAGAACATAAATTGGTTCCGGTCGCGCCTTGACATTTAGTTAACTCCTGGCAAGCCTGGTTGCCGCAGCTGATACCCACTTTGGCCGGCCCGCCGCTACTGGTTGAACATTTGCCCGGCGAGTTGGGACAGAAATAAGCGGACGCGCACTGGCTGCCGTAGCCGGCGCAAGATTCTATTTGGCTTGGACTGCAAATGCCGGTGTTTCGGTCGCAAGTCTGGCCGGTCGGACATTGGCTGGAATCGGTGCATTCGCATAAGCAGGTTTTAGGATTACAAACCGGCGCGCCGCTGTAAGCGCCGCAACGGCTACTGTCCGCCTGGCATTGGGCATTATCACCGCTATTGACATTGCATGATTTTTTGCAAACGCAGCTGGCGGCATCGCAAACTAAATTAGCGCCGCATTGGGATTTAGTAACGTCGCAACTGCCGGCCGCGCCGCCCGAATAGCAAGGGTCGCCGGCCTGTTTGGCGCTGGTCCGAAAATTCCAACTGAATTCACAGCTGCCGGCTAATCCTTCTGAACAGCTGCCGGCTTTGCGGCAAACCCCTGACCATAAGCTGCCGGCGCCGCAACATTCTTCGCCGCTACTGCATTGGCTGCTGGTTGAACATTTGCCCACTTTAAAAGGCAGGGAGTTACTGATGCCGCCTTGGCTGGTGATAACTTTGACCGGTCCGGAAGCCGCGCCGGTGGGCACGTTAGAATCAATTTTCTGGCTGGTCCAGCCGCGCACGCTGCCAGCTTGATTGTTAAAATATTGTATCCGGCCGCTGCCTTGGGTTGAACCGAATCTTTCGCCAAAAGCGGCCACCGGCTGGCCGGCCGGGCCGTTATTCGGGTCAAGCGAACATAATCCCGGAGCCGGCGTTCCGCCATTGATGGTAAAATCAGCCGGCGCGCTGGCCCGGCCGTCGCTACTATTTACCACGACTTTATAGGCGCCCAAATTATCTGCTTTAGGCACCTTGACTACGATATAATTATCATGCCACCAGCTTAAGCGGCAGGCCTCTGGAAAGTCTATATCAGCGTTAATCTGGTTAGCCGGGTCGGCCGGCAAATAAAATTTTACCGAGCTGGTTTGCGCGTTATAAGTTTTAAAATTGCGGCCGTAGATGGTGATATACTGCCCGGCCGGTCCGGCCGCTGGCTCAATATAATCAATGGCCGGATTTCTGGCCGCGTCGCTTTTAACCGTAAACGACAGCTTATTGGACGGTAAATTATTGACTTTAACGAAAACTGAACTCGGGCCAGCGGCCAAATTGGGCACGGCCGCGTCCACCGAAGTATTGGTCCAGTTGGTGGCATTATTGGCCGCCAGGAAGCTGGCGTCACTGCCGAATAAGACCGCCTGGCCGGTTCCATTAAAAGCATTGCCTTGTAAATTGAAACGGTCGTTTAAAAAGCCGCTTGTAGGATTAACCGAGCAGACGCCGGGCCGCTTTAAATTATTCACCAGAAAATCTTTAACTTGCGGCCCGCGGTCATTGTCAGTAGTGTCAAAATTATTATTTTTATCTTGAACCTTCAGGCTGCCGGTGTTGGCGCTGGCCGGCACCACGGCGATAATCTGGCTGTCGGACCAGGCGCTAGAGCAGCTGGCGTTTAGACTACTGGCCAAAGCTGCTTCTTTATTGTTGCTAAATAAAACTTTGCCAGCGGTATTGCCAAAATATCTTCCTGTAATACTGACAAAATTCCCAACCGCGCCATTAGGCGTGTCAGTATCGCAGCTGCCAGCCGCGCCGCAGTCCGCGTCAGCGGCGCAAAATTTATTTTTATCATTAGAGCAAAAACCGCCATCAGGACTGACGTTAAAAATTATCGGCTTGGTGCCGCAACGGCAGGCGCCGCTTTGGCAATCGCAGAAAAAGCTGGAGCATAAATTATCATCGCAATTCGCCTCGTCGGCGCCGCACTGATTAGGCTCGGCTTTATTGCAAGCTCCTCCTAAGCAGGCTAAGCAGTCACCGCCGCAATCAATATCAGTTTCATTGCCATCTTTTAAGCCGTTACAGCAATGGCCTGGCTTAATTACCGTGGTAAAATTACTGGACGCCGACTGGTTGGCCTGGTCATAGGCATAAAAACCGAAGCTGTATTTATCTCCGGCCGCCAAGCCGGCAGTATCATATTTATAGGCATATGATTGATAAGTTTGCCCGCCGCCCGGCACCACCAAAGCCGTCTGCTCGCTCGCCTGGCCGCCTGCCTCGCCGGCAGGCAGGCCTTTTTTTTGCGTAAAGCGCAAAGCGGCAATACCCAAATCGTCCCGGCCCCAACCCATAACGGTATTGGCATCGGCTTTTAAGCTGCCGTCGTCTTGGCAGATTTGCGCCGGCACCAAGCCGGCGG
>Ga0210006_1001842_pt1 | contig 14337 bp, 26 predicted proteins | sample CryGey02umfilter_2_FD_185452 | JGI IMG/M metagenome (GOLD analysis project Ga0210006, IMG submission 185452) | Groundwater microbial communities from aquifer in Utah, USA - Crystal Geyser 4/10/14 0.2 um filter (SPAdes) (version 3) | ecosystem: Environmental > Aquatic > Deep subsurface >... | reverse complement strand
TATTAAGGTATGGGAAAGAAAATACAAGTAACAAATACTATTTTTATAAGTATTATAGCCCTAATTCTTACTTTTGCATCAATTACTTCAATTATCGCCCTTATTTGGGGAACTTTCGTTATTTCTCACTTAATCTCTTTAATAGGATGGATAATTTCTATAATTTACTTTGTTTTGTTAATCTTATCATTCAAAAGAAATAATTTAACCAATAAATATTTTACCTGGGCTTTTATTTTAAATCTTATTGGAATAATATTTGTGATTTTATTTTTTATTGGAGGGACTGTATATTTGGCAACTTTACCTGGGTCTTCTTTAAGTCAAATAACTGAGAACATTAGCAAGTTAAATAGTGTATCCTCAATACTTAATTATTTTGTGAGTATTATTTATTTGGTATCTTTTATAATTTTCTTAATTGGATATTTTAAGACTAAAAAATAACAATTAATGGAGTTTCCTAGTTTCAGATTAATTCTCCTTCCTGAACACTTTTATTCTGGTTAGGGCGAGGGACTTTTTTCTTTTTTTAAAGATAAAAACATTTAAATAGTAAGAAAATCTTACTATAACATGGAAATTGAATTAACAAAAATAAGCAGCAAAGGACAAATAGTTATTCCTCAAGGAATAAGAGAAAAACTTGGGCTAGATGAAGGTGAAACTTTAGTTGTTTCTGTAAAAGACGGACTTATTGTTCTTAAAAAAATAGAGGGATCTTTGACTGAAGAGGATTTAAATACCCTCATTGAAATAAAAGATGCCTGGCAAGAAATAGAATCTGGTAAATGCAAAAAAATGAAGAGTGACGAATTTTTAAGAGAAATATCTAAATGGTAGATATAATTTATACTGATAAATTTGAGAAGGAACTTAAAAAAGCAGATAACTCTATAAAAGAAAAAGTTATCAAACAAATTCAAAAAATTATTGAAACACCTGAAATAGGAAAACCTCTAAGATATAATTTAAAGGGCGAAAGAACTGTTTATGTCAAGCCATTTAGGATTATTTATTCTTTTTTTAATAATACTCTTTATTTTCTTAGATTTGAACATCGCGGGGATGTTTATGACTGATTTAGGACAATTCTCCAGAGCCGAACACTTCTGTTAGAGGTAGGGTGGGACTTTATACTTCTTTTAAGTGGTAACAAAGTAGAAAGATTTAAATATCCTATAAATTTTGTGGAAATATGGATAAAAAAGGAATAAAATTAAGAGGAGAAGATATTGGAGTAATTATAGGTAGGACTAGCGGTTATGCATGTTTTTACAAGGCATCTGGCTCATGGGTGCCTCGCTAAGAGATGGGATTTCAGGACGTTCTAAATGGTGTAGGGAATAGTCCACAGGTAGCTATACCTTATGATTTAATTGATAGGGTTGAAGTTAGTGGAAACACTGTTTGGATGAACAGGGAAAATTATGATTTGGGAAAGCTAGGAAGAAGTATTCCTCAAAATTATTATGGAAGAGGAGATGTAGAATTATATGATCGTGATGCAGACAAGGTTAGATTTCAGGGATTATTGGATAATCCTGCAGTTTCCAATGTGGGATTTAGACAAATTGATTAATTCTTTAAATGCGCACTTTTAATCAGGTTAGGGATTTTTTATTTCTATGTAAAATTCAATAATCAGTCAATTAAAAGATAGGAAGGTTTAAATATGGCATAACACTAATTAGTGTTATGGTTAATGTATTAACAGACAAAGAAAATAAGATAATTGAAAAAAGATTATCAAATAAAAAGCTTAGTCAATCAGAAAGGAATAGATTAAGCAAAGCAATAAGGCCTAAATTAAGGGAGATTTCTTTGATAGACTCTAAAAAAATCTTGGATAAAATAGAATATAATCCAAGTTCAATATCAATTGAAAATAAAATTGTGAAGGTAATAAATAGCAATATCAAAGAAGTAGCTTCTATAATCCTGTACGGTTCAGCAATTCAGACCAACTATCATGAATATAATGATATTGATATAATGATTGTAACTAAATTAAGAATTTACTCCCATGAGATTGATAAGTATAAAATAATAAATGAAATTAAAAGTATACTAAAAGAAAATTCAATAATGTCTGATATTGAAATAATCAGCAAAGACAACTTGGTTAAAAGTTATAAAAATAGTCCTACTTTAATTTATGAATTAAAGGATCATAAGATAATATATGGGGATATAAAGATACCTAATGAGATTGAAATATACAATATTGATCTTCAAATGAAATTAGATTGGAGTGATATTCCTGTTTCAAAGCCCACTGGAAATGAAGTTTATTGTGCTTTAAGAAATACTACTCTTGTCAGGCTTTTACTTAATAAGGTTATTGATAACTCGAAGTTGAAAGAATCCCTATATAATGAATTGGGGAAGAATTTAATAGAAAAATTAAAAAATAATCAGCATTCTAATCAGGATTTAAAGTATTCTTTAAATTATTTGAAAAATTTGATAGAAGATACAAGGAAACAAATAGGGGGAAATCTATGGGAAAAGATAGAACTATCAAATTAATTGCTAATTTAATTGGAAAATCCACTGCACATAAAATTCTTATTAAATATACAAACATGCCAGAATCAATCAATCACATGTCAAGCGAGATAGATAATTATAGGGGGCAATTATCTGAATATATTACTCAATATAATTGGAATACTTACGACAAACAAAAAATAAAAAAAGAAGCAGAAAAAAGCTTAAACAGAGAATTAAAAGAAAATCATTTCACTAATGTAATTTTCCCAAGCAGTGTAAAAATAAAATTTCTCAATGAAGCTATTAGAGAATTCTTTTGAGTAATATCTTAAAAATCTAAATCTGGATTGTCCGAATAATTCTAGTATACGAATCTTTAAAGCTTTAGCAAGAAATCCTATTAATATGAAAGTAAGAATACTTGATGTTCCTTTAAGTGATACAGTTCTTGAGGATATAAAAAAAATAGGAAGACCATATTTAACTAATAATTATATTAAAATAAAAAATCGTAATTCTGGCCATTATTTTTCTTATGGAAATTCTAGGGTGAGCTTGATTGATTTTGAAATAAATTTACCCGTTCATGGTTTTGATGAATATAGTCCTATTGAGTCAATATATGAATTTTCTAAATTATTGTTAATTATCAGTAAAGATATGAAGGAAAAGTATTATCAAGAATTTAATAATACCTCAGTTGATAATTTAGAAATATCTGTAAGACTTTCTAATGTTTTTAAAAGATTAGGTATAATGACAGGAAAGGACATGTTAAATATGGATTACCAAGAATTATTAAAAGTAAAGGGATTTGGAAAGGTTTGTCAACGTGAATTTAAAAACATTTTGAATGATTATGGAGTTAGGCAGGTCAGGACTTTTTGAATGAAGTGTAGTACAATACTCTCTTGAAAATAGACATAAATAAGCTAATAATTCTTTTATACTCATTTTCTTTTTATTAATAATGGATGACATATTTAACCGGCTTGAAAGAAGCAAATTCAGATCAGGTATTCACCTTAATGAAAAGGAAAAAAATTTTGTTGCTGATAAGGGAATGCAAAAGATAGGTGAAGATGCTTATGATATTTTTGACAAAAAAATCAGAATAAAAAAAGATAATGATGGAAAACAGACTCCCTGGCATGGACATTCTGTTTTTGTTGCCCAGCATGGAACTGCAACATGCTGTAGAAAGTGCATTGAGAAGTGGTATAAAATTCCGCAGAATAAAGTTTTAGATGACAATGAAATAAAATTTTTTCTTGAAATTATCCTAAGATGGATTGAAAAAGAAGCCAAAAATTAATTTTTACATTAGTCTCAATGATAAAAAACTTTAAAAACAATGTATTTCTAGGAGGAGTAAGTAAAAAAGAGGACATTGACTGTTTTATGAAAGAAAACAAGCCGACCCAACTTGGAGAGGATGAAGATTTGGTTCTTCTTAAGGAACCAATTGAAGATGTCGATTTCTTTGAGATGGACGAAATTGATGATGAAGTAGAGTAATTTTTCTTTTTCTTTTCTTTTTAATTTTTTAAGCACAATGTAATAAGATTATTTCTTATTTGGTAACATATTTAAATTCCCCCTTTTTTAGGAGTTTTATGCTAATAGGATTAGTTGGCAGGCATTTATGGTAAAATATATAAAGTTACTTAGTCTGTTATATTAATGAAACAGTTCCATATATGGGATTTAGAGAAAGTTCATGTTAAGATTAATCCGTTATTTCTCTCTAAAATAAACAAAATAATATCTATAAAATTTAAAACAAAAAGGAAATTTTATTCTTCTTTTAGTAATAAAATACCATTTTCTGTTTTTAAAAATTTACTTAAGCCTTCATATTCATTAAAATTTTTCATCCCATTAGGTTTTTTGGTAGCTTTATGTGATCAATTAAATATCTCAAAAGAGGAACTAGAAGTAAGCATTTTATCTTATAAAAGTGGAGGAAGCGTTAATTATATAATTAATCCCGTATTGCCCATACAAATTAATCCTGTTTTTGATATGATTTATGCCCATAACATTGGTGATGGAACAGTTAGTATAATCAAAAATAGACTGCCTTATTTTGCTTATAGACAGTTTAATTCATTTTACAGAGATTCATATATAAAGAAAATTGAGTACATTTTTGGTAATATAATCTACAATAAAAAGAACTTTAAAGAACTTACAAGGGTTAGATGTCCTTCATCATTATCTACCCTGTTTTTTAAATATTATAAATTAGGCAGTGATGGATTTCTCTCGGATACCGCAAGGATTTCGGATAAAATATTTAGAAATGGTAAAGATAGTATGCTAGCAGTTCTTATAGCCTTTATTATAGATGAAGGCAATATCGATTCTTCTCAAATCTCAATTAAACTAAAGAATATTCCATTAGTAAAAGATTTATCTAAAATTTGCTCTTTTTTAGGTTATAAACATAAGCTTGTTTCAGGGAAAGGAGATTATGTGGGATATGCAACGTTGTATATTTTAAGGGATGGAATGGAAATTTTATTTGGGGATTACTTATTGTTGAATAAAAAACATTCTGTGATTGACTTGGGATTTAAAGGAGATAAAATAAAAAATTCATTTAATATAAACTACCGGAAAATAAGAAATGTTAAAGGTAACAGAGATTTAATTTTATCTTTACTTCAAGTTGAAAATATTTCCATAAATCAAATTGCTGATAAGATTAACATGACTCGGCAAGGAGTTCGTTATCATATAAATAACCTTTTAAAGGATAATAAAATAAAGATTATAGATAAAAACCAATTGAACTGGGTTTATGGAGTATAAAAAATGCTTATAGGTTTGGTAGGAAGACCCAATAGCGGAAAGTCCACTTTTTTCAAAGCTGCAACTCTTTCAGATGTTTTAATTGCAAGCTATCCTTTTGCAACAATAAAAGCAAATAGGGGAGTTGCTTATATTAAAATTAAAGACCTGGCAAGAGACTTTGGTAAAGTGAGCAATCCTAGAGAAGGATATATAAAAGATATCTGGAGATTTGTTCCATTTGAGTTAATGGATGTTGCAGGATTAGTAGAAGGAGCATCGCAGGGCAAGGGTCTTGGAAATGAGTTTCTTAATGATCTCTCAAGTGCAGACGCCTTTATTCATGTTGTTGATATGTCTGGAGAAAGCGACGGAGAAGGGAAGCCTGCAGAAAACTATTACCCTGGGAATGATATTAAAATAATAGAAAAAGAACTTGACTTATGGTATTTGGGAATATTAAAAAAAGCCTGGAAAAACTTCTCTAAGAAACTTGAAGTTGAGAAAGGCAATTTTGCTCAGGAGGTTTCAAAACAATTTTCAGGTTTGAAAGTAACAGAAGAAGATGTTAAGTCAGTTATCAGAAAATCAAATTTAAATTTTACAAATCCCAGCAGATGGAGCGATGATGAGTTGTTCAGTTTTGCCACAAGTTTGAGGAAAGAGACAAAGAAGATGATTATTGCAGCAAATAAAGTAGATCGTCCAAATGGTAAGAAAAATTATGAAAAGGTGAAAAAAGAATTTGACTATCCTATTTTTCCATGTTTTACAGAAGGAGAGCTTGCGTTGAGAGAAGCTGATAAACACGGGCTAATAGAATACATTCCCGGAGATGATAAATTCAAAATTATAAAAGACCTTAGCGAGAAACAGAAAACTGCTCTTGATAATATTGGTAAAGTTTTAAAAGAATTTGGGAGTACAGGAGTTCAGGAAATTCTTAATAGCATAGTTTTGGAAATTTTGAGGTATATTGCAATTTACCCTGCAGGAGCCAAATTATCAGACAGTAAAGGAAATATTCTTCCTGACTGTTTTTTAATGCCTCCGAATTCAACAGCGTTGGATTTTGCCTATAAGCTACACAGCGATATTGGAAAAAATTTTGTTAAAGCTATACATATTAAAACAAAACAAGCTGTTGGAAAAGACTATAAGCTGAAGCATATGGACGGTCTTGAGATAATGGTTAAATGACAGGATAGAAAACAGGTGATTGAGTTGAAAATTGAATTTTCAAAACATGCAAAACAAAGAATGATTGAAAGAGAGATAAAATTTGAATATATTCAAGAAACAATTGAGTTTCCTGGTTATACTATTAAAAATAATGGCAAAACTGAAGCCCATAAAAATATCGGGAATAAAAACCTGAAAGTAGTATATATTAATGAGCATAATTTTATAAATGTTGTAACAGTAATATGGAAATGAGAATCGAAATAGATAAAGAAGTGGATGCGGCATATATTTATTTTAAAGAGATTTCTCCAGGAGAGGTTAAAAAAACAATTTCTTTAAATGAGTCCATAAATATTGATTTAGATAAAGATGGTAAAACTATCGGAATTGAAATTTTAGATGCCAGCGAAAATCTTCCTATTTCTGCTCTTAAATCTTTAAAAGCTAATAATTAGAGAGTATTCTTAATGCAGGTATTAAATGATAATTGAAGTAAAAGTAAAGCCAAGGTCGGGCAGGCAGGAAATAGTTGAAGTTGGCGAGAATAATTACCTTGCTTATCTGAAGTCAGAGGCTGAAAATAACAAGGCAAATTTAGAGCTTATTAACCTAACAGCGAAGTATTTTAATACTCCCTATGGCAGTATAAGGATAAAGAGAGGATTAAGATCTAAGAATAAGGTCTTGGAAATTTTATGAAATCAGATGTTGTTGTTAAGGTAAAACCCGGCAGTATTAAAAAAAGCATAGAGCATTTTGGAGAAAATAGGTACCTTATAAAAACTGATTCCGTAAACAATGATGAAATAAATGGTGATGTTTTATTCATGCTTTCAAAATATATGGGTCTTCCACCAAACAGGCTCGAGTTTAAGTCAGGCATAAGCACTAATGATAAAGTTTTACAAATAATATAAAATGGGGATAAAATATGAGTTTGACCAGAGTTTACAAAATGAAGTAGAAGATATATCTAAGAGTTTATTTCCACATGTTAAACTTGACAGAATAAAGTGCTTTAGAAGTTATGGCAGCAGTTCCAGAAATACTATTGCAAGATGCCATGCCCTTGGTAAGCTTCTTCAGATGGCTATAGGCGTGAAGGGGTGGTATGCAATTGAATTTATAAGCGAGAACTTTGAAAAACTTTCAGATGATGAAAAAACCAAGGTTATGATACATGAACTAATGCATATACCTAAAACATTTGGCGGAGGATTCAGACATCATGATTATGTCTGCGATAGAAACATAGATAAATTCCATAAGCAATATAAGTACATGAAACAGGGAAATATTCAAAATGGCGACAGAAAACTTAAAGATTTTTTTAAATGGTAAAGAGATAACTGTTAGAGATACTCTTAAAGCAAGTCATTTAATGAAACTTACGGGCCTGATGTTTTCAATGAGAGAAAAAGCTTTGCCAATTATTTTTGAGACGAAAAATCCATTGAGCATACATTCTTTTTTTGTTTTTTATGAGTTTTTGGCCGTGTGGCTTGATGAAAAAAATAATGTTTTAGATTATAAGATAGTAAAACCATTTTCCATTCGAGAAATTGCTGAAAAAGACTTCTCTAAAATACTTGAAATTCCCCTTAATCGACGATACTACGACGTAGTGAATTTTATCGTCGGAGAAAGGTTTAAAAACAATTGATGGCTTAATTATATATCATTATGCAAAAAGGAGGTGTGATATGGGAACAATTCTTGTAAAGAATGTCATCAAGAGAAAACCAGGATATCTTTACTACGTTGACGGAAAAGGAAATGTATGTGAAGCTAAAATGGCTCGTGGCGGAAGAAAAAAGAAAGCCGCTAAGAAAAAGAAAAGAAGATAACTTCTTATTTTTATTTTATTTTTCTCTTTTTTATTTTTTTCATAGTATTGCTAATTTAAAGATTAACCTTTCCTAACTCAGCGACATACTGCATTGCAATAATGCCTGCAATATATCCATTTGTAATTCCTAGATTGTGGGGCACAAACTTCGGCATTACATCGTCTTCTAAATCAAGTCCTGCAGCAAAACCTACACTAATATTTGTCAGACCAAGTTTATCACTCCATTTTAGCCTAATTGGAAAATTGTAACTAGTTCCGTTAACAACTTCAGGAATACCTTCTACAAATGTTTCAACGACTTCTTTTCTTCTTTGAGCATAAAACAAAGGTAATCTTTCCTTGAAATCAGGCTGCAAATAAATGTGCGGAAGAATAATCTTTAAACTAGGTATTACTTGGAATGTTGGAAGAAAGAAAGGTATTTTTAGATTATCCATTGTTTTAGTCTACAAAAGGTATTTAAAATAATTGTGTTGTTTTATTATAGATGATACTTGGCATTGAATCAACAGCGCATACTCTTGGGGTCGGGATTGTTAAAAATGGCAAAATACTTGCAAATGTAAAGGACTCTTATACAACTGAACGCGGAGGCATTATTCCTCTTGATGCTGCTAAACATCACAAAGAGTTCTCTGGAATTATACTAAGCAAGGCTTTGGTAGATGCAGGTGTGAGTTTAAAAGACATTAAGGCAATTGCTTTTTCTCAGGGTCCTGGATTATCTCCATGTTTGCTTGAAGGGGTCATGTTTGCAAAAAAATTAGCACTTGAATTAAATGTTCCACTTGTTCCTGTAAATCATTGTGTTGCTCATTTGGAAATTGGAAAAATAACTGGCGCTCGTGATCCTGTGCTGCTTTATGCATCTGGAGCAAATACTCAGATAATTGCATATTCTGGTGGAAAATATAGAGTATTTGGAGAGACGTTAGATATTGGAGTTGGAAATTTTATTGATACTTTTGCAAGGCATTGTGGTTTGGGTTTTCCAGGAGGGCCTAAAATTCAAGAGCTTGCTAGTAAAAGTAAAAATTATATTGAACTGCCTTATTCAATCAAGGGAATGGATGTAAGTTTTTCAGGAATACAGACTAAACTAAAGCAGATGTTTGATTCTAAAAAGTATAAATTAGAGGATTTGAGTTTTTCACTTCAGGAGACTGTTTTTGCAATGTTAATTGAATCAAGTGAGAGAGCTTTAGCTCATACTGAAAAAAAAGAGCTTGTTTTAGGAGGAGGGGTTGCATGCAATACACGGTTGCAGGAAATGGCAAAGATAATGTGCAAAGAGAGAGGAGCAAAATTTTATGCACCAGATAATTCCTTGCTTGTTGATAATGGCACTATGATTGCATTTACAGGAGAGATGTTATTCAAGGCCGGAGTAAAAATAAAACCTGGTAGCAAAGAGTTTGAGAAATTGGACATTCTGCCAAGGCAAAGAACAGATGATGTTATTGTTAGCTGGAGATGAATTATTTGCCATACTGAGATGGGAAATACGCTTCAGCCATTTTCCTTATATTTTGTTCAGTTACAGGTCTTTCTCTAATGTCACTTTGAGACATATTATTGATAAGAAATTGTAAAGCTTCTTCTAATGTATTAAATCTTTTTACATAACGGGAATCCCATAATGTTGCATCTGATAACGATCTATCTCTTTCTCTGTCACAAATATTAACTGTACTTCCATTATCTTCAACAATTAGCCCAAAGCTTTCAGGAATAATTGCTCCCAAAACTCCATAAGTGCACCATGGAAGCTTTATTTCATTTTCTTTTATTTTTTGGTTGTTCATAATAATTTATAAGATTAAATGTTTAAAATAATTTATATTATTTTGAAGAAGAACATTAATATTATTTTATAAGAAAAAGATTTATAAACCCTACTTATGATTAGTTTATAACCGATGAAGTAATTCGTCAGAGAATTAAATGGATTTACGGAGGCCTATATGGACTTCTACACAATTATTGAAAAAGCAAGAAAAACAGGAAAAATTGAGAAGGGAACTAACGAAGTTACCAAAACTATAGAAAGAGGAACTGCTAAACTTGTTGTTGTTGCTTCAGACGTTGATCCTAAGGAGATTACACAACATTTGAAAATTTTATGCAATGAAAAGGGCATAAAGTATGGGGAAGTTGACAGCAAGAAAAAATTAGGCATTAGTTCAGGAATACTGGTAGCTTGTTCAAGTGTCGCTGTTCTTGAAGCAGGCGATGCAGAAAAAGATATTGCAGCTTTAAAGTGATAATTAATTACTAAAATGGCTTACAAAGAACAGCAACAACAGAAAAAAGAAAGGATTCTTCTTAGCAGCGATCAACCTGTTCCAGCTGTTGTTGAAACAGTTGTCGGCAGAACTGGATTTAGAGGAGAGGTTACACAGGTTAAGGTTAAGGTTCTTGAGGGCAAAAACAAGGGAAGGTCTATGAGAAGAAATATTAAAGGTCCTGTGAGGGTTAAAGATGTTTTGATGTTAAGAGAGACTGAAATTGAAGCTAGAAAGATAAGAAGTAAAGTTACAAAGGGGACTTATACTTAAAATGCCAGAATGTTCTTTTTGCCATAAACATTACGATATCCCCAGGGGATTAACTTATGTGCTGGATAATGGGGAAATTCTTTATTTTTGCTCTGGAAAGTGCAGAAAAAATTTGAAACTTGGAAGAAAATCTGAAAAAGTTAACTGGATTAGGAAGAAAAACAAAATCCAAAAGAGTGTTTCTGTTGATTCTAAGAATGAAAAGAGCTAAGGAAAATTTTAAATATGTTGTATTACATGTATTACTATGGTAAATATAACAGCTAAATTAAAGAGGGTTGGAAACTCCCTTGGAATAATTGTCCCTTCAAACATCGTAAATAATAATAATTTGAAAGAGGGAGAAGAATTATTTATTAATATACAATTTAGTGAAGTTTCTAGTGTTGGACAGATGTTAGCAGAGGCAAGAAAACATAAACTAAATTTCAAGAGAAATACACAAGAAATATTGGATGAAATAGACAAAGATTCTGATTAAAATGTATTTTTTTGATAGTTATGCATTGGTTGAAATTGTGAAGGGAAGTAAGCTGTACGATACTTTTAAAGATGTAAAACCTGTTTGTATTATTCTTAATCTTTTTGAATTACACCAGGTCTTATTAAGGGAATTTAATAAACAGACAGCAGATTACTGGATTAATAAATTTGATTATATTTTGCTGGATATTTCAAATGAAGATATTACTGAGGCTTCCGATTTTAGATTTAAAAACAAAGCTAAAAAATTATCAATGACTGACTGCATAGGCTATGTTGTTGCATCAAAAAACAGCTTAAAGTTTCTTACCGGTGACAAAGAGTTTGAAGGTATGAAAAATGTTGAGTTTGTGAAGTGACCAAGCAGTTTAAATTTGCCTGTAAATTGTTTTATTTACAAATTAAATTCATGCCTGAAAAGGTAGTGTAAAAAATAATATAGGTATTTTACATAAGGTCTTTGTTGAATTCTCAAAAGCTTTAAATAGTTGATTTCGTCTTTATTGATGTAAAAATAGAGGTAGTGTAATTTATGTCTTATAAGAGATATATAAAAAAAGGTGGCAAAGTTTATGGTCCGTATACTTATCATAGCAAAAAAGTTAATGGACATGTAATTTCTGAATACTATGGAAAGGATGAAATTAAAAAAAGTTATGGTGATGCATTTCAGTTAGCCGCTTTATTTTGTTTTGTTCTTGTGACATTTGTAGCAGTTTATTACTTGCCTTCTTTGACTGGAAGCGCAGTACTTTCAGTTGATAATACTTATCTGCCTGGTGAAAATATTAGCGGTAGTGTAACACTTTCACTTAATCCTGGAGAGCTTATTCCGGCAGACTCTTTATTAAGTATAAATAACTCCGGACAGATTTCTCAGTATCTTTTAAGTGATTTAATTTCTGATGATGCAACTGAAGGATATTTTTATTTGGATAATATTTTAATAAATGGTTCTGGAAGCGGTTTTGGTGTTCCAGGCGAAAAAAAGGTTTACCCTGCTGTTGATTTTGACTTTAGGATTGTGAAAGTTAGTAGGGATTCTGAAATTACGGGTGGAAATGAAAATACTGGTGAAACTGAAACAAATGGGACAAGCCAAGAAAGTCAAGAAAGTCAAGAAACAGATGAAAATAACAAGCCATCTGTAGAATCTTCTTCAGAACCACCTGCCGAGCTACCTGCAGAAGAAGATAAACCTGAAGAGTTAATTGAAAAATCAGGTAACCAAGATGAACAGGAACAGACACAAACAGATGAGAGTGCTTCTTCAGGCAGTGAAAATACTGATGGAACTATTGTTGGGGAAGATAGTGCAGATTCTGGCCCTGTTTTAACTGGAAGTGCAGTGAGTGAAGATGCTATGAATGAAGGCAAGATTTCTGCAAGTGTTTCAAAAGGTAATTCTTTCAGCTATGCTCTTGCTGAAGGAGAAACTATTGAAATTATTCCCGGAAGTGTTAAATCTGGCGGTAAAAAAGTTGAGGTTAGTGAAATTAGGCTAGAACAGAAAGGCACTAGCGTTAGTTTTACAACTGGATATTCTGAGACAGAAGAGGGTTTTGGAGAAGAGTATATCGGTGATGGGAGCTATGATATTAACATTGGGCTGTCTAATCTGGGTTTAGCTGCAAAAAGTGGAAAATTTGATGTTTTAGTGGTTTACAATGATGTGGGCATTGTTTCAGCTTCTGAAAATATTGAAGTTGATGATTCTTTGAATGAGACAAATGAGGCAGAAACAAATGATACGATTTTGAATAATACTTCTATTAATCAGACTATTGGAAATGTTACAATTTTTAATAATAGTGTTATCAACCAGACTATTACCAATGTCACAGAAATAAACATTACTGAAACAAATATCACGGGAGTAAATATAACTGAAACAAATATCACAGTTTTGAATAATACTCCTATTAACCAGACTATTATAAACATTACAGGAGTAAACATAACAGAAATAAATATTACTAGAGCAAACACTACTGTAGTAAATGTCACAGAAGTAAATATCACTGCAATAAACGTTAGTTCTATTAATCTTACAACTTCAAATATTACAATTAAAACTGTCCAGTATGGAGCTGTTTTGAATAAGCCTGTTAAATGGAAGAAAACAATCCAGTCTGACAAGCCTGCAAATGTAACAATTTCTCTTCCTAAAGATATCACAAATGTCAGTATTTACAGGATTGATGATATTGAAAGTGATAAGAGGGTTAAAATTGCAGAAGGAGATGATGTTAACTTAGTTGAGATTGAGCCTGAGGGAAATGTTGAAGAAAATGATTCTGAAACTGGAAATAACACAGAAACTAAGGAAAATGCCAGTGAAGAAAATGTTAACTTTTCAGAAACTGGAAAAGGAATCAGCGGAAATGTTGTTCTTAAACTGAATATTAAAAATAAAAAGCAGGGGATTTTGCCGAGAATTTATAATAGGTTTGCCCATCCCTTTAACTTTTTAACTGGGAGGGCTGTTTCAACCAAGCCGAGTGATAATTCTACAGATATTACTCTTGAGGAGAACGCGCCGGCTTATGAAATTGAGTATGAGACTCCTGCACCAAGTTCTGCTGAAAGAGAAATTTCAAACGGGAAAGAGGTTATTGTATCTGGACCTGAAGATGTTCACTACCAGAATATTTTGGCTTACAGCACTCTTCCTAAAAACATTTCTATAAATGAAATCAGCAAGATTAAATTATACTGGATTACAACGGAAACAGCTTCAGAAGTTAGTGAAACTTCTGGAAATACAACATTTGAGCAGGTTGTTATTTCTTCAACAGGAGATATTCTGCAAGTTACAACAAATGCAACTAATGTAAATTCAGAAAATAATTTCAATACAGGCAGTTTAAATAATACTGCTTCAAATAACAGTATTTCAAATAATACATCGAATAATGCAACCAGCTCTGGAAATACAACCAATTCAGATAGTGTGAATAGTATATT
>Ga0210006_1001836_pt1 | contig 14355 bp, 13 predicted proteins | sample CryGey02umfilter_2_FD_185452 | JGI IMG/M metagenome (GOLD analysis project Ga0210006, IMG submission 185452) | Groundwater microbial communities from aquifer in Utah, USA - Crystal Geyser 4/10/14 0.2 um filter (SPAdes) (version 3) | ecosystem: Environmental > Aquatic > Deep subsurface >... | reverse complement strand
GATATTACTCTTTCCGCTCCCATTTGGCCCTACTATTGCCGTGATACTCTGCCTATCTTTGTAGGGCGGCAAAAAATCTACCGTTGTCTTATCAGCAAAGGATTTAAAGCCGTGGAGTTCGATAGATTTGAGAAACATGGGTAAGAAATCAGTAATTCGCAATCAGAAACCAGATAAATATATCAAATATACTCCATGATACCATGGAGAGTACTTCTCTCACAAGATATTGACATATTTCCAAAAATCCTGTACAGTTACCCGCTTGTCTTTCTTCGCTCACATATTATAGTAAAGAGGCCCAGTGACGAGTTCCAAGTCCCTAGGCCCAGATATATATGCCAAAACGGGTAGCCACCCACATTTTCAAGGCCATCCAGGCAGCAAGAAAGATTCTCCTTGTGTCTCACAAAAATCCAGACGGAGACACCCTGGGATCGCTCGCTGCAATGATGCAATACCTTCGCCATATCGAAAAACCACATGTGGCATTTTGTGCTACCGATATTTCTCCGTCACTGATGTTTTTGCCACACATCGACTATGTGACGCATACACCGACCGTGTGGGATGATAAAGATATTGATCTCGTGATTGTATTTGATTCATCCAGTCCAGACTATGCTGGGGTAGAACACTTGCTCCCGATTATGAAAGAACGTGGTGCACAGATCGCAAATATTGATCATCACAATACCAATCTTCAATACGGAGATTTCAACCTCGTCCTGCCAAAAGCAAGCTCTACCACTGAAATAGTGCATGATTTTTTTGCGCACAATAAAGTAACAATCACACCAGCAATGGCAACATGTCTCCTCACAGGGATCATTACCGATACAGGAAACTTTACCAATGCAGCGACCACAAAACACTCGATGAATATTGCAAGTAAACTGATTGAAAAAGGCGGCAACATGGCACTCATTCAAGGATGGGTCCTGAAAGATAAGACTATCAATGGACTCAAACTCTGGGGCACCGTACTCAGCCGCATGGCACATCATGAAAAACTCGATATTGTCTACACGTATGTCACAAAAGAAGATATAGCAAAACACGGCGTGACCGAACACGAAGTCGAAGGCATTGCAAACTTTATGAATAATATAAAGGATGGACGTGCTGGCATGATATTGAAAGAAACAGAAGACGGCAATTTCAAAGGAAGCTTTCGTACGACGCATGACCATGTCGATGTATCAGCATTTGCAAAACTCTTTGGTGGCGGTGGACACAAAAAAGCAGCAGGCTTTTCTGTAGAAGGACCACTTGAACATGCTATCGAACATATTTTTGAAAAAATTCGTCTTTTTGAAAACGGAGAACTTGCACTTGCTGAGGTATAGCGTTCATTGACATGGCGTACACTCACGCATATACTATAGGCATATGTATACATTACCTGTCACAATTTCAAAATTAAAAAGAAAACTGCATATAGAGGTAGATGCAGACAAGTTTGAACGCCTTGCCGCAATTTTTGGGTTATTCAACAAAAATTTTCTTCAGAGTGTTGATAACGCCGAAGAAGAATATTCATCAGGAGATGTAGAACAGATTTCTTCTCTCAAAGACCTTGCATCATAATCAAAACACATAGGAGGGGTATGACTATTTTGATCACAAAAGAATTCAAAAAACGATATAAAAAATTACAACGAACGATTCAAGCTAAAGCAGAAAAGCAAGAACAGCTTTTCCGTGCCAATCCGTTTCATCCATCACTTCATACAGAAAAATTGAAACCTCGACATAATGAAATTTGGAGTATACGTATTGATAAAAAGTATAGAATCATTTTTCGTTTTGTTGATGGGGAGACTATTTTGTTTTTGACAGTAGGATCTCACGATTGGATATATAATTTTACATAAAAAAACAGCTTGCAAGCTGTTTTTTTATATTATATGTTTTCGTCTTTTTCAAAATCTGCAAAGACTCATCAGTTTCGATATCATCGAAAAAACACACGCGACCCTGCAACACGATACCGAAGCATCGTGGCAGAGTCGCTACAAGAGAACATGCGCGAGGCGCTAGTAGAGGTAGCGTACCACCTCGAACGTCTCGATTACGCCTGGTTGTGGCGCAATCGGGATGAACTTCGACGTGTGAACGCCTCCGCCCAGCCCATCGAATTGGAAGACGTAGTCTTCCGTGTCCATGGTGAGGAAGGCCCCACCGTAGACGCCACCGTCTCCGGTCACGCCGAGAACCTCGATCTCGAAGATCAGTCCGGCGTAGACCTCCACGGAGATCTCGCCGGAAAACTCGTACTCGAAGAGCGCGATGTCCGGGTCGACGGGATCCCAGACCTGCTGGGCGAAGCCGGCCTCGTTGACCACGGTCAACCGACAAGTCGAGATACACTCGACCCACGCCAAGGGCGGGGTGGTGGTCTCGACGGTCGGCACCGTCTCGTCGACCTGCGCGGGGCAGGGGGCGACGGTGTCGGTGTCGTCGACGCAGGCGACGAAGGTGAGGGCGAGGGCAAGGGTGGCGGTGAAGATCGAACGCATCGGTTTTCTCCCAGTGATGCGGATGAACGCAGCGCTTGGACCTATTCCAAACACAACGTATTCACCGCACCACACACATGTTCTCTTGCATTGTAAATAGCATGTCAAAATAGGTACTTATGTCCTATTTTGAACGGGAGAATATAGCATAAAACACAACTTTTGTCAAGTGTATAACTAAAAAAATTGCCTTATGTTAATATTAAAATCATTTCCCTCCCCTTACGAAGGGGAGGGTTAGGGTGGGGTTATCGCATTACCACTTTTCTTACTTCTATGGAACCTCCCCTGCCCCCTCCTTCGTAAGGAGGGGAACGTTCTGGAATGATTATCACTCTATTGACAAGACTGACAACTCTACATTATGCTATACTATATAAATAATGTTTGTTGTTTATTGCTAATTGTTTATTGACTCTATGAATTCTCAATACCTCATTCCAACAGTTATCGAAAAAACGTCTCACGGTGAACGTGCATACGATATTTATTCTCGCCTTCTCACGGATCGCATTGTCTTTCTTGGTAGTGAGATAGATGATGGCGTTGCCAATACCGTTATTGCACAACTCCTCTTCCTTGCAAATCAAGATGCTGAAAAAGATATCAAGCTTTATATCAACTCCCCTGGTGGTTCTGTGACTGCAGGCATGGCAATTTATGACACCATGCAGTTCGTAAAACCGAACGTTTCAACAATTTGTATTGGTATGGCTGCAAGTATGGGATCAGTCCTCCTCGCAGCAGGAGAAAAAGGAAAACGCTTTGTCCTCCCAAATAGTGAAGTCATGATCCACCAAGTCCTCGGTGGCACACAAGGACAAGCAAGTGATATTCAGATTCATGCAGAACGTATTATCAAAATGAAAAAACATTTGAATGAAATTCTTGCAAAGCATAGCGGACAGACATTTGAAAAGGTAGAAAAGGACGCAGATAGAGATTACTTCATGTCAGCAGAAGAGGCAGTGACGTATGGACTTGCTGATAAAGTTATCAGTTAGTACGAATCACGTAACACGTAACAATCTTACTATGAACGGCTAGATACATTGCAACGGAAGATTGCGCTTTGCTAAGATTACATCGTAAAAAGAAGGACATGCATGATATGTATGCCCTTCTTTGCATGTAACATAATCTTCTAATCTTTTTCACCAAAGGTGAAATAAAGTCTTAACGAAGCGTAATCTTGCTCCGCAAGTTTTATTACATCTAAAGCACGTTGGTTAAGTGTTACGTGTTACGTGATTCGTACTATATGAATAACACAAATACGCTATATATCGCACCAACAGTCAGTACAAGCAAGAGGAGTGCTCCGATGAGCGCAATATGATGCAGTTTGTATTTTCCAGGATCAAGATCACCCATTTTTTTTGCTCGCCAATAGATAAGCAAAACTAACAACATCTCAAGACTCCCAAAGACACCGCCGACAATGTTAATCGCTTCTATAAATTGTCTGAGCCCAAGTAATACAACGGTTAACGGAATACCCAGAGCAATAAGTGCGGCAACACTGGTTGGGAGCTTATAGTCCCATGACAAGGAATCTTTGAGCGCAACACCATTGAGAAGAAAACTCGTCGCCATCGCAAAAAACGCAAAGGCATTGCCAAAAAGAAACATGACACGCCCGAGTTGATTGCCAAGCCCAATCGTTGCGATCTGTGTAGTATCTGCTCCGGTAACGCCAACAGCAACGAATGAAAATAACAGATACAGTGCCATAACAACAAGTCCACCGATGATGATTGCTTTTTTGAACGTGCCATTGTCATGACGAAGTACACTATACATCTCTGGAACAGCCGTTGTCCCATGAAAAGAAAATAACACGACACCGTATGGCAAAAACAAAAATGCAAGATTGGTCGTATATAGATGCACGACATCGATATGAGGGACGCTAAAACTCGTAATCAACAGGACAACTGTCAAAATACCAATAGTCAACAAAAGCTCTGCAGTCTTGAGAGTCCTTATACCAAACACAACAAGGAGAGCAGCAAAGACAAAGAAGATCAGACTCCAATGAAATGCACTACCACCAAAAAGTGCAGCAAGCGTTACCCCTTCTCCAATCAAATAGATAACGAGAGCACCAAAAAGCATGCCATACATCATAACAGTCATGATAGCTCCACCTGTTTTTCCAAGATATTTTTTGGCAAATCCAACAAGCTGAAACGATCCGTTTGTTCTGACGGCTACTTCCCCGAGCATGAGATTGAGTCCAATCATCAGCATACCTATGCCAATAATATACAGTGCCCCAATCAACACACCAGACTTTGCCACCGCATATGGGAGCCCAAGAACTCCAGCGCCTATGGTCCCGCTGAGCATGAGTGCAATCCCTTCAAATAATGTGATACGAGATCGAAAAATGCCTTGATGCATTGTGAGATCACTGAGTGACTCTGGTTTTTTTTTACGAAAAAACATGCTAGATAGCAACAAGAGTAATAAGGAGAAGGATTAAACCAAGTGTTTGTACGGTGACATGATGATGCTGATATCGAATCTCCCAAAAAATGTTCGTGAAAAGCGCGATCGTAAAAAATCCAATAAAAAAGAAAAATATATCATTCGTCACGTTGAACAAATTTGTTATGGAGGAAAGTAAGGATTTTGATGCAGTATATTGTTCTACAGGCGTGAGCGTGACCTTTGGCAAATGCTGCCAACGGAGTGCATAGCTCATGACTTCTCCCTGTTCATTTGTCATACGCAACTCCGGCACTAACACTGCTGCAAAATATTCTGATATAGATTCATCCATTTCAATAGATCCTGAGAGCACACCATAGCTACCATCAGTTTCTGTCAGCGGGATAGCAGTGTTCCCAATCAATACTGAAGCTGAACGAAATGGAACATTGATACTTGCAAATGCAGCAATACGAAAATGAGTATCATCGATTTCCTCATATCGTACAAATGATCTATCAAAATCTATCGAAGACAACTCTTGAGATGTTTGTTCTACGAGTGGTGATGTCTGCTCCGCCGTTACAAGAATACTTTCTTCTGGATCTTCTGAAACAATTGCTTCTTCCAATACCTCAGTATCTTCTTTTGTACCGAGAACATCACCAAAGGTGGTGCTTGAAACGACGATGATTGTTTCTTCACTGACAACAGGTGTCACCTCTGCGGTTTCAACTTGTGAAAGAATAGGTTTTTCTGCAACTACGTCTATCTCACTACCAGACTTCTCTGTCCCAAAGTGCTGTGCCACGTATACAACAGGTACACCATCATACATTCCACCAGCAAGCCCGATACCTGTTTCTGCATACTCTGGATCTATAAGATTTGCCAAATGTGTTGGACTATTCACCCACGCATTCACAAGAGCGCGCGGATCAGAAAATCCTATTGCAAGATTTTCTCCTGCTACACTATACGAATAACCAGCCTCATTGAGCCACGATGCCAGTGATCGTCCATCTGGTCCTGTGTGCGCAAAGTATGAAGCACTCGCCATATCTGTTGCTTTGTGTTGCGAAGATGCATACAAACGCTGTTCTAGTGTCAGTGGCACGATGCCATTTGTAAGACGAACTTCATTTGTCAAGGTAAACAATCTTGCCTGTTGATCCGCAAGCACATCTGGAATCACATATACCTCCACAGGAACAAGCAATACAAAAACAACTACAATTGCTTTCATAGTGAGAAAGAGTCCACTATACAAGACCGCCCGCTTTGTATGTAATATATGCGGGTGATAATTGTTGTCTCTGTGTGGTATGAAAAAATGCTTGAGTGATGCCATACAAGAATACATATAGTATAGCAATAAAAAAGAACAGCGCCTAGCGCTGTTCTTTTTTTGTCCTGCAATATCAACGTGTCGTGACAAAACGATGCTTCACTTTTTCATATTCATAGACCGCATCTTGTGATAATTGCATTGCCAAACCAATGTATTGCAATGGATCAAGTACTGAAAGCATCTGCTGTTTTACACCAAAATCTACATCAAGTGATTCTATAAATACTCGTAATTCTTCCTGTTGCATATTTGCTCCACGCACCTTTTGTTTTAATACATCATATGCATCGGTTCTTCCATGCACACGTAACATTGTTTGAAGCGCTTCGGTAACAACTTCTGGATGCTCGCGCAATTCTTTCTTTGCATATGCGACATCAGGTCTAATCAGGTCAAGGGCAATATGAAGATGCTTCATGGCAACGAGCACATACCCAAATGCTTCACCGTACGAACGTTCGAATTCATGATCAGACAAATCTCGTTGTAATCGAGAAACATCGAGTTCGTTTGAGAATGTATTGATGAATCCATTTGCTTTTTTTATACTTCCTTCTGCTACTTCTGCAAACCACGGATTTACCTTATGTGGCATAACAGAAGAACCAACATGACTTTCTATCTTGGAAAAATATATGGTACGCAGTGATGCATAGAGCGACAGATCTTGTGCAAGATCGCGCGTGATATTCCCTATTTCTTGCAACGCTTGAAAGAGCTGAATGACATCTACATGCGTTCCCCGCTGATCAGTCCAGAGTGCGGTATCAAATACAAGAGTCCTACATAAATATGCGCTATAGCCTTTCCAATCAATCTCTGGATACGCAGCAACAAATGTATTGTAATTTCCTACGGCTCCATTTATTTTCCCAGTCAATTTGACTTCTTCTACTCGTGTTATTGCTGCGGTATATCGAGCCAAATACCCTGCAAAAATTTTTCCAAATGTTGTAGGACTTGCTGGTTGCATATGAGTCCTCCCCATGACTGGATCGGAAAGATATTTCTCTGTGAGTTCTTTTAGCCTATCTGTGATGGCAAATACTTCCGGGAATGCGATATCTTTCATTGCCCCATCAAGCATTTTTTTATACGCCAAATTATTAATGTCTTCTGAAGTGACGAACAAGTGAATAGCAGGAATAACATCTGCAAAAGGTGTCTTCCACAGTTGTTCCTGTATCCATAGCTCACATGATTTTACATCATGCTCTGTCGGTCCTATACCATGCCTACCGAGATGATCATATTGCAACACTTGATATGCATCTTTTTCTGAAAAATGTGTATATAGATTTCGTAAGGTTTCTTTTTCTTGCTGTGAAAACAATCGTATGACAACCCCATTCGTATATTCACTCAGTGCAATGACATGCTCTATTTCAACCATGATACGGTGTTTGTGAAGTGCGTATTCAGAAAAATAATGTCTGAGTTCATGCGACATCACATGGTGTCTTCCATCAAGCGCAGACGTATTGTAGAGTGAACGCTTGTACAACTCTGCACGCGTCACATTCTCTAGTGTCTTGCCGATATGCTGTAAATCTTCGACAAGACAGGCTTCTTCTATACCGTGCTCGAGAAACAATTCTTTTGTGGTCTGCCCCTGCAAGAGAGCAAGAAATGCTATGTGCTGATAATAACTTGCATAATAATCATCCAAGTGATCACCTATCACCAGTATTTGCGACGAAGCAATACCACGCTCTTTGAGCAATTGCAATGCACCTTCAAATGCCTTTGGATGTGGTTTTCTATATTCCATCTTTTCTGGTGCATGGATGAATGCAAAATCATTTACCGAAAATCCAGCTTGTTGCAAACGATCTTCGATCATGCGAACTCTATTTGTCACAAGCCCTACCACAATCCCATGTGTCACCAGATACTTCACAGCATCGACCGCTCCTACGGTAGGTTTATACTGCTTTGCTGGCGCAGTCTCACGATATTTAACAAGAACAGTCTCCCACAATTGTTCATTGGCATGTACTCCAGGAAATACAGTTTGAAATATTTCTTCAAATGGCATATTTACAGCTTGCACCTTCGAGATCTGTTCATCTGATGGTACGTGTACTTGAACACCCTGTTTCTGCAGTATATCAACCGTTTCTTTTATATGTTCCAATACAAAACGATCTGTCGCAATGAGTGTATTGTCTACATCAAAGATGACTGCTTTTATTTCCTTATTTGTATACATATCAACGTTCTCTTATGAATGTTTCTGTACGTTCTGGACCAAACGAAACAATGGAAACAGGACATTGCACTTGCGACTCCACAAATGTGATGAATGATTTCATCTCAGTTGGAAATGCTTCATATCCATTCAAAACAATCTGTTTTTTATCTTCTTCTGTCAGCTCATTCCACCCGGTGAGTACTGTATACACTGGTTCTAATTTTCGTATCACATGCAAATTTGCAGGCATTTCTGTAACAAATTTTCCATCAAGTTTATACGCAACACAAATTTTTACTTCATCAAGTCCGGCAAGGATATCCAATTTTGTCATTGCAATTTCTGTCAATCCACTGGTACGGACAGCTTGACGCACTTGAACAAGATCAAGCCATCCGATACGACGAGGTCTTCCTGTTGTCGTTCCATATTCACGACCTTTTTCTCGAATGAAATCTCCCGTACTATCGAGCAATTCAGAGAGAAATGGACTTTCTCCTACCCTACTTACATAAGCTTTCACTACACCAACAATGCGTTTTGTAGCGTTGATGCCTAGCCCTGACCCTACTTCTGCATAGCCAGCAAGATTATTGGAACTCGTTGTATATGGATACATCCCATGATCAGTATCAAGTGACATTCCTTGTGCTCCCTCAAATAATATTCGTTGTCCATAGCGATGTGCAAGCGATAATTCATGTTCTGTATCATATATATATGTTTCCAGTCGTTTTCCATATTCTAGATATACATCAAGTATTTTTTCAAGCGACATATCAAAACTATGATGAAATTGCTCTTTCAACATGCTGACATTAAAATGATATGCTTTTTCAAGTTTTTCTCTGAACATATCTGCATCGAGAAGATCACCCATACGAATCCCATGGCGATACATTTTATCGGCATAGACTGGTGCAATACCACGTTTTGTACTACCAGCAGCAAGATTTCCTTGATGTCCAGAAAGTGCTTCATCCATAGCGATGTGGTATGGCATAATGACATGTGCACGTTCGCTGATCAATAATTTTGGTGTCCAATTTTCTTCAATAAAATGTTCTAATTCTTCGAGTAATACACGCGGATCAATGACAACCCCATTCCCTATAATTGATGTGACATGACGAGAAACAATCCCTGACGGAAGCAAATGCAACTTATAAGTTCTCTCTCCAACTTGAACAGTATGTCCAGCATTGTTCCCTCCATGAAAACGCACAACATAGTCCACACTACTCGCAAGTACATCTGTAATTTTTCCCTTTCCTTCATCTCCCCATTGCGCCCCCACGACTACCATTGTTTGAGATTTCATAAAAAAAAATTAAGTAATAGGATTGACATCGTGTACACCACTTTCTCGTGAACCGGCGTTTGTGATACGAACGAATGTTACGTTTTCTTGCAATTCAGCAATCGTGTGTGAGTTCGTATAACTCATTCCAGATTTCAGTCCTCCTATAAGTTGATATACAATATCGGCAACAACTCCTTTATACGGCACAATTGATTCCACACCTTCGGGAACAACTTTTGATAAATCTTTTTGTTCCTGTCCTTTTTGTTGTCGTTTTTGTACTTGGGTAAAGCTCGCACTGCCACGAGAAATTTTATATTTTTTATCACCTTTTGTCATCACCACACCAGGACTTTCTTTTGTCCCTGCAAACATGCTACCGATCATCACCGTGTCGGCTCCTGCACCAATAGCTTTAACAATATCTCCTGACGTTTTGATACCACCATCAGCAATAACAGGAACACCATATTGCTTTGCAACTTTTGCTACTTCACTCACCGCTGTCAGTTGCGGCATACCACAGCCAGTGACAAGACGAGTGATACAAATAGATCCGGGACCCACACCAACTTTCAGTGCATCAACACCAGCTTCACATAAATCCTTTGCTGCCTGTGCGGTCGCAATATTTCCAGCAATGAGTGGTGTACCAGGCACTGATTGCTTGAGCTCTGCAATCGCATTGATCATAAGATCAGAATGTCCATGCGCAATATCTATAACGAGTACATCAGCTCCAGCGCTAACAACAGCTTTTGCGCGTTCAATAAAATCACCATGTACGCCGACACATGCACCGACAATAAGTTGCCCATCATGATCCAAATTTGCATCGGGAAAATCTATGCTGAGTTTCATATCATCGCTCGTGATAAGTCCGATGATAGTATTGTCTTCATCAACAAGTGGAAGTTTTTCTATTTTGTGCTGAGCAAAAATAGCACGCGCATCTTCAAATGTTGTTTTCCTGTTTCCCACAATAAGTTTTTCTCTTGGCGTCATAATCTGTGATACACGTGTATCACCATTTGGTGCATAGAGAAAATCTCGACGAGACAAAATTCCAAGCAATTTTTTGTCAGGGCTCACAACAAGAAGTCCAGTAATCCCGATGTCAGCAACATATTCTTTTGCAGCAGCAGCAGTTTTGTCTTGTTCAATGGTGTATGGATCTTCGATAATAAAATTTTGTGCCCGCTTTACTCGTTTTACTTCTTCGACATTTTCTTCAATAGTATTAAACCGATGCAAAATACCAACTGCTCCAAGCCGTGCAAGTGCAATGGCCATGTCAGATCCAGTCACAGAATCCATATTGGCCGCAACAATAGGAATATTAATGTCGAGTTGTTTTGTGAACCTTGTTCTTGTCAGTGCTTCACTACGGGAGCTGAACGTGGATCGACGAGGGACGATGAGCACATCATCGTATGTAAGGGCAAATGGGATATGCATACGCATGGTGACATAAAAAAACCACCTCTGTTGGCGGTATATACTAAAAAACTATTGCCTTCGTGTGTCCTCCTGTGTAGGAACATAGTAGAGTCATAGCAGAAGTATCGTAGCATGTTTCTTTTTGGGGAGCAAATCATAGACGAAAAACTAACATCGCAGTATACTGAGAGAAGAAACTACCAAGGAGAAGGCAATGCCAGGCTACCAGGGACTGTTCCTGATCTACTACTACGAAGACTGGGGGATGAAACCAAAAAACAGAGAACGAAATGAAAGGTATTCCCCACATGCGTGTGTTCGATCGGTCTGTAATGGTACCTACCATTTCCGGATAACGGATACACGATCGGCAGAGTCAACCTGTGTGTTGCTGGGACCATGCGACACTACATGTAACGAAGGATCGGCCTCGTACATGGGAAAGGAACACCTGATCCAGTGTGCTCGACGCGTCATCCTCGGGGAAGCTGCTACCATGGCATGAACAGCCACGAACACCACGCACGCGCCGGTGACCATCCTCACCGGCGCGCGTGCACTCAACACAAAAAAAGATGTCGCAGATGCAACATCTTTTTGAAATCTATATTATCAATGCAACGGAAGCAATGTCTCCTGAATCAATTTCCAATATCTATTGTCATTTTTTTCTGTCTTCATAAAATACCACCATTCTACACCCCAAAAATAGACACGTGATGCGCCAATGTGTTTTGCATAATCAATATTTGCGACAAGAATATCTGGATTCAACGTTTGTTCCATTTTTTCTATCGAGGTATCGAGTGGTGTACTGTCTGTAAACCATGGCTCTGCTTGCAATTCTGACACAAAAAAACGATTGGACGCTTTGTGCCAGAGAGCAGCTTTGAGTCGATAAAATCCAGCAGGCAACCAATCATATGAAAAAATACTCCCTCCTGGCATACGGACTTTTCTATACAATGTTGTCCCTAAAATATCTCCAAGCTTACTTGGACGTCGCCATGAAGAAAGCTCTCCACTGTCCGTCATAATAATTTTGCGATCTGGATCTATATGTCGGACCAATGCTAATTCTGAATAGACTGCTTCCTGATCAAACCAAGCACAATCACCAAAAGTAAAACGAATAAATGCTTCATTTTCTATTTGCCAAAATTCCACAGCTGGATTTTCTTGATATCGTTCCACTACAACTCGAACATAGGCAAGTAACTTTGTGCGATACATGTCACTATCTATACCGTCCACCCATCTGGGAACATGACACTCTGGCCAACGCGGTGCTTTTTGTCCCACCACGAGTGTGACTTTGACATTGTATGTTGTGGCTTCTTCGATCATCCAGTCTATATTGGAAAAATCATACGTTCCCTCGCTGTTTTCAATATCACTCCACATCGCTGCTATACGAATATAATTTGGGTGAAGATCTGTAAGCATCGTCTGATACGTCTGTCGCCAATCAAGTCCAAGGGACGTCGCGTGTTCTGCACTAAAACTAATACCATATCCCACATCATACATCTTGTGACTATACGACCAAAACAAAACCCACAGAGTGATAAGTAACAGAATGACTGAGGCAGATATATATCCGAGGAGCTTCATAGGTAGAATATTCTACAATACAAACAACGCAGATCCAAGTATAACAAATATCATTGCCGCTGTCTGTACAGCAATCTCACGGTGAGAAAATGTTTCTTTCAAAATGCGTGGTGCAAATTTTGTGAGAAAAAAAATAATGATAAACATGAGTGCATACTGAATACCCACAAGCGCATTCACGAGTGTCACACTCCCAATCGCAATTGCAAACTGTATGAGCACCACGCCCACAACACCAAGCACTTTGTCTGATACAACAAGCATGACACCTCGTACACCATGAAACCCAGCATCTTTTGCTTTGCCCAATGCAACACTGTCATGCTGGGTACGATGAAACGTCTGTCGAACAGAGGGAAACAATAATCCTATCAAACCAACAACACCAGTTGTAGCACGTGTCCAGACAAAACCGGTGAGAAATGGATATATGTCATACAGATACTTTGCAGTTGTGTGTGAAACTGCAAACAACACAGCTGCAAGTATTCCCCACGCAAAACTATTGTTCAAACCCACAAACCCTTTTTCATTAAAAAATGCGAGAAGTAATGTCGATCCTGCGAGAATCGCCATACCTATCATTTCTAGCGATGACAATGATTCACCAAGAAAGACAGAGGCAAGCACAAAAATAACAATGGTAATTATCGCACCAATAAATGGATCGATGTGACTTGCTTCTCCTTTTTTGACCGCCACAAACATCGCCCAGAGTCCAAACCCAAAACCAAGTCCAGATACGACTGCCCAGAGCCAGTCTATGCCGTGCAGCAATTCCACACCAAAGGGAAAGGCAAGAAGTGCCGCAAACATAAAAATGGTTGAATAGAATGTATAGACAACTGGGTTATCGAGTGTTTTTGTCAAAATCAATTTATCGAGCACAAAGACGATTGCAAGTGCAACATATCCGCCAAGTGCAAAAAGTATCCAAAACATATATTAAGAAAAATAAGGGATCCCCCACCACCCAGATGGTTCGACATAGCGATATGGAATTTCAAGTCCAAGAAGCTGTACGATCTCTCCTGATGATAATGTAAAAGAAATCGCATTTATATTTTCTGCAATGCGAGAGGGTATGGTACTTTTTGGGATGACGACTATACCTCTATCAATACCAAATCGAAGCAACACTTGTGCAGGTGTTTTTCCATGTGTGTCTGCAATTGTTAGAACTGTTGGGTGCGCAATCAATTGTGGAAAAGGATCATCTTCATTGCTTTGTCCGGGCCGACCAAGTGGAGAATACGCAGTGATATGAATATTTTTTTCATGACAAAACGCACGGAGTGATTCTTGTGGCAAATATGGATGCATTTCCACTTGGTTCATTGCCGGAACAATTGCCACTCGCTCGAGCAGCGATGTGAGCATGTCTTCTGTAAAATTTGACACACCAATTGCGCGGACTAATCCCGTTTCAACCAACATCTCCATTGCTTGCCATGTTTCTTCAAAAGGAATATCAATAATCTCACCTGTATCATTT
>Ga0210006_1001835_pt1 | contig 14358 bp, 18 predicted proteins | sample CryGey02umfilter_2_FD_185452 | JGI IMG/M metagenome (GOLD analysis project Ga0210006, IMG submission 185452) | Groundwater microbial communities from aquifer in Utah, USA - Crystal Geyser 4/10/14 0.2 um filter (SPAdes) (version 3) | ecosystem: Environmental > Aquatic > Deep subsurface >... | reverse complement strand
TGGTGAAGCTCTAATTGATGTGGGAGGTTTTTTTAATCCTCTAAAAGCATTGTTACAGCAGGGGAGAGTTAAGATAAGTCCTGAAGCTATTTATACTGCTTTGCAAAGAGCACCTGAACATTTTAGGAGAAGCAAACTATCTGAATTAAATGCAATAGAAGGATTATTTTGGGCAATGGTTGATTCTTCTCAGGCAGCTTTAATGTCTGCAGGAGTTTCCCCGCCTTCTCCAGAACACATAACTTTATTGCTTAAAGAAGAGTTTGTAGATAAAAGTCTTATTAAGATGAAGTATGTTATATGGTACAGAGATATTTATATGCTGCACAGGAGCATAAATCACCAAGAAATTACTGACTTAAAAGGAAGTCAAATTGATGAATGGCAGTCAAGAACAGAAGAGTTTATTTCTGTTATGGCTAAATTAGTCAAAGAAATAATCGAGAAGAAATAACAACCAAATAACTATATTATTATGCTACTTTTGCTAATTCCTCTTTATCTTTTGGGAATTCTACTATGTTATCTTTTTCTTTCTCTGGTTTGACAGCTGTTTCTACTATTGTATAAACAATACTATCTTTTAACTGCGCTTCTTTTGGCTTACCTTCTGGAAGGACATTTAAGTTTTCAACGGTATATTTTGATAATTCTTTTGGATCAATTTGTTTTCCATCTTTATCTACAAAACTCATTAAAAATTCTCTTTTGTATGTACCTATATAATCTTGCACTAATTCTTGACCTATTTTTGTTGGAACCATTATTTTTTTACCATCTTTAGTCTTAGCTTCTTGAGCAGATATTCTTCTTATGAAGCTAGAGTATGCAGAATCATCATTAAACAGAGCAAGATATTTAATAATATCAACCTCTCCTTTTTTATTTACCATTTCATTTCTTACTTCTAGATATTTTCTATGGGCCTCATGCCTTTCATCCTTTTTATCAGATGGTGTAACAACATCAGCAGTTATTCCTGGCAAATCTTTTTCACTTAGCAAACTTACAGTTGCTTCTAAATCACTTTTAGCAGTATTTACAATTCCTCTTTGAGCATCTTCTAAAAGAGCTCTACCTGCACTCATTACAAATCCTGCGTCTTGCGAAACATAAGCTTCAAGGCTTGGAACAGGATGATATTTGGTCGCTACAGTTCCTATTGCAAGTTTTGCAGCTAATTCTTCCTTAGAATTTGTTCCTGCATATTCATGAATAGCTGAAAGCCCTTTCTGTAATTCAGCTTCTTCATTGACATATTTTTGAAGGTCTTTTTTTACCATTTTTTATTAAAACTTTTAATTGTTTTTTGTTTTTAAACCTTTCTACTTAGGTTCATTAATTAGTAGTAACAAGGAGAAAGGTTTAAAAGTGTTAAAAATTAAATAAAAGGAAATGAAAACAGAACAAAAACATGCAGAAGGAATAGTTAATCTAAGCCCCATACTTCCATTTACTTCTCCTGAAATGGCAGTTTTATGGACAAAATATTGTGAAGAAAGGCCAAAAGATTTTCCAGTTTCCAGATGGGATTATGTTGGAAAATTCAATAATTGGTACTCTACATTAGAAACTGCAAGTAAAAGATGGATTGACAATCTTCATTCTGGAAAAGATAAGTATAGAGATGATTATTTGCACCCAAGAATTAGAAAAAAAGTTGAAAGTATTGAAGGAGGAAGATTTATTTTAGATATAGGGTGTGGAACAGGAGAGGCAGTTATTCCATATTTAAAAGCTAGCCAGCATTATTTGGGTTTAGATGTATCTAGAGTTGCTTTAGAATACGCTTCTCGAAAGCATAATATTCTTTTAGTTGATGATGAAGAATTTCCAGATTTTAATAAGGATAGAATATTAAGGTTTGGATCATTACCTAATGCAGTTCCTTTAGAAAGAGGAGAGATTTTTGACGAAGTTATTGTAAGCATGGTTTTGCATCATGTTTCTGATTTGAGAACTTCTCTTGAAACGATAAATGAAATGTTGTATCCTGGAGGAAATTATTTTATTGTTACATTTGATTCTGATAAAAGGGATCAAGTTGATGGATTTTTTAATAGAATATGTTATAAAGATGAAAAAAGGACTATTGGACATTATAAGCTTCCGCAAGGAATGATAAGGAATGTAACTATTCATTTCCATGATAATGATAAGGTCTTTGAGGAATTAAAAAAACATTCAGATTTTATTCATCTTGATGAGTGTGCAGGTATTTTCCAGATTTTTGAGGGCATAAAGAAAAGGAAATAGTTCTTGGCATATTTTATAAATTGGGTTTTCTTTGAGTATATTAAGTTTCGCGGAGCGAACGAAGTGAGCGGAGCGAGAGGATGAGATGATAACAAATATTAGAAAAAAGACAATATCTGTTATAAAGTATAACAATAATTAACCTATAACAAAAAGTTTAAATATGTACATATCCGTTATATCATATAATTGGTAAGATAATAAATAAGGAACTAGATAAGAAAATGGATAAGAAAAATATTGAACTTGCAAAAACTCTTGAGGATAATGCTAGAGAGTATTATTATAATGCAGTTGAAGCTGAAAAGAAAAAACAATTTAACAGCTCTGTAACTTTGTTCTTTAAGGCTCTTTCTTCTTTGGCTGATTTGTATATTTTAAAAAATAAAGGTTTTATGCCTTCAAATCATACCGAAAGATTTAGAATTCTTGAGGAAGATTATTCAGATATTTATATAATTTTAGATGATTCTTTTCCACTTTATCAGAGTAGTTATAGGAATAAATTAAAGCAAGAAACTTCGGAGGTTTTAAAAAGAAATGTCAGAAGATTATTTGAAATTCTTAATATTAGTATCTAAAGATTTTAGAAAAAAACAGGGAATTGTAGATATTATTCTTTATGGCTCTTCTGTTAAAGGAAAGATTAATCCAAGAGATGTAGATATTGCAATTTTATTTGATAATTTTTCTATTGATAAAAGACTGGGTATTTTAAGAGAGTATAAAGAAAAAATAAAGAAAAAAATTAATAATCCTGATATAATTCAAATCAACCTTTCAGAGTTTTTTGATTCTCATTTTTTAGCAAGAGAAAGTATAATTGTTGAAGGATATAGTTTAATTAACAATAAACCCTTTTCAGAAACTCTTGGATTCTTTGGATATATGTTATTTACTTATACATTAAAAGGACTTAACCATAATGATAAAACAAAGTTTACCTATTCTTTAATAGGTAGGGGAAAGAATAAAGGGATATTAAAAGGTTTAAATGCAGAACCTATTGGTAAGGGGGCTGTATTAATTCCTATAGGTAATAGTTATGTTTTTGATGAATTTTTAAAAAAGTGGAATATAAAATACAAATCCAGGAAGGTTTTAGCTGTATGATTTCTGAAAGAAAAGTTAAACATTTTGTTGCTAAAAAAAGCGGAAAGAAGATAAGCAAAGAGGCTGTTAAAAAAATAAATGAATTAGTTACACAGTATATGGTTAATTTATTAAATGGGGCTTCGAGAAATGCAGATTTTAATGGGAGAGTCGTGATAAGAAAAGAGGATTTTAAATAAGAAAATGAAAAAACTAACAAAACAGAAAATGCATGATTTAAAAATTAAGCTAAAGCCATTTTGGAATAAAAGAAGAAAATTAGAGTCTAATTTTCATAAAAAAGAAGATAAATTGCAAAAAGAAATGAATGATAAACTAAATTTAGATGTGGAATTGGAGTTTTTTTATGTTGATGGCGAGTGCGTTGGTATTGGTGCAAGAGATTATGATAAAAGAAAAAATTTTCCATTGGTTCATGATAGTGAATTAGAAGAAGAAAATTAAGTCAGAATTTTATAAAATTGAAGAGAAAAGAGCTGAGATGAAAAAGAGGAAAAAAGTACTTTGTGTATGTGCTCAGGGGCTTAATAGAAGCAGGTACATGGCAAAATATTTGAAAAACAAAGGCTATAATACTCAATATGGTGGGGCAACTATAGAAGCTCCAAATCCAATATATCAAAAAAACATAGAATGGGCAGATGTTATTGTAGTTGTAAGAAAAAGACTTGTGCCGATAATGAGAGAAAGGTTTAATATTAAAAGAAAAAAGTTGATTGTGTTAGATGTCAGCGATTCTCCCCTCACTTTGTTTTTAGAAAATAGAAAATTACACTTTTTGGATTATATTCATTTCCAGGAAAAATGGACCTATCCTCAGTTAAGAAAAGCTATAGAAAATTATTTACCCCTTTGATTTAAAAAATATCCAAAACTTCATCCTTTGGCTTCTTATTGGAGTTAGTTGGATCTTTTGGCTCTATTTTTTCCTGAAGGTAATTATTTTCAAAAGGTTCATATTCTTCAATATTATTTTGAGGATACTGGTTATTTGGAATCTCTACAATTGTCTCGCCAAATAATTCTTTTAGGGCATTAACAGAGTTATCTTCATCGCCTATTATTTTCTCGACATAGCTTGGAATTGCTATTTCAGATGTTTTAATTTCGTTTTTCTGATTGCTTTCTTTACGTTCTTCATAGTTTGCGCCATCTTCTTCTTCATTGTTAGAATCCATTAGCCTTTCTTTTAGGTCCTCTATTTTTTTTTCAACTTCCTGCGCTTTTTTAATAGGATTTTTATCAGCCCATTTTTTATCTTTAGAATTATTATTTTTATCAAATTGTTTTTTGAAATTTTTCTCTTCACCATTGCCGTGCGTTTTATTATCCTCATTATTTTTATTATATGACGCAGTTTTTGATTCTACACTGGCAACCAGTTTAGATATTTCATTAGCTACATCTGCGTTTACACTTATGCTGCTTATTCCATTTGCAATCAGGAATTTAACCATCTCTGGTTTGCTTCCGGCCTGACCGCATATGCTACTTTCAACGTTCATTTCTTCACAAGTTCTTAAAACCCTTTTAATAGCGTTTAGTACAGCTGGATGCAGTTCATTGAATAAATCCTGTACACTTTCATTATTTCTGTCAATTGCAAGAACATATTGTGTTAAATCATTTGTTCCAAAGCTGACAAAATCGATACCTACCTTTAATATGTCTTTTATAACGAGACAGGCAGATGGAGTTTCAACCATTATACCAATCTTTACTTTTCCAAGTAATCCAAGCTCTTTGGCCATTTCTTTTGTCCGAGCTACTTCATCAGCAGATATAACCTGGGGGATCATTATTCCGAATTTTTTGTCATGGAACTTATTAGCACAGTTTAAGACTGCTTTTAATTCTGCTTTTAGTATATCTGGATGTTTTAGACTAAATCTTATTCCATGGTCTCCCAGCATTGGATTTCCCTCTATTTCTATTGAACCTTCCAAACTTGAGAATTCATCGCTTCTAATGTCGCTAGTTCTTATCCATATTTCTCTGAATGGTTTAGATATAATTGAAATTCCTTTTTCTAACATCTCTGAATATTCATGCAACTTTTTTTGTTTTTCAAAATTTAGTGGGTGTTTTCCGTTTGATGCAATAATTCCTTCAAGCCTTAATAATCCAATGGACTCAGATTTTGTTTTTGCAGCCCTTTCTTCTGCTCCTGGCAGGTCTACTATTACCTTTATTTTTGTTTTTGTCTGAACTATTGGGAGAATTTCAACAGACTGCTCTTTTCCAATACCTTCATAGATTATTCCTTTGAAACCGTCAACAGTTACTTCCTGCCCTTCAGTTAATACTTTTGTTGCATTGTCTGTTCCTACAACTGCAGGTATTCCCATTTCCCTGGAAACTATTGCTGCATGACTTGTCAATCCACCTTCATCAGTTATTATTGCAGATGCTTTTTGCATACTAACTACCATATCTGGATTTGTCATTTCTGTAACAAGCACGTCCCCCTTTCCTACCTTGTTTAATTCTTCCAAACTGTGGATTATTCTAACTTTTCCTGAAGCTACCCCTGGAGAAGCAGCCAAACCAGAAAGAATTTTTTTACCATTAATTTCTTTTTCTTCTTTTTTAACTTTAGTTGTTATTGGCCTTGATTGCACAATGAAAATTTCCCCAGATTCAATTGCAAACTCTATGTCTTGTGGAAGGCCATAATGTGCTTCTATTCTCAATGCAATATTAGCCAGCTCTTTTGCCTGGCCTTCAGTTAGAACCTGCTGTGTTCCTTTTTCCCTGTTTAAAATAATTTCCTGATTGTCCCCCTGAGAATTTCTTGTTATAGCTGTTTTCTTGTATGCTATTTCTTTATTAACAATTTCTAAATCCCTGTTAACTTCATAATTGTCTGGTTTTATTCTCCCTGAGACAATTCCTTCTCCTAAGCCAAACACAGCTTCTATCACAACATTGTTATTTTCTTTTACAGGGTTAGTTGAAAAAATAACTCCTGATTTGTCAGAGTCTATCATTCTTTGCACGACAGCTGCTAATGCAAACTGCTCTTTGCTAAATCCTCTTTTTTTTCTGTAATAAATTGCTCTTGCAGTAAATAAGCTTGCAAAGACTCTTTTTACACTTGTAATTAATTCAGTATTGCCTTTGACATTAAGGTAGGATTCCTGCTGGCCTGCGAAACTTGAATCCTCTAAGTCTTCTGTTGTAGCTGATGAACGGACTGCTACAAAAACCGGCTCATTAGAATATTTTAATATATGCAAGGCATCTTTACTTACGTCATGCAATGATTTTTTGTCTACATTAAGGTTTTCATAAGAATCAACGATTTCCTCTTCAAGCTCTTCAGGCATCTTAGCTTTAGTCATCAATTCCCTTATTTCTTTAGATTTATCCTCTAGCTCTTTGGTGTTGTCAACATTTATTGAATCAAGTATAGAATCAATTCTTTCCTTGATACCTGACTTTTCAACGAAAAATCTGTAAGCATCTGTTGTTATCACAAATGCTGGAGGTACCGGAAATTTTGAGTTGTACATCTCGGCAAGATTAGCACCCTTTCCTCCAGCAATCATGCCGGACTTTTTGTCTAATTCGGGCAGCCATTTAATAAAATTATTATTCTTATTATTAACCATTTTATCTCTTTTTGTATAATAATCAAATAATTATATATTATAAATTTTGTTGTTGAAAAATAATTGCCAGAAACACTGTATTTAGCATGTTATTTGCTATTTTTAAATCACTAATTTTTATCTCCTTGTTATTATTACAAGAGAAATACCGCCTATTAAGAAAAATATTCCGAAGAATAAGCTTATTGATGTGGTTATTTCTTTTGCTCCCACAACTGCCCCTAAGATGTTTGACTTAATATTAGTCAAGAGAAGAAAACCAAGTATTGTGTAAAAAATACCCTGAATATAATAAAATTTCTTTAGGTCCATGATTAATTAAAGTTAGGGGTGTTTATAATATTTACGCATGCATGTATTCACAGAAATTATTTTTGGTATTGCTTTACTGCTTAATTTCTATTATTCTCGACCTGCATGGAAGTTTTGCTTTAACAGATTTTAGAACTGCCTTTACTAACCTTATTTGTTTATCTCCAGTGGTTTTTACCCTAAATATTTGCTTCCCTGAATCGACCATTGCAGCTCTTCCAATTGTTTTTCCAAATGATTTTTGCATTCCTGTCTGCATTCTGTCACTTCCTGCTCCTGTAAGCATTTTGTTTTCCCTTAAAATATGGTGTGGGTGGACTTTTACTTCTAAATAAAACTGGGCAGGAATTTGTTTGTCTAATTCCCTTGTTATTGCCTGTCTGCATGCTTCGATTGCATTGTCTCTTATTTGGGTTTTTTCCTGGCTTACTAAACTTACTTCAGTGTCAAATTTTCCTTCATTGTCAGACTTTTGATTTCCAATATTGAATTTTACAATTTTTTTCTGGGGAACTGTTTTAATAAAACTCTTAGACTTTTTTTTAGATGTTCTTGTGTATGGTCTTGCATATTTCTTTGAATATGCTCCTGCTTTTCTTAATGCTACCATTTACATAGCTCCCTTTCTTGTAGACTATCTGTTAAATAAAGCTGTAATAAGAATGGATTGCTAGTTTTTAATACATTAGCTACTTTCCAATTAAACCATTTGTTAATTATTGGTTTAGCTTCATCATAAGTTGAAGCATTTGCTATTTTTTGAAAGTATTCTCTTTGTTTTTTTTGATAGTAATCCTCAAGTCTTTCAATATTGCTTAAGTCTTCTGTTCTCATTTTACCTCAACCTCTGTTGTTATTGCCTGACCTGGCAAGCCCTTTTCGAAAATTGCTCTTACTAATCCTTTGTTACCATGAGTTGCAGCTATTTTGCCCTTTATGTGTTTCTTTTCCTTTCCAGGAGAGGTCCAGATTAGTTCTTTTCCAACTAGCTTAGATGCTTCATCTTTGTTTTTTGATCCTGCATCTATTAAAAAATGCCTCGGAGTATAATTACGCCTTCCCCTTCTAAACTGAACAACAATGCCTTTAACCATCTTATTTATTGAAAATTTGCGTTTAAAAATCTTTGTTATAGGATTATCTCGAACTTGCCTAGTTCTTTTTCTAGTATAGAGAAAATTTTTGGGTCAACTTTTAAATGATTTTGTGGTTTTTGATTAGATATAGCTTCGTTAAACTCCTGGATGTTTGATTTTTCCAGCCTGTTTGTTATTTTTCTTACATCAATTCCCTGCAGCAAGAAAACTCCCTTTTCTGTTAGTATTAGTTCTGCCTGCTGGTCTTTAAAAGATATTTTCATCCTTGTCTTCTCTAAGTTAACAAGGTCAATTCTTTGAGCATAGTCTGTCAGATGATTAATTAGTATGGCTCCGTCTTTTCTTGCATTTTCAACATCATTTGTTTTTACCTTTCCTTTTTTAAATTCATGAGTAACTTTTTCAATATCTTTAAGAACAGTCAGCATTTTTTGAGGAAGTTTCCCCTTTTTAATAAACTCTTTCTCAAATATCAACACTAGGTCTTTATGAGCTTTTTTGCCAAATAAATGCTCTAAAAGATGGAACACCTCTTTTTCTAAAGATTCAACTTTCTTTTTGTCAACAGATTTTTCAATTTGTTCTCTTAGTTGCTTAAGCCTTTTTATGTAGTCTCCAGATTCTTTCATTAATCTGTCTATTTCATCGCCCTTGATTTTGTTTAATTTGCCATGCTCATAATCTTTAAACAGCCTTACTGCTTTTTCTAATGTATCAATGTATTTTTTTTCTATTAATTTTTCTTTGTCATGGAAAACTTCTTTGAAAAGTTTAGTGGTTTCTTTGGGTGTTGGAGGCGGAATTCCATAAAGCATTAATAATGCCTGACTTGGAGTTATAACACCCCAGAAAATATCAATCATACAGTCAATTAGTCTTCTTTCAACTGTTTTTTCTGTTTTATCTCCCATTGACATGAACATATCTATTGATTCTGGAGAGGGTTTGATTTTACCCATTTTTAACAGTAGTTTCCACGGGATAAATGTGCCTCTGTCATACAATGGAACTCCATCTCGTATGAATGTGAACATAACTGGATGAGCATCTTTGACAGCTTCCCAGAAGTCAGTTAAAAGATAAATTTGTGGCTCTAGCTTATTGTTTGCTCCTGCAATTGCAGTTGCTTCTGCAATGTACTGATATATTATTCCTCTTAATCTTTCCCTCAACTCTAGACGAGGCATTCTTTTTACATCTGTGTCATCTATTATTATGAATACATCTACATCTGAAGTTTTTGTTGCACTTCCTCTGACTAAAGATCCTGCAATTACATAGCTTGAAACATATTTTTCAAATTTTCTGATAACCATGTTTTTATGTATTTCAGCAACTCTTAAAGCTCCCAACAAACCCGTATCATACAATGGAAAAGCCATTGCTATTGGAGCTGTTAAATAGTGTCTTGAGTCCATGTAGAAATTCCATATGTCTACAGGAGTAATTATGTGGAACCATAGTTTTGGTTTAGAATCTTTAGTGTACTCTAATATTTCTTTTTTTATTTTTGGTATGTTTTTGAACTCTTCTTCAGGAATAATATGCACAATGTGAATTCTTTTTTCTTTCCTTTCTTCTTCAGGGATATCCTCCTCCTCTTCTATTTTTTGTACATACTCTGGGGGCAGAATTCCAAGAGCAATTGTAAATGGAAACTTTTTAGTTATCCAGTTTTTTATTTTTTCCAGCTCTTTTTTCTGAGCATCCATTTTTTTTACATCTTGTTCAGAAAGCTGCGCCATTCCAGCTTGATCTTTGGAAATATATTTTTGACTATTAATTTGCTCGTTCAAATTTTTTGGAGATTGGTTTTCTGCCATTTTTGTTTATCTGTCTAAATATATACTTTTAAGTTTATAAAATTAAGCAGAAGGGATGTTTATAAAACTTTGGTATTGTTTTTATAATTTATTACGGAGAACCAGAAGTTATACCACTTCTAACTCTACATTTACGACAAATTCCTCTATAGAGTTTACGGCATTTCCTGCAACCATTTTTTGGCATGAAAAATACAGATAAAAGGACTATATTAACCCTTGTTATTTTGTTTATTTTTGAGAATGATGTGAACAAGTACAATAAAAGTTACCTGAAGTTATTTTTTACGAGCTTTTTTTCTTTTCTGCTTCCAACCAATAAAAAGTAAAATTCCTATAAAGAAAGCAATTCCTGAAATCTGCACAGCCCATAATAAATAATACCATTCAAATCCTGTTTTGATAACATTTATCAAGACAAATACAATATATAAGATACCTGCAAGAATAAAACCAATTCCCCCAACAATTTCATGTTTCCAAGAGATTATTAAAACTATCAGCAAAATAAGTGATGGAATATTATGCATAAACAATCCAGTAACTGTTTCCCAGAGGGTATAATCATTGCCAAAAACATCCAGAGAGAATATGGCTAAAAAAATTATAAATAAAATAGCTAATATTCTTGGAGTCCAAAATATGAATTTATTAACTTTAACCATCTTAGAATTAGTAGTATCAGTATTTTATAACTTTTGCCTTATATGGATTTAATGCTTTCGAAAGTCAGCCCATAAAAACATTATTCCTAAAGCAACAAAAAGTATCGCTTCTATCCAATTATGATTTTTGAAAGCTTCGATTAATGCTATACCAAAGAAGACTATGAAAACAGCGAAATTTGTAAGATTTATGTTTTTCATAGTTATTGATAGTTTTTGCAGTTTTTAATCTTATCATAATATGGGCCTGCGAGGAGTTGAACCTCGGAATACTCGGTGTAAACGAGTCAGTTTACCGCTAGCTTACAAGCCCATTGCCCATTAGATTAGTTGTATCAAAGTATTTTTAAATATTGGGTTTTTGGATTTAATAAGCGCGGATGGTTTAATGGTTAGAATATCTCGTTGCCAATAACAACTTTTCTTTAGAAAAGAAAAGTTCTTAGAGTTCCAAAAACTAAGATAGTCAAAGAAACTAAGATAGCAAAGACGAGGTGATCCGGGTCCGATTCCCGGTCCGCGCACTTTAAAATACATTAAAATTCTTCAAGAGAATAGCAATTAACAGCAATAAACCTCCAATGATAAATCCAATTATCCCCCACATTCTAAGTCTGGAATAATTTTTTGTAAAGTAAGAAGCAATATTTTTTATTGTTTTTGGAAATACTGCTATAAAAAATCCTTTTATTAAAATTAACACTGCTATTGTTCCTAAAATTATACTTATTACACTCCTTACCATTTGTCCTCTTTATTTATTTTAACTTATTAATTTTTTTTACATTTCATCTCTGCAAGACTCGCAGATCATCCTTCCGTCTATTTTTTCAAGAATATCGAAGTTGCCACATTCTTCACAAATATTTTCATGAAAGGTTCCCTCTGATGCTGACTGGCTTTTTTTCATCTTTTCAGATTCTTCCCTTATTCTTTCAAATTCCCTGCTTTCTTCAAAAAGATCTGGCATAAACTTAACAATATCTTTTAAAGTTACATATCCAACTATTCTTTTATTATTAACTACTGGCAACCTTCTTAGCTTTTTTCTATTCATTTTATCCAAGGCCTGATGAATTGTGGCTTCTGGAGAAATTGTAATTATTTTTCTTGTCAAAATGTCTTTTGCTCTTATTTCTTTTAGTTTATCAGGCTTTTTTGTCATTGCCCAAACAAGGTCTTTTTCAGTTATTATTCCATGGAGTTTGTCCCCTTCTTTTACCACTAAGCTTCCAACTCTTTTCTTCATCATTGTTTTTGCACATTCAAGTGCAGTAGAATCAGGGCTCATATGTACAAAGTCACGAGTCATTACATCCCCTACTCTTATTCTTTCACCCATAAATAATCCAGTATCTTATTATTTAAATAATCTTCTAATCTGTGTTAAGTGCCATGTTTTTGTTTTTAATTTGAGTATATAAATCTTTAAATTTACTTATTTATTTTCTGTTTCACAAAAGGTATGAAAGAGTTATAACATGGGTGATAAGCAAGCTGTTTATGTTTTGCCTGAAAATGTGCAGAGGATGATGGGTCAGGATGCTCAAAGAAATAATATTCTTGCTGCACGGATTATAGCTGATACTGTGAAAACAACTCTTGGTCCGAGAGGAATGGATAAAATGCTTGTTGATTCTGGAGGAAATATTGTTATTACAAATGATGGTGTTACTATCCTCGAAAAGATGGATATCGAGCATCCTGCTGCTAAAATGATGGTTGAAATAGCTAAAACTCAGGAAGATGAGGTTGGCGACGGAACAACTACTGCTGTGATGATAGCTGGAAAGCTTTTGGAAAATGCGGAAAGTCTGCTTGACAAGAAAATACATCCGACAGTTATTACTAAAGGATATCAAATGGCCTCTGAACAATCTTTAAGCATTTTAAAAGAGATTGCATTAAGGGTGACTACTGATGATACAACTTCTTTGAAACAGATAGCTATGACTTCTATGACTGGAAAAGGAGTTGAATCTGCAAAAGAAAGATTTGCAGATATTATTGTAAATGCAGTTAAGCAAATTGAGGATTACGGCAAAATAAATCTGGATAATGTCAAGATAGAAAAAGTTAAGGGAGATAGTATAAAAGAAACTTCTTTAATCTCAGGAATAGTTTTAGATTCAGAGAAACTTAACATAGAGATGCCTAAGATTATAGAGAATTCTAAGATAGCTATAATTGATTTTCCTTTGGAGCTAAGAAGTCCTGAAATAGAAACCAAGATAAATATCTCAACGCCAGAACAGTTGCAGGGCTTTATTGATTCAGAAGAAAGGGCACTAAGAGAGATGATTCAGATTATAAGAAATATCGGGGCTAATGTAGTTTTTTGTCAAAAAGGAATTGATGATGTTGCCCAGTACTATCTTACAAAAGCAGGAGTTTATGCCTGCAGGAGAATTTCAAGAAGTGACATAGAAAAGCTTTCAATGGCAACAGGAGCAAGAATTGTCAGCAATTTAAATGAACTAAGTTCAGATGATTTGGGTAGTGCAAAGAGAGTTGAAGAAATGAACGCTGGAGAAAAGAAAATGACTTATGTCAGTGGTTGTATAAATCCGAAAGCGGTTACAATATTGATAAGAGGTGGAAGTGACCATGTTCTTGATGAGGTAGAGAGAGGAATTAGAGATAGTTTAGGAGATGTTTCAGCTGTTTTAAAAGATGGAATGGTTGTGGCTGGAGGAGGAGCTGTTGAAATTGAGCTGGCTAAGAGGCTAAGGGAGTTTTCACAAAGCCTTCCTGGAAGAGAGCAATTGGCAGTTGAAGAATTTGCCAATGCCATTGAGAGTATTCCTATTGCTTTATCTGAAAATGCCGGACTTGACCCAATAGATATTCTTACAGAGCTAAAAGCTGTTCATGAATCTACTTCTGGAAATGGGAAAAATGCAGGGCTTAATCTTTTCACGAATAAAATCGAGGATACATTTAAGGCAGGTATTATTGAGCCGTTAAAAGTTAAAACTCAGGCAATTTCTTCTGCTACAGAAGTTGCCACAATGATACTTAGAATAGATGATGTAATTGCAGCAAATACAAAAAAGCCATCTTATTCTGATAGGCCTTTGCCAAACAAGGGATTTGATTTTGAATGAGTTGTTTACACTGAGGAAGCGGAGGTCCGATTCTCTTTGGGGCAATAAAAACTAAAATTACCAAAAAGATTATGTAGTTATTTTGTTGATAAATAATATGAAAAATGAAGAATTAATCATAAATAAATTAGATATATTAAAACAAGAAATTGACTTTATAAAAGCGCATGTAACAGATGTGACTTTAACTCAAGACGATATTGATTCTTTAAACGAAGCAGAAGAAGATTTAAAAAAGGGAAGAACAAAAAGGTTATAAAATTTCTCATGATGTTTTTTAAAAAACATTTAAATATCTATTTTTCATTGCTATTTTATGGTTGAGAAGGATAAAATAATAACTGAGAAAGTGAAGCGTTCGGGAATATTTA
>Ga0210006_1001828_pt1 | contig 14384 bp, 18 predicted proteins | sample CryGey02umfilter_2_FD_185452 | JGI IMG/M metagenome (GOLD analysis project Ga0210006, IMG submission 185452) | Groundwater microbial communities from aquifer in Utah, USA - Crystal Geyser 4/10/14 0.2 um filter (SPAdes) (version 3) | ecosystem: Environmental > Aquatic > Deep subsurface >... | reverse complement strand
ATGTAACCTACACCGGAAAAGAGTACGATCTCCCCCTCAAGGAGATTGTTTACGCAACAACATATCAGGATACGCCCATAGCATTTGTACGCAGGGAACTCGCTAAAATAAAAACGGCCACAGTCACGATGGAAAACGGCACCCAAATCACCGCACAATATCAGGATGAAGAAATAACACTAAAAACAGACAGCGGAGAAGAATTAGTCGGCTACAATGCTCAATGGTTTTCATGGGCGAACCATAATCTGGAACAGGGAGTCGGCAGCAAAAAGAACGGCATAGTGTGGAATGGGAATCAGGAATTCTAAAAACCATAAATTTATGACTGGTCACACAATTCCCACAGGACTCCGGCATTGGTTTGTTGCTCATTTTATAATCGATATTTTATTTGCAGTACCACTGATTTTATTTCCTGCCTTGCTTTTGCAAGTATTGGGGTTTGAAACAACCAATTTATTGTTAGCACGCCTCATTGGAGCGGCGTTAGTGGGTATTGGAGGAGTATCGTTTATCATGCACAAAAAAGACATATCGGAATACAGAGCAATGCTGCAATTAAAGCTTTTGTGGTCGGGAACGGCAATCGTCGCCATTATATTATCCTTGAACGACACAGAGACAAGCGCCAAATGGCTTTTACTGGCAATTTTCATGGCGTTCTTTCTGGTCTGGGGATATTACTTCAAACAGCTATCAGAAAAGTAAAAACTTATTATTCATATTTTTAATCATATTTTATGCAAACCATAGATATTTATACCACTCCACAATGCGGTTTCTGCAAGGCTCTCAAGGCCAAGCTGGATGAAAAGAAAATTGCTTACACAAGCCATGATGTTACCGCAAACGATAAAGACTTATCCGACATGAGAGAATTAAGCGGAGGAGCAATGTCGGTTCCGGTCACCGTGCTAAACAAAGGAAAAGAAGATCAGCAAGTTTTGCTTGGTTATCCTGACGCGGTTAAAGCACTTGAGCTTGAAGAAAAGGAAGTCAGCAAAGACGAACAAAAAGATACAGCCACTCTGACCTGTCCAAAGTGTGGACATAAACAAGAAGGCGAGATCCCGACCACATCATGCGTTCCGTTTTATATTTGCGAAGGTTGCAAGGAAACAATCAAAGCTCAAGGCGATGACTGCTGCGTTTTTTGTTCCTATGCTGACAAACAATGTCCGCTGAAGAAAAAAGATGGCGATTGTTCAGGTGGAGCCTGTAAAATTTAAGGTGTTTGGGGCAGGGGCAATTCACCCCCAGGATCCCTCTGCCCACCACCCAAAACGGAAAAAGAAATTTTAAAATTTTTAAAACAACCGACTATCGTCGAAAAGAAAAGGAATACATCAGCTAACAAGGAATATACGGTTCGGGGCTCGGCTCGCCACTCACCCATCCATAATTCCTCCTAGCCTAAAACCGTAAAATCTGGTACATTGCAAATCAGTAATAATCAAAAAAAAACATGGCAGACGATCAAAATCCACAAAACCGGCAGGGAGGACAAAATCCACCACTGCCACCACCACCGCCAATTGGCGGCGGCTTCCCGCCAAATCCATTTCCACCTGCGGGAGGAGCGAAGTCGGGAGCAGGAGGATTCACCCCCGCGCAACCACCACCGGAAGACACAACCCCGGCAAATTATAAAATAGGCACAAAGCTGCCACCGGTAATAAGCGTACAAATCCCGCAGCACAACCTAAACTTCGACGAACAAAACTTCCTTCACCTGCTCGCGGGCTCAATCTCACTAAGTAAAGATGAGAAAAAGCGCATCATCTCCTCCATCCCAAAACTAAAACAGGAACAAGTGGACGAACTAATCCGCATTTTCGAGGAAGAACAACGCAAATTCGCGGAGCTCTCCGCAAAACACGTGGATCAACTAAAGAAACTGGAAAACCAACATTCCGCCGACTGGCAGGACATAGAAATGGAACAAAAAGCATCCTCCAAACAAAACGAAGACCAGGCCCAGGCCGACGAAATCCGCAAGAAACTAGGACTTTAACATACATCCCCCATGGAAAAAATAACTATTATAGCCCTGACCCTCGCCACACGCCCAAATTCAGCCCAAGAATGCCATCTAATCCGGATTACTTAACAAAAATCGTTGCAAAAGCTTCACTAATCGCGCCGTCTTCATCTTTAACCTGAAGGCGCACAGTCTTTTCGCCGGCAAAATTATACGACCCCGAAAATTTAGGCGAATATTTAAACTGCGTCGTAAAATTAATATCATTCTCACCCATATAATCCGTATCCCATCTATACTCAATCTTCCCGCCATCGGTGTCAAAACTCCCTGTGGCGTCAAAAGAATACACCTCAACTTGACCACCATTAACCAATTCTTCAGTCTTAGAATCGATGCTAAAAGATGCGCTAGGAGCAGTATTTTTAAACACATTAATATAAGCCTCCGTAACACTCAAAGAACCCTCCGGATCCTTAGCCTCCATAACGACATTATAATTCCCGATAGCCCCAAACCTATGCTGCCAAATAGTCTTTTTAATATATGGCGTATCCCAAAGCCCATCGCCGTTCCAGTCAAATCTATACTCAATATACTGTTTTTTATACTGACTATCCGAAGATTTTGACGTATCGAACTTAAAAATTTCCATCTCCGTACCCATAAAAGGACTGTAGGAAAAAAACGCAATCGGCGCAGTATTGGAAACCACCGTCACCTGCCTGGAAATAGCATCCGTAAGGCCCCCGCGGTCAAGTACCTGCATAGTAACATTATAAACACCCGGCTGCTCGAACGTATGCTTAACACTCTTTGTTGTAGAAAAAAAACTATCAACCATAGAGTCTCCGTCAAAATCCCAACGCACCTTAAGATTCCACGACTTTGTTTCATTATCGGATGATGAGTTAGCATCAAAAACAAATACAGTCGCAGTCGTACCACTATTGGTATCTGCCAGAGCTCCATTAGTACGCACCACAAAATTCGCGATTGGAGGAGTATTACTATTGGCAACAACTTTATTTAACCTTTCCTCAAAATCGTACAAAGGGGCGAACTTATTATTAAAAGGATCATATGTCGGCTTAACATAACTTTTTGGCGTAAATTCATTAGCACTCAGATTATTAAAAGCCGGATCGGCCAATTCTACAGGCAAAGGCAAAATATTTTGCCCCTCATTTTCAAAAATTTGAGCAGGTTGTGACGAAGCCATGAGCAGACTCACCGGCCATGAAACCAGTAAAATAGCCACTAACCCAATTGCTACAAATTTTGCATATTTCATAAATCCAAGTAAAAAAGGATCTTCAAAATAACACAAAAGCCTAAATCTGTCAACCCCCTTGCGACATATAATACAACGCACGCATTAGCTAACTGCCACGTTTAATTTCTATTTTAATATTATCCGGAATTCCCGGCATATTTGGCGCCCACGCCGGCCAACTTTCCACGTGCACCTTGTCTATTTCGGGCAAATTCTGAATATAAATCTCCGCCTCAGTAATAGGCATATTCAAAACATGCTCATTAATCTTACGGATAAGGCGCGCGCCATTTTCTCTTTCCGGGGTAATGTCGTATTCTTCAATACCTTTAAGAGTAGCCGTTATTTTAAGTTTACCGGATCCTTTATCCGTTTCAATAACTCTATAAGAAAGCGATTCCTCATCTATTCTATAAAGACGCTTTTGCGGATTCTGCTTAAGTTTAAGTTCAGTTTTTAAAATGCCAAGCAAATCATCCTTACTATACGCAATGCCGCTTGTAACAATCTCACCTCTAACCTCAAAATTATCAATCCTCCGGCCCTCCAGACCACCGGCAATAAAAACCGAAGGAGCGCTCATCTCTATAGCATCATTACCGGTAACAAGTTCCAGATTAGCTTTTTGAGCATCATTACGTTCTTTAACATAAGCTTTTAACTCGGCCTCCGCGGAAGCCTTAAGATCATTCTCCATTTTAGCCTGCGCGGACGCTAAATCTTCAGCGGAAATCTGTTTAATAACAACAGTTTCACCGCCTGCAAACTGCTCATAACTCTCCGCATAAAGCCGCTTCTGATTTTCCGGGGAAAGCCCGGGCAAAAAGAATCGAACAGGGCCAATATTGCCCTTCTCCCCAATAACCTGGTCGAACGCATCAACCGAGTCCGCAACCACAGTAACTTCAAGTTTCCCCGGCTCGGAGCCGGACGCCGCAGGCACATTAACCTCTGTCTGCAACCTAAAAACCAAACCATTATCCGTCTGAAAACGGGTTTTCTCTATTAAAGGCCACGAAGTATTAGAAGTATTAATAATCGTAACCTTCCCACTTGCATTAGCCCCCTCAAACAATTTCCCCGTGGACTGATAAGTGGAAATTTTCTGAATCTTCTTAGTAATCTTATAACTAGGAATCATATTAACCGGATGAGTATCCAGTTCCGCCCGATTTTTTTCAATATCCGCCATGGTCACATTAACGGAAGTATCTATAACATTGGACTTTGGCGTTAACGCAATTGTGGCTCCCGGAAGCGCAATATAAGTAATCGTCACTAAAATAAGCAAACTCACTATAACCAGTGAAACCAGCGCGTGCCTATTTGGCGCAACCAAAACCAACCTACCTTTATCTTCCTTGGATTTTTCCTTTTTAGGTTTCGATTGCTGCCGCGACAAACTCTTCGCCAGCGCAACAAGCCCCGGCTTACCCCCGCGGTTAAGCATCTCCGAAATAGTAAATTTCTTTTCCTTCCTACGAGTCGGAGTATGCTCATTAAGAGTATTAATACTCGCCTTAAGCGGAGTAATATTCTGCTGATCCTCCATAAACTTCCCACTCACCAAAGACGGATGCTCATGCCCCTCCAGCTTGTCATAAACAGGCAAACCAATCTTGCCGGCAAGATGAATACCGTTCTGGTCATTGGTAACAATAAAAATATTCCTATTAAGATCTTCCGCTTTGCGCTTAAGAATCTTCAAATTAACAATACTCTGAAAAAGAATCGCCCGCTTTGGAACAACCAAATAAATATTCTTAATTTTCACACTTTTTAATCGATCATAAATAGTAGTAACCTCATCATCAATTTCCACATAAAGAACTTTCTTTGTGCGTGGCACTTTAGTTTTAGGCCTAACCTCGGTCTCCGAAGCATTTTCACTTTTGGATCCGATACGTTTTTTAGACATTTTTGGCCGGTTTGACGGCTTTTTTTCATCAGCCATAAAAGCTTAAGTTAAAACCTATTAAATCTTCATTAACCTAACCACTTTATCTAGCAATCTGGAAAGAAGTTGCTCTTCGGTCAAATATTCCAAAGCAATATTAGCAAGAGCCATAGGCGTTATATCCTGCACATCCTTTAATTCCTTAGTCTCATCTATAACATTAGTAATCATTTTAGGATGAAGAAAAGAAATCTGCGGCTTATGCGAAAAGGGGAGTGACTGAACCCATTCCCGACTTTCCATAACCTCTTTAATTTCAGGAAGATGAGATCCTCCACCGCAAAGCAGAATTTTTGAAGGCAGAACATCTACATCTTCAAATTCACTAAGCGTAAGAGCCACGCCGCTAAGCCAAACTTCGCAGTCGCTCTTCATAGCCTCGCGCACGATTCTATGTGATTGCTTTTCAAGCTTTTCGCCACTGTAAGCCAATTTAATCTCTTCCGCCTCTTCAAAAGAAATATTCAGAGATTGAGCCAGCCGCTTAGTAAAAGTGCGTCCACCCAAAGTAAACATTTTAGTCCCATCCACACTGCCATAGCGCACAACAGCAATGTCTGTTGTCCCACCTCCAATATCTATAAAAATAGCACTAAAACTCCCCCCATCCTCAAACCCCATACAACGAGCCACAGCATAAGGTTCGCTTGTAACAGCCAAAAGTTCCAGTTCCAGTTCCGACGCAATAGTCTGCAGCGCCCCATAGTGAACAAGCGGCGCAAACGCATTAAAAATAGAAATAGTCACATCCTTCCCCTGAAAACCAAGAGGATTAGAAACTTTATAACCGTCAATACGCACGTCTGTAATCGCCGCGTTAACAAGCTTAACATCTATCTCATTATAGCCGGTTTCATAAGCAAGTTCCGCGCGCACCTCGTCGAAAGCTTTCCATTGCACCTTATGCACAATATTCTTTAATTCAGACAAATCTATTTTAGTATCCGGCTCACGGCGCTGGTAATTAATTGTGGTAGTCGCCCCCTTAACCAGTTCCCCCGCAATTCCCATAATAAGCTGCCTGGGGCTGGCCCCGGCCATTTTAGTGGCATCTTTAATAGCATCCTGACAATTATTAATAACCGCCCCAATGTCCGTAACCGCACCGCTCTGCATCTCCCCAAGCCGTTGCCTCTTCCTGCCAACACCAAGCACACGAGTCTTAGTTCCTTCCGCAGCACAAATAAGCGCTTTTACAAACTCCGTGCCAATATCCAAAGCCAAATAGCAATTCCCCGGACCAGTCACAGCTCTTCTGAAAATAGGCATATAAAAGGCAAAATTAGCTGCTACATTCTAGGAGATTAGCGCTTTACAGTCAAGAAAAACGGACCAATAAAAAGCCAACAAATAAAATCACTAACCCCGCCGCATGAACCCACCCAAACCCAATGGGTATTGACATTTTCCCTAATCATGTTAAGATTCCTATCTGATTTTCGTCGTCCCGCTAACGCGAGAGAGGCGTAAATCTGCTGATTTGAAAACTTGCATTGCAAAATTTTACCGATCCCACAGGGTCGGTTAACGAAAAAATGCGGGCACTCACACAATGGGTGACCGCGAGGAGGATTATGAAATACAGAAGGGGAATATTCCCGCCCCCCGCCGCGCTTCGCGCGGCAACACCACCACCACAACAACAACCACCACCACAACCACCACCACCAAAAAACCTCCGGCTCCCTCGGGAGCCGGAGGATTTTAACACAGAGCCCGCCGAACCCGGCGGGCTCTACCAACAAGTCGTCTCGCCAGCGATCTCGACCGTGTTCTTAATTGGCACGGCCGTGATCCTGGCGGCTCTCGCCCGGGGCTGTCTTTTCTAGGCAGCTCCGGGTTGCGTAGGCGGGGGAGGGGGGTCGGACTGGTGCCGGAACCCCTCCCCCGCCGACCGCGTACACAAAAGCGCACCACCAAGAAAGCAATGCAAGTTTTCCATCCAATTACACCACCCGCCTCGGAGTCCCCGGGTTTATTTGCGTTGTAACCTCATAATTAATAGAACCCTGCGCCGTCGCAACATCTTCCGCGGAAATCCGCTCGTCGCCCTGACTGCCTATTAAAACAACCTCATCCTCCGGCTTCACGCCGGGAATATCTGTAATATCCACAACCGTCATATTCATCATAATCCTCCCCAAAATCGGCGCCCTCTTTCCTCCTATCAAAACAAAATGACTCTTACTGGAAAGCGCGCGCGGAAATCCGTTGCAATAACCAACCAAAATCACCGCAATCTTAGAATCCCGATTAGTCTTGTAAGTACAACCATAACTAACAGCCTCGCCCGCCGGCACATCCTTCACCTCCGCAACCCGAGTCTTCCACGAAAGAACCGGCTTAAATTCCACATCCCTATTAAGATGCCGGGCAGAAAGCAAAGTCTCTTTAGAAGGCCACATGCCATAATTAACAATCCCCGGCCTAACAAAATTATAATAAGTCTGCGGAAAAAGAATCGTAGCCGCCGAGTTCGCGCAATGCGTAAACTCCGGCTCCAGCCCGCCATCCTTAAGAACAGAAATCATCCTATTAAACTCCTCCTGCTGCCCCTCCGCATACGACGGATCCGTAGTATCTTCAATATTCGCAAAATGAGTAGAAACCCCCGCAAGCTTCATCCGGGCATTTTCCCTATAACTCTGAATAACCCGCGGCAAATCGCCGTCCCGCACCCCCTGCCTGTTCGTCCCCGTCTCAAGCTTCAAATGCGTCAGCGCGGGAATCCCCAGCCGCTCCGTAATCTCCTTTAAACGATCAAAAGTTTCCCGATTATAAACCACAAAATGAAACCCCTCTTTAACAGCCGTCTCCAGCTCATTAAGCTCAATATACCCCATAATATAAACCGGCGCGGAAACCAAATTAGCGCGAATCTCCAAAGCCTCCGCCAAAGAGTCCACCCCAAGCCAGTCCGCCCCACCCTCCAAAATCAAAGGCGCCATTTCCTTAACCCCGTGCCCATAAGCATTAGCCTTAACCACACTACAAATAACCCGCCCTTCTCCAACCAATTCCCGCAGAGTCCCAACATTATGCAACGCATTCTCCCGCGAAAGCTCCACCCAGGTCCTGTTTTTCATGAGGGATAAGAAAAGGTATAGGCGACCAATACTAGCATTGAGGTGTGATCCCACGCAAGGGCGCAAGAGCACGGCCGATACCAAACAACCACTTCACATAATCAGCAACGGGCTGCTACAATACGAACAAAGGTGGGGGATGTAGCGACCTTGTAGGCAATTTTATCCACCTGTACAATGCAACTAATATTCAATAAATAATAAAAAATGAAAAGATTATTCATTCTAACAATATCGAGCCTAATACTTCCATCACTTGCATTTGCATCATTTTCAGATGTCTCCTCCTCAAATCAGTTTTATAATGCAATTAACTATGTTCAACAAGAAGACATAGTACAAGGATACCCTGATGGAACATATAAACCTGACAATCAAATTAACCGTGCTGAATTTACTAAAATCATCATTGGAGCCACATACACAAAGGAAGGTATCGAGCAGTGTTTAAACGTAGCATCTGCTTTAATGACTTATTCCGATATTACAAAAAACGAATGGTATGCTTCATACCTTTGCATCGCCACATTGAATTCCATAGTGAAAGGCTACGATAACGGGACATTTAAACCTTCAAACCAAATTAATCTAGCAGAAGCATCAAAAATAATCTTTAAAAGCTTCAATTCTAATGTTCCAGATATAAACAGCTCTCCATGGTATCGTCAATATGTAGAATATCTTGAGAAAAAAGCAGCTATCCCAACCTCTATTACCAGTGCAGACAAGCTAATTACACGTGGTGAAATGGCGGAAATAATTTATCGTTTAAGAAGTGATATTACAGATAAACCAACGACATCGTTTTTTTACACGCCAAGCGCACAAAATAATGATTTTACACTAGACATTAGAATATCCGATACGACTCTGAATATTGGTGACACAATAGAAGGAGGAACATACTACATGAAATACACAGGAACACCATTTGAGGGAGTCGTTCTTTATAAAAAATCAGTAATTGGCGACACATTAAAGACAACTATGACTACACCTCCATCCATAATTGAAAATATTGATTTTGATAATCCGGAAAAACGTGGTCAGCTTTCCTGGATTCCAGAGATAAAACCGTTTACGATTAAAGAATCAGGAATTATGCGAGCTATATCAACAACCGAAACATTTGAGGCATCAGGAACATACAAATATACAATGTCAGTTTATTCTTGTACTGATATTGCTGAAAAAATGGACTACACATGCGATGACGGTATGGACATGGCGCATGCCTTTTTTGTTGATATTGTTGATCCATTGGCAACAGTATCAAAAAGCGTAACCGTAAGTGAATAAAACTGCGCACAACAGCACGTTGGCGCGGTTCGGCCGCGGCCCCACCCAAGTTGTGCATATGTGGTCTTCGGCATATTATAACATCTGCACAACTTCGTTTAGGCGCGGACGTTAGGCTAAATCGTATCTTTTTTAGTCTTTTATAAATAACATAATCAATATGATGGAAAACACTATACTACCACAAGATTTGAGCTCTACGGTTGGCTCTGAAAACAAAGATTTTTCTGTGAAGGCAAAGCGTGCCCAACCACTCAAAAAATCATTTTCTATAATTCTTTTTGGAACTGTCTGGACAGCATTTACCAGTATTTTCGTATTTGCCTTTTTGGGCCCTATTTTTCAAGGTAAGGAAGTCCATTTTAAATCAAATGGAGTGCCCACTGTTGCTAGTCCCGATAATTTAGGTCCGATTGTAATGCCAGCAATATTTATAGGTATTTTTGTATTGGTTGGTATAGGTATGTTGTCATGGGGTATTTACTCCATATTTAAAAAAGGAGGTTATTTTGTCGGCACTCCAACAAGATTAGTGCATTACCAAAATGGAAACATTAGATCCATAGATTGGGAACAATTTTCAGGTGATATCGAAGTCAATGGTAATGCTCAAAAAGGCAATATCTCACTTCAAATGAGAACAGGTAAAATGGTTAGTAGAAAAAATGGTCCAGATAGATATGTGCCGGATGTAATTTATATTTCTGGAATACCCAATGTATTTGAAATTGAGCAGATTTGCAGAAAAAGAATTAAAGAAAATGATACGACTCCGCCAACCACAGGACACAACAGCACATAACTAGCTATAATAAAACCTAATCAACCACCCACCATATGCCCACCCTTGAATTCCTCCGCCAATTCCGCATCGACCAGTACGCCATTTTTGACCTGGTCGTATCTTTTCTGGGTATCTACTTACTATCCCCGCTACTATCCAAACTCTTCCTGAAACTCGGGATCAATATCCCAAAAAGAAATTGGCTCTTCCTGACCTTACCAATTGGCATCCTTGCGCATCTGCTGGTAGGAACAATAACTCCCATGACCGCAAACTTCCTGGACATAAATGGCCACTACATCCTAAAAATAATAATTCTAATCTCATTATTCCTTGGAATTAAGGGGATTAAAATTGTTAAGAAGCAGGCTTGATGAAAATGGGAGGAACCCTGAAGGGCTCTAATAAATATTCCCGCGATAATCAATATCCACAACTTCGACTGTGCCATTTTTCACAACATAAATAACCCGAATCTTCCCAAGGCGAAAGCGGTAACAGCCGATCCATGAGCCATGCAGCTTTTTCACATCCTTATGTCCGAAAGGATTTTGCTTTATTTCCAACAATTTTCCCTTAAGACGATTCTTGGTTTTCTCATCAAGAGAGTTGAGAAACTTGATAATTCGATCCGGCATTAGAGTTTTGAGATAAGGTCATCAACATTGATGCCCTTTCCCTTGCTATCTCTTTTTGCGTTGAATACATTGCCCGGCTCTTCATCCAGAAAAGTTTTTACCAGCACAATCCTCACCAGCGAGCTGGCGGGAACGCCGTATTGTACGGCCTTTTTATGGATGGCACTTTTGAGTTTCTGATCAATATTGATCTGAAGAAGGCTCATAGCAAATTAATGTAAAATACATTAAAATTGTATGGTAAGAAAAAAGAAATGTAAAGGAAAAAGCTTCGCCATGATAAACCGTGGAAATTAAGAAATAATAAAATTTCCTTAAAGCCCCGCCGCCCATTGCACCATATCAAAACTAATGATAAAAGTTAAAAGCAGGTAAGGTGCAAAAGACAATGAAGATATTAATAGCATGATACAAAACACTTTTTTCATAGTCCGCCACGGAGAATCCGAAAATAACGTTCTTGGAATAGAATCATCGAAACTTGAAAACATTAATCAGTTTGGACTATCTGATACTGGAAAAAAGGAAACCGAAAATGAAGCCCGAAAATTAGAGATCCTTGATCTTAACCCACAACGGGAAAAAAATCCTAATTGTGACACATGGCCACCCTGCGCGGGTTATACTGGAACACGCGACCAGGGATTTTGATTGGGATGACTATCAAAAGCGGTATAATTGTGCACGCAGGGTATTCAAAATAAGTTTATAGCGGCGCACGATACAAACGCCTCAATGGCTATCTTGAATCTGAAATATGCTATACTTGAACCAATTATTATTTAATTTCAAAAAATATGATGGACTACAATTACATGATGGGCGGTAGCGGAGGAAGCATGATGCTTTTTGCCTGGCTAACCTATACTCTGGTAACCGTTCTGCTGGTTCTAGGCATTGCCGCCTTATGGAAATACATCAATAAAAAATAACAAATGAACATGAACCTACAACAAGAACAAACTATGCCATTTGCACGGGACTACTCATACACCTCCAAAGTATTTTTCTATTTTGGACTCGCAATTCTGTCTTCCGTGGCCGGCACATTCGCCGGATTCACCTGGTTTGCCCCATTTTTCTTAGCAAACCCAACCTTTATGTGGGTCCTTTTCGCAGTTGAACTGGGACTAATTTTCACCGCTCGCATGTGGAGCGAAAAACGACCATTCAACTATGTACTTTTCATGACATTCGCATTTATAACCGGACTCACAATCGTACCTCTTCTAGCCGTTTTCATGGTGCAGTATGGCGCGGAAATAATAATCAAAGCACTTCTGGCCACAACATTCATGTTCGCAGGAACAGCCACTTTTGGCTGGGTCACAAAGAAAAATCTCTCCGGCCTTAGCGGCTTTCTATGGATATCCTTAATTGGAATGATAGTAGTCTCCATAATCGGCATATTTGTACCATGGGGCAGCAATTTCGAAATGATCTTTTCCGGATTCGGAGTAATACTATTTAGCGCCTACACCATGTACGACATCCAGAGAATAAAACAGTTCCAGTCTCAGCATCCAATAGAAGTAGCACTTTCTCTATATTTGGACATATTCAACCTATTCATTTTCATACTCAGATTAATGGGTGCAGCAAGGGATTAACATGAAAAAAGACTCAAAAAAATCTTACATAATTTCAATTGGCGGACTCTGGTCCGGTCGTGACGGCAAAATCGAGCAGCAGCCGTTTGAAGTAGACCTGGAATTCGACCCAAAAGAAATAGACATCGCATCCAAAATAAAAGGGGATATGCTTTTGGCTAAGATAAAGGATCAAATAAGAGTAGCCCTTACGGACGTGGAAGTAACCATAAACCAAAAATGCGAAAAATGTCTAAAAACATATAAACAAAAAATAAAAATCTCGGTCGCAGAAAGATCATACCTAGACAAAGCCCCGCAGGACGAACCGGATCTTAGCGACATATTCCTAATGAATTTAAAAGACCTTTCAATCGACCTTTACGAGATGATAAGACAAGAAATCATCTTGCATTTTCCACTTATTTCAGTATGCTCTAAAGGCTGCAAAGGGCTCTGCCCTCACTGCGGAGTAAATAGAAACAAAGAATCCTGCAAGTGTGAAAGCTTGGAAGGTAGCGAGTATAAGCCGTTTAAAAATCTCAAAAAACTAATCAAGTAAAGCCATGGCAAAACATTCAGTTCCCAAATATAAAACCCCCAAATCCAAAACGCGGTCAAGATACGCCAGTTATAAAGGCAAACAACTAAAGAAACTACGCGGAATAGTTGCTGGAGCCGTGCACACATTCAAGAAATCAGAATCATTGGTTGACGAAGTCAAAAAGAAAAAGGAAATAGAAAAAATTACCAGGGTTAAGGCTTAAGTCTCAATTTCAGCCGCCCTTTTGACATATTATGGCATCTTACAGACACCTAGCGCGGATAGCAGTTATGCAAACCATCTTTGCATACGAATTCCGCACCGATGTCGATATTGATTTTACTTTCGATTATTGCACCGCGGAATTTGCGGATAAACTAAAAGATGTAAGCTTTGCCAAAGATCTGGTAAAAGGGATTGTTAAGCATAAAGAAGAGATTGCAGAAATCATGCAAAAGCACGCTCCCGAGTGGCCTATTGAAAGAATCGCTCCAATAGATAGGGCCATTTTGGAAATCGGTATTTATGAGATAAAATATTCCGGTGACGTCCCGCCGATTGTAGCAATTAACGAGGCCGTCGAAATCGCAAAAAGCTACGGCGACATGAATTCAGCAAAATTTATTAACGGCGTACTAAGTGCGGTAATGCACATACACAAGCCGGGAGAAGAACGTAAAAAAATATAAATATGGAAATAAATCGCTACGAAGGATTGGAAAAAAACCTGAACTTTAAGTTCAAAGATCCAAAACTACTAGACCTGGCTTTCGTCCATAAATCATACGTAAACGAGCATCGTGACAAAAAAAAAGAGAACAACGAACGCCTGGAATTCCTGGGCGACGCAGTATTAGAGCTGGTTGTAACCGAATATCTATACAAAAACTTCCCAACCAGAGGAGAGGGAGTAATGACCAACTGGCGATCCGCTTTGGTAAAGGGAAAACACCTTGCGGAAATAGCCGTTAAACTGGATTTGGGTTTTTTCCTTTATTTAAGCCGTGGAGAAGAAAGGTCCGGCGGCAGAAAGAAAAATTACATTCTTGCAAACACCCTGGAGGCACTAATAGGAGCCATATATTTGGATCAAGGATACAAAGTTTCACATGAATTCATAGACAATATGATCTTGGCGCAGCTTGGATCTATTCTGGAACAAGGGCTACACATAGACTCAAAATCAAGACTACAGGAAATCGCCCAAGATCAGTTGGGATTCACCCC
>Ga0210006_1001824_pt1 | contig 14392 bp, 7 predicted proteins | sample CryGey02umfilter_2_FD_185452 | JGI IMG/M metagenome (GOLD analysis project Ga0210006, IMG submission 185452) | Groundwater microbial communities from aquifer in Utah, USA - Crystal Geyser 4/10/14 0.2 um filter (SPAdes) (version 3) | ecosystem: Environmental > Aquatic > Deep subsurface >... | reverse complement strand
GAGACCCATTTCGTAAGACCTTCCTGTTAGCTTTGAAGTGTAAGCGGAAAAGTAGCGAAAGGTATACAGAATTCGTAGAATTCGCGAATACTTAGTAGATTTGGAACGCAGTGAACAAATATACTTAGTGATTTGTGACACAAATACAGAATGAGCGGAGCGAAAACAATATTGCTTACGGGGTCGAGAGTACTTAGTAAAATCTGCACAAAGTGCATGATTATACTTAGTAACTCGTGACCACAAATATTATGAAGGTGGTGTTTGACTCCATTTACCAGTGTAAATGGGGTAAATGGGGATAAGTCCGTTATTTTCTCGATTTATGTGTTCTAATATTATTTACTTTTAGGGTAAATGGGGATAAGTCCGTTATTTTCTCGATTTATGTGTTCTAATATTATTTACTTTTAGATAGTATCTCCCAACAGCTACACAATTCATCCGAAGCATGATTCTGATTTATTACACCACATATTCTAGGTTTTTATTGGACTTATCCCCATTTACCCCATTTTTATCCATTGCTAGATTTTACCAACAAGACCACTCCCCTCCTCGTTGAACGAATGGCAGAACGTTTTTATAGCACAGCGGTAAAGTACCATGGCGACATTTGTGGCGAGCATAACGATGGCATTATTCGTACCCCTCACCTAAATAAAATGTTTAACAGAGCCACCCTTGAGTTATTTAAAAAAGTTGAACATATTTTCGACCCAGACGACATTTTTAACCCCGGCAAAAAGGTAAATCCTAGGTTTGATATTAAAACTTCAATGCGAAGGACGAATTAAGGTGTATACTATTATTAGTTATCAAAGGGCAAAATGAAAGGATGTTGCCATGAGTTCGTTTGATCTTCCCCACCATCATCCCGATATGAGTGAAACCGAGCTCATGCTTCACGGGTACGGACAGACCACAGCAGAGTTCTTCTATCGCCTGCCCGACTTCAAGTTTGTACTCGCTCCGCCCTTTATCTGGCAATTCTACGACGTTTCGCCAGAGTATCCTCGTTTGTTTGAATTCATAGAATTCTGGAGGCGCGAGATCGAGGGTCCACTCCACTCGGTGAGGTTTGCACATCTAAGGCTCAATCGCCCTGGCGAGTGGTGTAATGTTGCCGGTGAGTTTTACGTCAACTGACATTTAGGTCGGCCCAATTCTGGGCCGACCAAATTTTCTATACTACCCCCTCTTTATTATTATCCGTTTTTTTGCTATAACTAGCGCACTGTTTTCTGCAGAGAACAGTGCATACTTGGCCCCATCGTCTAACGGCTAGGACACTTGTCCGCTTACAGTGGCGGTACACCTTGACGCTCTAATTCTTTCGTAAACTCAAAATTAGCAGGCAAGGTCTTGCGAAGTGACATTGAGTCACTTCTCACTCATCCATGAAATTGATTTCTTGGATGATAATAAAAAATATAAGTTTAATATTAACATTGGCCCCATCGTCTAACGGCTAGGACACTTGGTTCTCATCCAAGAAATCGGAGTTCGATTCTCCGCGGGGTCACGAGTACAAAAACGAGCATTCACATCAGTAGATGCCGTTTTTGTTTCGTGACCCCGTGAGTAAACCTGCTAGTGGCAGGTTTACGTAAGAATCGAAGCTGTTGCCAGCTAGATTATGAGCTTTGCGAAATAATATAGCGACAACAGGTACTGAAACTGTAAGTTTCGATTCTCCGCGAGGTCACCACAGGCAACACAAAAAACGTCAGTACGTACGTACTGACGTCTTTTGTGTTAGCAAGCAAAGAGTTTTGCTGCGGCCTGTGGTGAAGCCAGAACGATGTCGTAAGACGAGTGAGGTGGGTGAGAAATGGGACGAGACCCATTTCGTAAGACCTTCCTGTTAGCTTTGAAGTGTAAGCGGAAAAGTAGCGAAAGGTATACAGAATTCGTAGAATTCGCGAATACTTAGTAGATTTGGAACGCAGTGAACAGTAAATGGGGATAAGTCCGTTATTTTCTAGATTTATGTGTTATAATATTATTTCCTTTTAGATAGTATCTCCCAACAGCTGCACAATTCATCCGAAGCATGATTCTGATTTATTACACCACAGATTCTAAGTTTTTATTGGACTTATCCCCATTTATCCATTTATTCCCCTACCATTAGATAAACAGGATTTTGAGTAATTTCTTTTTAATTTCTACTGTCATATTTTTACTTCATTACTTTTTCCATAAGACTTTCATAACTATCTATGACATCATATTGTAAATCTGAACATGACAGTGATTCGAAGTGTTTCTTCGCATAATCAATTTTTTGCTTTTCTATCCCCTTAAGCTGCAGGGAGCTCATGCTTCCTTTTGTTTCAGCAATAAAATAAATATGTTTTACTTCTTTATCATCAAATACTATCGCCCAGTCAGGATTATAATTACCAACAGGTGTAGGAATTTTAAAACCATTAGGTAGTTTTGCATATACAAGGACCTTATTATCAATTAACTCTAAGTCAGTAGCAAATTTACGCTCAATTTTAGAATCAGTCTTTACATATTTATATATATGCTTCTTTACTTCAAGAATATCTTCACTTAGTGATCCATGGAAATTATTAACTGTAAAAATATCATCTTCATACACGCTATCAGTTTTATGATAAGTGATGTTATTTATGAGTGTCGCAGCTTTTTGCTCATTGATATGACGAGCAACCTCACGAATAAAATGCTCAGGATTTACACGGAAAAGAGCAAATTTTTCTGGTTTCATTTTAATTAAAATATCTCCTGCTGTTTTTCTTGTTATATTAGCTCCTTTTGCCACTTCTGCGATAAGATCATATTTAATACTTCCTAGTATGCTCTCTGTTTTTGAAATTTGACTACTAGTCTTTGAAATAGAAACACCAGCTCTAAGGTCAGCTTCTGTAATCTCTTCATTTTGACCTCCTGTTGTAATTCTTACGGTGGCTTTACTTACTTCCAATGTAGCATTGATAATATCTAGGCTCTTTTTAATTAATTCCTCTCCACTAAAAGTAACATCATACACAGTCTTTATTTTGATTTTATTCCATAGCCCTTGAAATTCTTTTTTAGCAAAATTCTCATTAGGTTTAAGCTCAAACTCTTTCACATTTGTGGCTCTATCATCTTCTGATGCTTTAAAGGTATTAGTTGCATGAACCTTTTGAAGAACTTCTGTTAGCTCGTTTGTAAATTTATGTAGGGTAGGCGGGATCTCCACGGTTCCTTTATCCATATCGTCTACTAGTTTATCTGTAATTTTATAATTAGCATCAATATAACCTTTCTCTTTGAACATAAAGATTAAATCCATAGCAGACTTATCATCAAATATAAATGTTTCTCCATCTTTATTCTTTAATACTCTACCTTTAAAGACATCCACTTCTAAGCTACTTGGACGTTCAGATAATGTGTCTAGAATTTCCTTCTGTAATTGCTTTGCGAAGGAATCATATGACTCACTAGCAATAACAGTTAGTGTGTTTATATTAAAGAATTCATTCTCAAGCACACTTTGGTCCATTCTATCCCCATGCTCGTCTACAGCAATACGAAGTCCACGTCCTATCTCTTGGCGTTTACTCATTGTAGATTCACTATGTTTAAGTGTACAAATTTGGAATATATTAGGATTATCCCATCCTTCACGAAGTGCTGAGTGAGAAAAAATAAATCGAGTTGATTCCTTGAGACTTAGAAGTTGCTCCTTGTTTTTCATGATTAAATCATAAGCATTTACATCGTCACTTCCATCTTGACCTCTACTCTCAGTTGAATCTATGGCTCTCCCTTTTTTATCTATAGAAAAGTATCCATTATGAACCTTTGATGTTTCAAAAGAATCTAAATATTTACGATATTCATTGTCAAATAAATCTCTTTGAGAAATAGCATTGTTGTATTCATATTCAAAAATCTCTTCATATTCAGATCTTGTCTGATTACCCTTATCATCATATGCACGATATTTAGCGACTTCATCAATAAAGAATAATGTAAGGACCTTAATTCCTTTAGCGTAAAGTTCTCTTTCTTTCTCTATATGCGAAGCAATAGCTTCTCTTATTTGAATAGTGCGAATATGTAGCTCATCTACATCACCATGGACTTGCCCGACTGATATAGAAATACCATTTATAAAAGTTACAGTATTAGTTCGTGCGTTAATTTCACTGACCACATAACTTTCATACTGCGCCATTTCGCCAGATAGTATGAAAAGGTTATCTCCTTCCTTAATTCTTTTTAAGACTTTTTTAATACCCCCTACATTCTTCATTTCTATTTCCATCTGAACAGTTGCTTCTGGGTATGAATTATGACTGACATGTATTCTATCTAAAAACAAATAACTATTTGTTCCAGAATTTCCTTTTACCTCTATACCTTTAACCCTTATCTTTTTTACAAGCTTTTGGTTATAAGCATCAATTGCATCTAGACGATATATCTTATTGTAATCTTTCTTGTGAGTAGCAGAGTAACGTGTAATAAAAAGCGGATTAAACTCTACGAGCATCGACTCAGCTGTATCTCCAAAGCGTTGTGGCTCATCAATGATAAGTATTGGCCTTGCTCTCTTAATAACATCAATGGGCTTTTCTGATTGCATCTCGTCTAGTTTCTGATACATCTTTCTAGATTCCTTACTCTTTGTAGCAAAAGCTTGATAATTCATAACAATAACCTCAATATTTGAGGTGCTTGCAAAAGATTTTATATTCGTTAAATTTGTTTTATTTTTTGTATCATAAATAAAGAAGCGTATTTTTTTACCATATATTTCTTGAAAATGTTCAGCTGTGATTTCTAGAGATTTGTGTACCCCTTCACGGATAGCTACAGACGGGACCATGATTATAAATTTATTCCATCCATACTCTTTATTCAGCTCAAACATTGCCTTTGTATAGACATACGTTTTACCAGTACCTGTCTCCATTTCGATAGTAAAATTCAAACCTTCCAATTTTTTACTTACATTTAGACCTTGCTCTTTCTGAAGTTCTTGCACATTCGCAAGTATTCTCTTTTCATCAACATTTATTTTCTTATTAGAGAAGATTTCTTCTATTGTGGTCTCTCTGAACAAGTCGTTTGATTTTACTCTTCCTACTACTTCTTTTCTAAATCCTTTTTCTTGCCCAGTAAAAACACGCACCACGGCATTGGTTGCATCTGTTTGATATTGTTGTTGTTTGAACTGTATTTTCATATAAATATTATAATACAGTTATTATAGTATCTGGAGAAAGTCTCTTGAATTTTGTTTCGATGTTTGTTCTATCTTGTTCTTCTTTGAAGCTTCCATCTTTAAATACAACCTTAAGTGGTTCTAATTTTGCTATATCATCTACAATACTAAAATCAATTTTGTCATCGAAGCAAGCAACGAGTGCATTGTTTGAAACAAAATAAACATCATTATCTTTTATATTTTTCTTCTCTATTGGAAGATCCAGAGTAAGACCCAAATCAAGAATTACTTGAGTGAGTAAATCCTCAGGTGTTCTGTCTTCTTTAATATTACTAACTTGATTAAATAAATCTTTCTGATCAATTGCAGACGGATGATAATACACATCCTTCATATTTGTTGTATCTATTTTATATACACGGAATCCTATGTCTAGTGGCATCTTACGATTAGAAAGTTCTTCTTTATTTTCATCGAGAATCTTTTGGCCAGAACGACGAATACGTTCCATTCCTAAACTAGAAATTGTTTTGTACCCGGCCTTAAATGCTTCCGATTCTTTGTCGGTTTCTTCTGGTAATTGAACCATAATAAATTTTCTGTTTCCTCCATCTTCTGCATTCAAACCAATAACTGCATGAGCTGTTGTAGATGAACCAGCAAAGAAATCGAGAACTAAATCATTATTATTTGTTGCAATTTTTAATATGTGTTTAATTAAACGGACTGGCTTAGGGCTATCAAAATAACCATCTCCATCAAATATTTTTTTAACTTCTTGTTTACCTTCTTGATTGTGACCTACTTCCTCGTGCATCCAAATAGAATTAGGCCTTAAACCATCTTGAACTTCCGATAAAAATGTTTTAACTCTAGGTATACCGTCTCCAGATACACCAAACCAAATTCTATTATCTGAAACCAGTTGTTTAAATTTTTCTTGATTAACACTCCAGTATCTACCATTTGGAGGCATACATTTTTTCCCTGACGGTATAGTAATTTCATAAAGTAAATTTTTAGAACCAGATTTTGCTGATAAAACAACAGATGTCCACAAACCTCTACTATCATCATCTGGATTCGCATATCCAGCTGGAACATCTTCGTTTCGTGGTAATAGGTTGATCTTCCAGCCTACTTGTGAATTAAATAAAGATTTCTTCACATATACTAGTATATGATCATGCATCGTTGAAAAATAGGTTGCATCATTAGCTCTAGAAAATTTCTTTTGCCAAATTATATTAGCAACAAAATTATTCTCTCCAAAAATTTCATCTGCTATTTTCCTTAAATTATGAACTTCGTTGTCATCAATTGAAATAAAAATAACACCATCTTCACTTAATAAATCACGAGTAACAATGAGTCTCTCATACATCATACTAATCCAATCACTATGGAAACGACCGTTAGATTCTGTGTTTCTAAATAGCTTATTGTCCTCATCGTCCACAGCACCAATTTCTTCATCATATTCATCTTTATCTTGTGCAAAATTATCTTTATATACAAAATCACTACCAGTATTATACGGAGGATCTATGTAGATCATTTTAACTTTCCCTAAATATGATTCTTGTAGTACTTTTAATACTTCAAAATTATCACCTTCTATAAATACATTCTCTGTTGTATCAAAATTAACACTGCTTTCTCTATCTGGTCGTAGCGTACTGGTGATAGGAGTGTTGGCTTTTAGAAGTGAAGCCTTCTTTCCAGGCCAATCGAGTCTATAACGCTCACTATCATCTTCCACAAGCTCTTTTGAAAGCATCTGTTTAAGAAGCTCAAAGTCTATAGCTTTTTCTACAACACCATCAGCACCTTCCTTTTCAGTGATAACATTTGGAAATAATTCTTCTATCTTTGTAATATTACCTTCTGTAAGGTCTGGTGTTTGCATGTTTAATTTTTTCATAATAATGCTGTTGGTTAGCTTATAATATAGACTCAAGCGACTTCTTCTTTTCTAATAATGTTTTATTTAATTCTACTTTTTTATTAAACTGTTTTTCATTTTTAACCTTATTCTTTAAAATACTTATTTCTTTCTTGAGTGCTTCAATTTGTTTGTCTGTTGCTACTATTGTATCAAAATTTTTTCCTTCTGATGTGATATCTATAAATGTAGTTATAATTCCTTGATACACCCGTTCCAGATTTGTCCCCGAAAAATTAAATTGCTTGTCTTCATCCCATTCTGAGAAATAATACCTTTGATTACTATCTTCCTTTAATGTAATTCCGTATGCTATGTGTTTTTCGTATCTAAAGATATAAAGTATGGGATAAGGAATAACTCTGTCTATTACTTTTAAAACATTTTTGGGGATTAGCTTTTCTTTTAATTGTATCTCAAATATTTGTATCTCTTCTACTTTATCTGTCCCCTTTATCCCTATTGTATCCTCGGCTAACTTATACTCCCATGTTATCTTCTGTATCTGATCTGTAAATTCTTTTTTTAGTTTTGTACTAATTGCAATCTTCTCAGAAAATTTATTCTTAGGTATAAACCTGTGCACGTATGCTTGTGTAGGTAATGTAAAGTTCATACTATCTAATCACCATAAATGTTATCAATTCAAAATCTTCTAACCCCTTAACTGTATCTCTGAGCGCCGTTGTTCCTCCTCTACTAAAGAGACTTTCCACATCACTAGCATCTTTTACATTAAGGATTGATTCTATCGTATTTCCAAGAAGATCAGAATATTTATCCATCTTTTTACCATCATCTGTTTCATTATTAAAAGCATTAAATACTTCTGCTATAGGTTCTGATTGACCTTTTGAAACAGCTCTAACAATATCAAGTGTATTCTTAACATTCAAATGATTAGAAAGAATCTCACCATTATCTTTTATATATACAAGATAAAAAGGATGGAGCTGATTTGTATTATCAATATTTACTCCATTGTTTATATTTTTCATTACAAAGATAACACCTTCTTGTATTCCAATTTCAGGTATTTTCTTACATACAGCATGCATACCATTTGGAATTCCATCAAGGTTTCCTTTTTCCTTGATGTAATTAACTAGATCCATACGAAAATCATTTAAACCAAGATCGGTAATAGAAACACCTGAACCCATTTCTTCTAGATCTACCACTTCGTCCTGGAGCTTCTCCAGCTGCTGCTTTCGGAAGAGAAGATCTGATGATTTATTAGTAAGAACATTATCCTCTCCTGTTGCAGTAGCATCTACCATAAACATCTTACTTTCTACTCTATTTTTAAGATTAATATAATCATCAAGAGAGAGCTGAGGCCAGAAGTTTATAAGTTGTATATCATTGTTTATTGATCCAATACGATCAATACGTCCAAAACGCTGAATAATACGAACAGGATTCCAATGAATGTCGTAGTTTATGAGAGTATCACAGTCCTGTAAATTTTGACCTTCAGAAATACAATCTGTTGCAACTAGTACATCTATTTCTTTTTCTCCTTTATATTTAGAACTACGCTCTTTTGATATTGGAGAGAAGTGAATAAGCAAATTATTGAATTGTATATTTATATTTAGAGTACACTCATTCTTTCCTGTACCTGTTAGTTTAGCTGTTTCTAAGCCAAGTTCATCCTTGTTATATTGAATTAAATTCTTATAAAGATAATTAGCCGTATCAGCAAACGCTGTGAATATGAGGACCTTTCTGTTTCCTTCATTTACAGGATGCTCTATTTTGTTTTTTATAAATTGCTTTAGGTCTTGTAGTTTCTGGTCGTGTGGAGGTGTCACTCTCTCCATTTCAGTCAAAATACTCTTGGCAACAATAAGATCACTAGAGAGGTCATCTTTCCATCCAGCTGTATTCATATCAGCTAGGTTTACTTTTACCTTATCTCCTATACTAAACTCTTCATCTACCCAATCATCATTTTCAGCCTCAAAATCAACTTCATTTATTTTTGTTGCTTCTACTTCAGCACTTCCACCGTTCTTTTCAAAATCTTCAATAGAGCGAATAGTGCTTTCAACAATAGAAATAAATTTACCTAGAGTTATTCTGAATGAATCAACAGAACTCTCTAGTCTCTTAAGAAGGTTCACACGCATTAATTTCTGAATACCTTTTTCACGGCCTGCTTGACCAAAGTTTTCATTAAAGTCGGTGTCATACAAATCTGTATAAAGATCTCTCTTATTTTCTAGTAAATATTCAAATGGTGAATACACTGACATATTTAACTTTACCAGTCTCTCATACAATTCTTTCATCTCAATAAAATCACTGAGATCAGTAATATTTGGGCGATGTGTAATTGGTTTAAGTCTATTTGGAAACTTTCCAATTTCATTCATATCGTAATATTTTTCAATATGCTTTCTACTTCTAGCAATAGTTATACTGTCGAGAAGCTTAAAAAAATCGAAGTTTGCACTAAGTCGTTTAAGAAGTTCCTCGGAAGTTCTATTTTCTACAGGGAGTTTTGACCATTCATTAAATGTCTTCTGTGCATTCGTAAGAATTGTATCAATAGACTTCTTTTCGTCTATTTTTTTATCGATCTCATTTGTGTGTCCTTCATAAGCTAGTCCAATCTGATTTCTGAGATCCATAAATCTATTATTCACAGGAGTAGCAGAAAGCATTAAAACTTTTGTTTTTACTCCTGCCCTCATAACATCATTCAGTAACTTTTGATAACGAGTCACTCTATCTTTTCGTATATCGTTATTTCTAAAGTTATGAGATTCATCAATAACAACTAAATCATAGTTACCCCAATTCACTCTTGAAAGATCAATGTTATTTGAAGAAAACCCCTTCTCTCGAGAAAGGTCTGTGTGATAAAGAACATCGTAGTTAAAACGGTCCTTATATAGATGATTATCTTCATAGTTTGCAAGGAAAGTAAGCCAGTTATCACCAAGCTTTTTAGGACATAAAACAAGTATACTTTTATTTCTTTCTTGGTAGTACTTAATGACTCCTAGTGCAGTAAATGTCTTTCCAAGACCAACACTATCAGCAAGTATACAGCCATTATACCTTTCTAGTTTATTTATAATTCCCAGTACTGCATCTTTCTGGAAAGAATACATTTTATTCCAAATAAGAGATTCTTTAAAACCTGTTTTCTCATTTGCAAGCTCATCTTCTGTAATATCTTCAAGAAATTCATCAAAAATATTATAGAGAGTAAGATAATAAATAAACTCTGGAGAATTTTCTTTGTAAAGATTTGCAATGTATTCTGAAACTTCTTGGGTTACATCTTTTAATGCACTTTCATCATTCCATACATCATCAAAATTCTTAAGAAATTGATTAGTCATTTCATAATCATCTGATTTAATTATGTTACGTAGAATTGCATTATCATTTTCATAACCAAAACCTGCACTACTAAATTCATCCATTCCATTGTAAAGAATCTTTTCACTTTCATTGTCTATAATAAGTTGAGGTTGGATATATCTCTTACTTGTATTGGTTTTGATGGTGACTCTTTTTTCAATCCATTTTTTACATTCTTTTGCTATAGCTCGTCCCTTAAGTTCATTCTTTAAGTTAATTTCAAAATCAGATCCATTAATAGCTTTTTTTCTATCATTGGCGTGTATTTCAAATAAGCGCTGTTCCCTGTTCATTTTATCCATTTCAACAAAAGTAGGATCTGTAAATATAAACCTAAGACTATCTACATCGTTCAATTCTGATTTTAGGCTTTCGTATCCATATATAGAAAAAATAGCAGCAGCAACATTTACTTTACTTCCAACTTTCAGGTCTTTTTTGATTTCATCACCTACTTTTTCAGTTTTATTATTGAAATTTTTTATCATTCAATTATGATTTCATCTACACAACAATAGCGACTTTATAAGTATCAACATTTAAAAGTATACCATTTTAGGCATATTCTTTAAAGTCATATAATTTTTAGCGATATTTTTTTATTACTCAGCAAAATCTCACTCTTTAAACATCTTTAAAATTCTCGCTTTTCATCCATAGTTCCCTCTTGAAGAATAAACTTGGCATAATTTCGGGAAATGGGGATAAGTCCGTTATTCCTCAGATTAGTGTTGTGTAATTAATTATATCTTTTTTACCCACATTAACCCCAATAACCGAACACCTCACCTAATAATTCCACACCGCCACTCTGGTGGATTTTTTAATTTTAGCACACGCCACTTTAAGTAGTTCTGCAGTCCAAGCTTCGGCTGGCGTATGAAATCCTAAACACTTCATAAAACGAGTTCGTAGGTGCTCTTCAGCTTGTGAAATCATTAAAGCTGGTATCTTTGATAAGGTAAATGGGGATAAGTCCGTTATTTTCTAGATTTATGTGTTCTAATATTATTTCCTTTTAAATAGTATCTCCCAACAGCTACACAATTCATCCGAAGGATGATTCTGATTTATTACACCACAGATTTTAGGTTTTTATTGGACTTATCCCCATTTACCAACAACAACTCAATTCAACCGTGGCATGAATATATTAGGACACACTTTTTGTTAAAATAACGGACTTATCCCCATTTATCCCCCATTTATCCCATTTACCCCATTTACTTCATTCTCTTTGTGGTGGAAGATGGTCTGTATTTGTTTTATAAGTGTGACAGGGCTCTTGACGAAAGGCAAGGGGGGGGTCCACAGGTGTGAGGGGTTACTAAAACTGATATATAATCTATTATAGAAATATTGTATTATTCTTACATGAAATTTGAATCATATAAGCAAGAAGTAATTACTGCTGAAACTAGCATTAATGGTGTATCTCTAAACCATAAAACAAAAACCATACGAGTTTTGGGGGAAAATTATAGACTCAGTCCCATTGAATACGAAATTTTGAATAAACTCATGAGTCATCCTGGTCGTATCTTCTCGAGAGAGGAACTAATGGATGCAGTTGCTACTAGTTATGTTGTAAATGATAGAACTATAGACAGCCACATAAAAAGAATTAGAAGCAAAATATTTTCTTCAGATGAAGAAGCTGGTAAGACATTTATAAAAACAAGAAACGGCATTGGCTATTCAATTCCAGATCTCAGAAAGAAAGACTAATGTATTAATTGCTCTCGTAAATATTTGGTAAAATTAACAATGAAATTAAGGTTATGAATAGACGCAAGATGAGGACCAAGTATTTCACCAGCACGAAAAAGATGGGCAATGTAAGCTTTAGTGTACTTCCCTGCCACATAACCAGTAGAAAGTGGGTCCAAAACTGTATGGTCACTTACATACTTGGCATTACGGAGATTAATTTTTTTAGTTTCAGGATAGTTAAATGTCCCACAGGGAGTGGTAATCATATTGCCGGTCATCACATAAATTGTACCAGTGCGACCAATACGAGTTGGAGCGACACAATCAAAGGTATCACATCCTTGTAATATTCCCTGAACAATGTCTTCTGGTTCACCAATGCCAAGTAGATGTCTAGGTTTATCTTCAGGTAAAATTTCATTTACTACACGCAAACTATCGCCTAAATCATCTTTAGTAAAACTACCTCCAATAGCAAAACCATCAAAATCCATCGCTGCAAGAGCGCGAGCTGATTCACATCGCAAATCTAAAAATTGTCCACCTTGGATTACTCCATAGAGGCCCTGTTTTTTTAATGCCTTATAATTTTGTTTATGCGCCATAACACTTCGTTTGGCCCATCGATGTGTTCTATCCATCGCCTCTTTTTGATAGTCGCGGTTTGCGGTCGGTGAGGTGCATTCATCAAAAGCTATCATAATATCTGCTCCAAGCGCATGTTGAATCTCAATACTACGCTCAGCAGTAAAACGATGCATAGAACCATCAAGGTGGGAAGTAAAAGTAACCCCGTCTTCATCAATTAAACAAAGTTTACCATGATCTTTAGCGAATTTTTGACTATAGACGTTTAAACCTTTTCTTACAGGCATTTCAATATCTGACTCAACAACATCGTTTTTGGCAAACTTTGTAACTCCTTTTCCAAACGCAGCTCCTAAAGAAAAAACCTGAAATCCACCAGAGTCAGTCATGGTCGGCATTTGCCAATTAGCAAATTGTTGCAAACCACCGGCTTTCTGAATAATCTCATGTCCAGGTTGTAAAAATAAATGATAAGTGTTAGCTAGAGTAACTTGATTACCAACATAATTCATCAAGTCCTCTGGCATGAGACTTTTTACACTTGCTTTAGTCCCCACCACCACAAAAGCTGGCGTCTCAATATCACCATGTAGAGTATGAATAACACCAGCACGGGATAAATTACCCTTACCTCTCATTTTGATTTCAAACCTAATTGGCTTAATCATAAGTTGTAATACTATACATTAAAAACACTGATATGCGAGTAGACAGAACAAAAAAATATCGCGATTAATCGCGATATAAAAACTCAACTGATTGGGTTTTATTTGATAGCAACTAAATCTATGGCAAAAACAAGGCTTGCTCCACCAGGAATAGGACCATAACCTTTGGAACCATAACCCATTTCGGCTGGCACCACTAAAATTCTTTTTCCGTCTACTTTCATACCAACTAGACCTTCTTCCCAACCCTTAATGACTTTGCCCGCGCCGACTGTAAAGGTAAAAGGCGTGCCTCGTTTGAACGAATTATCAAATTCTTGACCATCTTGTAGTGTACCAATGTAATTGACGGTAACCGTATCCCCACTCTTAACCGCTTCACCAGTACCAAAAACCACATCATTAATTACTAACTTTTCCAAAGTCCCAGTTGGACCAACTGAATTTAAAAGAGCATTTTTAAGAGCAGTTGTATCGGTATCAGAATTTCCATCCACCACCACTACCCCACCAGCCACTGAAGCTAACTCTGTTTTACTATCCGTTAAAGCAAAAAATGAAGTGTCCACTCGGAGTATGAAAAGTCCGATTGCCATTGCCATTACACTAACAGCAATCCCTATTAATTCAAACTTGTTAAACATAAAAATAAAGTTATGACGAAATCATACTGATTTACTATAAATTTGCAAGTTTCTGTAAATTACCAAGGCAGTCTCAACAATCTAACGCAACTAAATCATAGAATTTCTCCTTCGGAAACGCAAACCCTAAACATTGTCGTGGACGCCCATTAAGTAAGTCTTCGGTATGTTGCAAATCTTCATCAGAGACCTGTGAGAAATCAGTTCCTTTTGGATAGAATTGTCTAATCAGTCCATTGGTATTCTCATTAGT
>Ga0210006_1001820_pt1 | contig 14414 bp, 7 predicted proteins | sample CryGey02umfilter_2_FD_185452 | JGI IMG/M metagenome (GOLD analysis project Ga0210006, IMG submission 185452) | Groundwater microbial communities from aquifer in Utah, USA - Crystal Geyser 4/10/14 0.2 um filter (SPAdes) (version 3) | ecosystem: Environmental > Aquatic > Deep subsurface >... | reverse complement strand
TGGTTAATGGGCCGGATGTTGAACTTTGGCACCATTATACCTGAAAAGCGCGCATTTCGCGCGCTTTTCTAATGCCAAAAACCCTTATTTATCCCATAAAATCCCCTCGTTTTTCAGTGCCCCCTACATAAGCAACGCTGATATTTCGGGAAAAGGAGGACATCCTAAAACGATTATTTTTCTCACGGCCGACGCGTTTGGTGTATTGCCACCGGTTTCCAAATTGAATCATCAACAAGCGATGTATCATTTTATTTCGGGATACACCAGCAAACTAGCCGGAACCGAAACAGGGATTGTTCACCCCGAAATCACGTTTTCTTCCTTTTTCGGAGAACCGTTCATGCCTCACAAGCCAATGGTATATGCGAATTTGCTAGAGCAGTATTTAAGAAGATACAAAACAACCGTTTTCCTGATCAATACCGGTTGGACAGGCGGAGGCTATGGAGTAGGCAAACGAATGAGCATCGATGCAACACGGGCCATTGTAAACGCGGCTCTTGATGGTAATTTGGATGAAGTAGAATACACAGTGCATCCCATTTTCAATCTATCGATTCCGGTAACATGTCCTCATGTAAATGCGGATGTGCTTCACCCAATGAACACATGGAAGGATAAAGAAGCATACAAAAAACAGGCGAATGAACTGGCCAGACGCTTTGAAGAAAATATCAAAAAATTTGAAGGAATCCGTGAAGATATTATCAAAGCCGGGCCTCATCAGGAAGCAACGGATAAATAATAACGGTACAAAATACCACTCATGATTCCGCGTTTCATGCCGGCTGCCGGTTGGAATTTCTTCCAATGCTCATCGAGTAAACCAAGAGACTTTGCCGCCTGAACATAAGGGATAAACCACGCGTTTTTTAGCATGTCGGAATAAGGAAGTTCCTCCGAAAAAATCATTTTGATCTTAAAAACTTCGGCCATCATTTTAATCGCCTCCGCACGATTAACGGTTTGGGCGGGACGGAACGTGCCATCGGGATACCCCTGAACAAACCCCTGTGTTTTCGCGTAACACACGTAAGGAGCGAACCATTCTGTATGAACATCCGGAAAACAATTTTTAAATTCCCCCTCCGGAACCCGATCGCCAATCAGGATTTTTAAAAGTTCCGCGCGATTGATCGTATCGTGAGGCCGGAATGTCCCGTCCGGATACCCGCCTATAATTCCTTTTTCCTGCAAATAAAAAATGGCTTCCGCGTCGGAATCACCGGGTTGAACATCGCTAAAAACCGCTAAGGAACCGGAAGAAACAGAACCCTCGGAAACAGAAGGGGCTACAGAAACATTTTTTTGTTGTTCGGTATTTTTACCAAATCCCGCCTGAAACTGAAACGGGAAATAAAAATTGAACGCGTTTTGTGTTGTTGTCAGCTGTATCGCGTCCACCGGAGAGACAATGAGAACAAGCCTCTTGCCCAAATAAGTTTTCGGAATCCGAAGTTCGTGCACCTGTCCGTCCCCCAATTCAATGGCGGAAGAAAACTGTGAAAGATACGTATTTTTAGATCCAACCGAATAAAGATCGAGTGCCCATTTTGCCTCCTTGGTACCCACAAAATTGATATAAAAATCATTCGAAGCGGAAGCGGTATCGAACTGAATAAAAGTACTGCCCAATAACGACGGATTGGCAAGATCATCGGTGGGTTTCATCCATTGCGTCGGGTATTGATCGATTTCTACCAAGCTCACAACATCCGGAAAAGAATCCGCGTCGCGACGGTATTGATCTTTGTCAAAAATCCACCGCGCAAAACCGCGATACGTTTCTTCCAAAGAACTGTCACGCTGTTTTAGAACGTCATCCATGGCGTAATAGAGGGAATGATTGTAATTGTCCGTGGATTCAACCTGTATAAAATACGCCTCCCATATCTCACGGATAATCGATTTTTTAAATTGCATCTCGAGATAAATCGGCCAAAGGACGGTACCGTACTGAAAGTTTTTATCCGTGGGATTGGTGCCCAAGAGCGAACGCTGAGGGTTGCTGTAATAGGCCTGATAAAAATCAAGATAATCCTTCTCATAGGAATATTTCTGAAATTCAAACAGCAAGCGTTCCATCCACATCGCGGTCGCTTCGGAAAAATTCAGTTCAAAAGAATGATTGATAAAATCGGGGCTATAAGAGAACTGAATGAGATGAAAAAATTCATGGGAAACCGTTTTTTCGAGGGTGGCATTGCCCACATAAGGGTTAAGAGACATGGTGGGAAATCCCTGATCATTCACCCAAGCACGCCCCAAAGCCCCCGCGGGCAACGTGGGGTCCGTCCATCCACCGTCTTCCACACGAACGACGATGAATTTGTCCTGTTGTTTGGCCGGATGATTGAAACCCAACTCAAACACCTCGCGTTCAATCGCTCCTGTCAGATAATCGTTGATTTCTTGAATTCGATTGGGAATAAGATCCTGATTGGAGTCCATCTTCACAAGATCGTTGTATTGAATGACATTTGAATATTCCAAACCCGTAGCCATGCCATTCCAAATCGCGTCGGTATAAATGATCTGCAAAGGCCAATTGGTGTAACTCCAAACCCCATTTTGATAGCTAAGCCCTTCTGTGGCACGAAAATGATGCCCGATAAAATCCGCGTCATACCACTGACGAACAGTACTATAAACCGCGCTGCAATAAAGCGTGTTGCCCTCCGTCGCTTGAGCGGAATCACAAAAAGCCTTTGGCGTTAGGGTAAGCGCGCGCAAAAAAGGAGAGAAGGATACAAACAAGAGAACAAAGAAGGAAAAAAGGAGGGGGAATTTTTTCATAATTACGGATGAAATCAGAAACCGCAAATGTCAGATTTCTAATTTCAAATTTCAAACAAATAATGGTGACCCCGACAGGAATCGAACCTGTATCTAAGCCTTAGGAGTGCCTTATTCTATCCGTTGAACTACGGGGTCGTATAAACTTATCGGTGGACAAACAGTGACATTTTATTCTCCATTCGCCGGAAACGCAGTAAGGGCGGACACCCGTTGTCAACCAGAGGCTGATCCGCCTATGGCGGAAACTACGGGGTCGTATAAACTTATCGGTGGACAAACAGTGACATTTTATTCTCCATTCGCCGGAAACGCAGTAAGGGCAGACACCCGTTGTCAACCAGAGGTTGATCCGCCTATGGCGGAAACTACGGGGTCGTATAAACTATTGGCAGACAAGTGGCAATACTTCTTACTAATAATCCATTGGAAATTAAACCGGATTCAAAACGATTATTTTACTCGTATTTTCCGGCAATTCACTCTTTTTAAACGTAAATTGATCAAGTGATTCCACATTGTTGGATCCCATAGCGGATAAAAATTGATTGAGTGGATCAAGTTCCAAAATACTCCCTTCTGTATGATACATCATTGGAATAATGACACGGGGCTCAATTTGCTCAATGACTTCTTTGGTTTTTTTACCATCCAAAGCCCCTTTTTTTCCGACAGGAACGAATAAAACGTCCACATCACCCACTTTTTCAAGCTGTTCGGAAGTGAGTTTGGTACCCTGCGCGCCCAGATGACACAAATGAAGATCCTTGAAAATATAACAGAAAATAATATTCTCCTTTTGTTCCTCATCATCTTTGGAATTGTGAAAGGAATGAATGCCCCGAAAGTGCACGCCGGCCACCTCATATTCTCCCGGCCAATGAAAAACGCGGGGATCCCCCTGAATCGCTTTGAAATTATTATGATTCGGAGACTCATAACTGACCGTGACTACATTGGCAGTCAGAGAAGGCAATGAAAGCCCTGTACTCTCGGTATACGGATCAGTGACAATGGTCAAAATTTTATCCGAAATGGTAAAACAGGCGTGGCCGTGAAATTTAATATCCATGGTGTAAAAGTAACCCCGGAAATGCCCGGAATTTTCGATTAAAAAATAAAGTGAAAGACCGACGTGCATTTTAGCACACCTTAACAAAATGACCAATTGGTCTTTTTTAACCCGCTATCAACATAAAATATATAAACGCTAAATCAAAAAAATACTCTTAAGTCCGTCCAAAAAGCTTGAATCCTTTCCATCCGATCAAACTCGCGAACGTGAGTAAAAAAGCGATCATCAAAACTTCTGAGGGGCCGGACTCCGGTGTGCCCTGAGCACGGGATAAATTGGCGTTATAAGCCTGAGATTGATAAGACGGCTGAGGAACGGAAACGGCCGAAGCGGAAACCATGCCCCTACCCAGATTTTGTTGTAAAACAATCTGAGGATGAAGCGTGACGGTATGGGAATTGATTTTATAACCGGGTTGGATTGAAGGCTGCCCCAAAAGAACGGTTGTATTGGCCGCTTCGGTAGCCGAAGAATGAAGCCCCGTGGAAGAAGGAGGAATGGAAAGAGCGGAAGTTGCAGGAAACGCGGTTACAGGAAGGGTTACGGCAACCTGATTCCCCTCTTTAAGGTCGGCGACCTGCTGACTCAGCTCTTGTAAGAGTTTTTCGTTAGGGGTCAGCACTTTTGCGGGTTCAGCTATCGCGGTTTCAACAGGTGGAGACAAAGGAGCCACCTGAATACTGACAGCACTTGTTTCGGGTTGAACGACCAATTGATCCGGAACCGTTTCAGAAGGAATTACTACTGCTTCTTCCTGTTTTTGTTCCACGGTTTTCGCGGGAAGAACATTGAGCGGATTCACCGATTGATCGACTGTAGAGTTTGTTACTCCGGGAGCATCAAACAGATTGCCCTGCAAAATAGAACTGAATTGGTGAGGGGCTAACATCGCAAAAGAAGCGACAAAAACGACAACAAATCCGACAGCCCAAAGCGACTTGTGCTGTACAGCCGATGATGAATCTTTCACACGAGACGAAGAACGTTTTCCAGCCACCGGGGAAACGGGAGTGTGAATGACTTCTTCGGGAATGGTGATCCATTGAGTACTTTTTTTAGCCATTTTTTTGGAGGTAAATTAAAAAGGTAAATATAAAATTAGGCGCGTCTTTTTTGGGAACGGAATAGGAATGACCCACTCAAACCGATCGCGGAAAGAAGAATCCACCAGGTAAGAGGACCATTTTGCGGCTGATTTGGCAAACGGGTCAATGCCGCCTGCAAAACCCCTTCAAAAGGCGACGTCGAACTCAAAGGTTCGTTCACAATAATACCGATTTCATCGGAGTAATCGCTTTCCTGATTGAACTGATCGTAAGACGTGACGGCAAAAAAATAAACTTCCCCATTATTAAGGCCGTCAATACGAGTGGACAGGACGTTATCCAAACTACGACGACGGGAATATTGCCCACTGGTTTTGCCATAATACACATTAAAACCAAGACGATTGGGGTCACCGGGAGACTCCCATTTTAGATCCACGTAATTAGAGCCGGTATTGGCGCGCAAATTGAGAGGACGAATGAGGGTGGAATCACTCGCTCCATTGGAATCGGCAAGCGAAAGGGAAGTAGCGCCATTTGGGGCGGTAGAAGCCGTGACGGCACCGGGATTGAAAGATAAATTCAAAGCATCGGGCTCACGCGTTAGAATATTAACAGGGAATCCCTGCTCAATGATATTCACGCTGGTGTGACCCAATTCGGTGATTTGATAATCATAAGGTTTGATCATGCCGGAAACAGCGGCGGCAGTTTTTACCTTAAACGTAAGTGTCGCGACAACGGTTTCAACATCGGCAAACCCACCGGTAATATTGGAGCGACCAATCATCACGCGTCCTTCTTTCGCGTCAAAAGCGTCTTCCCCGGGAGCGGACAAAGTAAAAAGAGAGTCTTTTGTATTCAGTGAAAGTCCCTCCAAATGAGCGGGATTATACTCTAACCAAGAACGGACAGAGATGATTTTTTGTTGAAGAGGATTCTTCAGTACAATATCCACAACAATTTCATCACCGTTATTGGCGACTTCGGCAGAGGGCTTTAAAATCAGCTCAACATCATTTTGTTGAGCAAAAGCGGTCGAAAAACCGAACACAAAAGTGGTGAATAAAAGGGCTGAGATGAAAGTGAGATAATGTTTCACGGTGAGGAACACGTTAAGACATAAAAATTACCGCAGAACCAAAGTGGGAATTTCAGGTTCCGCGAGAACGTTGTAAGGCAAATGATTGAAAAGAATATTGACGGAAGTATGACCGCTGAGATCCGGCTGATAATCGTAAGCGTCGATCATGGTCACCCCCGGTTTTAAGGACTTAAAAGTCAATGTGGCAACCGTGATGTAAGGATCGGAAATCGGCGTGTTATTGGCTCGCCCCAACATGACCAATCCTCTTTTATTATCAAATGTGTTTTTAAAAGGGGCAGTCAGCGCGAACGGTGAATCAACAACGTTCATGTCAGTTCCTTCGAGTTTTTTAGGATCGAAACTCAGCCAGGTTTGAACGGAAGTAATCGGCTTACGGGAAGGATTGGACAGTCGTATTTCAATGACAACACGATCATGATCACGTGTGGGGAGAAATTCGATAACAACATCCTTTTGTAACTGAGTGGCCATGAGACTTCTTTGGGCGGCAGACACGGGAGCCGCCAAACGAAAAGAGGCGAGCTCTGAATTGTCACGGTCACCACAACCCGTCAGCAAACTGCCGAAAAGGAAGATGAGAACTGTCGCGATGAGAATTTTTTTAGGATCCATGGAATGGAAAGTAAATAAAAGGGGTAAAAAATTAAAGACCTGATGGAACCGCGGTAGAATCAGGAGAAGTGGTTACAGGCACTGTGGCATCCGGCTCGGGAGTAAGAGGTTGACCGGCGGAAGGAGTTGTGGGTTCAACGGGGAGAACAACCGCGTCATTGAGATAATTTGTGCCGTAAACCGCGGAGAACATCGTAAAATCGATGAAGTCAACTTTGCCGTCTCCATTCAGATCCGCGGAAGATTTAATGGCAGCCTTTTGAGCAACGGAAGGTTTAAAGCCTTTAAAAAGTCTGTTGATAGTGGTTGTCTGAAGGGTGCCATCCGCGCTCGCGATAGTCTTGAGAGTGATGCGGTATTTTTGACCCGGCTTTTGTGTGGCTGTCTTAAGCTGAATCACATTTGAAGATTCAATAAAACGAACCTCAAGAATGTTGAGTTCTGAAGAACCGGAACCGCTTTCATTGATTTCAAAATGATCGGCACTCACACCGGAAGGCTGCAAAGGATCACGGAATTCAATTTCTACGGTATCCACATCCGTGGAGTCCACATATTCCACTACAGGGGGCTTGCCTTGGTATTCGAATCCCTTAAACGCCATGCTGCTGCCGGCGCCGGCGATAAAAGGAACACCCACCGCGTCGTGAAGCGCGTTACCGACTTTTAAAACGTAATTTTTACCGGAGGATTGAGGTTCTGTGGTGAGCGTGGCAACAGTACCCGCCGCATTGATGGTGGCATCGAGAATGGTCAATTTTTTATTGACGTCATTTTGATCAACGATCGTAAATCCATTGCCATTTTTAGTAACGGAATTGACATCCATTCCCTCACTAAACACCACTTCCACCTTGGAATCATCGGTGGAAACCACCGCGACCACGCTGGGCGGAGCGGCATTGTTGGTTAAAGAATCTCCATTGTTGACGTAAAGAGGGATTGTTTTGTTTACGGCCTTTCCGGATTGATCCACCGCGACGATCTGAACCATGTAAGGTTGAGAGCTGGGCAAAACATCTTTGCGGATCGTTACATTGGGCAAAATAAACCATTGGCCTTCCAAACCTTCTTTCACACTGGGCTGTAAACACACCAAGGTAGAAGAATGCGTGTCGCACACGTCGGTTCCCGCGGAGGCGGAAGCCGGAGCGGCAGGGCTCAATAAGTCGAATTCGGAAGTGGTCGCGGATCCTACCTGACCCACATTCGCCAGATTCACAAAAACGGATTGAAGGTCATCGTCCTCATCACTGACAAAAACATGCAAAGTAATGGGGGTCTTTCCGTCATTCACGGCAACAGCCGGAGTGGTATAAGAACGGTCCGTGAAAATATGAGGCGGTTCGCCGTAAACATCTTCGGCGGTAACATCGATTTGCAAAACGGTATTGGCGGAAGACCCGGAACTGTCAGTCGCGGTGATCGTGATTTGATGAACGCCAAGACCGGCGGTCTTGGGAACGGTCAATCCCTCCGCCGTAAACCACGCGCTCTTGGCCTTATCGGAAGCTTTTGAATCTTTCAAAAGGGAAACGGGCGAAAGCCCAAGGCCGCCAAATTCCGCGGTAACGGTTTCGATGTCCGAAACCCCATCGGAATCGGAAACGGAAACACTCAGCGAAAAAAGAGTAGTGGCGTCGTGCGGAACGGATTTATTGGGAGCGATATAGCTTTTGCCGACATCGATTTTAGGACCGCTCAATTCGGAAGAGACATTAAAAGGAACAGTCAGTGTGCTGACTTCGCCGGTCGCGTCCTGAGCGGTCAAAGTGATTTGATACGTCGCCACAGGCGTGCCCGAAGGAATGGTGAATTCCTCGGATTGGAAAAAGCGACTCACTGTTTCGGCCGCGGCCGCAACACCTGTCACTTCCTGCAAGGGCACAAACCCGACCCCCAAAGGACCGAGATTGGCCACCACGGAAGTGATGGTGGAAGCGCCGTCTTTATCGGAAACCTGTGCGGAAATTTTAACCGGGGTTTTGCCATCGGGAGCCACGGAAATAGGCAAAAAGAAAGCCTGATCAATGGTCGGCGCGACACTGGTGTACACATCAGCGGTCACGTGAATGGTGGCAACCCCCTTCGCGACTTCATCCCCCTTGCGCGCTTCCACGGGAAGCTCAAGAGGCTTGTCGCTTGTGGCCACAGTGGCGGGAATCACGGTTTCAAACTGATACCACTGACGGAACTGGGTTTTATTGGAATCGCTCGCGGTCATTTGCTGAGCGGGACTTCCTCCTATTTTTTCGAGATTAATGGTCACACTCTCCACGTTATCAATCGCTTTCATGTCTTCGACAAGCACCCACAACGTCGCTTTGGTAACGCCATCGTTTGGAACTTTGAATGGAGTAGCTTTGGATTCTTCGGAAACAACACGCATGGGTTTTTCGGATTCACTGACGACAAACGCGTTAGTAAAGTTCTGAGACTCCCCTGTTTCGCTAACCAAAGTGACATTGTAACTACCGGTAACAAACCCGGCAGGAACCACAAAGGATAATGTAAGACCGGATTCGGGTTGTTCCGTTATTTTTACTTCGGTACTGCCGACACGAACCGTCTTCACCGCATCCAAGTGTTGGCCGGTAATAAGAATTGTTTTTTCTATTTCGTTGGTTACCGTAGCGGGAGTGACAGCGGAAAGAACAGGCTGATTCACAAAATAACCGAAAAAGTGAAGTACTTTCGTGCTCTGGATCAAACGATTTTTGGAATCTTTAATTCCATTTTTAAGCAAGGAATCGAGAGGAATAAAGAAGTAATTCAAGTCCGCATTCTGTACCGCGGTGGTCAAAACAAACGTATGATTATCTATCTTCTCGACAGCGGTAACGGTCAACGTTTTTGTAAGATCGGAAGAAGGAAGCAATGTCATGTTTACCGGAGTAACGGTAGCGGGATTCACCTCGGCTGAAAAAACAACTTTCACCTGAGTGGGAGAAAGCGATTCAACGCTCTCCGTAAACACATCACCGGTATCTGTTTGGGTTTGATACCCCGTGAAAGGAGCACCATTTAAAATCAAAGGCTTGGAACCGAAAAAGGATTTAACCCCTGTGGCATACGCCATATAAACTTTCCCCGAGGCAAGAGACGCGTTTAAAGTCAATGTAACTGCTTTAAAATCAGCTGAAACAGTGGCCTGAGTAACCATGAGACCGTTTTGACCAATCAACCCGAAACCACTGACAGATACTGTATTTTGATCTATATTCTCGGAAAACTGGATTTTAACCTGATTGGCCGCAACCGCCTGAGTACTCACTACTTTAAAATCACTTTCAAAAACGAAATCAGTAATTTGAAGTACTTTTTCAGTCACCGAATCGTTAAAAAGCAATAAATAACGCTGCCCAAAAAGTAACGGATTGGCTGTATTGACTCTGAGCTTCCCATCAACAATACTCACCGAATCAATCAAAAGCGTATTGACTTTAAGATCAGGAAAAGTATAAGTGACTAAAGAGAGGCTATCCGTTTTAATCTTACTAAAATCAATGGAGCCAGCCTCCACATCAAAAGCGTTTGCATTAACGGGAATGACACCTCCTATGGTATTTAAGGTGTTATTATAACCAAAGCCCCAGAAGCTTTTTATGGAAGAATAGGCGGGATTCAAAGAGACACCGGAGGCATTAAGCGCCGGATTCGCCACGAAAAAATACATCTGATCAGGAATGACGGAAAGACCGGTCACAACCAATGTATTTCCTTCAAGGGTGACATCTTCATCCTCCAGTAAAAGTTCCGAAAGTGTATTCTGATGATAGATTTTTCCCACAACGGTTTCTCCGGCAGGTAACGTGACCGTGTCACTGAAAGTGATTTTGATCGTGCTATTGGAAGATTCACCGATAACCGCAATGGATTCCACGCGAGGTCCGCCCGTGAATCCTGTAAAAGCGGCTTTATTGATTCCCAACGGTTTCGCGCCATCCTGACTTTTAGGAATAGCATCGCCGTCTGAAGCAAAAACAAAATAAGAATGTCCTGCCTCCAAAGGGTTTTTCATCCCTAAGATAACGGTATTATCTTTGACAACTGCATCAGAAACCGTCTGGGAAACCGGACTACCGGTTGTATAAGTTGTATAATCCGTGACGGTAAAAGAAGCTGCCGTTATCGAAGAGGCCTGAACGGGCTGAGAAAAAGTAAGCAAAACATGCAAACTATCCTGAGCTTCCGCCTGAATCAAATTAAAGTCACTCAAAGAAGTGGAGGCCAAACCGTAACCGACAAAAACGGCGTTATGATAAAAAGCGCTCTGATCCACACCGCCCTGCGCGTTGCCGGAAACATCATTACCGGTAACATCAACATCATAACGAACCCCCGGAGTCTGAGAAGTGGTGGTGAGTAAAACGGTATCCTGAGCATGACCTTGCGCATCGCCACGTTCCGCGGAAACCACAGAATGCGAAGTACCATCGGAAGAAGAAAGGCTGTACGAACCAATCTCACCGGCATTGCTGATCAAGTCGGAAAAGTGCAAGAGCACATGGGTGGAATCCAAGGATTCCGCGTAAAGCACACGTAAATTGTTTTTGGATCCAACGGTAATAGAACCGGTATCAATCGCGTTCAAGGTTGTGCTGGATTCAAGCGTTCCGTTTTGGGAAACCACCACGTCCACATCGGTAGCGGTGAGGGTGATTTTGGTTCCGGAAGGAATGGATGGACTGAGTTTTACATTCAACTTGGCAACCGCCTTCCCGGCAGAAAGATTGACAGGATTACCGGAAAAGAAAGAAACAATCACCTCTCCGGTAACACCGGTGTTCACGCTTTTCAAATCCGCGGACGTGAAGGAAGTGGTTTCGTCAAAAACGATCGAATTTTCGTTAAATGTCAAAGCGGTAACCGGATTGTATTTCAATTTAAACTGAATACTTTGAACGTTGTCGGCGGCTTGACCGGCCTTGATGGCGATTTCTCCGGTATCCCCCGCTCCCGCTGTATAATCGAGAATGTAAAGAGGTGACGTGGAGTTTGAAGAACCGGATTCGGTGATCGCGGCACGGAACAACTGAGGATTGCGGTAGCCGAAATAACCAAACAGGGCAATGGCAAGAACAATGGTAGCGGCGGCAAAACGTTTGACGCGGCGGCGTTTGTGTTCCTGAACATAAGCCTGCAAGGCTTCATTCTGATTCAGTGTTGTGTTTGTATTTGTGTTTTCCATGATGGAAAGAATTAAGGTTTATTTTTTAAAAATAGAATTTAAGTGGTGGAAAGTACTTTTTGGAAAAGTAAAATCACATCGATCATGCCGACCTTGCCGATACCGTCGACATTCGCCGCCTGCAGTTGTTGTTGAGTGGGCGTCATTTTGCCATTGGCGATCTGAAAAGTTAAAATAACATCAATCATATTGATCTTGCCGTCCATGTTCACATCTCCGGAAGGAACTTTTCCGATATAAATCGGCAATACAAAGTTCGCCTCATGACCGGCTTTATCGGCGACGAAAACGACCAGTTTATAAGCGCCGTCAAACAAGTTGCCGTCAAACGGAATCTGGATGGGCAAATTGAAATTTTTGAATTGCGACGCAGGTGTTTGAGGTGTAGCGGGAGCAGGGGTAGGAGTGGAATCATCGGCAACGGCCGCCACATCTGCCACAGGAGTCACCTCGATTTTGTCGAGAAAGGAATTCACTTTGAACCAAACCGCGCTTGAATCATTCAGAATATCCGCGTAAACGGACTTGTTGGTTTTAACCAAAGAAACCGTGAGCTCCTGAAGATCGTCCACCGTGTCGATGTCTTTGATCTTGGCAAGCAAATCCACTTTACCGCCTTTTAAAATCGCGCCGGCGCCAACCACTTTTACAAAATCGATGATCGGACCTTCTTCGAACACAACGGTAAGCGTGTTACTTTTTACGACCGTTTTATCGGCGTTTTCAACCTGAGCAAAAAGAGTGGAAGTTCCCGCGGAACCGCCAAGCTGAATCAGCCCTGCCTCAAGAGCGGTATTTTTCAAAACATTCACAGGGGTATTCACCCATTTCACATCCAAAGGTGTGAGCAAACGGGTACGACCGTCATCGTATTCCCCAACCGTAATCAGTTGATAGGTTTGCGCGGAAGGCAACGTGATCGCGCCGCTAAACGCGGGTAAAATAGTGAGTTCTTTAGGAAGAGCGGTTGTCGAAATATCGACTTTCGCGTTATCACCGGTGGCCTCCAAAATAAGAACACCCGGCAACGTGGAATGCGCGGTAACCTGAATACCGGAAATCGCGGATAACGCGCCGATCAGACCATCATTCGAAAGATTGGGTAATCCATGAACAATGCCCTCGATCTGCTCCAATTCACTCGCATAAGGAACATTGGGTACCGGCAAAGTCAGAAGGATTGTTTCCCCTTCCACGGCAATAGAGCGTCCCGCGGCGGAAGGATTATGAATAGCAATCGCAACACTCTTGTAAGCCTGAGCCTGTTCCTGAGTGGAAAGTTTGGCAAGGCTCGCGTTATCCAGGCTGATCGTCATGTCGTAAAGCTCGTTCACACGGATAGTGATACTGCCCTCGGAAGTGACCGTGCCGGTTTCGGTAGTGCCTGTGCTGTATTTGGCATACACTTTGGCCGTGCCCGGTTTTTTAGCCGTCACAAGACCGGTTTTAGAAACCTCGATAATGTCTTTTGTGTTTTCATCCACAAGCCATTCCACCAAATTGGTCACATCATTGTCACTGCCAACCGTTCCGGAAAAGCCCGTCCAAGCGCGCAGTTGTAAAGAATCACCGGGTTCAATAAATTCGCTTTGATTTTGATTGTCAAAATCCACAAACAATTTTTCACCCAGTACCTCCACTTCCAACGGTACGGTACAGCCCAATTTGTCCGAAACAAATAATGTAGCCTGCCCCGGCTTTTTGGCCGTCAAAACGGCGAAGTTGCTGATAACAGCATCACTGGATCCTGAACTTTGAGTGGTAGGAATGAGTTGGTCTTTATCCAGCTCTCCGGAAATAGAAGTGATTGTCCAGCCATTGTTGATTTGATAATCAAAGCTAAACAGAGCCACCGACACCTGCATGGCAACTTTGGCGGTAATCGTGCCAATGGCACTGCCGCCAACCGAACCTGTGAAGGTTCCCGTGGCTTCCAATGTACCCCCGCTTGTGTTCAATGTTTTACTGCCGGTCACCAAACCGGAAATAGTGCCGTTCACCTGAATGGTTCCGGAAAAAGGACTGCCGAGGGATGGAATAATATTAATGGTATAGCTTGATAAATTAAGCGTAATCGGAGCGTTCACGGTAACCAAACAGGAATCAAGAACCTCTGTTGCGCTTTCCCCAACCGTTTTTTTGACACACTGCGAAGCGGTCAAAATAGAACTGCCGGTCGAAGGCAATGTGAAATCCGCCTGATTGAGAGACTGATGGAAAACAACATTGTCATTCGTCAGAGGATCGGAATACTGGGAAGCGTCCGAAAGCGGAGCGACACTAAAAATTCCATTATCGGAACTCGACCAGGTCAAATTACTGATACCACCCTTGGAGTAAACCGCGCGGGTTTCCCCCTGATGCAAAACGGGATCAAGCGGTTTCGGTGGATCAAGCTCGTTAGAAATTGCCGTACCTCCGGCAGAAGTGCCGTCCGCGCCGCCGCTAAAACACTGTGCGAGACTATTACCGAAAGCGACACCGTTGATACTGCACGTATACTGATTGGTATGCGCGCCGACTTCCAGAGAAAGAAGAATCACTTGCGCGTTATCCAAAGGATGAATGTAAGCCACAAAAGGT
>Ga0210006_1001818_pt1 | contig 14421 bp, 15 predicted proteins | sample CryGey02umfilter_2_FD_185452 | JGI IMG/M metagenome (GOLD analysis project Ga0210006, IMG submission 185452) | Groundwater microbial communities from aquifer in Utah, USA - Crystal Geyser 4/10/14 0.2 um filter (SPAdes) (version 3) | ecosystem: Environmental > Aquatic > Deep subsurface >... | reverse complement strand
AAAAATCTAACCAAGACCTTCGACAACAAGTTTGAGCAAACCGAGAAAAATCTAACCAAGACCTTCGACAACAAGTTTGAGCAAACCGAGAAAAATCTAACCAAGACCTTCGACAACAAGTTTGAGCAAACCGAGAAAAATCTAACCAAGACCTTCGACAACAAGTTTCAACGAGTTGAAGAGAATCTTTCGCATACCTTCAACGATAAATTTAAGCAGGTCGAAAAGAATCTTTCGCATACCTTCAACGATAAATTTAAGCAGGTTGAAAAGAATCTTTCGCATACCTTCAACGATAAATTTAAGCAGGTTGAAAAGAATCTTTCGCATACCTTCAACGATAAATTTAAGCAGGTTGAACAGCGCCTCCTCACTCAGATAGATAGGAAATTTGCCGAATCTTCTAAAGACTTAAATCGACAACTTCAGTTTCACGAAAAGCTTATCGTAGATCGTTTAGAGGAAAAATTCGAAATAAAACAAAAAGGACTTAGAAACGACATTCTTAATTTCAAAGACGAAGTCCTCACTGAAGTTAAAGATCTTCGCCAAGAAGTTACCGTGACTTCTGCTCGAGTCACCAAGCTTGAAAAAACCTTCCTCGCGAACTGACATCAATCTACCTCAATCCACCTACCACCCGAACCTTTCCGAGCAGTTTGTCATTTTCCAAGACTTTGGCACAGCCACGCACCACTGCCTCCAGAGGGGTATCCGTCACCCACACTGGCATACCTATCTGTTCACTAATCAATTTGTCAAAACCTCGAATAAGCGAGCCACCACCAGCCATCACCATCCCTTTTTCCAAAATATCGGCCACCAAGTCCGGTGGTGTTTCTTCAATTATCAGAGCAATTTCACCTAAAATTTGATTACAAATCGGCATCATCGATTCTCTGATTTCCACACTATCCAGCTTCAAAGATTTTGGCAAGCCATCTTCTAAACTACGTCCTCGTACCACAATTTGCAAAGGGTTTCCCTCTTTTTCCTTTTTCTGAGGGTAGGCTGAACCCACTGCAATCTTTACTTCTTCTGCAGTACTTTCACCCAATAGTAAATTGTACTTCAATCGAACAAAGTTCTGGATCGATTCTGTCAATTCGTCCCCCGCCACCCGTAAACTTCGGTTCAACACCAGGCCACCCAAAGAGATTACTCCAATTTCGCTAGTACCCCCACCAATATCACAGATCAGTTGACCTTCCGCCTTCTCCACCGGCAGTCCCGAGCCAATTGCCGCCGCCATTGGCTCCTCGATTAGAAACACAACTCTTGCCCCAGCCTCAAGCGCCGCTTCCTGAACTGCTCGTCGCTCTACTTCAGTTACTCCACTAGGGATCCCAATCGCTACTCTGGGGCGGGTAATTTTGAACCCCAGACCTTTGTAGAGCTCATGAACTTCCACAATGTAATGTTTGAGCATAGCTTCAGCCGCATCAAAGTCAGCTATCACTCCATCCCTCAGTGGTCTTACCACCTCAATATTGGCCGGATTCTTCCCAAGCATTCTCTTGGCCTCGTCCCCCATAGCTAGAATTTCTTTCGTCTTCATGTGTCTAGCGACCACCGAAGGTTGCCTAATTACCACACCCTTTCCTTGAACATGAACCACCACATTGGCCGTACCAAGGTCTATGCCTACATCGAGAGTGGCTAACCTCCACAATTTTTCAAACATTTTTTATCAAAAAGACAGTCATATTACTGCTAAATAATATCAAAGTATAGCTACTAAAGCCAGCCAATCTTTTGTAACGAAGCATTCGTCATCCCGGACTTGATCCGGGATCCATCCGGACGATCAGCGAATAGCTCACCCATGTCCTATAAGCTTGACATTTAGGCATAAGTGTGTTACAATCCCCTATTATCTTCGAGAGGCATTTCCGCTCTCTAAAATGTTTTTCCCCAAGCACCGGTCCTTCAGGCCGGTCCAAGTGGTTTTTCCCAAGCCCTGCGAACCAGGGTATAGGCCAAGGAGGCCCCAAGTGAAAAAAATCTACGCAATTTTGGTTTCCTTCTCGCTCCTTATCGGAGCATGCGCCCCAGTTGATTTTTCAAAGCCACTTATCGAGTGGCCACAGGTTTGTGACGTGACTACAGGGGTTTGTTACGAAGTCGTCATCATGGAGAAACCTGGTGTCCCAGGCGCCATGCCTGGTACGCAGTACATCACTGAGTACATCCCTGTTGCGCCATTGTCGTCTCAAGAAACCCTCGACAGTCTGGCCACAATCGGGTATACCCCTTTCGATCAGATAATCATGATGGTACTGCCATCCTCCTGGACCAAAGAGGACGGAACCACAGTCGACATTCAAATGGCTGGCGGTGCCGCAATTGCTACCATGGCCAAGAGTGATCCCCGCTTATGTACCGCCATCGGCATGCACGTGATCGAAAAGATCGGTGGTCAGATTTCTTGGCCAATCATGATTGCGGCCTTCGATGGTCTAGCCAACAACACCATCGCGCCCGACGTCATCAGAATTGGCGGAGGTAAGACGGTAGTTCAGTTCGTTTTTCAAAACACGAAGTGGATACTGCTGTTTGCGGATTCCTCTTCACCCACGGTTCTCGTACCGGTTGTGGGAAATATGCTGGGTAAGTTTGCCGGCGCCACAAAGGCCTTACCCCTACTTGGACAAGGTCAGGCTTTAGGAGTCATGGCCGAAATTTCGTACTTCTTCAAGTGCGTCAAAAACTCCTGGCCAAAAAACGCTGAAGAAGCCGAACAGGCCCGTAGGGATCACAACAGCGCCTACAACAAAAGAAAGGTTCGTGCTGTTCCCGACGACTTCCCCATGCCTCTCCCAATCCGAGATGCCAGTGGCAATATGACGACCGTGATGGTCCAAGTGTCAGTGGGGGATTTCTCAAATATGGAGGCTCTGGAACTCGATGTACTCATCGGTTTGGGCGTGATCGCTCTTGCGGTCACAACCCCTCTACCAGAGCTTGCGTTGGCAGGGGGCGGTGCTGGAACTCTCCAATGGGCGTCTCAATTCGCCCATTAATTTCTAAACAAAACAGGCTACACAATGTGTGGCCTGTTTTTTTATCTCTTCTCAATCCACGATCGTATGTAATTCCTTCAGGTCACTGATCAGAAAACTTGTTACCGGACAATCATCGCTCAAACTCATAAGAAATGCTTTTTTTCTTATCTGTACCCCTTCTTCGTTACCGCTACCAGCTATAGCATCCATCAGAGGTTCAATAACTACAATCCACAAATCATTGGCATAAAAAACCGTCTTTCCGGCTATAAACTCAACCAACAAACCCATCTTCTTGTGGACCGTTGCTTGTTGCTCCCCCAATGGTAAAACAGTTATCGCCTTCTTAACAGCCTCGCGAGCCAACCACATATTATCTGCAGGGCCGTCCGCTTCGTGTTTCAGGTGAAGCTCCAAAAAGGTATTGATCTCGTCGATACTCCCCGTGACCTCTCCCAAGGTTCCTGGGTACAGCGCCTTCCCAACCTTATCAATCAGCTCAAAGTTTTTCCTCTCGATGGCATCTCTCCACAAGCCGTAAACCATTCGGGCTTTAACCAACGGCTCATCCGCCACACTCACCACCTTCAAATAACTATCACCACTCAGTCTATCAACTGCCCTAGCCCTCTGTTCATCAGTTTCAATCTTCTTCGGAAATATCTCGGCCACGTCATTTTCTGGCAGTCTAAAAAATATTTGTTCCCCAGTCTTAGTATTTTGAACCACCCCGATCCTTGTTGCCTCCGTTTCCTCAATTATTAACTCTATCCTTTGTTCGTCAGACAAAATTGATACCATTAGCTTTGCCGCTTCCATGTCATGAAAACCTTCTTTATCAATTGGAATATTCAAATGAGAAATAAACTTCACACCTGACAAAACATCACCCACAGCACCCAATTCACTCAAATCCTTAATTGACCTTACCAATTCATCGCCATCGTTCTTTTGTGGAATAATCTCGAAATCTTCTGGTAGATTCTCCATCACAAAAATACCTCTGTCCATATTATCTAGGAAGACAAGCTCTGCTGGTCCTGCATTTGCAAAAGAAGTCCCTTCAGTCATATGCGCTCATTTTAACATCTCTGCTAAACTATCTCCATGTCCTCGAAAGTCCATCAGATTAAAAACAAAGAACTTCGTCATTCCCGCGAAGGCGGGAATCCATCAAATAACTCCTCAGTCCAAAAACCCGCCACCTTCATCCATTACTGTTTCTACACCTTATTTTTCGTCACCCCTCTACTTCTCTGGCCCTTTACCTCCGAAGTCTTTGAATTCAACAAGATGATGTTTGTTTATGCCATGACCATTGTCATCTCGGCCGCCTGGGGAATTAGATCATTTCAAAACAAACGATTTGAAATCGCCAAAACCCCCCTCGACATTCCCCTTCTCATATTTCTCTCCTCTCAAATCATTTCTACTATCATCTCCATCGACCGTCACACTAGCCTTTGGGGCTACTACTCGCGCTTTCATGGCGGGCTGGTCTCGACTATCTGTTATATCCTTCTTTTTTACGCTCTCGTCACTCATTTCTCGGGACAAGCCAAAGCCCTTCGGAATCTCATCCGTATCATCCTTGCTACAGCCACCATTACTGCGATATATGCAGTCCTAGAAAAAATGGGCATCGATAAAAATATTTGGGTTCAGGATGTTCAGAATCGCGTCTTCTCCACCCTTGGCCAACCCAACTGGCTTTCGGCCTATCTAATTGCCCTCCTCCCTATTTCACTTTTTGCCCTCGTCCGAAGCCATAAGTTCTATGCTCGTTTAATAAACGGGGCTCTCTCTCTTCTCTTTCTTAGTGCCATCTTCTTTACCCGCTCACAGTCCGGTATCGGTGCTACCGCCATTATCTTGCTTATTTTTACCATTACCATCTCCATTCAAAAGAAACAACCTAAGCTATTACTCGGCGTTGCTGTTCTCTTATTGGCCCTTCTTTTTTTCAAGGGCGACACAGTCAAACGAACACTTGGCTCACTCAACAAGATAAATCCTTTTTATTCCAATGCCACCGCGATCATCACCGAAGAAAACAAGACCCGCGTCGGTGGCTCGGACTCTATGTCCATTCGTCGAGTTGTCTGGCAAGGGGCCATCGATCTAGGCAAAAAATATCCTTTCTTTGGTACCGGTGTCGAAACTTTTGGCTACTCCTACTACTGGGTTCGGCCGTCAGTTCACAATCTCACTTCGGAGTCCGATTTTCTCTACAACAAAGCCCACAACGAGTATCTTAATTTCCTCGCCAACACCGGCTTTCTTGGACTTCTGGCCTATCTCTTCCTCATCTTCTCCATCCTCAAACTATTTCTTTCCAAGCACTTTGCACCAAGCACTTTGCACCAAGCACTAACCACCCCCCTTCTCCTCGGCTTTATTAGCATCCTCATCACCAACTACTTTGGTTTCTCTGTCGTCAACGTGGCCCTTTTCTTTTTCTTATTCCCCGCCATTTTTCTAGCTACTACAAACAAAACCAAAATACATTCTCAAAGTATTTCTCTGGACAAGACTCTCGGCTCAGTTTTGATTGTCATTGTGACCACCTGGCTCTTACTGGGAGTCCGCCGGATGTGGCTCGCCGACCTCGCTTATACCGCGGGACGCTCTAATCTCACCGAAGATCTCAATGCGATCAAGCTCAATCCACGCGAGCCCTTATATTATGCCCAGCTTGGTAACGTTCAAGCCTTGGTTGCAACCCAAATTATTGCTCCCCAAATTGCCGAAATGTCCGCTTCAACCTCGGCAGAAATCAAGCAAAATGCTAACTATTATTTACAGCAGTATCTTAAGGACGCGGTGATCAACATCAACAAGGCTGTATCCATGAATCGATACAATCTTAACCTCTTAAAAACCAAGGCTAGGACTGAGCTGATTCTGGGCACTCTGGATTCAAAATATAATTTAGACGCCACCCAAACTCTTCTCAAAATTTCGGAGCTCTCTCCTTCCGATGCCGCCAATTATTTCAACATCGGTCTCCTCTATTCACAGCTCAACAAAAAAGATGAAGCCAAGCTAGCTTTCCAAAAAGCCATCGACTTGAAACCTGACTATCAGGCCGCCAAAGATCGCCTGGGTGCCCTCAAATAACCAGCCAGACCCAGTATACTATAAGTCGATCTTGTGTGGTAAAATAGATTAATGAAAATTCTCGTTACCCCAGACAAATTTCTTCGCATCAAGGCCAAGCCTGTGGTTAGCTACGACAAAAAGCTAGAGAAGCAAATCTCCGAGATGATCAAAATCCTCAAGTCTTCCAAAGACCCTGAGGGTGTTGGTCTGGCGGCTACTCAAGTAGGCTTGGATAGAAGGCTCATCATCGTCTTTCTAAACGGAAAACCGGAGATCTTTATCAATCCGATCATTATTTCTTCTTCCGAGGCCATGCTTTCCAGCATCCATCACAAAAAGAAAGACCGCTGGCTCGAGGGCTGTCTCTCCTTGCCAGGTATTTGGGGCTTTGTCGACCGTCCTTACTCAATTGAGATGGAGTATCTTACACCGGTCGATGGTCAATTGATTCCCCGCCACCGAAAATTTGAAGACGTCGAGTCGGCCTATGTCCAGCACGAAAACGACCATCTTGACGGCATTCTCTTCACCGATCATATTCTCAAACAAGGCGGACAAATCTTCAAAGATACATCTGACGGCCTCACCCTCATCGAAAATATTTAATATCACCCATTGTACATTTCACATTTTACGTTTCAAATTCTCACAAATATACCATGTTAAATCTTATTTACTTCGGCTCACCCGATTTTTCAGCCCAAATTCTGGAGTCTATTATTGATTCTGGACTCGTAAATGTGGTCGGGGTGGTCACCACTCCGGATACGCCCCAAGGCAGAAAACAAGTCCTTACACCCTCCCGGGTTAGCCTGACTGCTCAAAAATACGACTTACCTGTCTTCATGCCGGCCAAATTAGATGACGTTAACCTTGCTCACGTTAAACTTCTTAAACCTAACATTTTCTTGGCGGTCTCCTACGGCAAGATTATCCCACGCTCATGGATAGAAACACCAAATATCGGCACCTTCAACATCCATTTTTCTTTACTTCCCAAATATCGAGGAGCTCTCTGTATCTCCGAAGCCATTAAAAATCGGGATACCTTCACAGGGGTCACTTTAATAGAAATGGATGAGCAGTTGGATCATGGTCCTATCATTTCTCAAGTCCCCGTCGCAATAGAACTCGATGACAACGTGGCCACATTGACCACAAAACTTACTCAGGCCGCCCACGAAATTTTAAGACAAAAATTACCCGAAATCTGTGCTCATAATTACGCCAAAACAGCCCAAGACAAATCACTAGCAATTTTCACACCAAGTCATCGGACAGTTTCCCGAGAATCTGCCTTTATCAGCTGGGAAACTGTCCAGCTCGCACTAACAACCAACAACCAAGAACTAGCAACTAAAACTCACGCCCTCATTCGCTCTCTTAACCCCGAACCAGGAGCCTGGACAAAAATTGACAATCATGATATCAAATTAATCCACACCTCCCTCATTAGTTCGTCATTGCAACCTGCCCGTCCGGCAAGCGGGTCTAACTCCACGAAATTAGCCATTGACACCGTTCAAGTCCCCGGCAAAAACCCCATTTCCTGGAAGCAGTTCCTTATCGGTCACCCACCCACTTCCGGTTTAAAATAATTTTATCTGCTAATTTCCAATATCTTTTAGGATTTTCCGACTCAATCTCCGATATATAATCCACCTCGTTGCTTACCGATACGGGTACCAATGTCCGTCTAGTCTCATCTTGTTCTCCTATCGAAATAAACATTTCATCTCCAAGTTTTCTGGTATGGTAAGCAATCTCTGTACCTATATATCTAATCAAACCATCGAAGCCCTTGGTCAAATCTATGTTTTCAACCACGTCCTCACTTACCAGATTGACTTCGTCTCTAGTTTCTACTGCCAATCTCGCTATTGTGGGAAATACCGTCAAAAACAACACCTGTTCTTTGACCTCCAAATCTTTTGATAATGCCAAGATATTCACACCTTTATTGGCCATTTCGTCCAGCCTTTCATTTTCTAAATTTCCCAAAAAACAAGCCACATCCACACAAACAAAAATTAGTTGCTTCTCATCATCATAGCCACACATCACCCCAACATCAGGAAAAATAGCCGTCATCTCTCCTTGCTCTCCTATTCGAAGAGCGCATTCTCCAAACCTTGAATGTCCGACTTGTCCCCCACCATAGCCCTCGCCGTATGTAGCACCGCCACTATTGCCTCGCCTAATTGATCCATACCACCGCCTAGACCATTCTGTTTTGTTAGACATTAGCCACCGCTTGATTTTTTCTGTCGTCTACACGTAGAGATCTCTTACAAGTGGTACAAACTTTAATCTTGACTCTTTGGCCCTCAACCACCAAGTGATGAGTGTGAAGATTAGGTCGGCGGATATGCTTAATTTTACGTTTCGAAAAACTTACTAGGTTTGCATTTTGAACTCCTTTGCCACAAATGACACAGCCATATTTTTCTTTTTCCATGATCTAAATTCTATCACACTTGTGCCTACTTCGCATCAGCAACTAATAACTTCGCACCAATAACTATCTACTTCCCGTATAATGAACCTCAACATGTTCGTCTACGTCTTTCTACTTGTAGTTTACCTCATTATCTCTATTAGCATCCACGAATTTGCTCATGCCTTTGCGGCTGATCGTTTGGGAGATCCTACTGCCAGAGCGGCCGGGAGACTAACTCTGAACCCACTTGCCCACATTGATCTCTTGGGTACTGTCATCCTCCCACTTAGTCTATTACTTTTTTCCGCCGTTTCGGGAGTGAATTTCGTCTTTGGCTGGGGAAAGCCCACTCCTTTCGATCCTTACAATCTCAAAAACCCCCGGCGTGACGCCGCCATCATTTCTATTGCCGGACCAATCAGCAATATCTTACTCGCCATCACTATCTCCATTCTCGTCCGTTTCACCCCGTATGTTTTTTCCGTTTTCTTGATTCCTCTCATTACCGTCAATATCGGCCTAGCCATCTTCAATCTGATTCCCGTCGGCCCGCTGGACGGCCAAAAAATTCTTTTCGGCATCCTTCCACGTGACCTTGCTTACGAATTTCAAGCCATTATGAACCGCTACGGTGTCCTTATCTTGATTTTTCTCATCTTCCCTCTCTTTGGCAATGAAGCCCCCATCACCTCCATCATAACTCCCGCCGTCGAATTTTTATCTCATCTTCTCATCCCCTAACGTTTTTATGCACAAAAAAAGCCCGCGGTTTCCCGAGGGCTAAATTAACACACAAATTCATAAGTGATTATGGCAAGACCGATAGCCAATCTATAAAAACACTCATTCGTTCATCCAGCCACAAACTTATTATAACGAATGAGATATTGGCAGTCGCAAAGATATAGAGTAACTTCACCGCCGAAGGCGCCACTCTCATCAACCATATGATGAATCCAAGCTCAGAAAAAATCAGAACCAAAAAAACCGAGAAAAAACCAAACGGGGTTGAGATTTATTAATTTACTAGACAGCTTTTTCAGTTATGATACCCACCACGAGCTTGTTTCATGGCTCTTCCCGGCGATCAAAAAATAGATCACTCGGAGATTACGATCATCAGCATGAGCCTGAAAAAAAACATGACTGGCCTCATCACAGGTCAAATGTGGACGTTCAGGTGACCATAATATATCAAACCTGGAAGAAAAAGGTAACCTCTATAGGCTTCTCTTTCTGGAGAGGAAGCTAAAGACCCCAACTACCAGCAGCAATACCCCAAACCCGAGCAAGGCAATCTTGAAGATGGTGCCCAAAGCGCTGCCCAAACCGGACTGACCTTGTGTCTCAGTCACGCCCGTGGGCGAGGCAACCTCCGTTTTTGTGGGGGTAGGGGTTGGCGTTACGATCGGAGGAGAGGCGATCCCGGGTCCAAAATTTATTGGTTCCACGAAACCGGTCAGAAGTACATCCGCGGAGGGAGTGTTTCCATATCCGTCAGATTCTACCGTGACAAAGATTCTGACAAACTTAATGTCGGTAAGAGAAGACAATTTGCCATTGGCTATCTCACCGAGTCTTTTCTGCTTCCCCACGTCATCCTCCACCCAGGCTACATAGCGATTTTTCTCGGGAGATAGAGCTATTTTCAGTTCTCGGCAAGTCATAAGAATTTTGTACGTACCATCAATAAAGACAGAAGATGCGTAGCAAGCACCCCCCGTACCAGTTCCTCTAAGATTTATGACACCTTCATTTGCCTGAACCCCCTTAGGAAGAAATAATATCAGTCCAAACATTATCACACACACCAAGCCACCCAGTAGATTCTTTTTCATAGTTTCATTTTATCATCAAAAAAGTTTTTCAAGGAAACGCTTCTGGGCACTTTAAGCAATTCCCTGTCTTCTGTTATTAGTTGTGACTCAGACATTTCAGCCAGCAATAAGTAACTTGCGTCGTAGGCCGTCAAACTGTATTTCTTCATATATTTAGCAATATCCAGGGCATCTCCAGAAAGTAATTGCATAAATTCTACCCCAACAGACTCGAGCATCTTCATAAATCGATCTACTTCTTTTGGTTCGACTTTCTTCATTTTGACTAGCACATTGGTCAGTTCCAATATGGTTAGATCCGGACACACGATTAATATCAAATCCTGACTAGCTAGTTCCATCAGTTGCTCTGCCCACTTAGTATTGGCGCTCTCCCTATCAAACAAGCTGACAAATACGGAGGCGTCTACCACTAGTTCTGTCATATCTTGCCTAAATCTCGATTTTTTCTAATCGCTTCCACTCCATCAAAGGAAGGTCCGTTTTGTCTTAATTTTTTGAAAAACAACAAGGCACTCTTTATATTGTCTTTTTTCTGTTCCGTACCTCTCAATTTATCCAAAATCACCGCAGAAAATGTCATACTTCTATTTAGAGCCTCTATTTTGAGTTTTTTGTGTATATCTACGGGTAGATTCACAGTGGAACGAATATACTGTTGTGTTTGCATAATCTCATCATATCATCAACTCATCACCTGTCAAGCTTTTAGCCATAAAAAAAGGCCGAGGGTATTATCCCCCGGCAATATGGTGAGACGACATCTCAGAGCAAAAGAAATACTTTTGTCCAGTCCCAGAAGAGCAAGAGCCAAAGGTAGTTTGGATTCTTCTTGTACGCCAAGAATAAAATACAAACTATACCCAACTAACCCAGGTTTGCAACAGCAGCAGCGGGATAGGTTTGAAAGTTATCGGTTATAAGTGAGGTGAGTTCTTTTTTGTAGCGGTCGAGGTGACGGAAGAAGTAGAGAGATCGGTATTTAAATTCTTCAAAGGTGGGGAAGTAGCGACTACTCGTAACTATTTTGTGATAAAAGTGCCACAGCCGTTCGATCAGATTAAGGTTGGGGGAATATGAAGGGAGAAAGTGTAATCTAACTCTGGTATGGTGTCTTTTCCACTCCTTCACCAAATTAGAATGATAATAGGTAGCGTTATCGAGAATAAGGTGGATTTTCCCATGGGGATACTGCTTGATCAATCTATTGAGGAGTTTGATCACTGAGTCTGCATCGATTGTTTTCTCAGACAAAACGATGGCAGTCTTGGTTTTGAAGTTAAGAGCTCCGTGGAGATTTAGTCTTTCCCTGCCTGTATTTGTCTTGATAAATTTGTCACCATCTCGGCCTTTCTTGATCCAGCCATAACTGGCGGTTGTGTTGTGAGTGGGGTGAGAGGCATCAAGGAAATGAATAGTGTCATTTTTCCCGAGTGATCGCTCGATAGTGTGATATTCCTCGATAAACTGGTCTTGTCTCTCTGGGTTGGTCTTGCCGGGGATCACCTTGGGTTTTTTGTAGGAGAAACCTAAGCGATGTAGGAGCTTGGTCACTCCAGTTGTTGAGTAGGTTACTTTATATTTTTTCTTGATGTAGGAGATAGCGGCTTGAGCGGTTGGCATGGTATGGAGGTCTAGATATGCCTCAATTTCTTTTATTTGGGTGAGCGTGAGATCTGAGACTCCTCCAGCGTAGTGGCACTCTAGGAGGCCATCAATCCCTGCTTCTTTGAATTTATCGACGTATCGCCTTAACGTTGTTTCATCTAGGAGGAGAACTCTAGATATTTCTACTAGGGAGTCGCCACTGCTCCATAGATAGACGGCCTTTATTCTATCAGCGGAGCGTTTATCTTTCGCTTTCCTATGAGCAATTTTGAGTGATGTTATTTGAGTGAGAGTGAGTATGTTGGGCATTACAACTATGAGACTACAAATCAAAACCAAAGTCAAGTCTCCTAATTAGCAAAGCTGGGGGTTATGGGTATACATTGGCTTAACTCCTGACGATATGGAGTGGATAGATATTAATCAGACTTTTACTAATTAATAGTGAAATAAATCATTACTACTTTTTATGCAAAACACTACTTACCAAAAAACACCAAACAAGACTCAAATTGACACTTCTAGTCAAGAACTTCGACAGTCTCATGTAAAAGTTAATAATCACAACAACGTGGTGGCATGCGCCCTTATGAACTGGCATAAGGACGGATATCAAGAAAGAATTCTTCAACCAGTAAAGATCTCCACTCAGGATATGCCTGACACTTTCCCCAAAGATCATACCCCCCATAATCTTCCAAAAGTCACGGTTGCTTTTGCAGTTGAAGAATGGTTTCAAATTCTCCTAGTACACATGAATAATCCACACGATATCAATCGTAAAGTCCTAGAACCCATGCGGGCTTTTTAATCTGGAATGGGTGAAAATATAGATAGAGAATAAAAGGAAAATATGAAAAAAGGTTACGGATACATAAGGTGCAGTACCATAGGGCAAGCCGAAGAAGGCTTTACTTTAGAGAATCAAAAAAGAGCTATTCAAGAGTACTGCAAAATCCACGACATTCACCTAGTTCATATCTTTGAAGATGGGGGGCGGAGCGGAAGGACCATTAGACGTCCAGAGTTCCAAGAAATGCTAGCCAAAATGGAAGCCCAGCATATCGAAAGCATTATCATCTACAAAATTGATCGCTTTGCTCGTAATGTCTCTGACTTCTCCCGTATATTGAGTGAGCTAAAAGAAAAGAAGATCGAGCTATACTCGCTCCAAGAAGGTAATTTGACTAGTAGCTCTAGTCTAGTTCCCAATATCTTTGCCTCTGTTGCACAATGGGAATCCGAAGTTAATGGTGAGCGAACCAAGGATGCACTCCAACAGAAATTTAGGAATGGTTGGCAACCCACTCCTCCTCCTTGTGGGTATGTCAGTATTGGTGGAGAAGGCGAGCAAAAGACCTGTGAAATAGACTCTCATGCTGGACCAGTCATTAAGCAAATGTTCCAACTCTACAGCTCAGGCCAGTACACTATGATATCGTTGCAAGAATGGCTCCAAGACAAAAATATTCTTTCCAAGAATGGGACCATTATTAGTTTTAGCAGGATCAACAACACTTTGAATAACCCATTCTATTATGGCTTAATCCGCTGGCATGGTGAAGCTAAAATGGGTAAACATACACCGCTAATTTCTAAGCAATTGTTTGATAAATGCCAGTTCATCCTTGAGAAACACCGCCACTTCCTCCTCAGAGAGCATAAGTACGATTTTCTCCTTCGTGGTTTCCTCTACTGTCCATGCGGAATGAGATTGGTTGGTGACGTAAATACCATCAGGAGTAATAAGCAGAAAGTCTATTATTATCACTGCCAAAAGCGGTATTCTCCAGATTGCAAAGAGAAGTATGCTCATGCCAGAGAGATCGAAGCTCAGGTTGAAGGCTATATTAAAAAGTTAGAATTTGACGAAGATTTTCTTGTACAGCTTAGGCAACACATAGGAGTATATCTGGCTACAGGAAAAAGAGATATTAATACTGTCCGTCAAACTCTTATCAACCAAAAGACAGCCCTAGTTACTAGGCGGAACAAGCTAGAAGATCTACTTATTGACGGTGCTATGGATAGCGATACCTATAAAAGAAAACATGCAGAGCTTTCACTCCAAATCAGCAATATCGAAACTCAAGCAGAACAGACTGACGAACAAAGTACTCTGGACATGCCACTACTTGAGCAAACCTTATTCCTCACTAAAGATATCAGCACCACTTACAAGAGAGCATCAGACCCAGTTAAGCGACACTTTATCCGTTTCTTCTATGAGAAATTTATTGTAAGTGACAGGACAATCATCAAAGCTATCCCTACACCAATATTTGAAGCACTTCTTAATGCCAACATGGTCAGATTTAGCGAACCAGTGCTCCCCGGGTAGGATTCGAACCTACGACCTTAATCTTAACAGGATTCCGCGCTACCACTGCGCCACCGGGGAACTTAAATTGTTAACTCTTATAATTAT